>Ga0209048_10006780_pt1 | contig 10672 bp, 10 predicted proteins | sample FrelakmetCRP12CR_FD_187146 | JGI IMG/M metagenome (GOLD analysis project Ga0209048, IMG submission 187146) | Freshwater lake sediment microbial communities from the University of Notre Dame, USA, for methane emissions studies - CRP12 CR (SPAdes)... | ecosystem: Environmental > Aquatic >... | reverse complement strand
GTAGGTGAACCAGGTGCCGAAGATGGTCTTGCCCTGGTGCGCGAAGTTGATGCCCCAGCCGTCTTCCGACGCGCCCGGCGATTTCCACCACAATCCTTGGTAGTTGTCGACCGCAGGAGGTGGCGGTGGCAGCGAGACCGATGCGCTTTGCCCGGCGAAATTCGTCGCCAGGTTGGCCTTGACGCTCTTGACCAGATTTTTGACATAGAGCGCATTGACGCCATCGGTGGGGAGCTCGCCCGCGTTCCAGGCGAGCACGCTGAACGGATCACCGACACTGCCCTTTCCCGTCGGAATGAATTTGTCCGGAATGAGGAAATCAGGCGCTACGAGTCCCAATGCCGCGAATGAATTCGTCCCGATCAGGAGCTTCTTGTTCGCGGTGGCGCTGCTGGGCAGATTCCTCGGAAGGGCGATTGACTTCTGATCTCCCGCCGCATCCATGCTGCTGAATTGGACTCCCGATGAAAGGTTTTCGCCGTTTAGGGTCGTCCCCATGACAACGAACTGCACCGTGCCGTCGGCATTGGAATACACCTGCTCGACTTCCCACGTGTGGAAAAAAGCCGTCGCTGCGGACGAAACGAGGAGCGCCGCGGCTGCGAGGCAGTACCTCAGTCCATGTTTCATTCGAGCCTCCTTGATCGTGACCTTGCGCGCAACACGTGCTCCGCAAACAGACGTCCTTGCGCGACTATTCCGGCGCGATGAAGGTGGATTATCATTAGCTTATTGCTGCCGATGCTCACTGCCTCGATGAAAATAGCTGACCGCTCCTCGATCCGCGCGCCGCGCCGCGTTGCCGGCGTCGCGGGAATTCTACTGGCGCTCCTGCCGGCAATTGCGACGGCGGTCATTGTCGTGAACCTGCCGTGGGTGCGTCCCGTCGCGAAGGGAAGACCCGCGGAGATCTTCGTCCAGCTTGGCAGCACCGAGGGCGGCGCCCTCGTGGGCGCGCGGAGCGAATTCGCACCCGATGTCGTCATCGCCAGCCCCGGCGCTGCGGGCAAGTCCGTCGAACGATTGCCGTTGCCGGCGGGCACCCCGGTCATCCTCGCACCGAACGCATATCGCCTGCGGCTTTCCCGCGTCGATCGCACGCTGAATCTGGGCGACTGGGTTCCCTTCGTGCTGATCATCGAGTCCGCAGACGGCACGCGCCAGGAAATCGCGGCGCAGGCCGAAGTGCGCCGGCGTTCGGCGCTCGACGATCATCGGGCCGGACATCTCCACTGAGGTGCCTTCGCGCCCGACGATCAGGCGTGGCCGAAAGCGTCGTCCAGCGCGACCAGCGTGTCGAAGATTCCGGGCGCTGCGGCGATGACGCGATTCCCCAGCGAAAGTGGCGCCGCGCCGGGATAGGGGAGCACGCGCCCGCCGGCTTCCTCGATCAGCAACAGCCCCGCAAGCGCATCCCACGGGTGCATGTGGGGCTCGACGAACGCGTCGTAGCGACCCGCGGCGACATGCGCCAGCATCAGCGCGCCCGCGCCCATGTCCTTGACGGCCGCGCCGGCCGACAGCAGCGCGCGCCGCAGCAGCAGCGAGGGCTCGAGCGGGTGCCGGTGCACGTAGCCCGCGGCGATCAACGCATGGTCGAGCGCCGTGCATGCCGTCACGGAAATGGGTGTTTCGTTGCACCACGCGCCGCCATTCTTGACGGCCCAGAAGAGTTCATCCTGCGGCGAATCGTAGATCACGCCGATCCGCCGCTCGCCCGCGAGCGTGAATGCGATCGACGTGCACCAGTAGCGAACGCCGTGAACGAAGTTGATCGTGCCATCGATCGGGTCGACGAACCACATCCGCTCGCCGGCGGCGCCGCCGTGCTCCTCGCCGAGCATCGCGTCGCCCGGAAACGCGCGGGCAAGCTCGCGGCGGATCAAGTTCTCGACTTCGCGGTCGGCCGCGCTGACGTAGTCTTGCAGCGCCTTCGCCTCGGTCGTGAAGGCGATCTCCCGCCTGAAGTAGCGCAGCGCGAGCACACCGGCCTCGCGGGCAAGCGCTTTTGCGAAATCGACGCGGGCCGCGAGGTCCGCCGCATTCATGCGATCACGCAGCGGCAGCAGGTGTTGCCGGAATGGCGATCACGCCGTGCGGCGCGAACCCGACGGCGACCGTGGTACCGACCGCGAGTGGACGATCGACGCGGTTGTCGATCGTGAAGAGCGATCCGATGCCCGTGTCGATCGTGTATTCCATCGTGTAGCCGAGGTAGGCCGCCTTGCGCACGACGCCTTCGAGCGGCGAGGCGCCTGCGGGTTCGAGGTGGATGGCCTCGGGACGAATCGCGACGTCGATCTCTCCTTCGGCAAGCCCGCGGTGCGCGAGCGGAATCGTCAGCGGCCCAAGCGCAACGTCGCCCAGATTGGCATCGCGGCGGGTGAGGCGGCCTCGAACGCGGTTGGCCTCGCCCATGAAGCCGGCGACAAACGCATCCTTCGGCTGCGCATAGAGTTCCCGCGGCGCGCCTTCCTGCGCGATCACCGCCTTGTCCATGACGATGATGCGATCGGAGACGGCGAGCGCCTCCGACTGGTCATGCGTCACGTAGACGACGGTGAGTCCGAGCCTTTGCTGCAGATCGCGGATTTCCTCGCGCATCTGCCGGCGCAACCGCGCGTCGAGATTGGACAGCGGCTCGTCGAACAGCAGCACCGCCGGCTCCAGCACGAGCGCGCGCGCGACCGCGACGCGCTGCTGCTGGCCGCCGGAGAGCTCGGAGGGCAGCCGCTCGCCGAGTCCCGTGAGTCCCACCGTGGCGAGCGCCGCATTGGCTTTCTCGCGTGCCGGCGCCTTTGCGACGCCGGACACCGACAGGCCGTAACCGACGTTCTCCTCGACGGTCATATGGGGGAAAAGCGCGTAGCTCTGGAACACCATCGACACGTCGCGCTCGGCCGCCGGCACTTTCGTCACATCGACGTCGCCGATACGAATAGTGCCGTCCGACGGCAGTTCCAGACCTGCGATCATGCGCAGGATCGTCGTCTTGCCGCAGCCTGACGGGCCAAGCAGGGTGACCAGCGTGCGCGCGACGATCTCGAACGAGACGTCGCGGACGGCGGTCACGTCGCCGTAGCGCTTGCTGACGTTGCGGAATTCGATCGTTGCAGCTTTCATCGGACACCCATTCTGCGGTTGACTGCGACGCTCACGCCGCGTTGCGTGCGACCGGCGCCATCACCGGTGCGGCGACAGGGCCCCGGCGTCCCAATCGCCGCTCGCCGACGAGCACCTGGATCAGCCAGATCGCCGCCAGCATCAGCACGATCAGCACGGAGCAATACGCGATCGCGACGCCGTAGTCGCCGTTCACCACGCGGTTGATGATATACGTGGTGGCCATCTCGTGCTCCGCGGAGACGAGGAAGATCACCGCGGACACCGTGGTGACGGCGCGGACGAAGCTGTAGACGAGCGCGGCGACGATGGCCGGCTTCAGCAGCGGCAGAATGACCCGCCGCAGCGTGGTGAAGCCGCGCGCGCCGAGCGTCACTGAGGCTTCGTCGAGGCTCTTGTCGATCTGGCTCATGGCCGCGATGCCCGCGCGCACGCCGACAGGCATGTTGCGGAATATGAAACAGACGATGAGGATGATCCCCGTTCCCGTGATCTCGATCGGCGGCACGTTGAACGCGAGGATGTACGACACGCCGATGACCGTGCCGGGAATTGCGAACGAAAGCAGGGTGCCGAACTCGAAAGCCGCCTTGCCCTTGAAGCTCTGCCGCGTCAGCAGGTACGCGGAAAGGATGCCGAGCGCCGCGGTCATCGGGGCCGCGATGGCGGAAAGCTTGATCGTCGTCCAGAACGAGTTCCACGCGGCGCCGGCCCAGAGGATTCCGTGGCTCGTCCATTCGATCGCGAACGCCTTCGTGTAGTGCTTCAGCGTCAGCGAGTAGTCGCGGCCCCAGGTCTCGACAAAACCGCCGACCAGCGCCATCGAATAAATGACCAGCGTGAGCGTCGCCCAGGGTATGGCGACGCCGTAGCACAGCTGGCGCACGCGGTCGGGCAACTGCGTGGGCAGGCCCGAGTCGCCCTTGCCGGCGAGCGAAGTGTAGACCTTGCTCCCGAGCAGCCAGCGCTGCGCGAAGAACGCCATCAGCGCGAACGCCAGGAGCAGGATGCCGAGCGTGGCCGCGCGGCCCTGGTCGAGCTGCGCCCCGACGACCGAGAAGAACACTTCGGTCGACAGAACGCCGAAATTGCCGCCGAGCAGGATCGGATTGCCGAAATCGGCGATGGATTCGATGAAGCTGATGAGGAAGGCGTTGGCGAGTCCCGGGCGCATCAGCGGCAGCGAGATATCGTTGAACACCTGCCAGCGATCGGCGCGAAGCGTTTGCGCCGCTTCCTCCATGCTGGGCGAGACGCCCTCGACGACGCCGACCAGCACGAGGAAGGCGATCGGCGTGAACGCGAACACCTGCGCGAGCAGGACGCCCTGGTAGCCGTAGATCCAGCGACCGAGCTGCAGCCCGAAGGCGTACTCGATGAACTGGTTGATGATCCCCGAGCGCCCGAAGATCAGGATCAGTCCGAGGCCGATGACGAAAGGCGGCGTGATGATCGGCAGCACCGAGAGAAAGCGGAGCACTTTCTTGTACCGGAACGTCGTGCGACTCCAGATCAGTGCAAACGCGAGACCGAGACCCGTGCAGGCGATTGCGCAAGAGAACGCGAGGATCAGCGTGTTCCAGGCCACGCCGCAGCGGGTGGAGCCGACGACGCAGCCGATGCCCCACACCTTTTGCGTGAACATGCGCCGCTGGAATGCCACCAGCGAAAGCGCCTCGTTGGAGTCCTGTGCGGCGGAAACGAGAATCCGGAACACCGGAAAGAACGTGAACACCGCGACCAGCAACGAGACCGCGACGGCGCTTCCCGCGACGAATCCGTCGCCTTTGAAGTAACCGCGTCCTGCGAGGCCAAGGGCGAGCAGCATGGCAAAGGCGCTCAGAACGAGGAAGGCGCCGAGGCCCATGCCGAATTGGCCCGTCGCAAGCGCCGGCAGCAAGTCTTTCAGTGAATCCAGGTACCAGCCTTGCGGTCCGATGACGAAGCCCTGGCCCATCGTGTAGACGAACCCCAGCGCGCCGATGACGATGAAGGCATTCGCGCGAGACCGCGAAAGTGCGGGCGCGAGAAAGGCGGTGGCGCCCGCCAGAAATAGGGCGACCGGCCACAGCCATACACGCCCATAGGAGACGGCCTGCAGCCAGGCGGGTGCGTTGTCCTTCCTGAGCCAAAGGAGGATCCAGTCGACCGACCAGATCGAGTCCGGCACCGCGTACCATGGGACGAGCGCGAAGCCGACCGCGCCGACTGCGAGCCAGATCGCCGCGGAGCGGGGCACCACGCGGGTCATTTCAATGCCGCGTTGATGTCCCTGTCCCAGCGTTCGATCAGTCGCTTGCGCACTTCGCTCGATCCATACTTGGCGAAGTCGTAGTTGATCACCTTCACTTCGGAAAGATTGGGCACCTGCGGCGGCAGCGGCACGCCTTTGTTGGTCGGGATCGCGTATTCCTTGACCTCGAGGCCGATCTTCTGCGCGTCGACGGTAAGCGCCCAGTCGGCGAACCTTTTAGCGCTGTCGAGATTGCGCGCGCCCTTGATGATCGCCATCGAGCCGACCTCGTAGCCGACCCCCTCGCAGGGAAGGATTGGCTTCACCGGAAACCCGGCGACGATCTCGTTGATCACGCCGTGCAGCACCGTGCTGCCGACGTAGATCTCGCCGCGCTTCACCGCAGTCATCGGTCCGATGCCCGAGCGAGCGTACGACGCGACGTTCGCATTGAGCGCCTTCATGTAGGCGAATGCCTCGTCTTCGCCGAACACCTGCACCAGCGTCGCGAGCATCAGGTAGGCCGTGCCCGACGTCCCCGGATTGCCGAGCATCACTTCGCCTTTCAGCTTCGGATCGAGCAGATCCTTCCAGCAGCGCGGCACGGGCAGCTTTCGCTTGTCCTGCAGCTCGGTGTTGTAGCCGAGCGCAAGGATGCCGCCGTAGACGCCCGCGACCTGGTATTTGGAGATTTCGGAAATGCGCCGCGCCCAGTCGTGCAGCTGTGAAAGATTGGGCGATTGATAGACTTCGAGCAATCCTTCCTCCGCGGCCTGCAGGTACGAATCCGCAGGACCCGCCCACCAGACGTCGCCCTTGGGATTCGCCTTCTCGGCCTTCACCTGCGCCAGCATCTCGCCCGTCGCCTTCTGGACGACCGCAACCTTCACGCCGGTCGCCTTTTCGAATCCGACCGCCATCCCCTGACACCATGCGGTGTTGGGCGAGCTGCAATACAGGTTGAGCGAGCCTTGCGCGGACGCACCTGCGGCAGCGAGCAACGACAGCAGAGCGGCGAGCGCGGTTCCGGAAACGCGCATCATCGCGGCTGGCTCCCGACCTCCCGGTCCCAGCGCTCGAGGAGCCGCTTGCGTTCGGCGGCGGCACCGTACTTCGCGAAATCGTAGCTGATGAGCTTGATCTCGGCCGGCTTCGGCGAAAGCGGCGAAATCGGCGTCGCCGTGTTCGACGGCAGCTGGAACTGCTTCGATTGCGCGCCCAGTGCCTGCGCCTTGGGCGTCAGCGCCCAGTCGACGAATTTCTTCGCGTTGTCGAGATTTCGCGCACCCTTGACGATCGACATCGAGCCGATCTCGTAGCCGGTGCCCTCGCATGGCGCGACGCTTTTCACGGGGAATCCGGCTTGCGCCTCGGTGACGACGTCGTGAATGAACGCGACCGCGACCAGGTTTTCGCCACGCGCGGTCGCCTTGATCGGGCCCACGCCCTGGCGCGCGTAGTTCGTGATGTTCTTGTGCATTCCTTTCAAAAGCTTGAACGCCTCTTCCTCGCCGAACACCTGCACGAGCGTTGCAATCGCGGTGTAGGCGGTACCCGACGCGTTCGGATTCGCCATCTGCACGTCGTTCGCGTACTCGGGTTTCGCGAGATCCTTCCAGCACGCGGGTGCGGGAACCTTCTTCTTCGCCAGCAATTCGGTGTTGTAGCCCAACCCCAGCACGCCGAGGTAGATGCCGACGGTGCGGTACTTGGCCTGTTCGGCCTGCTTTTGCGCCCATGGCTGGAGCTGCGCAATCATCGGTGACTTGTACTCCTCGGTCAGCCCGAGCTCGGCTGCCTGCAGATGCGGATCGCCGGTGCCGCCGAACCAGACGTCGAGCTTCGGGTTCGCCTTCTCGGCGGCGAGCTGCGCCATCGACTCGCCCGAGCCTTTGAGCGTCATCGTCGTCTTGATGCCGGTTTCCTTCTCGAACTCGACGCCGGCGAGGTTGCACCACTCGGCCTGGACGGAACAGATGACGTTGAGCTGACCCTGCGCGACGGCGGGTGCAGAGACGAGTGCGATGACGCCCGCCGCGACGGCGGCCAGCCAGGATGAACGCGATGAAACCATGGGGAATACCTCCGGACAGCGGGAATGGCGCAGCGAGGCTGTAATATTCGGCCAACGCCGGCGGGGGCGTCAACTGGAATGCGCACGGCAAGCGCGCGCGGCGGCCGGGATACGGGAATGATTCGGTTCGGTGTCGACCTCGGCGGGACCAAGATCGAGATCGTCGGTCTCGACGCACGAGGTGCGGAAGTGCTCCGTCGCCGGGTGGCGACGCCGGCCGGCGACTATCGTGCCGTCATCGATGCGGTCGCGAGTCTCGTTGCGGGCGCGGAGTGCGAACTCGGCATCACGGGGACGGTCGGCATCGGCACGCCGGGCTCGATCTCGCGCGCCACCGGCCTGCTCCGCGGCTCGAACTCCGTTTGCCTCAACGGGCAGCCGATCAAGCGCGACCTCGAGACGGCGCTTGCGCGCGAGGTCCGGATCAGCAACGACGCGAATTGCTTTGCGCTTTCGGAAGCGACCGATGGTGCGGGCGAAGGCGCCGGCGTGGTCTTCGGCGCGATCCTCGGCACCGGCGTTGGCGCCGGCATCGTCGTTCACGGGCGCGTGTTGGACGGTCCCAATGCGATCGCCGGCGAGTGGGGCCACAATCCGCTTCCGTGGCCGCGCGACGACGAGCGGCCTGGCCCCGCCTGTTTCTGCGGCCGTTACGGGTGCATCGAGACGTTCGTCTCCGGTCCCGGTCTCGAACGCGATCACCTGCACGGCGGCGGCGAGCCGCTGAAATCACACACGATCGTCGCCCGCGCGGAACTGGGCAACGAGGCCTGCGAAGCGACGTTTGTGCGCTACGAGGATCGTCTCGCGCGCGCGCTCGCGCACGTGGTCAACCTGCTCGACCCGGATGTCATCGTGCTCGGTGGAGGCATGTCGAACATCGGGCGGCTCTATCGCAACGTGCCGGCGCTGTGGGAACCGTGGATCTTCTCCGACCGCGTCGACACGCGCCTCGTCCGGCACCGGCATGGCGATTCGAGCGGCGTGCGCGGCGCGGCGTGGCTGTGGGGCGGCTGATGCGAGTGGGTCGGCGACTTCGTTGCGCCGGGCGCGCCGTGAGGGTGCTGACGCGTTCGTGCTATCGATTCGAAATTCGAAACAGCCTTGATCAAGGTCAATCCGTCCGCTTGTACCGACGTTGACAGAACGGATAATTGGCATTGGGGAGGAGCTAGAGGGCTCCAGTTCCGAACCAAGAAAGAGCAATGGAAGGAAGGCACATGACGAACCTCGTTACCTATGATCCGTTCACCGATACAGGAATGGATGAGTTGTTCCGCGGGTTTTTTGCGCCAGTACGTCTCGAAGGCGCGCGGTCGCCGGTCACGATCAAGATGGACGTGACCGAAACCGGTGACGGCTACATGATCCACGCCGAAATGCCTGGCGTGAAAAAGGAGGACATCAACGTCGAGATCGAAGGGAACCAGGTCACCATCACCGCCGAAGCAAAGCGGGAATGGGAGAAGAAGGAAGGTGACAAGGTCCTGCGGAGCGAGCGGTATTTCGGCAACGTCTATCGCACCTTCACGCTCCCCGTCGAACTCAACGAGGCATTGAGCGAGGCGAAGTATCATGAAGGCGTGCTCGAGCTCAAGCTCGTCAGGAAAGCGCCGCTTGGAGGTAAGAAGCTGCCGGTGATGTAGGCGGCTCCGGCGGGACGGCGCGAGCCGCTCCGCTTTGTTGTTCGCATCGGGCAAGGGCCTCCGCGGGGAGGCCTTTGTCTTTGCCGCGGATGAGCTCGGCGGCGATGCATGGTTCAATAGCGCAATTGCCCCGCCGGGCACGGGGCCAGGGGAGGTCGCGATGCACGCGCTCGCGCTGGTCGATGCGCTGAAACGGATGCTGAAAGGGCGCGCCGTCACCTACGCAATGGTGGCCGTCGGGCTGGGCCTCAGCGAGGCGAGCGTCAAGCGGATGTTCTCGCGCCGCGATTTCACGCTGCAGCGGCTGGAGGACATTTGCAGCGTGGCCGGCATCGACTTCAGCGAGTTGATGCGCGAAGCCACGTCGGAGGACGCCGGGATGACCCACCTCACCGCGGAGCAGGAGCGGGAAATCGTCTCCGACCCGACGTTGATGCTGATCGCGCTTTGCGCCGTCGGCAACTGGACGTTCCAGCAGATCGTCGAAACCTACGACATCCCGGAGGCAGAATGCATTCGCTGCCTCACGCGTCTCGACCGGCAGCGGATCATCGAGCTCGGTCCGGGCAACCGGATCCGCTCGCTGATCGACCGCACGTTCGCGTGGCTTCCGGGAGGGCCGATCCAGCGTTATTTCCGCGCCCGCGTGGAGTCCGAATTCCTGTCGAGCAAGTTCGATCGACCGGGCGAGTTGTTCCTGTACGTCAACGGCATGCTGTCGCGCCACAGCACGAGCGAGGTGACCGCACGGATGCGGCGCGTCGCGAATGAATTCGCGGACCTGCATGCGGCCGACCGTGCGTTGCCGTTGTCCGAGCGCCACGGCGCCAGCATGCTGCTCGCGATCCGCCCGTGGGAGCCGCGCGCGTTTCGCGCGTTGCGCCGCAAGGATCGCGATCCCGTCCCCGCCGGGCGCCTGCTCAATCCCATGCTCGGCCGGGACCTTCCCTCCGCGCCACTCCGCCCGCGCAAGCCAAAGTAGCGCACCTGGCAGGGGATGGCGGTTGCGCGGCCGGCCGCGTTCGTCTGTGCCCCGGTGGGAGCCGTCGACTACGCCGTCAAGGAAGGAAGGCGCGGCAAGAAATTCACGGGCGCCTATCCGCAATTGCCGAATTCGACCTTCGACATTAGGTGCGACGGGTAGCGTCTTTTGCCACCCGGGGTATCGGAGCGCGCCACTACGGAAGCGCAGCTTTACCTCTACCGCAGACGCGCGCAGCGTGGATCCGCGGGCACGTGCCCGCATTCGAAATCAAGGAACCCTCAATGCTAAGCGTCTCGAAGCGACTCGCTGTGGCAGCTGCAGTCCCAGCGCTGGCTCTGACAGGATGCTACGTTGTTCCGCTGGCGCCGGACGGCACGCCCGTCTATCCGTATACGCACACTTCACCGCCGTATACGGTGGTCCCCTATCCGTCGCCGTCGTATGCGCTCGCTCCCTATCCGCCGCCCGTCGTCGCAGGCCCGCCAGCTGCGGCGCAGATCAACGCGCGCCTCTATCCCATCAACCAAATCGCGACGGAGACCGGCATGATGTCCGGGACCGTCACCAACATGATGACCGGCAAGGGCCGGTTCCAGCTCGACTACAAGGGC
>Ga0209048_10006779_pt1 | contig 10672 bp, 8 predicted proteins | sample FrelakmetCRP12CR_FD_187146 | JGI IMG/M metagenome (GOLD analysis project Ga0209048, IMG submission 187146) | Freshwater lake sediment microbial communities from the University of Notre Dame, USA, for methane emissions studies - CRP12 CR (SPAdes)... | ecosystem: Environmental > Aquatic >... | reverse complement strand
CTGGGTGTGGGACGCTTCTGTCGGCCTATAACCCGTCCAGCGTGTGTGCACTGCACGGCGGGGGCGCCTGGCAGGACGACTTCCAGCGCAACGCCCACACGTCGAGCCGGCGCGAAGAGATCAGCCGCCGCTGCACTTTCGAGCCGTGCGGTCGCGAGTTCATGACCACGAACCCGGCGAAGAAGTACTGCGGCGACGCCTGCCGCATGAGGGCGTTCCAGGCACGCGTCATGGCGGCGCGGCGCATGGGCGACATGCGCGGCGCGCGGCGCGCCAGCTGACCGCGACGCGGACTCCGGCGCCCGGCGCGCCACGCGGCGGGAGTCCGGCGACGCCCGTGCGCGCTGCCCGGCCCCGGAGCCTCAGGCGGACGCCGGGCTGAAAGCCGGCGGAATGACCGGCAGGCGCCCACTCACCAGCGCGCTCACCGCCTCGTCGACCGACTCGAAGACCGGCAGCACGTTGGGCAGCCCCACCAGCGCCAGAACGCGTCGCACCTGACCCACGGGCCGCACGAGCACGAGCTCCTTGCGCCGTGCCCGCTGGTCGGTCAGCAGGCGCACGAGGAAGGCGATGAAGCTCGAATCGACGAACGTCGTCGCCGCCAGATCGATCACGAGGTGGTCCTGGTGGTAGAGCGGCCCGAGGTTGCACCGCAGGAAGCGGTCGATGTCGGACACGCTGTCGAGATCGAACTCGCCCGACAGCTCGAGGACTGGGGGCATCGCGGCCCCCTCCCGAGGGCTGACGAGGCGGAGCCGGGCCTTGTGCGCGACGAGCTCGTGAAGGCTGCCTGATGGACGCGCCAACGTGCTACCTCCCTGTGTCGAGCGCGGCGGATACGGCGCCGGCGCACCAGCGCACCGAAGACCCACCGCGCCCCTGCGAGTGCTGGCGCGACGCTAGGACACGGTGAGCACGGTGTAAAGCGCTGGGCTGGGAGTATTGGCAGGTTCGCGGGTGAGCCTCTGTGGAAGCCTGAAGGACGATGGCCGAACCTCAGGCGCGGGTCGAGGCAGTCTCAGGGAACCGTCGAACCTTGGGCCAGGGCCGGCCGCCGCCGACTGCGTCAGGATCCGTCGGCGCGAGCCGCAAGCTTCAGCTTGCGGTACTGCGGCTCGCGCTCCTTGAGCACCGTGAGGATGGGGCTGGCCACGAAGATCGACGAGTACGCCCCCGACAGGATGCCGACGAGCAAGGCGAAGGCGAAGTCCTTGAGCGTAGCGCCGCCGAATAGGAGCAGGCAGAGCACCGGGAACAAGACGATCATGGTCGTGTTGATGGAGCGCGTCAGCGTCTCCCAGATGGACACGTTCACCATATCGCCGTAGGGCATGCGGCTGAACTTGGGCTGGTTCTCGCGGATGCGGTCGAACACGATGACAGTGTCGTACAGCGAGTAGCCGAGGATGGTGAGCACCGCGGCGATGGTCGCCGTCGTGACTTCGCGCCCGGTCAGCGAGTAGATGCCGACCACGATGAGAAGGTCGTGGATCTCGGCGGCGATGGCGCCGATGGCGAACTTCCACTGGAAGCGGAAAGTGACGTAGAGAAGGATCAGCAGAAGGGCGATGGCGACCGCCTTGAGCGACGAGCTCACGACCTGGCGGCCGAACGTCGCGCCCACGGTCTCCAGACTGAAGATCTCCGTGCCGTTGGACTTGGCGATCGTGAAGGCGTCGTTGAGCGCCTGCTTGAGCTTGTCCTGCGCCGAGGCGGACAACGTCACGGTCTGGATCTGGAACCCCTTCTGGTGCGAACCAGCGACGTTCGGCGTCTCCTGGAGCTGAGCGTCCGCATAGCCGGCGGCGGCCACCGTCTGGCGGACCTCGGCGAGAGAGGGCTGCTTCTCGAAAGCGATCGAGATGCGGGTGCCCTCTTTGAACTCGAGGCCGTAGCTAAGGCCTTTCACCGGGTTGCCGCCACCCTTGACGAACAAGCTGATGAGGCCGGCGGCGATGATGATCGCGGAGATCGTGAACCACCACTTCTTGTGGCCCATGTAGTCGAAACTGTAGATGCGTCGGAAGAAGTCCACAGGCTATCTCCGCTTCTTCTTCTTGCGAGAAGTCGAGGTGGTGCGCCGGCCGCCGGAAGATGCGCCGCGAGAGGGCACGCCCGGTGCCGTCGCGGCGCCGTCGGCGGCCGCCACGAGCGCCCCATGGCCATCGCCGTCGCCGGAGTCGGCGCTCGCGGCGCGCCGGCGACGGGAGGCGGTGGTGCGGTCCTCGGCGACGGGCTCGGCCTCGATCTGGCTGGTCCTGACGCCCATGAAGGCGGGGTTGCTGAAGAAGGCGAAGCCGGCCAGCACGCCGAGCATGGCGCGCGTGAAAAGCACCGCCGTGAGCATGCTGACGAGCACGCCGAGGATGAGCGTGAGGGCAAACCCTTTGGGCGAGGCCGTCGCGAACACGAAGATCACGGCCGCCGTGAGCATCGTGAGGATGTTGGCGTCGAGGATGGTCTTGAAGCCGCGGGCGTAGCCCGAGTTGACCGCCGAACGGACGGTCTTCCCGTGGCGCACCTCCTCCTTGATGCGCTCGAAGATGACGACGTTGGCGTCGGCGGCCACCCCGATGGTGAGGATCATGCCGGCGATGCCGGGCAGCGTAAGGGTCACGGGGATGGCGCTGAACAGGCCCCAGAGCAGGATGCCGTAGACGATGAGCGCGAGGTCGGCGACCAGACCGAGGAAGCGATAGTAGATGAGCATGTAGATGAGGACGATGCCGAGGCCGACGAGGCCGGCGATGAGACCCTGGTTCAGCGAGTCCTTGCCCAGCGTGGCCGAGACCTGCTGCTGATACGCGGTCTCGAGCTTGACCGGCAGGGCGCCGATGTTGAGCACGAGGGCCAGGTCCTTGGACTCCTGGATGGTCATGTTGCCGCCGCTGATCTCGGCGCCGCCGCTGATGCCGTCGCGCAGGCCGGGATCGGTGTAGTCGATCATGGGGTCAGATTCCATGACGTTGTCGAGCACGATGGCGAACGTCTGCGGCGTGTTCTTGAGGAGACCGGTGCGGTAGAGCTCGCGCGTGATCTCCTGGAACTTCTGGCTACCGGCGCTGGTGAAGTCGATGAGGACGTTGGGCTTGTTGGTCTGGCCGCTGAAGCCGGCGCGGGCCCCGGAGATGGCGGCGCCGGTGAGCGCCGGCGGGCGCTTGTACACGTACCACTGCTCAGGCCGGTTATTGACGGTGTCGGCTGGGCTCACGATGAGCGCGTACTTGGCCGTGTTGCCGTTCGCGGCAAGCTGATCGATCTCGGTCTGCGAGACGCCTTGGCCCTTGAGCTGCTTGAGAGCCTCGTCCCTGGTCGCGACCGGCCCGACCGGCCGGGACTGCGGATCGTCCTTGTAGAACTCGAGCTGGGCGGTCTTGCCGATGAGATTGAGCGCCTGCTGCGCGTTCTTGACGCCCGGCAGCGACACCGAGATCTGGTCGGTGCCTTGCTTCTGGATCGCCGACTCGGTGACCCCGAGCCCGTTGACGCGGCGGTCGAGGATGGCGATGGTCTGGTCGAGCTGTGCCGTAGATGGTGGCTTGCCGTCGGCGGTCTTGGCCAAGTAGACGATCTGGAGGCCGCCCTGGAGGTCGAGCCCGAGGTGCGTCTTCACGCTCGGCGGGATGATGAAATACAGCGAGACCGCCACCAGGGCGGCCATCACCAACAGGATGATGAGGTTTCTGTGTCTTCTCACTGGGTCACGGCGTCCGCGGCCCGTCGGGGCCGTCAGGCGGTAGAGCGTACCCGACCGCGAAGGACGGCGCAACTCGCCGCGGACGCGCCGCCGTGAGCCCGCGGATCAGCGGTCGCGGAGGAAGCTGGGGATGTCGAGGACGTCGTCGTCCACGTCGAATGACGGCTTGTGCTCCTCGGCGAACAGCGGGGTCCCCCTGGGCTCGCGGGCGGCGGTCGCGCGCGGCGCGAGCGCCTCGACGGGCGCGTCGCGGTCGAAGCCGGTGGCGATGACCGTGACGCGCACCTCGTCGCCCAGCGACGGGTCGATGACCGCGCCGAAGATGATGTTGCAGTCGGCGTCGGCGGCGCTGCTGATGATCTCGGCGGCCTCGTTGATCTCGAAGAGCCCGAGATCGCTGCCGCCGGTGATGTTGAGCAGGATGCCGCGCGCACCCTCGACGCTGGCCTCGAGCAGAGGCGAGCTGACCGCCGCGCGCGCCGCCTCGACGGCACGGTTCTCGCCGCCGGCCACGCCGATACCCATGAGCGCCGAGCCCGCCTCCTTCATGATCGTGCGCACGTCGGCGAAGTCCAGGTTGATGAGGCCGGGGACGGTGATGAGGTCGGTGATGCCCTGGACGCCCTGGCGCAGCACGTCGTCGGCGACCTTGAACGCCTCGATGACCGACGTACGACGCTCGACCACCTGGAGTAGTCGGTCGTTGGGGATGACGATCAGGGTGTCGACCTTCTCGCGCAGCGACTGGATGCCGTCCGCCGCCTGCCGCGCGCGGCGCTTGCCCTCAAAGGCGAACGGACGCGTGACGACGCCGACCGTGAGGGCCGCCAGCTCCTTGGCCAGCTCCGCGATGACGGGCGCCGCGCCCGTGCCTGTGCCGCCACCCTTGCCCGCCGTCACGAAGACCATGTCGGCGCCCTTCAGGGCGTCGCGCAGCTCGTCCTTGCTCTCCATGGCGGCCTGATAGCCGATCGTCGGGTTGGCGCCGGCGCCAAGGCCGCGGGTGATCTTGCTGCCGATGTGGATCTTGACGTCGGCGTCGCACATCTGCAACGCCTGGGCGTCGGTGTTGACGGCGATGAACTCGACCCCGCGCAGGCCCGCATCGACCATCCGGTTGACGGCATTCGTGCCGCCGCCGCCGACGCCGACGACCTTGATGACGGCGAGATAGTTCGCTGAAGCGTCCATCATGGTGCTGACCCTCCTGTCGTGGTCGAGACTCGCCGTCGAGGTCTTCCGCAGACCCTCATGTGTCGCTCGAGGGTTGCCCCGGGTCCCCGGCCCGAAACCCGGAAACACGTTGTTGTGCAGCGACTCCTACCGAAAGATGGGGGCACCGAAAGGCCGGTTCCCCAGCTTGGGGCTTACCATACTGAGGCCCTCGAGGGGTGTCAAACGGCGGCGTTGTCCTGACACGCCTAGACCTACCTTCAACCAGAGGTCGAGAACTCCCTCGAGCATCACTTGAGGACAGGGCGCGCCAGCACCCTGTCGGGGATCGAGACGTCCACAAAGACGCAGTCTTGAGACGCCGTCCCGTAGCGGTCGAGCACGAGCCTGAGGGCCAGCGTCTTGGCGAGCGTGCGCTCCGCCCCGCCCCAAACGACGACGGGACCGCCGGTGAAGCGCAGGGTGAGCTGGCCTTCGCGCGTGACTTCCACGACGGCCAGCCTTTTGCGCAAGGCGATGGGCAAGCCGGCGACGACGGGCAGCGCGGCGCGGAGGCCGGCACCCGGCAGGGTCGTCCCCACGGCGACCGGGCCGTCTGTGGCGAGGCGAGGCAGCCGCAGGGTGGCGCCGGGCGGCCCGGCCTGGAGGGCGGCGAGCAGCCGCGCCGCTTTGCCGGTCGGCGCGGGCAGCCCGGCGGTATCCGTGGCCGCTACGGTGGCGGTGGCCTCCGTGGCCGCGCCGGAGGCCGGCGCAGACGTGATCACGGCCGCGCCCGCGCCGGCCGCGGCGTCCGTCTTGGCGCCTCTCGGCCGCTTCTCTTCACAGATCACGTGACCGTCGTCGGCGATGACGTACCAGCCGCTCCCCACGAGCGCGTACACCGCCGGGCGGTACTCGACCACGCTCACGCGCAGCGTCCCGGGGAAATCGCGATCTACGCGCGCCCCGGAGATGTAGCAAAGTGGAGTCAGAGAGGCGCGCACGTCCCTCGTCGTCACCGTGAACAGGTTGTGGCCCAGGTAGTCCCTGCGCAGGAGGCGCAGCACGCGCCGCTCCGGCACCAACTTCGTGCCGGTGACGACGACCTTGTGGATGGTGAACGACGACGAGCTGCGGCCCCACCCGTAGACCACGGTGGGGAGCGCAAGGATCGCCGCCGTGAGCAGCACAGTAGGAAGCAGACGAAATCGCGGGCGGCTCGCTCCGCCTCCTTTGGCCATCGCGCCGGACCTTCTCGCGTGAGGACAGCTACGAGTGCTTATTCGGCGCCGGCAGGGTCTTCCCCTTGCCCGGCGAGCGCGGCGAGCAGCTGCTCGCCGGCCCGGAAGACGTCGCCGGCGCCTAGGGTGAGCACGAGATCGCCGGGGCGCACGCGCGGCGTCAGATTGCGCACCACGTCGTGCAGGCGCGGCAGGTACGAGACCGGGCCGCCGGGCCGTTCCGCAAGGTAGGCGTCGACGATCAGCTTGCCGGTGACGCCCGGCTCGGGCTCTTCCCGCGCCGGGAAGATGTCGGTGACGATGGCCTCGTCGGCCAGAGTGAGCGCCTGCCCGAACTCGCGCTGCAGGTAGCGGGTGCGCGAGAAAAGGTGCGGCTGGAACACGGCGATCACGCGCCCGTGGTCGCCCCGCAGGGCGGCGGAGAGCGTGGCGATGATCTCTGTAGGGTGATGCGCGTAGTCGTCCACGACGAGCACGCCGCCGTGGCGACCCATCTCCTGGAAGCGCCGCGCGGCGCCGCTGAACGTCGCCAGATACGGCGCCGCGTCCGCGGCGGCGACACCGGCGTGGCGCAGGACGGCGAGCGCGGTGAGAGCATTGAGGATATTGTGCTCGCCGGGCACGCGCAGCGTCACCCGAGCGAGCTCTTCGCCACCGTCGAGCACGCTGAACTCGCTGCCGCGGTCGTCAACGCGCGCCACCTCGGCGCGCAGGTCGCCGGCGCCGATGCCGACGCGCACGACAGGCGCCCTGGTGTGTTCTGCCAGCCCTTCCCCGCCGCTGCCCGCGACGAGCACCAGCAACCCGTTGCCGGGCAGGAGCGCCACGAAGCGGCGAAACACGTCGTGGACGTCGTCGAGGCAGCTGTAGTGGGCATGGTGGTCGAGCTCTACGTTGGCGACGATGGCCACCTCGGGACGCAGAAACAGGAGGCTGCCGTCGCTCTCGTCGGCTTCGGCTACCAGCCACTCGCCCTGCCCCACGCCGGCGTTGGAACCGATGTCGTTGAGCTCGCCGCCCACGAGGAACGTGGGGTCGAGGCCGCACTGGTAGAGCACGTGCGAGATCATCGACGATGTGGTGGTCTTGCCGTGCGTGCCGGCGACCGCGATGCCACGGCGCATGGCCATCACGCGCGCGAGCATCTCGGCGCGCCGCAGCACGGGCAGGCCGGCGGCTCGCGCGGCGCGCAGCTCGGGGTTGCCCTCGGGGATCGCCGACGAGATCACCACGAGCGCCGCGTCCCCGAGGTTGCCGGCCTCGTGGCCGATGGCCACGGCGATGCCGGCCTCCTCCAGGTGCCGCGTGTACCGTGACGTCTTGAGGTCAGAGCCGGCCACGCGCACGCCCAGCTTGGCGAGCACCATGGCGATGCCGCTCATGCCGGCGCCGCCGATGCCCACGAAGTGCACCGGCTGCGGGAACTTCCTCGCGGTGTCGTCGTTCATCGTCCCCTCATCTCTTCACGATCTTCTCGATCTCGTCGACGACGCGACGGGTGGCGTCCGGGCGCCCGAACGTGGCGCTGGCCGCAGCCATCGCCGCCAGGCGCTCGACATCCCCAAGCAGGTCGGCGACGAGCCTGCCGAGAAGGTCGCCGCTGAGCTCGGCGTCGTCGACCAGCAGGGCGGCGCCGCCCTCTACCAGCGAGCGCGCGTTCTTGCGCTGGTGATCGGCCGTCGCGTACGGGTACGGGACGAGGATCGCCGGCTTGCCGAGGGCGGCGAGTTCGGCCACCGAGCCGCCGGAGCGCGCCACCACGAGATCCGCCGCGGCCATCGCCGCCGCCAGGCGGTCAGTGTAGGGCACCAGGCGATAGCGCTCAAACCGCTCGCCCTTCGCCGTCAGTGCAAGGCGCGCGGCCTCGTGGTTGCGCGGTCCGCAGACGTGGATGAGCTGGAAGCCGAGCGCCCGACCGCCGAACGCGTCGATGCAGGCGCGATTGATGCTCTGCGCGCCCTGGCTGCCGCCGAAGGCGAGCACGACGGGCAGGTCCGCGCGCAGCGCGAACGCCTCGCGGCCCTCGTCCGCGGTCGCCGCGAGCTGCGCCGCCCCGAGGGGCCGCCCTGTGAGCACGTATTTGGGCGGCTCCAGACCGGCGATCGGGAAGCTGAGGCAGACGCGCCGCACGAACGGCCGCAGGAGGCGGTTGGCGACGCCGAGATGGGCGTCGGCCTCCAGGGCGAGGCCGGGGATCCCGCGCAGTGCGGCCAGCGCGACGACGGGGCCGCCGGCGAAGCCGCCGCCGCCGATGGCCACGTGCGGGCGCACCTCCTTGAGGATGCGCCCGACGCGTGGCGCGGCGGCGGCCAGCAGCCGCAGCGCCATCAGATGGTCGTGCGGCGCGAGCCCGCGGGAGAAGCCCTTGAGCTCCAGCGCGAACGTCTGGTACTCGGCGGCGACGCGCTCGACCTGCGACGGCGTGGTGACGACGACGACGCGGGCACCGCGGGCCCTTGCCTCAGCCGCGACGGCGAGCGCCGGCTGCAGATGACCGCCGGTCCCCCCCGCCGCGAGCAGCGCGATCGCCCCGCTGAGCGCTGACGACAATGTAGCTCCTTCGATTGGTGGCGATGTTGAGCAGGATGCCGAGGCCCGAGAGCACGACGACCAGGCTCGTGCCGCCCAGCGAGACCAGCGGTAGCGGCACGCCGGTGAGCGGGAGCAGGCCCAGAGCGGCGCCGACGTTGATGCACGCTTGCCCGACGATGATGGCCGTGATCCCCGTGGCCAGGAGTTTGCCGAACAGCTCTTTGCAGTTCAAGGCGATGCGGAAGCACGTCCAGGCGAGCGTCACGTAGAGAGCGAGCAGAACGACGAGGCCGATGAGGCCGAGCTCCTCGCCGATGATCCCCGTGATCATGTCGGTGGTCTTTTCGGGCAAGAAGCCGAACTTCTGCACGGAGTTGCCGAGGCCGACGCCGAAGATGCGCCCGGAGGCGATGGAGATGAGAGACTGGGTCGCCTGGTAGCCGCTCCCCCGGGGGTCTTTCCAGGGGTCGAAGAACGTGATCAGGCGCTGCAGCCGGTACGGCTCGATGACGATGAGGGCGAGGAGACCCAGGCAGCCGGCAATGACGAGGGAGAAGAGGTACCGCAGACGCGTCCCGGCCGCGACGAGCACGGCCGCCACGGCCACCACCAGCACGAGCGTGGTGCCGAGGTCGGGCTCCAGCATGATCAGAAGGCCGGCGGGCAAGATGCCGATGGCCACGAGCCGCGCGAAGCCGGCCGGCGACTCGATGTCGCGCGGCCGCCGGACGACGAGGGCGGCCACCAGCACGACGACGCCCAGCTTGGCGAACTCGCTGGGCTGCAGGCCTTGCCCGCCGACGATGATCCAGCGCCGGGCGCCGTTGACGATCGTGCCGACGCCCGGCACGAGCACCGCGACGAGGCCGACCAGCACGAGACCGGCGAGCGGCACGGCGGCACGACGCCACCAGGCGTAGTCGATGCGCGAGAGCACCCACATGGCGCCCACGCCGAGAAGCACCCAGAGCAGCTGACGCTTCACGAAGTAGAAACTCGAATGATACTTGAAGTAGGCCTGGGCGGACGAGGCGCTGTACACCATCACAAGGCCGTACACGACCAGCAGGAAGGTGACGAGGATGACGGTCCGGCGCTCGGCGACGCCGGGCCCGGGCGCGAGAGGAGTCCGGCCTCGCGCCCCACGGGTCGTCGCCGGCGACCGCCGACGAGGTCGCGAGTCCTCTTCGCGTCGGGCACTGCGGCGCTGCTCGGAGGCGGCGCTCCGGCGTTCGGGCGCCGGCGACGAGCCCGCGTGGCCGCGCCGCTCGGCGGCGCGGCGTTCGGAGCGGGCGCGACGCTTCCGTGCAGGGGGATTCTCGGCCCAGCCGGCGTGGTCCAGGTCCGCCTTGCCCACGCCGTGCCCCTGTGGACTCACGATGGACCAACTCCTCGCAGGTCGCTGACGAGCTTGAGGAACTGTTCGCCCCGCTCCACGTAATCCCTATACTGGTCCCAGCTCGCACAGGCCGGGCTGAGCAGCACGACGTCGCCCGGCAAGGCCTCGCGCGCGGCGCGCCTCACGGCCGCTTCGAGGTCGCCGCAGACGACGTAGGGAGTGGCGCGCGACCCGGCCGCTACGGCCCTGGCGATGAACGCCACCTCGAGCTGCGGAGCCGTCGCGCCGATCAGCAGGGCCTGCTTCACGAGTCCCTCGGTGGCCGCGGCCAGAGCGCCGTACTTCGCGCCCTTGTCGTAGCCGCCGAGGATCAGGTAGACCCCGGCAGAGTAGGCGGTCAGGGCCTTGAGCGTGGCGTCGACGTTGGTGGCCTTCGAGTCGTTCACGTAGGTGACACCGCCCGCGACGCCGGCGACCTGCAGACGGTGAGGCACGCCGGCGAAGCTGCGCAGCGTCTCGGCGGCCGCAGCGGCGGGCACGCCCAGGGCGCAGGCCGCCGCGGCCGCCGCCAGCGAGTTCTGGCGGTTGTGGTCGCCCTTCAGCGCCAGCTCGCCGGCCAGACACAGGCCGACGCGCGCGCCCTCGAGGTCGAGCCAGAGCTGGCCGTCGGCGTCGACCCCGGCGGCGAGGCTCGCGCCGCCCGGCCCC
>Ga0209048_10006778_pt1 | contig 10673 bp, 8 predicted proteins | sample FrelakmetCRP12CR_FD_187146 | JGI IMG/M metagenome (GOLD analysis project Ga0209048, IMG submission 187146) | Freshwater lake sediment microbial communities from the University of Notre Dame, USA, for methane emissions studies - CRP12 CR (SPAdes)... | ecosystem: Environmental > Aquatic >... | reverse complement strand
CGGATGGCCCCCTGGCCCACGTAGGTGCTCCACCGCTCGATGTCCGCATCGCCTTTCAGGATCTCTTCGAATCGGTCGACCACGCGCTCGGTGCCGTAGATCGAGGCGTTCTGGGGCAGCCCGAGGTCCACCGTGAGCTCGACTCGATCCGACGGCGGGAAGAACTGCCTCGGCACCAGCCGGATCGCCCAGACGGACGCGGCGAAGAGGAGGAGCGTCACGGCGATCGTGAGCCAGCGTGCGCGGAGCGCAGCGACGAGGAGGGGCCGGTAGATCCGCATGACCAGGGGCGGTTTGTCGGGTTTCGGCTTGCTCGACTTCCTCAAGAACGCCGCGCCGATCGGAGGCGCGAACAGGACCGCGATGAACCACGAGAGGACGAGCGCGATGGTGACGACCACGAAGATCGAATTGGTGTATTCGCCTGCCGAGCTCTTGGCGAATCCGATCGGCACGAAGCCCGCGATCGTGACGAAGCTGCCCGTCAGCATCGGAAAGGCCAGGGTGGTGTAGGCGAAGCTCGCAGCGGTCTCCATCTCGTCGCCTGCGTCGAGGCGCCTGGTGATGGCGTCGACCGTGGTCATCGCGTCGTCCACGAGGAGTCCCAGGGCGATGATGAGCGCGCCGAGCGAGATGCGCTGCAGGTCGATCCTCATCAGTTCCATCACCGGAAACACCATGGCCACCGTCAGGGGAATCGACAGCGCCACCACCGCTCCGGCGCGGAACCCGAGACTGATGATGCTCACGACCAGGATGATGGCGATCGACTGCCACAGCGATTCCATGAACTCGCCGACGGCGTGCTCGACGGTCACGGGCTGGTCGGCGACGAGGATGGGCTCGACGCCAACCGGAAGCTCCGTCCGGATCTCGGTGATCGCATGCTCGACGTTCTTCCCGAGCTGCAGGATGTCCCCACCCTCGCGCATGGCGATCGCCAGACCGATGGCCGCCTTGCCGTTCACGCGGAACAGCGGCTGCGGGGGGTCGGAATAGCCGCGGCTCACCTGCGCGATGTCGCCGAGCCGCAGCACGCGACCGCCCGCCACGAAATTGACGTCGAGCACGTCCTGCTCCGACCGGAAAGCCCCGGACACCCGGATCGACAAGGCCTCGTCGGCCATCTGCATCACGCCGGCGGGTCTCACGATATTCTGCGCCTGGAGCGCTGCGACCAGGGTGTTCCGGTCGAGACCGAGACCTGCGAGCTTCTCCATCGAGAACTCGACGAAGATCCTCTCGTCCTGAGCCCCGAGGATCTCGATCTTCGAGACGTCCGGGACGCGCAGAAGCCGCGAGCGCACCTCCTCGACCTTGTCCCGCAGCTCGCGATGCGAGAATCCATCCGCGGTGAAGGCGTAGATGATCCCGTAGGTGTCGCCGAAGTCGTCGTCGAAGCCCGGCCCGACGATGCCGGGCGGGAGCGTGCCCCGGATGTCCCCCACCTTCTTGCGGACCTGGTACCAGATGTCGGGCACCTCGGCCGGTGGGGTGTCGCCTCGCAGATCGACGAAGATCGTCGTCACGCCTGCGATCGTGTAGCTGCGCAGGGTATCGAGGCTCGGCGTCTCCTGGAGCTTGCGTTCCAGCCGCTCCGTCACCTGCAGGAGCATGTCGTCCTGCGTCGCGCCAGGCCAGGCGGCCCGCACGATCATGGTCCGGAAGGTAAAGGGGGGATCCTCGCTGCGGCCCAGGCGGAGGTAGGACGTGATGCCGGCGACGACGGACGCCAGCATGAAGAAGATGACGAGCGACCGTTGCCGGAGCGCCCACGCCGAGAGGTTGAAGCCGCTCACGGCGTCGCCGGCAGCAGGCGGACCTCCTGGCCCGGTCGCAGGGTCTGTACGCCCGCGGTGACGACGATGTCTCCCGGCTCGAGGCCCTGCGCGATCGCCACCTCTCCCACGCCGTAACGCTCTACGTCGACGTTCTGAAGCGATACGACGCTCTTCTGCGCGTCGACGATCCAGACTGCAGGCCTTCCTTCGGTCGACGTGAGCGCCGTGGAGGGGATGGTAATTCCCTCCACGTCACCGAGGTGAATCGTGCCGGTCACGGTCGAGCCGAGCCGCATCGCGTCGGGCGGATCGTTGAGGCCGACCCGGACCTCGAAGGTGCGGGTCACCCGATCCGCCTGCGGAGAGACTTCCCGCACGCGTCCGGTCGCCCTGACGCTCGGATTGCCCGTCAGGACGACGCTCACCTCGGGATCCACGGGAGCCATCTCCTTCACGCGAGCCGGCACGTTGAAGACGGCGTCACGACCGCCCTGGCGCGCGACGGTCACGACCATGCGGCCCGCCGCGACCACCTCGCCGGGCTCGGCGCCGCGCGCGGTCACGACTCCGGCGGAGTCGGCCACGAGCTCGGTGTACGTCAAGTGATCTCGGGCCGTGCTCAGCTGGGCCTGTGCCGAGTCCACCTGGGCCTGCGCGGTCTGTCGCGTCTGCACCGCCCGGTCGAACACCGCGCGGGAGACGACTCCCTGCTGCAGCATCCGCTCTTGGCGGTCGAAATGGTTCCGGGCCTCGGTGAGCTGCCCCATGGCTGCCGAGAGGTTTGCGCGCGCGGCCTGCACCGCATTCTGCTGGGTCACGTTTTCGAGCCGGGCGATGACCCGGCCCGGCCGCACCCGATCCCCCACATTGACGTTCCGCTCGATCATCCGGCCTCCCGTCCGGAAGGCGAGGCTCACCTCCTCCTGTGCGTAGACCGTTCCGGTGAGCGTGACCGTCTCGCCGCCGGCCTGTCTCTCGATCGTCACGGTGCGGACCGGGCGGATCTCTGGCGCCGGAGGAGCTTGCGCCGGCTTGCACGCGACGACTAGGGCGACGAGCGAGACAAGGGAGAGGGCCAACGCGCAGGGTCTGCCCGTCGCCAGCACGAAGCGCCTGAGCGTCTCGACTAGCGGGATCGAATTCACGGCTCGGCGGATCATGGTCTCCGACTCTCCCAGCGGCGTCTTCGCATCCTACCCCAGTCCGTGATGGGGATCCTGACCGCGTTTGAGGACGCGGGGTCGGCCAAGATCTTGGCCGACGTTTCGCGGGGCTTCCGGGATACCCTACCGCTCGCGCTCGCGCCGGAGATACGTCCCGACGCGGCCGATCTGGAGCTGCCATACGTTGAAGCGCTCCGTCAGTGACTTGTAGAGCGAGGCCCCCATGAGCGTGCCGAGCGCGATCGAAGCCAGGATGAACACCGCCGCGATCAGTCCCTCGAGCCCGGCGCTGCGGTCGCTCAGCATCCGCGTGACGCTCAGCAGTCCCAACGAGCCGGGCACCAGGAGCCAGAAGCTCGGCAGGAACGTCACCATGGAGGGCGGTCCGCGGAAGCGCAGCTGGATCAGATATCCCAGCGGCGTCGCGACGAGCGTGCCGAAGAATCCACTGATCTCGCTGCCGACGAAGGTCGCGGCGAACCGCTGCGCTGCGAACGTGAGAACCAGCACGAGGAGCATCCACAGGAACGAGTTACGCGGCGCCGAAAAGTGGAAGTAGACGCCGATCCCGAACACCACCACGCCCGCCCACGGCGCCCAGGGCATGTCGACGAGCGGGGCGGTCGACTCGAGCAGACTATCGGGCTTGACCCCGACCAGCGCTGCGCCGGCCGCGAGCCCGAAGGCGAGCAGCACGAGCTGGACGAAGCCCGTGATGAGGCGGCTCGAGCCGCTCACCATGTCGCCGTACGCGAGCTCCACCATGGCGAGCGTGAGCATCGCGCCGGGCAGGAACGTAATCAGCGGTGGCACCAGCGCATACAGCGGATCCACCGGAAGGCCCCGTCGCACGGCGAAGAAGACGAGCCCGGACACGATCGCGGCCGCGACCACAGACAGTGGCACCGAGAGGACCGCGCCCTTGCGGTTGAGCGCCTTCACCGAGCCCACGATCGTGCCGAGGAGTGCTGCCGCCGCGAGGTTCGTGAGCGCCGGGTTGACCACCATCGCGAGGCCGAGCGTGAGGATCGTGTGACCCATGACGATGCCGGCCGTACCGAACCGCGGGGTCGTTCGCAGGATCCTGGCGAGCTGTTCCAAGGCCTCGCGTGGCGCCAGCCCCCCGCCCTGTACGGTGGTCCCCAGCGCGTAGACGTCGGCGATCTGGTCCAAGCGGAGACTCTCCGCCGGCCCCTCGGCCAACGTAATTCGCTCTTCGACGCCGTCGTGGAGCGTGATGAAGACAGCGGTCGGAAACGTCACCACCCGGGATCTGCGCATGCCGTACGCGGTCGCGACGCGGCGCAGGAGCCGCTCCACCTGCGCCGTTTGCTCGCCACAGGCGAGGTAGGCCTGCCCGAGACGGAACATGAGCTCGAGCACGAGGGGCGCGTCGGCCGCGCAGGATTCAGGCTCCATGCGGTGGAAGGGTACCTGCGAACTCGTCCCGACGGGTAGCCGAGCTCGACGGCCTACACCTTGTTCGGCTCGTGGCCTGACGGGGTTGCCGAAAAGCCGCCGACGGACGCATCGCGATCGCGTGTCTGCAGGTCCTTTCTGGCGCGACAACGAATTCCTGGCAATCCTGTGAGAGCGTGCGCAGACATTGGGTGGCAGCCGCCCTGTCCCAACCGAATGGAAGAGAATCAGCTGGTTGGCGTCCGAGGGTCGTTCGGGCGGACCCGGCGTGAGCGTAAGTGCTGCATCCAGCGGGGTTTTCTCGAACCGGTTGAGGCTCAGAATCGGTCGGATTTCGGATCCGATCCGCGAGAGGCCGAGCCGCTTCTTGCCGACCCCGACGAGCGCGGAGACCGACCCGGCGATCCCGATCCGCGGTTTCACCGCGTTCTCGGACGTGCCAAAGAACGCCTCGATCCGCAGGTGCTGCTTGATCGAGCGGAAGAAGAGCTCCACCTGCCACCTCGCCTTGTAGAGCGCGGAGACCTTCTGCGCCGGGAGCGCGGTGTTGTTCGGGATGAACAGGGGGCGCTTGCCGGTCTCGGGATCTTTGTAGCGGATGCCGCGGAAGCTCTCCGGATCGTGCTTGGCGGACGGATGGCCTTGCAACACGAACGCCTGATCGAAGACCACGCCTGCGTTGCGGCCCACAGCGGAGAGTAGCGCCGCTCAGCCACCCTGTTCTTCTGCGCCCGCGCGACGAAGAAACTGCCGACCGGATGGAGCCGATCGAGCCGCGCAAAGTCGAGGTAGCGCCGATCCATCACGGAGAAGGCTCCGGCATCCGGGATCAGCTGATCGAAGATGTTCACGTCGTTCGAGCTTCCCGTCGCTGCGGTGAATGAACGAGGGAAGGCTGTCGCGCAGATCCAGCGGCGTGTGCATCTGGACCGCCCCCTTGGTCGTTCGCAATGGCGCCCAGGCAAACAGCGAGAGCGACAGGTCGATGGTCGTCGAGTCCAGGGCGTATGCGGTGTTGGTCAGATCCACATCGAAGGGCTCGTCCGCATCAAGCTTGCGAGCGATACCGATCAGGTGCTGGGCGAAGTCGGCGTCGATCCGCCCGTCGCACGTTGCGTCTGCGTTCGCGAGGGCGTTGCGGGCGACTTGGCGGCGGGTCCCTATGGGATAGAGCTTCTCGGTCCGCGAGCGCAGACAGGCCCCGATGTCGCGCTGACTCTTCCGGAATGTCAGCTGCGCGAATGCCATGCACAGGAACTGGTCTCTGCAGCTGAAGCGCTTCACCTTGTGATGGCCACCGTACCGACCGACGCAGCGCTCAAGCAGCATCGGCGGCATGTCCTCCATCAGCTGGGCGAAGAGCAGCCTTCCGGTATACAACGTCGAGTCCCCCGTGGGTGGTCCGTCTGGGGGTGACCATGGCATCCGCTGCGGTCGAAATCGCTAACCCCGATGACGCCATGCTTTCACGAATCGCGTCGGAGAGTTACCCGTGATCGGTCGACCCACGCGGGGACCGCCCTGCAGTTCCATGTCAACTCTTGAGCGCCAAAGGAAACTGCGAAAGCCCCGGAATTCGCGCGGTTTTCCCTCAGATCCAGGAGCCTGTCGGAAGGGCCTTCGGGCGAGAACGACCTCCCCACAAGGCGAGCAAGACGCCAAGCTGGGCAGCGGGGCAGCCGGACGGCGATCCTGCGCGCTTGGCGCGCACCGCGCGGTGAGCAACGCCGGATGATGACGCGCAGGCAACGCCGGGCCGCCGCGAGGAACCGCTCGCAGGCCGAGACGATCATCGGACGCTACGCCAGGCGCTGGAACGTCGAGAGCGTGATCGCCGAGGCCGTGAAGTTCCTCCACCTCAACTCCCTGACCTCGCCCAGCCTCGTCAAGGTTCACTTCGACGTGGTGCGGAGATGATCGCAGACACCCTACGATCTGCTGGCCCAGCAGCTCCGAGGCTTCGAGGCGCGCAATGCGCCGCAGGCTTTCTTTCGCGGCAAGGGCCAGGTCCGCATCGCCGGCGACGAGATCAGCGTCCGCGATCCCAAGCGCGCTCACCAGCCGCTGCTCCGCGCGGTCCCCTGGGATAAACTGCCGCAGCGAGTCCGTTGGCTCGGCAACCGCAAGCTCCGCTTGGAGTGTCCATTGCGACGGCGCGCGCCGCGCCGGGTCTGATCGGAATCTGTGGCTTGTGCCCGCGCGAAAATCGGTGCTGAGCGTAGGGCCGGGCCGGCGATTCAATCAAGGTGCGCGAGGTCTATGCGCCTTCCCGGATGGATCGAACGTCTGCTCCTGCTCACGGGGATCATTCTCCTGGGAGCCTTGTTCTACGCGCTCGACCCCCGCGAGGTGCTCGAGAGCCTCCGCCAGGTGGGTGCTGGAATCTTCCTCATCGTTCTTCAACAGGCGTTCGCCATCATCGCCAATTCCGCAGCGTGGTGGGCGACGTTCCCACCCGGTCCGCAGCGCGTGCCGTTCCGATCCGTGATCGCAGCCCGGCTGGCGGGGGACGCAGTGAACTCCCTCACACCGACTGCGACCATCGGCGGCGAGTTCATCCGCGTGCGTATGCTGCTCCCCTACCTGAACGCCCACGATGGGGCCGCGTCCGTCGCCGTTTCCCGGCTCTCCGAGACGGTCGGCCTGATCGGTTTCCTCGCCATCGGTCTCTGGTTCGTCCTGCCGGAGGTGCCACTCGCGGCGAACGTCCGGCAGGGTTTCAAGGTCGGGTTCCTCATCTTCGCGTCGCTCGTCGCCATCGCGGTCGTCGTGCAGCGATGGGGAATGTTCACCGCGGGGTCCCGCATGGCGAGGCGACTGGGGGTCCCCCTACCGGCTCGGCTCGACGCGGCCATCACACGACTCGATCAACAGATCGCGCGGGCGTATCGCGGCAGCGCATGGCCCTTCCTCCTGTCCGCAGCGGCCTTCGGCGTGGGCTGGTATGGGGGTGTGCTGGAGGTGTACCTGGGACTCTGGTTGCTCAACCTGCCCGTGAGCCTGCAGACCGCCATCGCGATCGAAGTGATCTCCGTCACCGTCGATACGCTCGCGTTCTTCGTGCCCCTCGGCCTGGGGATTCAGGAGGGAGGAAAGGTGCTTGCCTTCAGTCTGCTCGGGCTCGCTCCTGCCAAGGGGTTCGCCCTTGCGATCCTGTGCCGCATCCGGCAGGTTTCTTGGGCCATGGTGGGGCTCGCGATCCTGGCGCGCCGCCACATCCGCCGCGACCAGATCCTCGAGCCCGTCGAGGAACCGCGGGGTTAATCGGAGGCACTCGCTGTGCGAGAGGAGAATCGATTGGACGCAGACCACGAGGCGTCGGCCGTCAACCAGCCGGGAATCCCCTGCCCGGTGAGCTCCTACAACGAATGGGACCCGCTCGAGGAGGTGATCGTCGGCCGGCTGGAAGGTGCCACCGTCCCGAGCAAGCACGTGGTCATCACCGCGGGGATGCCGGCCACGGTGGCGAAGCTCTATCCGTTCTTCGGCGGGAAGCGCTACCCGCGAATCATGACGCAGGCCGCACAGCGAGAGCTCGACGAGTTCATCCGAATCCTGGAAGCCGAAGGGGTCTGCGTGCGACGGCCGGACGTCTGGGATTGGAAGCGTCGCTATCGCACTCCACACTGGAGCTCCTCGGGCTATTGCTCGACGTGCCCGCGGGACGGCTTCCTCGTCGTCGGGAACGAGATCATCGAAACGCCGATGGCGTGGCGCTGCCGGCACTTCGAGGGGCTGCCGTACCGCACCCTGTTCAAGGAGTACCACTCGAAGGGGGCCAAGTGGACGGCCGCACCGAAACCGCAGCTGCTCGATGCGTTGTACGACGAGAGCTTCGTACCCCCCGAGGAAGGTGAACCCCGCCGCTACGTGATCACCGAATTCGAGCCGGTGTTCGATGCCGCGGACTTCATCCGCTGTGGCAAGGACATCTTCGGGATCCGCAGCAGTGTGACGAACGCCGCGGGGATCGCGTGGCTCCGCCGCCACCTGGGCGACACGTACCGGGTCCACGAGCTCGAGAGTCGTTGCCGCCAACCGATGCACATCGACACGAGCTTCATGCCACTCGCGCCTGGCAAGGTGCTCGTCAACCCGCAGTACATGGATCCAGATCGCCTTCCGCAGTTCGTCCGCAAGTGGGACATCCTGATCGCACCGCAGCCCGACCCCCTGCCGCGTTCCGCATGGCGATTCAAGGTGTCGATGACGAGTCCCTGGATCGGCATCAACATGTTGATGCTCGACCAGGAGCGGGTCGTCGTCGAGAAGGCGCAGGTGTCGCTCATCGCGAAGCTCAAGGACTGGGGCTTCAAGCCCATCCCCTGCTCATTCCTGAACTACGCGCCCTTCGGCGGCTCCTTTCACTGCGCCACTCTCGACGTGCGCCGGCGGGGTCGCCTCGAATCCTACTTCTTCTGAGCGTCTTCTGAGCGCGGGCGGTGCGGAGGCGACGGACAAGGGTGTCGGGGAGAACTCGCGCCTGTCCCGTTTCGCGCTCGATCCCACGAAGAGCCCGTGTTAGATTGAGCGCGTCGGGTTCCGGGAGGTAAATTCCATGTCGTTGGGTCGTGCTGCATGGCGCGGAGTGATCGTGCTCGTGGGTCTCGTGGGGAGCGGCGTGGGGCAGGCGCAGGCTCCCGCAGCCTACGAGCCGGAGCCCGTCTTCGAGGCGAAGGACCTCGCCGCCCCCGAGCTGCTCCAGGGGCCCCACTTCACGGTCGACCCGAAGGTCCCGATCACGGGCTTTATCGCGCGCTTCACCCTCCACTCGCCCTACGGCGAGTTCAGAGCCGACGGCCTCCGCATGCTGCCGATCCGGGTGAGCGAGATCGAGGCGATCGCCCGGCTCGACGAGCTCAGCCACGCCAGCGAGTTCGCCGCGGCCATGGGACGAGCGGCCGTGCGCCCGGCCACGGCGGCCGTCAACATGGTGACCAATCCGGTGCAGACGGTCACCGGCCTTCCGGGCGGCGTGACGCGGCTCTTCGGCCGCATCGGGCTCGCGGGGGCGAGCGTTGCGCAGGCCGCGACCGCGCCGGGGCAGAGCGGCGCCGAGCGAACGACAGAGGCCTCGCGCCGCGTGGGATCGGCCACGATCACGGCGCTCGGCTGGGAGAAGGAGCGTCGGCGGCTTGCCGAGCGGCTGGGCGTCGATCCCTACACCACGAACACCGTCCTCTCCGACCGGCTCACCGACGTGGCCTGGGTCGCCTTCTCCGGGCGCTTTGCGATCTCGGCGGCCTCGATGATCCTCATGCCGTACTCGCTCCCCATGGCCGCGACGAGCGCCACGAACCGGGCCATCTACGACACGTCGGCGGCCGACCTCGTCAACCGCGCCACGGCGATCTTTGCGCAGACCGGGGCCAACCGCGCCCAGGTGCGGGCGCTGGTGCAGAACCCGCAGTACTCGCTGACCGTGCTGACGGCGCTGGCGACGGGCCTCCAGCGGCTGAAGGGCCTGCCTGGACGTGACGCCGTCGTGGTGTTCGGCGCCGAGGCGCAGACGGAGGACGAGGCAAACTTCGTCGCGAACGCCGTCAACCTGCTGGCCCGTCATCATGAGTCGGTGGCGCCGCTCGCCAAGGTATCCGCGCCGGGCCCGATCCTCGGCCAGACGGCGGCAGGTGCGCTCGCACTCCCCGGCCCAGTGGACTACGTCTCCTGGATCGAGGCCCTGAGAAGCGACTTGGACCGGCCGGAGTTCCAGGCTTCCGAGAAGGTCGCATTTTTCTCGGGACGCGTCTCGCCCATCGCCCAGCAGAACTTCGCCTCGCGTGGCTGGAAGGTCACCGAGAACTTCACCGACACGGCGAAGCCCTGAAGCTCCACGGGGCCCCAGGCGAAATTCCGCGATCGCTCGCGGAGATCGAGCGACTCGGGGCTGCGTCGTTCTGGCTACAACTGGATGCGGTCGAGAAGCGCGAGGGCGGCTGCTCGGCGTTGGCTGTGTTGGTGGCCCGCACGGGCGGCGCCGCCTCCTTGGCCTCGGGCGTGCGCTCGGTATTGCGGAAGATCGCGCGGCACGCTCCTGCTGCAGGGTCGGGCAGTTGTGCGCCGCGCTGCCGTCGTCGAGGGTATGCGCGGGCCGCCTTGGTTCGGGCGGCCGCGGAGCGTGTGGCCGGCGCCACCGGGTCTCTCGGCTGGCCTTGGCCGCTTGAGCCTCATCGGCAAAGCGCCGGGGTCGCCACGCCGCGCGCAGGTGCCACTCGACGGAGTAGGCCAGGCTACCCCCAGCTGTGGGCACGCGCCCACCGACGGGGAGCCAAGATCTTCTTCCTGGACGAGGCTGGCGTTCGTTCGGACT
>Ga0209048_10006777_pt1 | contig 10675 bp, 8 predicted proteins | sample FrelakmetCRP12CR_FD_187146 | JGI IMG/M metagenome (GOLD analysis project Ga0209048, IMG submission 187146) | Freshwater lake sediment microbial communities from the University of Notre Dame, USA, for methane emissions studies - CRP12 CR (SPAdes)... | ecosystem: Environmental > Aquatic >... | reverse complement strand
GCCCTTAAGCCCAAAGCCCGCCTCGGCCAGGGCCTGATGCAGGTCGTGGCGGTAAAACCGGTCGTGTTCCGGGTGCAGAAAGAGGCGCCGGGCCAGGAAGTTCTGATAGAATTGGGGGTAAAACTCCTCCAGGCAGTAAATGCCGCCGGGCTTGAGCACCCGGGCGATTTCCTTCACGCCGCCACGCCAATCCGGTAAATGGTGGAGCACCCCGAAGCCGAAAACGGCGTCCAGGACCCCGTCCCGGTAAGGGAGCATCAGGGCATCCCCCACATAGAGGAAAATCCGGCCTCGGGGTTGGCCCTGGAGATATCTCCCGGCCTGGCGGATCATCCGATGGTCCAGGTCAAAGGCGTGCAGCCGCGCCGGCTGAAACTCCGCCTGGATGAGGCAGGCCCCGGCCCCCCGGCCGCAGCCGATCTCCAGGACCCGGGCCTGGGGCGGAATTCGGGTCACACCCTTGATCCACTTGATGATGAGACGTTGGATCAGGACCCGGACCGGGTTGTTGACCACCAGCCGTTCGGCCCAGTTGAGCTTCACGGCTTCACCCCCAGATAGATCACCGCGATGCCGTTGGTGAGGCGCCGGTATCTGACCCGGGTAAAGCCGATGTCGGTGAGGACCGCCGACAATTCCTCGGGTTGGGAGAACATCCGGATGGATTCGGGGAGATAGGTGTAAGCGTCCCAGGACCCCACCATAATCTTTCCCACTGCGGGCATGATATAAAAAGAGTAAAGGTCATAGAGGCTGCGGAACCAGGCGGTCTTGGGCTTGGAGAACTCCAGGCACATCATGATCCCCCCCGGCTTCAGAACCCGGAACATCTCCTGAAAGCCCACCTCAGGACGGGTCAGGTTGCGGATGCCGAAACCCACCATCGCCGCATCGAAGCTGGCGTCCGGGCAGGAGAGGCGCTCCGCGTCCCCCTGGACATAGCCGATGCGGCGGGCCAGGGTGGATCTGGCCATCTTGGGCCACCCGGCCGCCATCATGGCCCAGTTGATGTCATAGACGATCACCCGGCCGGCGCGGCCTACGGCCTGGGCGGCCCGGATGGCCAGATCGGCGGTGCCGCCGCACACGTCCAGGACCCGGTCCCCCGGCTTTAACTCCATCATCCGCACCGCGGCCCACTTCCACAGGTGATGGAGTCCGAAGCTCAGGAGGGTGTTCATCAGGTCATATTTCCGGGCCACCGTGTCGAAGTGCCGGTGCACCAGCTTCTCTTTTTCCGCCGCGTTCACCTGCCGATAGCCGAAATAGGCCGTTTGGCGGTCGGGACCTTCAAGCTTTTTGGACTCGCGGTCAAACTTCATGCGGCTCTCTTTCCGGGGTTGGCCTTTTCTGTCTAACTTTCATTCTATCAAGCGCGGCCTTGAGGGGGCAGGAAAATTTTTTCCCCGGGCGGCGGCGGCCTTACCAGGCCTTTGCCAGGGGGTTGGGAGGGGAGTGGTCGAGGGGGGCGCCAGACGCCGGACGTCCCACGGCTCCGCCCTCAAGTCCCCTCGTCCGGCGCCGGACAGGTGAGGTGCGGCCCTGCCGGCCCCATTATTTTCAAAAATGAAATATAGTGCATTAATCGCCAAAAATCAATCGCCGGGGGTATTTTCCCGGGTCAGCCTCTTCTTAGATATTGGAGTGTTTAGATATTACAATAAATAGCTTTGCGTAATGGATTTTTGGGCATCTCCTGATAAAATAGATGATAAGTAAGAAATCCCGAGCCATCGTCGCAGCCGGTTCTGACCATTCCTCATCCTTGGGGGATTATTGGCCGATATCAAGAGCAGGTATGAGTCGGGGCCGCGCCGCCCTTGATCAACGCGGCCGGAAAAATTGGTTGACAAATCTCATGGTCTCGCCCCGGCGGCACTTGCCTGACCAAACCGGGCTTGCCGCCTGCCTGAGCCAAGGATAGCTCACCATCGTGGATAAACATCACAGCTGTCTCAATACCAGGGCCATCATTGAATATTTCGAGGCGCAGTTGCCCGAGGCGGTGCCCGCCTTATTGGCAGGGCTCGGCCCGGAAATCGCTGTCCTGCCTGATCCCCGGGAATTTCTCATGGAGGCCAACAACTGGGTCTCCAGTGCGGCCATGATCCAAATGTTCGATAACGCCAGGCGGATTACCGGCCAGGAGGACATCGCCTTCGATATCGGCTTTCAGTCCGCGGCCCGGAAAAAGTTGGGTTATGTCCAGCGGATCATCATGTTTGCCTATAAAAATCCCCGGAGCACCCTGAAATGGGCGCAGGCCATCAATGACAAGTTCAACAAAAATAAGCAGATCGAGGTCGTGTCGACCAGCCGTGACCGGGCGGTCATCAGACTGCACTGGTTCCCGCACATCCCCGGCCACCTTGATTTTTGCCGGTTCAACCAGGGCATCTACTCGGGCATCCCCACCATTTGGAACCTGCCGCCGGCCCAGGTGGTGGAAACTCGGTGTTTTTTCCAGGGGGACGAGTATTGCGAATACCAGCTGAAATGGGACAAAAAATCATTCTGGCGGGAATCCTGGCTGCGCCTGCTGGTGCCCTGGTCGTTGCTCAGGTCCACCATCAAGGAACTGGAGCAGGACAAGGAACTGCTGAAACATAAGTTTCACGAGACGCACACGTTGAACCTGCAATTGCGGGAGAAAATCGATCAGCTCCTGTGCCTCCAGCAGACCAGCACCGCGGTCATGTCGCTGCTTTTTATGGAAGATATGGTGCAGTTCTGTTTGGGGCTCCTCATCGAATTCACCAAACTGGACCGGGGAGTTATCTTCCTCCTGGATGACCAGAAACAGACGCTCTCCCTACAAGAGGCCGTCGGCTTCGACCCCGAACGGGTGGCCCGGGTTCGGGACTGGCAGATATCGCTGTTTGATCCGGGACAACTCACAGCCCGGGTAGCGCTGGACGGCAACCTGGCGGTTTTTTCCGAGGGGACCCCTGGAGAACCCGGCCAGTCGGACCCGTTGATTGAGACCCTGCAGTTTGCCGCCGGCCTGGCCGCGCCTCTCATGGTGCGCCATCAGATTATCGGGGTGCTCCTGGCCGGGGTGCAGCCCGGGGCCACGATTACCGAAGCCGACCAGGAGTTCGTGACCAGCTTTGCCAATCAGATGGCCATCGCCCTGGAGAATTCCCGGCTCTATGGCCGGTTGGAAACGTCCGAGCGCCATTACCGGGGGCTGGTGGAAAACGCCCATGAGGGCATCTGGATCGTGGAGGTCAACGGCGCCATCAAGTTCGCCAATCGGCGGATGGAGGAAATCACCGGCGAAGCGGATTTGGCCGGCAAAAACCTGAGGGATTTCTGGGACCCGGAAAACTACCGGCTAGTGGAAACGGTTTTGACGCAAAACCGGGACGGCCAGGTGGTGCAGCAAGAATTGGAGATTATCTCCCAAAACCGCGGCCCGGTGGCGGTGATCATGAGCTCCGTGCCTCTGATGGAAAATGGCCGGCTGTTGGGTACCTTCGCCATGTTCAGTGACATCAGTGAAAAGAAGGCGATGGAAAAGCAGATCTGGCAGCACCAGAAAATGGAGGCCATCGGCACCCTGGCCGGCGGCATTGCCCACAATTTTAACAACCTGCTCATGAATATCATGGGCTTGACCGGATTGATCCTGGCCGGCATTGACGGCGAGCACCCGGCTCACGCCGACCTGAAGCTCATTGAGCAGGAGGTGGTAAAAGGCTCGGCCCTCACCAAGCAGTTGCTCTCTCTTGGCCGGAGCGCCGCCTTTTCCCTCATACCCCTCGACCTCAATGCCCTCCTGGATAAAGCCGCCGGGATGTTTTGCCGTACCCGGAGCGGTATCGCCATCACCCGGAATCTGGCCCCCGATCTGCCCGCCGTGGAAGTGGACCCGGGCCAGATGGAGCAGGTGATGCTCAACCTGATGGTCAATGCCTGGCAGGCCATGTCCCGGCAGGGGGAAATGACCCTGGCGAGCGAGGCCGTGACGCTTTCCGAGGCTTTTTGCGGGCCCTACGAGCGGCCGCCGGGTGACTATGTGCACTTCAGCCTAACTGACAACGGCACGGGCATGGATGAGCCCACCATGGCCCGGATTTTCGAACCCTTTTTCACCACCAAGGACGTGGGCCAGGGCACGGGGTTGGGGCTGGCCACCGTGTATGCCATTATTAAGTACCATCGGGGTATCATCCGGGTAGACAGTCAGCGAGGCCAGGGCTCAACCTTCCATATCTTTCTGCCGGTGTCCGCCAAGGCGGTGGTGACCGAGCGTTCCCGGGAGGATACGATCAGGCGGGGGGCCGGCACCGTTCTCCTGGTGGATGATGAGGACGGCATTAGGATGGTGGCCGGCAGAATGTTGGAGCAGCTGGGGTACCAGGTCCGGTTGGCCCCGAGCGGTTCTCGGGCCCTGGAGATTTACCGCCAGGAGCGGGACCGCATCGATCTGGTGATTCTGGATATGCTCATGCCCGGTATGGGGGGCGCCGCAACTTTTCAGAAGTTGAAGGAGATCGACTCCGGGGTCCGGGTTCTCTTGTCCAGCGGCTATTCCCTGGATGAAGAGGTCCAACAGGTCATGGCCGCCGGGGCCCGGGGGTTCATCCAAAAGCCCTACCGCCTCGCGGCCCTGTCCCATAAGGTGATGCAATTTCTAGATAAATCCGAAAGGGTGGCGGACGCCGGGCCGGTTCCGGCATCCTAACGTTCATTGGCGCTTCTGCCCTTTCCCGCCTCAAGTCCAAATTTGGCTTCCATGGCATCACCGCCTCCTTTCCAGAATTGGGTTCCACCCCTTTTTTTATTTTTTTATAAACTAAATACCGAGTTGCGTTCAAAGAGCTATTTTTTGTAGCCGCAGGCTTTACCGTGAAAACCCAAATCCCCCTAAATCCCCCTTTGCTAAAGGGGGACTTTAAAACCCCCCTTTGAAAAAGGGGGGTAGGGGGGATTTTCATCCTCGGGGGTGAAACATTTGTGGTTCATGGACATTTAGCCTGCGCCTGCACAGGCGAGACGCCTGTGCCACCAGTTGATTGCGAATTAGTTTAAGTGCTCCTCTCCACCCCTGGCAAGGGAGACGAGTGGCGATTTTCCTGGACGGCGTGACCGGCTGGCGGTCACCCCCGGTTGACTTTGACCCAAATAGCCGAAACCTCGCCAGCCGGCAGGGCGGGAAACTTTCGAACGGTTGCGGCCTTGCAACCCTCGGGGATGATGATTAATTTTTGATGATAAGTAGTTTTGTTTGAACAGGTAAATGGGAGAAGGGAGAAAATCAAGAATGTTGCCTTTTAAAAGAATTTTGTGTCCCACCGATTTCAGTGAGCCGGCTTTCACCGCGTTGAAACGCGCCGAAGAACTGGCCCGGCATTTTTCGGCGGAATTGTTGGTGATGCATGCCATTCCATCACTGCCGGGCCCGCATACGTACGCCGATCCGCCGCTGGCGACCAGTTTCGACGTGCCCATATTCCAGCAAGAACTGGCGCTCAAGGCGGAGCGCATGCTCAAAGACCTGGTGTCCCATCATAAAGTGGGGACCCGGGACGTGGTGACCACCGGAGAACCAGCTCCGGAAATCCTCCGTATCGCCCATGCGGAGCACGTGGATCTCATCGTCATCGCCTCCCACGGGCTGACGGGCTGGCGCCGGCTGGTCTTTGGCTCCGTGGCCGAAAAAGTGGTGCGCCAGGCCACCTGTCCGGTCCTGACCATCGTGGCGCCCCAGGCGGAGGAGAGGTAGACCGATGAAATGCCCGGTTGCGTATCGGCAGGACATGGGACATAATGGGCCATTATGAACTTTGTTGAGGAGGGTGGTTTATGACCAAGATAGCGATTAACGGTATGGGACGGATTGGCAGGGCGGCTTTCAAAATCGCCATGGACCGGCCGGAGCTGGAACTGGTGGCGGTCAACGATCTCATGGAGATGGATAACCTGGTCTACCTGCTGAATTATGACACCGTATATGGCGTATATAAGCACCGGTTGAACGCCAGCGGCGCCAACCTGGTGGTGAATGGCAAATCCATCAAATTTTTGAGCGTCAAGGACCCGGCTCAGCTCCCCTGGAAAGAGCTGGGAGTGGAAATCGTGCTGGAGTGCACCGGGCTGTTCACCCAGTCGGAAGGACTGAGCAAGCATATTGCCGCCGGGGCCAAGTATGCGGTGTTGTCGGCGCCTCCCAAGGGGGAGCAGGTCTGCTGCATCGTCCACGGCGTTACCGAACCGGGGGCCGATGACCGCCTGATCTCCTGCGCCTCCTGCACCACCAACTGCATCACCCCGGTGGTGGAGATCATGGGGCGGCGGATCGGCATCAAAAAGGCGGTCATGACCACCATTCACGCCTACACCTCCTCCCAGGCCATCGTGGATGGGCCCAACAAGAAATGGCGGCGTGGCCGGGCCGGCGCGGCCAACCTGGTGCCCACTTCCACCGGGGCGGCGGTGGCGACCACCAACGCCCTGCCCCAATACAAGGGGAAATTCGACGGGGTGGCGGTGCGCTGTCCCGTACCCTCCGGCTCTTTGGCGGACTTGGTGTTCGTGACTGAGCGGCCCACCACGGTGGAAGAAATCAACAAGATTTTTAAAGAAGAGGCCGACGGCCGCTACAAGGATATCCTGGAATACGCCGCAGACCCCATCGTCTCCTCCGATATCATCATGAACACCCATGCGTCCATTTTCGACCCCAGCATGACCCAGGTGGTGGACGGCGACCTGGTCAAGGTCATGAGCTGGTATGATAACGAATGGGGCTATACCAATCAGATGATCCGGGAGGTCGTGCGGCTCGCCAAACAAGGGTGAGTTGTTACCCGACCTTTGGCCTTGGCTGCGTGCCGTCAACCCCCTTAACCCCGCTAAGCAGGGGAGGGGGGAGGAGGTAGAGGAAACCCCTGAGATTTCCGGAACGTCTCCACTGCCCGTTTGGTCCCGGGAGCCAGAACGGGGTTCGAACGCCGCCGGCGAGGGACCTCCGGTATTCCGCCCGGCACCGGGGCTCCAGGGAAGCTCCAGACCTGGATCTGACCTTGGCTCGCCGATCATTTCCCCCGGAAACTTAGGCGGCGGGAAGGGCGCAGGCGCACGATATGCAGGGAGTTATCCTGGCGCCCGCCAGGAGGTCGCCCATCGATTAAGCTTCCCCGGCCCCCCACTCATTACGACAGGAGGCGGATTATGAGAATATTCACCCGAGATGAGCTGAGAACCCTCACCGCCGCGCCTCAGGCGCCGTGTCTGTCCATCTATATGCCCACCCACCGCCTGCCCACGGAGAATCAACAAGATCGCACCCGGCTGAAGAATTTGATCCGCCAGGCCCAGGAATCCCTTCAGGCCTATGGCTTGCGTCCGGCGGAGGCGGAGTCCTTTCTGGAACCGGTCGCCAACCTTCTGGGGGCCATCCCTTTCTGGAAAGACAAGCGGGATGGCCTGGCCCTGTTCATCTCTCCCGGCAGGTTTCGCCTGTATCAGTTGCCCACCGCGTTCGAGCCCCTGGTGGTGGTGGCCCACCGATTTCACCTCAAGCCGCTCCTGACCTTCCTGGGGGGCGATGAATTCTTCGTCCTGGCCCTGAGTCAAAATGCGGTCCGGCTCTTCGAGGGGTCGCGGTTTGGCCTCAGCGCCATCGACGACCTGGAGGGGGTGCCCAAGAGCCTGGCCGACGCCCTGAAATACGATGAACTGGTAAAACAGGTGCAATTCCGCACCGGCATCGGGGTGGGCGGCGCCAGGGGCGAGCGGGCTGCCATGTTTCACGGCCAGAGCGCCGATGATGCCAAGGATAGAATCCTGCGGTACTTCCGCCAGATTGACCAGGGTTTACAAGACTTCCTGCGGGAGGAACAGGCCCCCCTGGTCCTGGCCGGGGTGGAGTATCTCCTGCCCATCTACAAAGAAGTGAATACCTATCAGCACCTCCTGAGCGAGGGGGTCACCGGCAACCCCGAAGGGGTGAGTCCCGAGGACCTGCACCGGCAGACCTGGGCCCTGGTGGAGCCTTACTTTAAGCGGGAGCAGGAGAAGGCCGCGGCCCGCTACCGTCAACTGGCGGGCACCGGCAGAACCGCCAACGACCCCCGGGAGATCGTTCCCGCGGCCTACCACGGCCGGGTGGAGTGCCTGTTCGTGGCGGTGGGCCGCCAGCAATGGGGAGACTACGACCCGGGTACCAACCAGGTCAGCGTCCATCCGGAAGCCCAGCCCGGCAGCTTCGATATCCTGGACCTGGCGGCCATCCAAACCCTGCTGCACGGCGGGGCGGTCTATGCCGTCGAGCCCGCCGAGGTTCCGGAGGAGGCGCTCCTGGCGGCGATCTTCCGCTATTGAGGCTAAATGCCTGGATATGCGCACCAAGGCCCCCGTCCACATCGGCACCTCGGGCTGGCACTACGAGCACTGGCGGGGGCCCTTTTATCCTGATGACCTGAGCGCCCACCGGTTTCTCGCCTATTACGCCGACCGCTTCCCCACGGTGGAGATTAATAATTCCTTCTACCGGCTGCCCTCGGAGCGGGCCCTCACGACCTGGCGGGCCACCGCGCCCCCGGACTTTATCTTTGCCGTCAAGGGCAGCCGCTTCATCACCCACCTGAAAAAACTCAAGGACCCGGAGCGCTCCCTGGCCCCGTTCCTGGAACGGATCGCCCTCTTAGGGGAGAAGCTGGGCCCCATCCTCTTTCAGCTGCCGCCCCGCTGGCATTTTGATGCGGCGCGGTTGGCCGCGTTCCTGGCGGCGCTGCCGGCCGCCCACCGCTATACCCTGGAGCTGCGGGACCGGAGCTGGATCAATGACCGCACTTTGGACCTTTTGTCCGCCCATGGCGCGGCCTTCTGCATCTATGAGTTGGATGGCTACCTTTCCCCCCGGGAGGTCACCGGGGACTTTGTCTATATCCGCCTCCACGGCCCCGACGGTCCCTACCAGGGCCGGTACGACCACCAAACCCTAACGGCCTGGGCCGAAACCATCGCCGCCTGGAGCCGGCAGGGCCGGGAGGTTTTCTGCTACTTCGACAACGACGAAGCGGGCTTCGCCGCCCAAAACGCCTGGCAACTGCAGGAGATGCTTTTGCAAGGGTGAGCTGCCTGAGAGCGCCAACCCCTTCCGGGTATAGAGGGAGAGAAATGGAAAGAGTTTTTGCCCAGATAGCGAAAAATTATCATGCAGTAATAAATTGTTTTGATAATGGCAAGTAACTCGCTACGTTCTGGAAACAAAAAAGGCAGGGCCAGCCACGGCCCTGCCTTGGTAGCTGCTAAGTGCGAAGGGTTGGTTAACTTTTCTTACGTCTCATGTAGCCAGCCAATCTCAGGAGGCCGGAGCCGAGAAGCCACATTGCGCCGGGAATGGGGACGGCGCCTACTGTCACGCCTTCAATCATCAAACGAGACGAATAGGTTGATGTGCCGTAATCCGTAAATGTTATCGAGCCCAAAATGTCATCGTAAAAACTTATAGGTAGATTTACCGTGAGCATATCAATCCTACCGGTCCCATCCCAATGGTCGGGGGAATGCGAAAATACTTCTTGTGAATTTGGATCTGTAACAGTATTATAATAAGGACCACTGTGCCAATCCCTAATATTAGTACCGTTTATTAGATCAATGTTATAGGTCTGTCCGTGTGTTCCAGTAAATGTTACATGGCCTGCATTTAATTGCCCCCAGACTGTGTTAAGCAACAAGTAAACCGTATCGGCACCAAATATATTTGGGTAAAGAGTTATATTTGATACTCCCGTTATTGAAGCGTAACCATACCAGTCTTGCCCACCACAGTAGAAGCTGTTACCATCAGTACCAAAATAGAAAGGAATTCCTGACAGATATTCTGGAGGAGTAGCATTAAGTGTAACTGAGAACTATTCATTATAGTATGAGCCAAGATCAATTACACTGTAGGTTTCCCCGAATGCTTTGTCAGTGATGGCGATACTTGGTAAAATAAGAATAAATAGAAAAAATGATATTAAAAAAACTTTTGCCCATTTCATTTGTGAATTTATAAGCTGCATACAGCCCTCCTTTTCCGCCCCCGCCTTATAACGGGTTTAGCTATCATGGTTACTTATGGTTTCGCTGAACTTTTTTCCAAAACACCAACAAAAAAACCGCGCTGCCTCCATCCAGGCAACCCGGCTATCTCTAATCATTTTGGAGACCCGTGGCTTTCCGCACCCACCTCGCGATGGATTTGGCTTTGTCTGTAGGAAACTCAATTAGCACGATGCCAGTTCCCCGTCAAGCTTTTTTTATTTATATCGTATAATTTTTCCCAAGAGATTTTGGATAGAATCAGGTCAAGGTGGATAGCGGAGTCATCCGATCACTCCTTTTAGGGAGTCGCCCCGCTATTTTGAATATTCGTGCAAAATCCTGTAGGGATGAGATAATAACTATCTACTATATACCAGCCATTTTAGGTCGGTACATTTCCTTTGATATACTCCTATTATCATAGTAAACCGAGCAGAAATTCAAGAGATACTTTAGGCATCAATCCTTTCCCAGCTCAATTCGGCCAGTTTCAACCACCCTCCCGGTCAGTTCCGATGCTTACAGGATGGACAGCCGCTCGTCGTAGATGAATTCCCGGGTATGGCGGGCCACCCGTTCCGGTTCTATCTGGATTCTGGCGGTGCCCGTTTCCATGGCGGCCCGGGCCACG
>Ga0209048_10006776_pt1 | contig 10675 bp, 4 predicted proteins | sample FrelakmetCRP12CR_FD_187146 | JGI IMG/M metagenome (GOLD analysis project Ga0209048, IMG submission 187146) | Freshwater lake sediment microbial communities from the University of Notre Dame, USA, for methane emissions studies - CRP12 CR (SPAdes)... | ecosystem: Environmental > Aquatic >... | reverse complement strand
CACGGCCGCCCTCCACCGTTAGCCGCAAACTCCTGAACAGCAAGCACAAGGGCAGCAGCCTCGCTGGCATCGCCCGGACTGCTGCCTTCGGACAAACGCGGTCACGAAGCCGGGTCCGCCCCATGCCCGCGCGGGCATGAATGCGGGTCTCGACCCGCGCGTCGCAACGCACCTGCAAATCGCTAGCAGCGAGGCCCGCCGCTTCGTCGGCCAATCCGGCGTCGCGGCCGTCGACCGGGCGCCCCGCTGTATTCCGAATGCGGGTGCGGGCAATCCGGTACCGCCAGGAGCGATCCGCGGTCCTGCTTATTTCGAGAGCAGGGCTCCGGCCGATGCGCCGATCGCACCTGCAATGCGCGGTAAGGGCGTCTCAGCCGTCGCTCCTGGCGTCTCCGATGTCATGAAGCCGCGCCGGGCCCCGAGTTCCGCGCAAAGCTGGTCTGAGCCGCGGAACAGCCGCAGACCTGCTCGCGCAACTTGCGGGTCTCCCGGATCGGTCGGCGGCGTCCGTCGCTGCGAGCCCCCCTTTCGTCAAAACGCGATACTCCGGGTTGATCACCATCGACGACCGACCACCCAACAGCGGGCCGGGCCTCGCTGGTGGCGACAAGCAGGTCGGTCGCCGCGATGGGTGAGCCACCTGCTTTGACGACCGCGCGCAACTGTCGTCCGGCGCCGGCGAAGCCAGCTCCCCTTTCGATGCCGGACCTCAATGCGCGCCTTGCAGGGCCCGGCTGAGGGCGAGAGTGAACCTCGGGTGCGTTAGGTCGTTGGGCTTTGTGGTCGCGGTCACGCCTCGGCATGGACGCGGCGGCACGAGCGATGATGGTGCTGATCGCAGCGGAACGAGCGGCGACAACGCCAGCGGCTTGAGGTGGCGGGCTGGTAGAGCGGGCCGGTCAATCCACAGCTCTGTCACAGGAGGAGGAGTGATGTCTTGAATACAGCAGCCGCTGCTGGACGCCGCCGGGCATCGTCGCTCGCCGGCGACGATGCCCGGCTATCACCGGGGCCGCCCGCCAAAGAACAAGGGACTCCGCTTTCCGGCCGATCCGCCGACGGTCGAGGAGATCGTGGCCGTCATGCGTGCCACAGGCGACGGGCCTGACGGCACCCGCCTGCGGGCGCTGATCATCGTCCTATGTGGCGAGCGGGGCTGAATCAGCGGAGGGCTCGACCTCGCAGAGACCGACCTCGACCGTGCCGGGGCCGCAGTGGTTCAATGTTCGGAGGAAGCTCTTAGACCGCGGTGATCGAGGCGGGCTCCCGGCTCGGCCAGCACTGACAAGAGCGCCGCTTCCCTCCGCCCACTGTGGTCAAGCCGGGCGCCGATGTCTGCCGTCTCGGCGCGGGTGATCGCACTCGCGCCTGTGACGCGAGCAGCGGTGACGTTCCGATTCGTCGCGAGCAACACGACCGCGATCGTCAGACCGAGGATCGCGATGCAGGCGACGGTGAGCAGCGACCGAACGTGCACGTACTTGGGACGAGGCACGACGGCTGTTTGGGGGGTGATGGGCGTCTGGCTCATGGACGGGCCTCCTGGTAGTGGGGTCATACGGCTCGCCCACTACGGTGAGCGCCCGCGGTTACAAAGCGGCTAAGGATCGGTAAGCACGACCTGCGCCTCCAGCGCACGCTGCTCTTCAAGCCGGCGCCGGCCGGTGGTAGCCTCGCCTTGCGGCGGGGAGAAAGCTGCGAATGGACTATCGGATTCTCGGGCCGCTCGAGGTCTGCCTGGAGGGCGGACCAGTCGGGCTGGGAGGCGATAAACAGCGGGCGCTGATGGCGATTCTGCTGCTGCACCGTGGCGAGGTGGTGTCGGCGGATCGGCTGATCGACGAGCTGTGGGGCGAGCGTCCGCCGCCGACGGCGCTCAAGGCGCTACAGGTGCATGTCTCGCGCTTGCGCAGGGCACTGAGCCGGGACGGCGACTCGGCGACAGGTGCGCCCGACGGAGTGCTGGTGACACGCGGGCACGGCTATCTGCTGCAGGTGGAGCCCGGCGAGCTCGACGTTGACCGCTTTCGCGGGCTGCTCGATGAGGGACGCAAGACGCTCGTGGCGGGGGACCCCGACAGAGCCGCCAGGGTCCTTCGCGATGCCCTGGCCTTGTGGCGCGGCCCGCCGCTTGCCGACTTCACCTATGAGACGTTCGCGCAACAGGCGATCGCCGAGCTCGAGGAGCTCCATGTCGGCGCCATCGAAGAGCGTGTCGAGGCTGATCTCGCCCTCGGGCGTCACGACGAGCTCCTTAGCGAGCTGACCTCGATCGTGGAGCGCCACCCGCTTCGCGAACGCGTGCGTATGCAGTTGATGCTGGCGCTTTACCGCTGCGGGCGCGAGGCGGAGGCGCTGGATTCCTACCAGCGGTTCCGGTGCGCGTTGTCCGAGGAGCTCGGGCTTGATCCCGGCCCGCGCCTGCAGCGGCTCGAGGCCGCGATCCTGGCGCGCGATCCATCTCTCGATCACCCGCCGGCCGAGTCGCCGCCGGTAGAGCCGTTGCCTTCGCCCTCGGCGCTGCTCACCAACCTGCCGTCTGAGCTGTCGAGTTTCGTGGGCCGGAAGGCTGAGCTCGAACAGACGATCGCCCTGTTGGCACGTTCGCGCCTGTTGACGCTCACCGGTGTCGGTGGCGTCGGCAAGACTCGGCTGGCGCTTCAGCTCGCCTCGGACGCGCTCGATGATCACGCCGACGGGGTGTGGTGGTTGGAGCTAGCCCCGGTGCAGGATCCCGGGCTGGTCGGGACGACGCTGGTGGCGGCGCTGAGGGTGCGGCCGCTGCCTGGCCAGAGCGAGACTGACGCTGCCGTGTCGTACCTGTCCGGCAGGGAGGCGCTGCTGGTGTTCGACAATTGTGAGCACGTGCTGGAGCCCGCGGGCCGGTTGGTCGGGTCGCTCTTACGGGGCTGCCCGCGGTTGCGGGTGTTGGCGACCAGCAGAGAGCCGCTGGGGGTCGAGGGGGAGACCGACTGGAGGGTCCCATCGCTGTCGCTCGCCGGAGACTCGGATCGGCCGCGCGAGGATCCGACGGCCTCCGACGCAGCCCGGCTGTTCGTCGAGCGCGCCGCCGAGGTCCGGGCAGGCTTCAGCGTGACGGCTGAGAATGCGCCTGGGGTGATCAGGATCTGTCGCGCTGTGGACGGGATTCCGCTGGCGCTCGAGCTGGCCGCGGCGCGGGTGCGACTGCTGTCAGTGGAGCAGATCGCCGACGGCCTCGCTGACAGCCTGCGGTTGCTCAGCCGTGGGCCGCGGACGAGGCGGCCGCGCCAGCAGAGCCTGCGCGCGTCGATCGCCTGGAGCCACGAGCTCCTGAACGAACAGGAGCGGGTGTTGTTCCGGCGTCTCGCGGTGTTCCTCGGGGGATTCACGCTGGAGGCGGCCCAGGAGATCTGCTCGGATGAGGCGCTGCCCGCGCCGGAGGTGCTGGATCTGCTCGACGCGCTGGTCGAGAAGTCGCTCACGCAAGCCGAGCCGCAGGGCCCGGGAGTTCGCTGCCGGCTGCTCGAGCCCGTCCGCCAATACGCGCTCGAGCGCCTGGTCGAGGCCGGTGAGGCCGAGAAGCTGCGTGACCGCCACCGCGACGCGTACCTCGCCGTCGCGGAGCAGGCTGTCGCCGACGGATTCGGCCCGGGCATCGGCCAGCAATCGGTGTTGGCGGTGCTCGGGAGCGAGGCGGCCAACCTGCGCGCCGCGTTCGAGCACGCCCTCGTCACTGACGGCCTGCTCGCGCTACGTCTCGCGGTTGCGATCGCGCCGTGGTGGCGTGCCCACGCACACTTTCAGGAGGCGGAAGAAGCATTTGCCCGCGCGTTGGCAGCGGCTACTCCCGAGCGGTCGTCGCCGCGAGTGCAGGCGCTGTCGGCGCGAACATGGGTGATCGCCAACTCGGGCGCGCACCTGCGCGCAAGATCCTACGGCCAACAGGCGCTCGCCGAGGCGGAGGCGATCGGGGAGAACACCGTGCTCGTCGGCGCGCTGCTGGCGCTGGGCACCGCACAGGTCTACAGCGATCCCAGGGCTGCGGTGCAGACACTCACAAGGGCTCATGAGCTCGCGCACGCCAGGGACGATGAGTGGGCCGCCGCTCGTTGCCAGACGCTGATTGGGATGGCGGCCGCGAGCTGCAAGGACCCCGATCTCTACCACCAGCACACCGAGGGTCTCGCCGCTCGGCTCGAGCGGCTCGGAGATCTCGAGACGTTGGGTCTGTACTGGACCTGGGCGGCCGACGTCGCTCATTCCGCCGGCGATATCCCGCGCGCCCGCCATGCTTGTCAGGAACTGCTTCAGGCGGGGCGCGCGATCGACTCGCCAAGCCAGTACTACGCCGGCTTGGAGCAGGCGCGCCTGCTGGACGCGGAAACCGGACGAGCCGGGGCCGCGGTCCGGGATCTGCGGTCGATCCAGTCGATCGCAACAGAGCGCGGCTTAGCGGTCGCGCCGTGGGCTGTCATCTCTCGGGCGACGGCGGAGGCGGCATGCGGAGACCTCCGGCTCGCGGCGACCCAACTCGAGTCCCTCCTCGACGATCAGGCCGGCAGCACGATTGACGCGATGGTCTGGGCGACCACCACGCTGGCCGAGGTGTTGCGCCTGCAAGGCGATGACCGCGGCGACGAGTGCGCCCGCCGCGGGCTCGAGTTGGCCCGCTCGATCGATAACCGGTTTCGCGTGGCCGGCAACCAGCTCGTGCTCGCACGACTCGCCGCCGCACGCGGCGACTATGCCCACGCTCAGCAACTTCTCGATGAGGCGCTGAGCGCGATCATCGAGCGCGGTTACTGGCTCGAGCTGCCGCGCGCGCTGGAGGCCCGGGCTGAGGTCGCATACGGCCTGGGAAGCCACACGCAGGCGGCGCGCATCCTGGGTGCCGCCGCGCACACGCGGCGCGATCTAGGGGTCGTCGCGTGGCCGGCACAACGCGCCGAAGTCGACGGGCTCACCGCGCGACTCCGCGACGTCCTCGGCGATCACGGCTTCGAGCACGCCCGGGCAGACGGCACCGCACGCACCGAAGCGGAAGCACTCACGTGGATTCGGCACCCACACCCAAGCGAAAGCGCCCGGCGAGCGGATGGGAAAGCCTGACCCCCACCGATGCCGGTCGCTCGACACCACGCGGCGGGCGTCACCAACCCCCAGATCGCCGCCACATGCTCGTCGCGCGCTCCACCGTAAACCACACCTCGCTCACGGGCCGATCATTGCCGCTTTCCACGTGGACGGGAGCGAACGCGTCGGCCGTTAGCCGGGGCTCGGCCGCCAGCCGAGCGCTCGTCGCGTAGCGAACGAAAAGGCGGCCGCTTCCCCAATCGCGTCGGTGAACGACACTACGGACAACCACGAGATTGGCTCCCGCGTGGGACGAGCAGCACGAGCGACGACTGCTCGTCGGCGTACGCATCCATCGCAGGGCGGATGCACAAGAGCTGCTTCGGGTCGTCGATCCAGACACCTGCTTTCGCGCCACGACGCGAACCTCGCCCGACTGAACGAGCGACCTGCAACGCGCGGCGAGCAGGTCGGTCGCCGGCTCGGCCGGGCGTCCGGCGCCGATGGTCGCGCTCGTGGCGAGTTGCAAGGCCGGTCTGATCGCAGCCGAGAGACGTCTCGTCGCATGAAAGCGAGCCGCCGATTGGTTCCGCGGCGACCGCCTGAGCGTGCCCGTAGTCGCGGGAAAGCAGGGACGTCGAACCGGCTGTTCACGGCGACCCAGCCCCGACGAGCCCGCCTGCCTCGCAGTTCGCAGAATACGGGGGTCGGCGTCTCGATGGACGAGGCACCTCTTTTGCCATTGACGCGGAACTCTGGTCGGGCGCAGGCGTCGCTGCCGTCGGCGTCCGGGATCTGTCGGGTGGCGAATTGGGCGTTGGGGGTCCGTTAGTCACGAAGGAGGCGGTTACCGCGCGCCGTGCCGGACAGCCGCATCGCTCACCGCCTGGTTGGCATGGCCGATTCGAGGCGCGCTTCATCTTCACGCTGCCGCGGGTCCAGCTTGCCGATGACTCGGTGCGGGTGGCGGCGGGTCAGCTGCTCGAGGTAGTCTTCTAGGACGTCCGGGCGGCTCAGCGGCGCTTGACGTGCGAGGTATCCATCGGGGCGCACGAGCAGGAGCCGGCCTCCCAGAGCGCCGTATCGGCGGTGGGCGCGGAGATCGGGGTCGGAGACGTCTCCGGGTGCGCAGCGCTCGTCGCCGCCATCGACCATGATCGTGCGCACGATGCCGTCCCATCTCGCAAGTCGCGCGACGGCGTGACGCGCCGTAGCGCTGCCAGCGCCGCGACCGGTCATGACCAGCAAGGTGTGGCCGGTGGAGCAGAGCAGATCGAGCGGTCGGACCGGCTCACCGTCGAGCTCGAGACCGTCGATGTCTGGAAGCCGCTTTCCGGAAGCGATCTGTGCCGGCCGCAGCCGCAGGTTGCGGGAGCTGAGCGGGCCGTCCTTGTAGTTGTGGGAGACCTGGGCTAGGCGGTTGATGTATCCCCGCTCGGCGGCGGGGATCGCCATCGCCGCTGGGAGCAGCCGGTCTCGTAGCCAGCGTTTGCGCGGGGAGGTCATGGTGAACGTCCTGACCAGCCCGTGCGTGAGCGCGAGCACTCCTTCAGCGATCGGCACCCGCTCGGCTTGGTAGCTGTCGAGCAGGTCTGGGCAGCTTTGTCCTTGCGCGACCATGGCCAGCTTCCAGCCGAGATTGAAGGAGTCGTGGAGGCCGGTGTTCATCCCTTGGCCGCCGGCAGGACTGTGGATATGGGCGGCATCGCCTGCGACCAGGACTCGGCCGGAGCGGACGACTTTCGTGTGGCGGCGGTAGCAGCGAAAGGCCGCCAGCAGCGTCGGGTCCGAGATCCGCATCCCGGCCGGCCCGCGCTCGGCTACCAGCCGCTCGATCTCCTCCAGTGTGGGGGGCTCGCGCTCGGCGACCGCGCGGCTCGGCACCTGTGGCACGAACACGCGCCAGCGGTTGGCAGGCAGCGGGAAGGCTGCGAGCACCGCGGGTGTGTAGGCGAACACATGGAAGTGGTCGTTCCGGAGCGGCGACTCGATGCTGACCTCGGCCATGAGCCAGTCCTGTGAGTAGTCATCGCCCTCGAACGGCACGCCGAGGTTTCGCCGCACGATGCTTCGCGCGCCGTCGCAACCGACGAGCCAGTCGGCCGTGACCGTGCGGAGCCGCGGCTCGCCGTCGCGTCGCAGCGCGAGCGCGGTGCCTGCGGCGTCGCGCTCGATGGCGGTCACCTCGACCGACCGCTCGATCGTCACGCCGAGGCTGGCGAGCTTCTGTTCGAGGATTCGCTGGGTCTCGGCCTGACTGAGCGTCAGCATGAAGCGGTAAGCGGAGTCGGCGAGCACGAAGCGGGCGCGCAGGGGGCGCCGTGCCGGCGTGTGGAACGAGACGCCGTTCACGCGGTGTCCCAGGTCGAGGAATTCGTCGACCATGCCGAGCTGGTGGAAGACCTCGAGTGTTCTGGCGTGGATTCCGATCGCCCGCATCTCCGGCGATGGTCCGGGCTGCTTGTCGAGCACCCGGACCCCAACCCCTCGGCGAGCGAGCTCGATCGCCAGTAGCACGCCGGTCGGTCCGGCGCCGACGATCATCACCGGCACATCGTTGTGAGTCGACATCTTGGCCCCTTTCGGGTAGGTCGAGAACGGTGTCGATCATGCGGGGGGCCGCTGATGGCGCGCTGAAGCTCGGCTGAACGCAGTGCGCGTTCCCGTTCAGCGCGTTGTCAGCCGGTACGCTTCGGCGTGGGAGCGAGGTGAGCGAGTCAGCGATTGAGTTTCGGCTTCTGGGTCCGCTCGAGGTGTGGCGTGGCGGTCGCCAGCTTGCTGTCAATGGGGCGAAGCCACGAGCGTTGCTGGCGATCCTGCTGCTCCATGCCAACCACGTCGTATCCACCGACGAGCTGATCGACGCGCTGTGGGGGGAGCGACCGCCGGCGGGCGCTGCCAACGCGCTTCAGGCCCACGTGAGCGCGTTGCGTCGGACGCTCGAGCCACACCGCGCCTCCCCCGGCGCCGGTCGGCTCCTGGTCACGCGAGCTCCGGGATATCTCCTGCGGTTGGACGGTCACGACCTCGACGTCCTCCGCTTCGAGCGGCTGGTCGCAGAGGCACGCGCGGCGATGGCCGCAGATCCGGGGATTGCAGCCGGACGCTTCCGCGAGGCGCTCGGCCAGTGGCGCGGACCGGCGCTTGCCGATTTCCTGTATGAGCGATTCGCCGGTGCCGACGCGGTCCGGCTCGAGGAGATGCGGCTGGGAGCGCTCGAGGACTGCCTCGAATGCGAGCTCGCGGCGGGTCACCACGCCGACGTGGTGGCCGAACTCGAAGGCCTGGTCGCCGAGCATCCCCTTCGTGAGCGACTGTCGGCTCAGTTGATGCTCGCGCTGTACCGGTGTGGGCGCCAGGCAGAGGCAAGCGCGGTCTTCCAGTCGACGCGGAGTGCGCTCGTCGAGGAACTGGGGATGGAGCCTGGACCTTCGCTCAGGCAGCTCCTCCAGCAGATCCTCGAGCAAGACCCGAAGCTCGACCCGGCGAAGCGGAACGAGGCCGCCGCCGCGCATCAGCGCGGTCAGCCCGCGCGCCGCCGCCACAACCTGCCGATCGAGCTGACGTCGTTCGTCGGCCGCGAGCACGAGCTAGCGGAGATCAGCACGCTGCTCGAGCAGCGGCGCCTGCTGACGCTGACCGGCGCCGGCGGCTCCGGCAAGACACGTCTGGCCCTGCGGGCCGCACGGCAGACTCTCGAGCACTACCCGGACGGCATCTGGCTGGTCGAGCTCGCCCCGCTGTCCGATCCCGCACTCGTGCCCAGTGCGGCGGCCGCCTCGATCGGGATCCACGCGCAGGCCGGGACGCTGCTCGAGGCGCTTAAGCGCTCCCTTCGCGACTCGGAGCTGCTGATCGTGCTCGACAACTGCGAGCACCTGGTCGATGCGTCGGCCGAGCTGGCACACGAGCTCCTGAGCAGCTGCGAGCGGGTGCGGCTACTCGCCACCAGCCGACAGCCGCTGGAGATCGCCGGCGAGGTTGCTTGGCCCGTGCCCGGCTTGGAGCTGCCAAACGACGACGCGGCGGTGTCGCTCGAGGAGATCGGCCAGTGCGCCGCGGTCCGGCTGTTCGCCGAACGCGCGCGTGCGGCCCGGCCCGCGTTCGTGCTCGATGCAGCCGCCGCTGGGGCGGTCGCGCGGATCTGCCGACGACTCGACGGCATACCGCTGGCGATCGAGCTGGCGGCGGCGCGAACGCGCGCGCTCAACCCTGACGAGATCGTGCGCCGCCTCGATGATCGGTTCAGCCTCCTGACCCGCGGAACCCGCGACGCATTGCCCCGCCACCAGACACTGCAAGCGACGATCGACTGGAGCCACGATCTCCTGAGCGAGCGCGAACGAATCCTGTTGCGGCGGCTGTCGGTGTTCGCCGGGGGATGGACGCTCGGCGACGCCGAGCGTGTCTGCACCGACGAGTCGCTCCCGGAGGAGGTGTTCGACGTGCTGGGCGAGCTGGTGGCGAAGTCGCTCGTCACTGCCGAACCGAGCCTCACTGGGGCCACTCGCTACGGCATGCTCGAGACTCTGCGCGCCTACGCCGGACAGCGGCTGCGAGCCGCGGGGGAGCGCGAGCCCCTGGGTCGCCGCCATTTCGAGCACTTTCTCGAGCTCGCCGAGGACGCTCATCAGCGGCGCGAGAGCACGGGCCTGGGCGCGGAGCTGGAGACGATCCTCGCCCACCAGGAGAACATCCGCGGCGCGCTCGGCTTTGCCCGAAGAGCAGAGCTGAGCCGGATGCTCCGGCTCGCCGGCGCGGTCGAGCAGCTCTGGCTTGCCGGAAATATCACCGAGGGCCGCCGCTGGCTGCGGGAGGCGCTCGCCCTCGCGCCGGATCGCGCGCCCGAGCGCATCCGCGCGCTCAACAGCTCCGCCGGCCTGGCAATCCTCCAGCAGGATCATGAGCACGCGCGGCGGCTGATCGACGAGAGCCTCGGGTTGGCGCACGAGCTGCTGGACGCCCCCGGCGAGGCTTGGGCGTGGCTATGGCTCGGGTTTCTTGAGCTGAACGGCGATCCGCCCCGACCCGACGCCGCCCGCCGGAGCCTCGAGCTGCACGAGCAGATTGGCGACCGCGTCGGGATCTGCCGCTCCCTGGTGTTCCTCGGCGGCGTGCTGACCCAGCGGCCGGAGAGCATGACCGAGGGTCAGGAGACACTGCGGCGGGCCCTGGCGATCGCCCAGGAGCTCGAGGACGTATGGGGCCAGGGCTTCGCCCGGGTCTTCCTCGGATGGGCCGAGATCGCTCTGCGCAATCCCGAGCTGGCCGCCGCCCACCTCAGCCACGTGGTGCGCACCCCGGCGCTCGGCCCGGTTCGCGGCACCGCGATCGAAGGGCTGGCGAGGCTCTCGCTAGAGCGGGACCCTCGCCGAGCTGCTCGCCTGGTCGGGGCATGTGCGTCGGTGCGCGAGAGCGGTGGCGGCATACCTCCACCATGGCTCAGACGCCGCGGCGAGGCAGTGAGAGCCGAAGCCGAGCAGGTCCTCGGACCGGCCGCAACCGAGCGGGCCTGGCAGGAGGGACGGCAGATGAGCACCGAGCAGGCGATCACGTACGCCCTGGCTCAGGACGTAGCAACAACATCCGTATAGGCCCTCCTTGCCAGCGCTCGGGCCCG
>Ga0209048_10006775_pt1 | contig 10679 bp, 8 predicted proteins | sample FrelakmetCRP12CR_FD_187146 | JGI IMG/M metagenome (GOLD analysis project Ga0209048, IMG submission 187146) | Freshwater lake sediment microbial communities from the University of Notre Dame, USA, for methane emissions studies - CRP12 CR (SPAdes)... | ecosystem: Environmental > Aquatic >... | reverse complement strand
CTTCGGCTCGCTGGAGCTCGCTCAGGACTCGGGCCTGTTTGGAAGGACGGGAAGCAATGCGCCCGGCAGGACTCGAACCTGCGACCCCCGGCTTAGAAGTGCGAAGAAGGGAGGCAACCAGGGGCAGCGGGGGACCGCTGCCCCAATGCGTGTCTCGGTTGGTCAAACACCCGAGGCGACCCGAGAACGCCTCGAGCCGCCTCGGATTGTCTGCGATTTGTCAGTCGAAAGCGCGTTCTGCAACACCCGGGCAATCGTAAGAAGGGTCGCAGAAGTGTTCGGTAATAGTGACTTGTTCAACAATTATGAACATGGCATAATATCAGAACAGCTGGACGTCGCCATGCCACACCTCGAACCGTACCTCGCGCTCCTCGCCGCCTGGATGCCTGGTGTCGACACTCGTGTCGTCAAGGAGCTTCGGCTGGGCCGGGCGCGCTTCGACGCAGCGCTCGCCTGGAAGGGTCCGAGGGGCACGATTCGCTATCTCGCCGAAGAGAAGGCGCATCTCCAGAACCAGGACGTCCGTGTCGTCATCGACCAGCTGCAGCGCTGGAAGGACCAGTTGCCGGCTGCCGAGCGCGGAGCGAGGCTCCTGCTGCTCGCGCCGACCGTCCGCCCGCACCAAGCTCCGATTCTCGAGCGGGCCGGCGTGGACTACGTGGACCTCGCCGGGAACGCTCATCTCGCCGGTCCCGGGCTGCTCGTTCACGTCGAGGGACGGAAGCTGGCCGAGACGCCGGTCGGACGCCGCGGGCGGCCGAACAAGGGCTGGGTGAAGGCCGTTCTGACCCTGTTGGTCCAGCCGGAGCTGGTCAATCGTCCGTATCGCGACACCGCCGAGCATGCCGAGGTCGCGCTCGGTACCGTGGCCGCGTGCATCCAGGACTTGACCGGGCGCGGCCTCCTCGTCGAAGCCAAAGGCCGGCGGGAGATTCCCGACCGGCAACAACTCGTTGCGCTCTGGGTTCAGGCGTACGTCGATGTCCTCCGACCTAAGCTGACCGAGCGCCGGTTCCAGGTCCGCGCTGAGACGAAGCCGGAGATTTGGGAGCGTCTCGGAGACGTCCTGGGGAAGCGCGACGTTCGCTGGGCGCTGACCGGCGCGGACGCCGCGGAGCGCCAAACCAACTACTTCCACGCCGAGGACACCGAGATCTACGCGCCCATCGGCGCGTTCGACGATCGCGAGATCCTCGAGCGACTGGTGGCGCAGCCCGCCGCGCGCGGCGGCAACCTGCTCGTGATCGAGGCGCCCGCCCCTGCCGCAACGCCGGACGGAGCCGGGAAGCAACCACCCGCGGCGCCGCCTCTACTGGCGTATGCCGAACTCCGGTACCGAGGCACCGAGCAGGCGCTCGAGGCGGCGGAGATGCTCTTGCCCGCGGTGATGGACGATGAGACGCACTGACCCGCTCATCACCGGGGTCTTGGCGGACCTGGCACGAGGCCTGCGCGCGCTCGAGGTCGAGTTCTGCCTCATCGGCGCACTCGTTCCCGAGCTGCTGCTCGACGTGGCACCGCGGCGCATGACGAAGGACGCGGACGTCACCGTTCTGGTCGACACGCTCGCCGATTTCGAGCGCGTCAAGCGCGGGCTCGAGCAGTACGGCTTTGCACCGACCGCTGTGCCGCATCGTCTCACCCACCGGGACGGCGGTTGGGTGGACTTGCTTCCGTACAGCCGCGCGCTTGCTCCGAACGGTCGCCTCCGGATCTCGCCCGAGGCGACGTTGAACGTGGCGGGCTTCGAGGCCCTCGTGCCCAACGCGGTCCCGGCCACGATCGCTCCGGGCGTGACCATTCCGGTCGCGCCGGTCCCGCTCTACGTGCTCCTCAAGCTGGTGGCGTATGGCGACCGAAAGGAGCGCAAAGACCTCGCGAGTGTGCTGCACTGCCTGCGGCACTATCGGGAGGACGACGACGCCCGTTACGGCCTCGAACACGCAGGCGAACTCGTTCCGTTCGAGTTCACGCCCGCGTGCCTGCTTGGCCTCGACGCCCGACGGTTCGTGGCGTCTCTTGCGTCGTCCATTGGTCCGTTGCTCGACCGATTCGACAGTCCCGACGCCGTCATCGTCGGCCTCGTGGCAACCGAAGATCGACGCGTCCTGATCGAGGACGCGGACCGCCTCGAGGTGTTCGAGTTCTTCCGCTGGTTCCGCCTGTCGGCCGGTCTCTGAGACCTCCCGCCACGGCCAGCTTTGCCTGTCGCTCCCCGCGGCCCGGAGCCACTCCCACGCCGCGGCGACGCCTTGCGAGGCGCCCTCAGGGCCCCTCCCCAGACAACCCGTTCGATGTCATGGAGGGACCTATGCCCGACTTCGATCCCCGCGACTTCACCTCTCATGACCGTGACGATCGACGGCCCGACTTGGGTCGCGGCGGACAGAGCGAGCACGCCGCGCGAGGCCCGGATAGGGCCACGCGAGATCCGCGTGATATCGCCGTCCGTCACCTCGCTCTCCCGAGCGGCCCGCGGCGGGAGCCGGTTCGCGTTCGCGGCCGCGACTACAGTCTCAACGGCCGTCAGAGCCGGGTGCTGGCGACGGTTGGCGCGTTCCGGGTCGTCTCCTCTTACGACCTCGAGGCGAGCTTCGGTCGGTCCGGCGATCACCGTTCCGCCGACCTGCGGCATCTCCGCGAGAACGGCCTCATCGACGTCGTCTCGCGGCCAGGCCACGGCGACCGGATCGTGACGCTCACCGAACGAGGACGCGACCTCCTGGAGGCCCAGCGCCGGCCTGGCGAAGGAGGCGCCGGCACCCGCCAGGCGTTCTACGCGGGTGTTCGGAAGCCGCGCGAACTGGAACACGACGCCCAGGTGTATCGCGCCTACCGCGAGGCGGCGGACCGCCTGACGAGTCGTGGCGATCGCCTGCGGCGCGTCGTCCTCGACTATGAGCTCAAGCGCGAATACCAGCGCTTCCTGCAGGAACGGAATCAAGGCCGCGCCGACAGTGACGGCCGGCCGGATCGGGATGCCCAAGAGATCGCGCTGTGGGCGGTCGAGCACAACCTGCCGTACTTCGACGAGAAGGTGCATTTCCCCGACGTGCGCATCGAGTACGAGGACATCGACGGGCGGTCACGCGAGGAGGACGTCGAGGTGACAACGGTGCACTACCGAGGGGCACACGCAACGGCCGCTGCGAAGTCGGGATTCTCCAGCTACAGCGGCGTGTCCGCACGGGTTATGGGCGGCCGTGGAAGCGGGCGAGGACGGGGCGGCGGTCGCAATCCGCGCCTTGCTGAGGAGTTGTTGCCATGACGGCCAACGAACGGATTCAAGCCGTCGAGCGGTTCGGGGTCACCAAGCGCCAGGCCGGGTTCCTTGTCGCCGTGATGAGCCACTCCGGCGTCTGCCTGCCGAGGCAGTACGCGACGTTCGCAGGCCTGGCCTACGGGCACAAGGTCAACCGGTTCTTCGAGCGTCTGGTGGCTCGCGGGTTCGCGTCGGCCTATCCGTCCCTGCACAACCGCGCCCTGGTCTACCACGTGCAGCGCCGCGGTCTCTACGAAGCGATCGGCGAACCTCACAGCCGGTTCCGTCGCCCGGCTCCGGCGACCGCCATCGCGCCACGGCTGATGGTCCTGGACTCGGTGATCGGCGCTCCGGAGGTGAGGTGGCTGCAGACGGCACTGGAGAAGGCCGGGCACTTCACCGAGAGCGTCCGCGTGCCCGTCGGATCCCTGGCGATCCGGGTCTCTCGGAAGGAGGACGACTCATCTCGCGGGCTCTTCCCGGACGCCTTGCCAGTGGGCATCGAGGCCGGCGAACGGATCCTCTTCGTCTTCCCTGCGACGCCAGCCTCGCTGCTGGAATTCGGCCCGTTTCTCCGACGCCACCGCGCTCTGCTAGCGGCGCTTCCGGCGTGGACGCTCCGGCTCGTCGTTGCCTCCGACGACCGGTCGGTGGAGGCCATCTGGCAGGGGGTTGTCCGCCGTGAAATCGGGTCGCTCCTGGACTGTTCCGGCCACGCCGAGCGCCGCGTCGATTGGCACGTGCTGGCCCACCGGTACGGCCATCTCTCTCCCCTGGTTGGCCAGTCCCGTCGAGTCCGGCTCGACCTCCACCAGGGGGCACGAGAGGGGGAACAACGGCTCGCACGTCCTCAACCCCCTCGTCGCTGTCGTCACAACCGGCGAGGTGGCGATCGCGAGCGTACGAGCGTGGGCACCGTCAAGACAGCCAACCCCTGGTCACGCTTGGGTTAAACGCGCGCGATGCTCTCGGTACCCGGGCGGCGCCCTGTGCCGCCCCACCAGCCATGGGCAGCCAGGTCAATGGGGAAGTTGGGGCGTGAGCGACCCCCAGCCCGGGCCCCTCTTCGTGTCCCGGCCCCGACCCCGGGGTCGCTCACGCCCCGCGTCTCAGTGTCGGTGTCGGGTGACGGGATGCGCGCGGCCGGGAAGGCTGAAGCCGGTGTCGATCACAGGTTGGGCGTCCGAGTCATTCCGGAGACGAATCCGGCGACGTTCTGGCGCACGAACGGTGGCTATTCCTGTTCCGGATCGCCGTCGCTCCGACATCCAGTTTCCGGGAGCGTTCGGCCGCGTCAAGGCTGCGCTCGCTCCGCTCGCCGCTTCGCGGCCTTGACCCGGCCTTCGCACTCCCGGTCGGCTACGCAGTTATCGGTTCGACGGCGAGGTTGTGCAGATGCCCGAGCCCCGTCCTACGGTTGGTCCTTTCTTGCGAACACCCTGAGCAAGTCGCGATCACCCGGGAATGTCGTGTAGACGCTCAGCGTGCGACCATCGTTGGAGAGGGTCCAGCGCTCGCTGTAGGTAACAGTTCCCTTGTCGGCCCCCCGGACGAACCGGGTGCGAAATGCGAGCGCGCCCTTGGCCCGCGACACGGTCCGAGTGTACTGGTCCGAACCGACGGTCTCGACACCCGGCGTACCGTCGAAACGCACGGAGTAGGAATGCTCGGCCTCGGGTCGACGAACGGTGACCTTGATGGTCGCCGCAGTATCCGCAACGACAAGTGTCAGCGAGATCGGATCGACGCCCTCCTCCTGAACACTGCGCTTGGGATCGAGCACCCACGTGCCGGAGTAATTCTGCGCCGTTGCCGTCCCGGCACCGAGGATTGTGGCGACGAGCACGAGAAGCAACAGGCTGCGCATGGTGTCCCCAGGCATCAACATCCACAAGCGTGACACGGCCGACGGCGCCTCGACTACAGCCCCCGAAGCACCCGGGCCGGACTCACTGCGATCGCGCGTGCAAGCGGGCCGATCGCGGCGAGCAGGCCAACCACGAGGACCGAACCGAGGGCTAGGATCATGGAGGTCGGACTGCCCGGGTTCACGTGGAACAACTCGCCTGACAGTGTCCGAGCCAGCCACCAGCCGCCGAGGGCCCCGACGCCAAGACCGGTAAGGCACGGACGGAAGACATAGCCCGCCAGCAGGAGAGCCATGTCCCTTGACGAGGCGCCGAGCGCCTTCCGAAGCGCAATGTCCCTCGTACCGTTTTCGACCCACTCGCTGAGGGCACCACCGATACTGAACGCGGTCAGGAGGAACACAATCGCGGCTGCGATCCCGAGCATACGCAGCGTCCGGCGGCGACCAACGAGGGTCTCGCCCAACAGGTCGTCGAACGTTCGCGGGTCGTCTACAACGAGTCGGTGGTCGAGCGTCACGAGCGTATGCAGCGAATCATCCATCAAGGGTCTTGTCGTGCCGGCCGAGGAACGCACGACGAAATGTCCAACCGAAAGCGGTGGCTGAGTCCTGTCACGCAGGGCGTACAGAGTCGCCCTCGCGTCCTCTATCGGGCCGTCGGGCCGAACATCGTGGAGCACGCCGATGATGGCGTAGAGAGTGTCTCCGATGCGAATACCGGCCAGTAGCGGGTCCGAGTCGCCGAGATGGCGTCGGCAGAACGCCTCGTCGACGACGAGCACGGGTGCACCGGACCGTGCATCCTCGGGGGAGAATCCCCGGCCGCGGCGCAGCCGCATGCCGGCGGCGTCGAAGTAGCCAGGCGACACGTACTCCGTGACGAGCAGCCCCAGAGCCACGGGTGCGGAACCAGGTTTCTCCAACTGATAGTCGCCGCCCGACGTGACGACGACGTGACTCAGGGGCGGAGTTACCGAGAAGCCGGCTGAGGCCACGGTGGGCAGTGATCGGAGCCGGGCGAGGGCCGTCTCGACAAACGCCGACTGCGCCTCGCCGCCCACTCCGGGGTTCGACTTGGGAAAGAAGACACGGATCATGAAAGCGTTCGAGGACTCGAATCCGACATCGACCGCGACGATCTTCGCCATGCTCTGGAGCAGGAGGGCGCTGACCAGGCCCAGCGAAGTGGCGGCCGCGACTTGAAGTGCGACGACGGCGGTCAGAGCCAGTCGGTGCCGCGAGCCAAGCGACGCGCCCGGAATCAGGTCCTTCAGGCCGGACGCCAGGTCCTGTCGTGACATCACCCACGAGGAGACGCCGCCCAGGACGAGTCCGGCGAGCACGGTGAGCCCCAGCGCACACCCGAGGAGGAAGGGATCGACGGCTGCGTTTCCGGACAACGAACCGGTGGAAAGCCAGGGCATCCCGAGCCACGCGAGGCCGACCCCGATAAGACCACCAGGCATCGTCCAGCGGAGTGACCGCCGAATCGCCAGGCGCGCGAGGTGAGCGCGGCTAGCACCAAGAGCGTGACGGACGGCGTTCTCCCCCTGTCGCCGGACGGCGTCGGCGAGGACGAGCCCGGCGGCGCTCGCACACGCAGCCAGCCACGCGAGGATGGCGGCCGCCAGGAGCATCGGGCGCAACCGACTGACCGCACGGACGCGCCACTCCCCGAGAGAGTTTGTCTCGAACATCCGGCCGTGGTTCGTGTCCGGGTACTGGTCCGCCAGGCGGCGCGCCATCACGGCTACTTCGCGGCGTGCCACGTCGAGCGTTCGGCCGGGTCTCAGTCTGCCAAACACTGTCAGCGCCGGCAGGGCGCGGTTCTGGCGACGGAACGCCATCAAGCGGTCGGCCGGCGTTCCCGAGCCAGAAGGGACCGGTGCGATCAGGCACTCCAGGGCGTCGGCTCGCTCGAACACCGCCTTGCGCTCACTGAGCCCACCCAGCACTTCATCCTCGACGACCCCTATAAGCGTCAGGGGTTCGCCGTCCACGCGGACGACGCTGCCGACCGTCCGGGGATCCGAGCCGAGTTGTGCACGCCAGAGCCGCGTCGTTACGAGTGCCACGCGTGCCGCATCGGGAGCGAAGTCGGATTGCGTCAGCATCCGGCCGATCACCGCCTTCGCGCCGAGCAGATCGAAGAGGCGCGAGGTGACCAAGACCCGCTGCACGGACCTCGCGCGACCGTTCGCTTCCCACACCGTCCGTTCGGCTGACCCGACGCCGGCCAACGCGTCGAACGCGCCGACTTGAGCTCCGAGGTCCTCGAAGTCCGGCCACGAGAGGGACGGCGACTCGATCTGTCGGTTTGCGAGATCGTACGCACCGCGGTTCTCAATCACCACCAGACGGTCTACGTCTGCAAACGGTACGGAGCCGATCACGGCGTGCCGCAGAACGCTGAGGACCGCCAAGTTCGCGCCGATGCCAAGGGCCACGACGAGCGCGACACTGACCGTCACTGAACGAGATCGCGAACGGGTGCTCATGAGGGCCTTTCGAGGTCACGTCGAGGTGATCCTGTCTGCCGCGCTACTTCTTTCTCTTGAAGACCTTCAATACTTCCCGAGTAGGGTACGTTCGCAGAACGGTCAGTACGTTGCCGTCCGACGACAGCGTCCAGCGTTCCGTGAACGAGATGCTCGCCTGATCGGCCACCCTAGTCATCTTGACCTTCCAGGCAAGCGCGCCACGGTCTCGTCGAACTTCGCGCACGTAAATGCTCGCGGGACCGCGCTCCTCCTTTGGCGTTCCGTCCAGAGGCGTCGTGTATTTCTCTTCGGACCGAGGGGTTCTTTGGATGACGCTTAGACCGTTGGAGCCCTCGGTGACAAGGAGCTCGATGTCAGTGCTTCCACCATCGGCGAGGACGCTCTGCGACGGATCAAGAGTCCAGTTGCCAGTGAAGGACGGAGCCGCTGGGTGTGCCTGGAGCCATGCGACCAGGGCGAGGACGAAGACGGAATTCAACATCCGACCCTCCAACCGAGTTCCCGTGCCTCGCTGCAACCTGCGGAGGCGAACCTTGAATGCGAATACTATGTAATTAGTAGTTCACGGTCAACTGGTAGCGTCAGTGAGAGCCGTCGGTCTGGGCCCGCTCGTCGCAGCGCGGGGGCGCAGCGCGGGGGCTGCAGCGCGGGGGCTTGACAGAAGGAGCCTGCCGGCCTACGTTGATTGCATCTGCTCTTGTGGCGCCCTGTCGCCACCCCCCGCGTCGCCAGAAGGCCACGCGGATATCCTTCGAGCTGACGGCCTCTGGCCCTCAGTGACAAGCCAGACAATCCTAGGCAACTGCAGGCAACCGGAGGCTACCGCATCGAGTCCTCACAACGAGCACTCGCCGCGGCGCCTGGATGTTCGAGGCGTGCGCGCACATCCGCCCGCGCCTCGACGTCCGTGTCACCCTCGCGTTCGGTCGGGGACGCGGCAGCAACCGCACCACCGCCTGACGCACCATCCCGGACGGCAGCGCGTCGACCACAGGTCCCGATCGCTTCCACGTCCGTCGAGCCGGCCGAGAAACGGGCACTCGAGACGCTCCAGTGCCCGCTCCGGTGCCCAACGGCTCGCCACCCGTTACATCGACCGGCGCGGCCTCGAATACCGCGCCACGCACCGTGGAGGCGATCATGAGGAACATCTCGCAGCGCGAAATGGAGGTCGACCGGAACCCCTCGGTGATCACCGAGACTGGCACGACCGATGGAGGTCGGCACGTCAGGCTCCTGACAGCCTTCGACGTGGCCGAACTCGTCGGCTGCCACGAGGAGAGCGTGCGCCGCGCGTATTTGTGCGGCCAGCTCAATCGGCAGCGGTTCGGCGTTCGAAGTTGGCGTTTTCGTCCCGCCGACGTCGAAGACTGGATCCGAAGGGGCGCGCCGACGAGAATCTCGTGAAGGAGCGCCAGCGCGCGCCGCATGAACCGGCGCGACGGCCTGGCGCAGGAAGGAGAGCGACGATGGCCGTGCGGAAGATCTGCAGACCGAAGGGCTGCCGCGGCAGCCCACGCTGCGACCACCCCTGGTGGTTCGACGTGATGTGGCAGGGCAAGCGCTGGCGCATGCGCGTGGACGAGTTCGCGTGCGCCCGAGGTGCCACCGAGTCAGTCACCTCGAAGCAAACGGCGGAACGTGTCTGGGAGCCGAAGTTCGTTGCCGAGATCATGGCGGGAGGAGATCCGCGCGTGACTCCGACTGCGAACAAGCCCGAGTCAGAGACACTGACTGTGGCGGGGTTCCTCGACCGCTACTTCACGAACTACGTCGAGGCCGAGGGACTGGAGGACCCGGTCACCATCAAGGGGCGCCTGAAAGCGGTGAAGGCGGTCATCGGCAACGAACCGGCGAAGGCGCTCGAGAAGGTCGAGCCGATTCAGCGGTTCAAGGCGGCGTACCGCGAAGGGCGCGCCGTCGCCACGGTGAACAGGGCACTGTCGACACTGCGCGCGGCGGTCAACTGGGGACGGTTTCAGGACCCGCCGTTGCTGACGACGTCGCCCTTTCATCGGTTCGGTATCAGCATCCGGGCGAAGGAGGAAACCAAGCGCGACCGGCGCATCGGGCCGGACGAAGAGAAGGCGCTGCTCGACGCGGCGCTGACCGTCGATTCGGAAGAACACAAGTGGGCGGGCGCCTCGATGCACGACCGCATCATCGGCGCCCTGGAGACATGTTGCCGCAAGGGCGAGATGCTCCGCATTCAGAACCGTCACGTGGACTGGGAGCGGTTCCAGATCGCCATCCCCGGAGCCAACGCGAAGGACTCCGAGAACCGGCGGGTTCCGTTCGATCCGCAGGGGAGACTGGCACCGATTCTCAAGCGTCGTAAGTCGCTCGGGCCGAGCGCGTTCGTCTTCGGTGGCCCGGAAGGCGAGTTCCAGGATTCGTTCAAGACGGCCTGGGAGTCGCTGCTCCTCCGAGCCAACGGCTACGACATCACCCGGGCGAAGAAGGGCGCCCGCGTCGGACGCGAGAAGCTCAGGGAGATCGATCTCCACTGGCACGACATGCGACACGAAGGCGCATGCCGGCTGCTGGCCGACGGCGTCGACATCCGCACGATCCAGCTGATGCTCGGCCACGCCGACATCAAGCAGACGCAGCGGTACCTGAACATCACCGACGAGGAACTCAGGCGCGCGATGACTGGCGTCTGGGAGCGCAGACGGCAGCTGCGGCTCGCGGTTGGCTCGGGTCGTCCCGAGCCCGCCGCCGAAGAGAAGGCTGCTGGCGAGTAGCCCACGCGGAGAGCACCATGGCCGGCCACATCGAGCCACGACGAATTGTCAGTCAATTGTCAGTCGCGCCCGATTTGGCCTTGCCCGAGGGTCGTTTTGAGATGAGCAGGAAGAGAATCGGCTGGCCTGCCAACCGTAGCACCGACAAGGGTTTCTGGGAGGTGCGAAGGTTGGCGCGCCCGGCTGGACTCGAACCAGCGACCCCCGGCTTAGAAGGCCGGTGCTCTATCCACCTGAGCTACGGGCGCATGAGGTCGGGCAATTGTAACCCACCGCGACGGCTCCGCCACTCCCGC
>Ga0209048_10006774_pt1 | contig 10679 bp, 9 predicted proteins | sample FrelakmetCRP12CR_FD_187146 | JGI IMG/M metagenome (GOLD analysis project Ga0209048, IMG submission 187146) | Freshwater lake sediment microbial communities from the University of Notre Dame, USA, for methane emissions studies - CRP12 CR (SPAdes)... | ecosystem: Environmental > Aquatic >... | reverse complement strand
CTATTGTTTGTTAGTCAGGCCAGTCATAGAATCCTTTTCTTCCTGGTGAACCTTCTCAAGCAATTCTCTCAATGCCTTGATTTGTTGTTGGGTAGTGTCATTGTTTTCACTGGCTGTCAAAATCATTGCCTGTACTCCCAGAGCTAATAAAGTATACGCGCCTGCTTCATCCAGATCGCTTTGAACATTCAGAAGGGCGGGGAAGCGTACTGCTTCGCGAACCGCCCGGTAGTGCAGTACATCTTCGATAGACATAGAGCTGATATCCTCAGACAGCGAAAAGTCCAGACGTACCGCTGAGATGTTGTCAAAAGCAGTCAGGTTGCGTATGAAGATTGGATACATATCTCCCGAATGCATCGGAACAGAGACGGCGAGTTCAAGATCCTTGATTTGCAAAGAGAGTAGACGTGCCGGAGCCTCTAATGGCAGTAACACATAATTGACGCCTGACTCTTTAAGGTGTTCGAAGTTTTCGCGCTCCAGGTTCTCCCAGCCGCCCGTAATACTCAGTCCAGTAACAACTTTTTCACCACTTGTTTGAGCTGCATCTATAGCATCCTTGAGTGACTCAAGCGCAGAAGCGTCATGACCATCCCAGGTGAAAAGAAGCCCATCAGCGCCAGATTTAATAGCCGATTCGGCATCTCCGGCGTCAATATTGGGTAATTCAACAACGAGCGCAGCAGCCCGTGGTTTGGTTACCGGCTTATTTTTACCTACAAAACCAATGCCGCCGCTACTTCGGGCGCGGCGAGCCTGTGTGAACATGTCATGCAATTTAGCCATCTAAAATCGTTTCTCCTTATTGTTTCACTGAAAATCATGAGAGGAAGAGCCAGGGGCTGCTTCTCATCTCAAGACGAATCAGTGTATAGTGCGAGGCCCGGATATAACGGTATTCCCCAGGGGTACCATTTTAAGTGTATTATAGCACTTTTTGAAGTATAACAAGGAGTCATTCCTATTTTGCTTGCTCTCCATTGTTGCATCGATTATAATGGCGAGGTCACTGACATCCATACATCCCATCAGGGAGATGGAGACACTAAGATCGGCGGTATTGTCCTATGTTGCAAGAAGTAATTGATGAGTATATTGCCTCTCTCTCATCGAAAGATCAGGGGCGTAGTGGAACAAATCAGAATACGGTAGTGGCCTATCGGAATGATTTGAATCAAGTCTGCTCTTATCTCAAAAGGCAGCAGATAGAAAATTGGCAGCAAGTCACACACGAACATATTGCGGGTTATCTGCTGGAAATGCGAGATGCCCAGGCATATCGTCCAGCAACCATAGCACGGAAATTGGCGGCACTGAAGACGTTTTTCCGCTACCTGGAAAGCACAGGAATTATTACATCCGATCCTATCGAGAAGTTAGATACTCCCCGCATCCAGAGAGAATTGCCTCATATTTTGAGCCAGGAACAAATTAGCAATTTGTTTCGCCAGGTAGATATTGAAACCCCAGCAGGGAAGCGCGATTTTGCCATGTTGCATATGCTCTATGCGACAGGCATGCGTGTCAGCGAACTTATATCACTGAATCCAGGTGATTTTGATGCAGAGGGCGCAACAATACTTTGTCCGGGACGTAATGGCCGAAGCAAGCGGGAGCGTGTATTGCCACTTACTGTCATAGTCGTGGAGGCAACGCAACGTTATCTGGAGACTGCCAGACCTGGCTTGATAACACGTCATCCAGATGAGCAGGCGCTGTTTTTGAACCATCATGGCGAGCGATTGACGCGTCAGGGATTCTGGCTGATTATCAAAGGATATGCGCGACAGGCAGATATTACTGAGATTACACCGCACATGTTACGACACTCTTTTGCTATATTGATGTTGCAAGGCGGTATGGAATTGCGTTCAGTACAGGAGTTGTTGGGTCACGCACATATATCTACTACCCAGGTCTATAGCCAGCTTGCGCGTGAGAGCGTAGCTACAGGCGTATAATTCTGTGGTCGAAAGCGAGCAGAGAGAAATGACTTTGTTTGAGCAGGTAATGGAAGCCACAAACTACGTCCGATCTCGTTCTAGCATGAAACCGGGTGTCGGTGTGATTCTAGGTTCGGGATTGGGTGATCTCGCTACTGAGGTTCAAGACGCAACAGCAATTCCCTATGAAGAGATTCCTCACTTCCTGCGATCGACTGTCGTAGGCCATGCCGGTCGACTGCTGATTGGCAATCTCGAAAATGCACCGATGGTAGTCATGCAAGGGCGCTTCCATTTCTACGAGGGCTATACGATGCAAGCGCTGACACTCCCTGTGCGTGTCATGCGCATGCTTGGCGCATCTAAGTTGATCGTTACGAATGCTGCTGGCGGTCTCAATCCGGCATACCGTCCAGGCGATTTTATGCTCATTCGCGATCATATCAATTTCCTGGGCCTCGCAGGCATGAATCCCTTGATTGGACCAAATGATGAACGGTTAGGGGAACGCTTTCCAGCTCTGGCCAAGGCTTACGATGCTGAACTGCGAGCGCTGGCACGTTCAGTAGCCGCTCAGTGGCCTGAGATTACATTGCATGAAGGCGTGTATGCTCAGGTAGCCGGGCCGAGTTATGAGACGGGTGCGGAGCTGAAGTTCTTGCGTGCTGCCGGAGCTGATGCTGTAGGTATGTCGACTGCTCCAGAAGTAATTGTAGCACGTCATATGGGCATGCAAGTGCTTGGCATCAGTCTGATTACGAATACGGCGACCGGAGATGACACCGAAAACGTGAACCATGCCGAGGTTTTGACAGCAGCAGATGCCGCGAGACCAAAGTTTGCTGCGTTAGTACGAGGGATTCTTGGTAAAATAGAAGGCTAATTAGCTCTTTTTGATTATGACCTGTTGCCACCATATATTGTAATGTTTTCCAGCCCAGTCAGTAAGTGTTGCGAGGTAGTAAGTTCCAGGTTTGACCGAAGGGGATACCTGATATTTCCATGTTGCCTGGGCATTGGCATCGCAGTTTTGTACTTGTGGTGTAGTAGAATCGAAATTGAGTGCTCCTTCACTCTCTCCACCAATTGGATTGTTTACTGCACTTACGGGCGTCCATTCTGACCTTTGTAATCCCACTGTATTTTTGGTCAGCCAGAGTTTACAAGTGATACCCGGTGAATTTACACGGTTGCCGTTTGCATATATAGCGTAAGCTGAATATGTGTAAGTTGTTTGTCCATCCGCAAGTTCATGATAAACAAAAACAGATTTATCAATAACAGGATAGCCAAGTTCTTCCGGGGTACGAGTTTGAGCTGTAGATGGCGTGTGAGTTACTTGTGTAATCGGTGTTGTTTTAGAACCTGTATTGCCGGTTCCAGCCCCTGTTCCTGATTGTGCCTTTGGATGCACAAAAGCTCCTACGGCAAAGCCGCTGATCAGTCCTGAGAGGGCAAAGAGAAGAATAGCGACAACAGCAATTTTGCGTGTTTGCTGGTTCACGTTGTTTGGATGTTGGCTCGATATTGTTTGCATACTATATGTGTTTCTCTTCCCTCTTGAATGTCCTGTTATTTTGATTTCTCTTCCGCCATGATAGCATACAAAGATACTATCTCTCTCTTAATGAACGCGAGATAGCCATATTTGGCCCTTTATTTAGAGATAAACTTCCACTCAGTCGATCATCATATCAATGACGACAGTTATGGCAAGAATCAAAATGTCATTGGCCCCAGGAACAATATCAACACCATATGTATCAACCACGTGGAACCACTTTTTCGAAACCCCGGCCATGCGTTTGCGTCCCTCGTGGATCTCATATTCATGATCCACGATATTGCCTTCAACTTCCATATTCTCGGCACCAGCGACATGAACATCGAAACGCTGGCGAAGCGGCGTAACCAATGCTTTCTTGACCGTGGCAAACACATTGCCATTGCGGTAAATACTATATGTGTCTTTGATGTGCATGACCTTTTCCTGGATGGACACCAGTTCGTTGCCCTGCATATCTTTAAAGCCCATGTGTTCACGTAATCGAAATGATTTACCATCTACAAAAAATACGCGCTGGCCCTGAGCGTTCTCAATCCAGTAATCATCACCTATTGAGACCAGCTTTTGTCCCATGCGATAACGATGACTCTCTTCTTTATCACGATTCCCCATTGGTCCGACTCCTGCAAGTTGCTCTGGTTCTTCTCCGTCAAGTCTCCCCTGTAACAAGTTATGCTATCCTTCTAAAATTGAGTAGAAAGTATCCTGGATCTTCTGTTTAGCTCAACACTTTAAGTATAGTAGCTGGGGTATGATAACGCATGCTTAAAACATACTATATTGACTGCTGAAAAGAGTGTTGGATACCACGTGGTAGCGCTCTTGCATAGTGCATTTTCACTAGACAGGTAGTTGTAACAAACATCATCCATCCTGGATATCACTAAAAACTATACCCTTTCTATACCCTTTCTATACCCTTGGGAAATTGTTTTAATGCGTGTCATATACTAGAGTTGTACTAAGTGTTAGTTTTGCGATCAAACGATCAACGGATTTAAAAGAAAGCTTAGCTTATGGTGGAACAAGTAGAACAAAAGATTGGAAATTATCGTTTGCTACAGCTTTTAGGAAAAGGCGCTTTTGCAGACGTTTATTTAGGTGAGCATCTATATCTGAACACCCCGGTAGCAATCAAAATCTTACATACTCGACTGGACTCGGCCATCGTGGCAGACTTTCTGAGTGAGGCTCGCCATATCAGTCACCTGGTGCATCCACATATCATACGCGTGTTCGACTTCGGTTTAGAAGAGGATGCGCCCTTTCTGGTAATGGATTATGCTCCCTATGGCAGTCTGCGCCAGTTGTATCCTCCTGGGACGGTAGTTCCACTTTCCACGATCGTCTCCGTTGTCATGTCTCTTGCTTCAGCATTGCAATGCGCCCATGATCAACACCTGGTTCATCGAGATGTTAAGCCGGAGAATGTGCTGATGGGACCAAAGCACGAGGTGTTGCTAAGCGATTTCGGCCTGGCCTTGCTGTCCTCTGATCGAAAGCCGTTGCAGGTCAAGGAACGCTTTGGCACATTGTCTTATATGGCGCCTGAACTGATCCTCGGCCAGCCAGTTCCCGCCAGTGATCAATATATGCTTGCGGTGATGGTCTATGAGTTTCTCAGTGGTCATCTCCCTTTTAGAGGCCTGACTGCTCAAATTTCCAATCAGCACCTGTATACCCCCCCTCCTTCATTTAGCGATTTAGATGCTGACATTCCTTGTGCGGTTGAGCAGATTGTCTTCAAAGCATTGTCCAAGGAACCCGCGCAGCGCTTCGTTGATGTGTTGAGCTTTGCTATGGCTTTAGAAGAAGCAGGCTCGGCTTTCTCATCTCCCTACCCGATGCCAGCTTTACGCACAGCAACTCCCTCCGAGGAAAAAATAAACTCGCAAGACTTGCCGGAACACTATAACACTATACCTCTGCCACTCACAACTTTGATTGGACGTGAGCCGGAATTACAAGCAGCACGAGACCTGCTCCTGCGTCCAGAGGTACGACTTGTAACGATAAGTGGCACAGGTGGCATTGGTAAGACCCACCTGGCGCTGACCCTTGCGAATGAATTACAAGAAACATTTGCCGGTGGGGTTTCTTTTGTCTCCCTGGCTACGACCTACGATTCCGAACTCGTAATATCGAGTATCGTGCATGCATTTGGATTGAGAGAGTTAAGAGATCATAGCCCAATGCAACTACTCAAAACATTCATTCGTGACAAGCACCTCTTAATTGTGCTTGATAACTTCGAACAGGTGCTCCTGGCAGCGCCACACCTCTCCGATCTACTCTCGTCATGTCCTCAACTCAAGATACTGGTGACCAGCCGTTCATTGCTGCATGTTTGGGGTGAATATACATTACGGGTCCCACCGCTGGAGGTACCAGACCTGCACCAGTTACCAAACCTTGAGAACCTGTCCCAGATTGCGTCTATAGCGCTTTTTGTTCAACGTGCTGAAGCTATTCTGCCCGAATTCAAACTCACTGATGAGAATGCGCGTGATGTTGCCGAAGTTTGTACAAGGCTGGAGGGTATACCGTTTACACTTGAACTGGCGGCCGCGCATTGTAATGTATTATCTCCCCACACACTGTTATCCCGTTTAGCTCATCCCATTGAGATGTTGACTGGCGGGAGGCGGGACGCTCCTTCACGTCATCAAACGTTGCGCAATTTGTTAAGTTGGAATGATGATTTTCTCTGTTCTGATGAACAAATACTCTTTCGGAGGCTCGCTATTTTCGACGGAGGATTTTCTCTACAAGCGGCGGAGGCTATCATGAGTGTATTTGGAGACATGAGAATTACAGTTCTGGATGGTATTACAGCCCTCATTGATAAAAGTATTGTGCAACAAACTGCCTATGGCAAGGAAGAACCACGTTTCTCTTTCTTTGAGATATTACGCGAATATGGTTTGGAACGACTGGGTGCCTGTGGGGAACTTGAAAAAACACGAGACGCTTTTGCTGCTTATTTTAAGGCACTTGCAGAACATACATTCTTCAATACAAATCAAGCCGCCTGGCAAGCACTATTGGAGTGCGAGTTTCGCAATATACATGCGGCAATAGAGTGGCTGCAGGAGGGTGGTCGGAGTGAGAAGGCTTTGCCAATCTTAGCTGCTTTACAAAAAACATCGAAGGTACCTCAAGAGGATCATATGTTCGTCTCAGCCCTGATGAAAGCAAGAATACCAAAGGTAGCCAACTACCAGGTATTCAACCCGTTCGACCTTGACCTTACGGATGCGTACTCTGAAGAAAACAAACGCCTGAATACGCAACATCGTGACCAGCAAGAAGTCGTAATCAACTTGAACTACGCGGACAATAATACACCTCGTGGCCGAAATAGTGCTGGTGGGTCTACAAAAGCACTCTCGTCTTCCATCAATGGAGAACTGACGACACGTGAAATCGAAGTGCTACGCCTGCTGGCGAGGGGTCTCAGCAACAAACAGATCGCTGAACTGCTGGTTTTAAGTCCCCATACTGTAAGCGGCCATATCCAATCAATCTTCGGCAAACTGGCACTCAATTCCCGCAGCGCTGCCACTCGCTATGCACTTGAACATCACCTGGCGTAATTTACTCTCGAAACTGATGTATTTCGAGGCAAAATAGGTTATACTCAGAACAATTTTTTGAACGTACTTATTTTTATCTCTTGCCTGAATGTATCGAAAATAGGATAGAGCATAAAGGCTCTATCCTATTTTCAATACACGCTTTAAACTGGAGGATTTATCAATGCTCTCATCAACGAATCAAAGCGCATCTGTGAAGCAGCCACCTACTGCCAGGGATGTGTGGTCAAGGCGATTGGTCTACTTGCGTATACTCTTGATCACAGTGTTACTCGTCGGCATCCTCTTCTGGCTTTCCAGCAAAGTGATCGTAGTACTGCTCATTCTGCTTGTGGCTGCACTACTCGCCTATGCTGTGGTACCAGTGATCGATCGCTTGCATCGCTTCATGCCTCGTGCCCTTGCTATGGTGCTGGTATACCTGGTCGCCACCGCTCTGCTTGGGTTTATCGCCTATATTACGGTCAAGACACTGATACCTCAACTGAATAGTTTTGTACAGAGTGTGCAAACCTTTGTGTCACCTGGCAAAAATGGGCAGGAGTCGCCCTTAGATCAGACGCTCAAGAGCATGGGTTTCACCCAGAGCCAGATCAATTCGGCTACAAAGCAACTTCAGTCCCAGTTGAGTTCTGTTGCTAATGATGTGGCCAAGGGCACGGAGCAATTCATCGGAGGCTTAATCAGCGCCGGGTTCAACATCTTGATCACCGTGGTAGTAAGCATTTACTTGCTGGTCGATGGCTATCGCTTCGGCAACTGGTTGATTAGCAGTTCACCACTATCCCAACGTGGCTGGGTCTCCTCAGTTCTAGAAATCTTACAGCGTGTGGTGGGTGGTTATATCCGCGGACAGATCATCATGTCGACATGTATGGGGGTGCTGCAGTTTGTGGGCATGGCCATTCTTGGAGTTCCTTATGCTCCCTTGATAGGGGTGCTGGCATTTATCCTGGAATTCATCCCGACGATTGGTACAATCGTTACCGGCTTCGTGGCAGTGGTGATTGCCTTGACTGTGAGTTGGCAACTCGCGCTGATCACTCTGATCTACACGATCATTGTCGACTGCATAGAAGGATATGTGCTCTCGCCACGCATTATGGGAAGAGCGGTGGAGATACGGCCGGTAGTGTCATTGCTGGCAATGATAGCCGGGTCCGAGTTGTTTGGCATCTGGGGTGCTATTCTGGCAGCGCCTACGGTGGGTCTGATCCAGGCATTAGTGGGAGCCTACTGGCAGTATTATCAAAAGACACATACTGAGGAGTTCTCCCTTCAGCAATTGGAACAGGCGGCTAACCCGCAAGAGGAACCTGCGCTAAAGATGGCCACCGGGCCTGCTTTGGATGGGCCTTTGTCGTAACAGGGGAGCAAGCGGAACGCTCTCGAATGGCGGCAGTGCGCAGAAGATCGTATGCCTGGTGAGTAATCTTGAAATTGTTGGAAATTGGAGCAGAGATAAAATGGGAACGACCAATCAGAACGAATCGGGTGTATCGGATGAGCACGAGCAAGAACCCGGTGTCGGACCTCAGAAAGGTACATGTAGCTGCGCATTGGAATGCAATCGGGGGCCTGGTAGCGATAGGTGTGCTATATGCGCTACTTCCGCAAAAAATTAGTTTTGGCCCCTATGGGATACTTTTAATGGCAATAGAGAGTGTATTTTTAATCCCATTCGTATTTGCTGTGATAACCAGACGAAAAGTTTCATCAGTCACGCTCCGAGTTGGTTCTTTGATCTTGCCTGGAATCGTCACATTAGTATTAGCAATGGGCATTTTGCATATGATCGCAACGTTGAAAAAAGATCTCAATGGTTTTGGCTTGCTATACACCGGACTTCTGTTGTATGGGTGCAACATTCTGATGTTTGCTTTATGTACTGGGAAATCGATGGGAGAGGTCCGGAAAAACGCCGACAATCCGCCCATCTGCTGCCTGACTTCCTGTTTCCACAGCAGATGGGCGGACTCGATGAGAACTGGGTGCCACATTTTTTTGATTATCTCGCCTGGAACCGTCAAGGTACATACGAACAATGTTTATCGCAAGCTCAGCGTGAATAATCGCCGCGCTGCCGTTACCCTGGCTAAAGCACTCGGCTTCCTGGCTACAGATCAGGCCCCAATGGCTCAGTGGCATTGATTGCGCAATTGATTTCTTTTTCAGATGACGATGAAGCAATTTTTGCCAGTCGCTCCCGTTTGCTTGCTTATACTTCAACCTCAGCTTTAATCTGACCATCCTTGATGGCAGCGAGCAAGGCTGCATGATCGCGTTCAGTTGATAGTGATCTGGGTCGAGGACCAGCTGACGCTCCGCTCTCGCCGACACTATGAACGCTTTGTGCTCCCGTCTGGTTGTTCCGAGTGTTCAGCCACAATCTCCTGCAATCGTCCCTGCGCTGCCAGAATGCCGGTCCCATGACCGCGCAGGATGTAAGCGATGCCGACGGCAAACAGCGCACCCGCGATCGGCCCTACGATGTAGATCCAGAAGCTGGAAAAGTTCCAGAGCACCAGATCTGGGCCGAACGAACGCGCCGGGTTCATGGACGCTCCACTGATGGGGCTTGCCCAGAGTCCAGCGAGGATGATGTATGCACCTACACCGAAAGCAGAGATTGGTCCGAGGTTCTGCGCCTTAGAGGCCGTCCCCAGGATCGTGCTTACCAGGCCAGCAGTCAGGACAAACTCCATAATTAACGCCTGCCAAACAGTGCTCCTCGAGCCAGGCTCAGTGGCGCCAAGCATGCCAGCGTTGCCGAACAACGCCTTCAGGAGCAGGCAGGCGAGAGTGGCTCCGACCAACTGAGCGAGAATATAACCGGGCACACGCCGCCATGGGAAATCGCCACGGGTAGCGAATGCAATGCTGACCGCAGGATTGAGGTGCGCCCCGGAGATTGCTCCCATGAAGAGAATGACGGCCAATACCATCAGGCCTGGCGCGGTCACTGCTGCAGACCGACTGATTTGCCCGTTGCTCACCGCGTTGATGGTTCCTCCACCGGCTGCCACGATTACGAGCAAGAATGTACCAAGAATCTCTGAGAACAGTCGCCGCCACTCTAAGGCAGGATTGTCGAAGTTCTTGCGGGTAAACTCCAGTGAAGCGAGGGGGGTCAGGATCGAGTGATCTTTCTGACCGTGGGATACTTCCTGACTGCTCATACATCCCTCCTTTGGAGCAAGCAGTCACAGTAGACAATGGCCTTTGGCGAAATCTGAATGTTCCAGATTTTTCGTTTTTCCATGATGACTCCTTTCATTTCAAGCTGTCATGCAGGCGGCAATATACGGTGTACTTCTACGTTTGTCAAATATCAAGAATGATAATGGGGAAGGCGTCGCCTTCGGTGTTCCAATAGGATAGGTCAATTGCTTCATTGGAAAATCAGGATATGATATTGCTATACTTAGCATTGTAGTCCAAAATATGCGGAACGGCTATTCCCCACGTGGTATAGGCAGGGTTTCTCAAAAGTCACTCTGTAGCTGTTTTCTGAGCGCCTGCGGCCCGCTCGTGTGAGAGTGTGAAAGGGGTTTTGTACACCCGCGGGGG
>Ga0209048_10006773_pt1 | contig 10679 bp, 10 predicted proteins | sample FrelakmetCRP12CR_FD_187146 | JGI IMG/M metagenome (GOLD analysis project Ga0209048, IMG submission 187146) | Freshwater lake sediment microbial communities from the University of Notre Dame, USA, for methane emissions studies - CRP12 CR (SPAdes)... | ecosystem: Environmental > Aquatic >... | reverse complement strand
CACCCCGACGCTCTTCGCAGTGGACGCCGGCTACAAATCGGTCTCGGCAGATCCCGCCATCCCCCACGCCCAGGTCCTCTCGGCGCCCGGTTCCGAGGTCGTCGGCCGATGGGAAGAACACCTCCTGGTTCGCCTGGCGACGCCGTCCCCTGAGCCGGCGGTCGGTGCACCGGCCTACATCGTCCCGGTTCACGTCTGCTCGACGGTCAACTTGTGGGACGAGGCCGTGGTGGTGGATGCCCGAGGCGAAATCACAGGCAGGTGGCAGATCGCCGCCCGAGGACATTGAGGTAACCTGAAGACTACTCGGCTGACCGATTCCACCCGATCTGGCAGGGAGGCGAGCGCGTGAATCGAAGACGATGTGGCACGTCGGACCTGACGCTATCCGCGCTCGGGTTGGGATGCTGGTCGTTCGGCAGCGGCACGTACTGGGGCGACTGCCATCAGGCCGACGCGGACGCCGTGGTTCACCGTGCCGTCGACCTCGGGATCACCTACTTCGACGCCGCCGAGGCGTACAACGAAGGGCGGAGCGAGGAATCGTTGGGCCGAGCCCTCCGGGGCGTCCCGCGGAACAGGGTGGTCATCGGCACGAAGATCTCGCCGTCCAACTGCTACACGGACTCGCTGCCGACACATTGCGAGGCGTCCCTGCGCCGTCTTGGTCTGGACTACCTGGACCTCTACATGATCCACTGGCCCATCCATCCCCATTCGATCCGCCACTTCACGAGCGACGAATCCGTCATCCGGAACCCGCCGACGGTTCACGAAGCCTTCACCGCGCTCGTGAAGCTTCGCCGGCAGGGCAAGATCCGATACATCGGCGTCAGCAATTTCGCCGAGGCTCGACTCGAGGAGGCCCTGGCCGTCTGCCCGGACATCGTCGTGAACCAGCTCCCCTACAGCTTGCTCACGCGGGCCATCGAGCTCGGAGCCCTACCGCTCTGTCGAGCCCGCGGCATCGGCGTCATCGGTTACATGACCCTGCTCCAAGGACTCCTCGCGGACCTGTATCCGACGCTGGCCGACGTCCCGTTGCATCAGGCGCGCACGCGACACTTCAACCATCGGCGATCCGCGCTGACTCGCCACGGCGAGGCGGGAGCCGAGGCGGAAACCGCGGCGGCGCTCGAGGGGATTCGCCGGATCGCGACGGAGGCCGGCATGACCATGCCCGAGCTCGCGACCAAGTGGGCGCTCGCCGGCCCAGGGATCTCCTGCTGCCTCATCGGTGCGCGGAAGGTAGCCAAGCTCGAGGAGAATCTTCGCGCGGCGGCCCAACCGCTCTCCGCCGACATCCGCCGGGCCTTGGATGCCGTGACCCGACCACTCCTCGACACGCTCGGCGACAGTTTCGATTACTACGAGAGCGTCCAGAACAACCGCACGCGGTGATGTTCGGCATCCGCGGATGGCCGACATGACCCTGAAGCTCTAGCACATGGATGCCGCGCAGTTCAACACGTACTGGGATGAGTTCCAGAGCACGGGTGTCGAACTGATGAAGCTGGCCAAGGAGCAGTAGGATCAAGCAGAGTTCCCCGCGACATCGCCCCGGTCCGGGCCGACCCGGACCGGGGCGCTCGGTCTTCTCGCGGACGCAGGAGGTTTCTCTCCCCATGACCACACCACGCATTCTGATCACGAGTATCTTCCTCAAGGCAGGCGACGAGGTGGACCGGTATATCCGGGCGCAGGGCATGGAGACGGTCTATCGCCCCTGGCATGGCGGCCGGACGGAGGAGGAAATGATCGGTCTCCTCCAGGGGATCGACGGCGCGATCGTCTCGACCGATCCGTTCACGGCCCAGGTCATCCAGGCCGCCGATCGCCTGAAGGTCATCTCCCGGACCGGGGTCGGCTACGACGCCGTGGACGTCCCAGCCGCCACGGCGCGCGGCGTCATCGTGACCACCACTCCCGGGGTGAATCGCCACGCCGTGGCCGACTGGGCGCTGGCCCTCATGCTCTGCTGCGCCCGCAAGGTTCCGGAGAACCTGGCGGAGGTTCGACGGGGGACATGGACGCGCTACGAGGGCATGGATCTGGACGGGAAGACGCTGGGGGTAGTGGGACTCGGGACCATCGGCAAGGAGGTCGCCAAGCGGGCGAAGGCCTTCGGGATGCGCCTCCTGGCCTTCGACCTCGTCCAGGATCTCCCGTTCGCCGAAGAGCAAAGAATCGCCTATGTCTCGCTGGAAGATCTCCTGCGGCAGAGCGACTTCGTCAGCATCCACTGCTTCTTGAACGCGGCCACCCGTCACCTCATCAACGCCGAGCGGCTGGCCCTGATGAAGCCGACGGCGTTCCTGATCAACACGGCGCGCGGCGGGATCGTGGACACCGAGGCGCTCTACCAGGCCCTTCGCGCCAAGCGGATCGCCGGGGCCGGTTTGGACGTGTTCGAAGGAGAGCCGCTCCGCGCCGACAGCCCCCTGCGGGCCCTCGAAAACGTCTACCTGAGCCCGCACTGCGCCGGGTCTACGGCAGATGCGCGTGAGCGCTCGGGGACCATGGCGGCGGAGAACCTGGTCCGAGCTCTCCGGGGCGAACGGCCCGAGGGGATCGTGAACCAGGAGGTCCTGGCGCGGTAAAGGGAGGCTGCATGACCGCCATCGACGAGGCTCTCGCCAAGGGGCAGGCGGCCCTGACGGAGTATGCCGCCAAGCAGTTCCTCGCCGGCCACCGCATCCCGGTCTCCCGGGAGGTGCTCGTCCCCCATGCGGACGCGGCGGTGGAGGCGGCCACCAGCCTGGGTTATCCCGTCGTCGTGAAGGCCTCGGGGGCGCGTCTCCTGCACAAGACGGAGGTGGGCGGGGTTGCGCTCAATCTCCGGACAGCGGAGGACGTCCGCCAGGCCGGCCGGCGGCTCGCGGCGCTGCCCGGCTGCGACGGCCTGCTGGTGGCGGAGATGGTGCCGGGGGACCGGGAGTTCGCGTGCGGGCTGACGCGGGACCCGCAGTTCGGCCCCTGCGTGATGTTCGGCTTGGGCGGTGTCTTGACCGAGGCGCTGGCGGACGCGGTCTTCCGCGTGGCGCCGCTCACCCGGTTCGATGCCCTCGAGATGCTCCAGGAGATCCGTGCGGTGAAGCTCCTGGGGGCCTTCCGGGGGCAGGCCCCTGCGGACCTGGACGCCCTGACCGGGGTCCTGATCGCCCTGGGCGAGATCGGCCTGCGCTATCCCGCGATCCGTGAGATCGATCTGAATCCCGTCAAGATCCGCCCGGATGGCGCGCCGGTCGTCGTGGATGCGCTGATCGCACTCGCGCCGCCACGCGGCTGAATCGCGGCGGGAAATCGAGACCTTCCGAGGGGGCTGGACATGGCCAACAGCAAAGATAGCCTGACCCCGTTCTTCGAGCCGAAGAGCGTCGCGATCGTTGGGGCCTCCGCCGTGCCGGGGAAGGCCGGCCATGAATTGGTTCGGAACATCCAGGCGAACGGGTTTCCCGGTCGGCTCCATCCCGTGAATCCGAAGGGCGGAGAGATCCTGGGGCTGCCCGTCTCCACGTCCATTGCCCTACTGCCGAACGGGGTGGACCTGGCCCTCGTCGTCCTGCCTGCAGAGGCCACCCCGGCGGCCGTTCGCGAATGTGCCGCCAAGGGCATCCGCCACGTCGTCTGCATGGCCGGCGGCTTCGCCGAGGTCGACGAGGCGGGGATCCGGATCCAGCAAGAGCTCGTCGAAATCGTGCGCGAGACGGGGATCCGGCTCATGGGCCCCAACATCTCGGGGCACACCTCGACGCCAGCGGCGTTTACTTCGGCCTTCTTTCCGCTGGGAAAGATCCGACGCGGGACGGTCTCCATCATCGCCCAGACCGGGAACTTCGCCACGCACACGATGAAGTACATCCTGAGCGGTGAGCACCACGGCGTCTGCAGGGTGATCGGCCTCGGCAACAAGGTCGACCTCGACGAGACCGATGCGCTGGAGTACCTGGCGGACGACCCCGAGACCGCGGCGATCCTTCTCTACCTGGAAAGTTTTAAGCGGCCCGCGCGGTTTCTCGAGGTCGCCCGGGCCGTGACCCGGCGGAAGCCGGTCGTCATCCTGAAGAGCGGGGCCACCGCGGCGGGCCGGCAGGCCGCCGTCGCGCACACGGCCGCCCTGGCCGCCGAGGACCGGGTGGTGGACGGGATGCTGCGCCAGGCGGGGATCGTGCGGGTCACGGACTACACACATCTGCTGCTGGCCCTGAAGGCGCTTTCCATGCTCCCGCTCCCGGCGGGGAATCGGGTCAGTTTCCTGGCGCCGTCCGGGGCCCTGTTGGTCGTGCTGTCCGATCTGTGCGTGCGCCTGGGCCTGGACGTGCCGACGGTCCGCCCCGAGACCGTCGCGCGGCTGCAGGAGATCAGCCCGCCATACATCCGGATGCGGAATCCAGTGGACATCTGGGCCGCCGCCACGGTCCGGGGCGTCGAGTTCGGCTACCGGGAGGGGATGGAGGCCGTCCTCCGCGACCCCGCCATCGATGCGGTCATCCCGATCCTGATGCTGACGAAAGAGATCGGGGTGCCATCGTTCGACTTCCTCCTCAACCTCCGGGCGACGTATCCTCGGAAGCCGATCCTCGTCAGCTTCAGCGGGGACAAGGACTGCATGGAAGAGTGCAAGGCGTACCTCGAGCCCCGCGGAATTCCGACCTTCTTCGAGCTCGAGGCCCCCTTTGTCGCGTTGTCCATCCTGGTCCGCTGCGCTCGGGTCATGGCCAGACCGCGGTAGTCCCGTGCCGCGCCAGGAGGGCCGGTCGCTCCTGAAGAACGGCTTTGCCTCGACAAGCGGACGACATCCGCCTGGTCGCAAGGGGGACTGCACGGCCTCGGCCACCCGTGTGGCCAACTTGCACACCATTGGAGACGTCCTTGGTTGAGTGGTCCGGTGAAATCCGCAGCCATGGGGTGTGGTGTGTCAGTTTTCCCTCCGAGTGCATCTCCCGGCAGAAAGTCGCCACGCCCCTCAATCAAATTCAGGGATTAGCCAATAATTGGTGTCCGGTGCCAATTTCACGTTGGAGAAGATGCGGTATCAAGCCAGCACAGGGACGATCATCTACCAGTCGAAGATGCACCCGGTGCTGAAGCGGAACTTCGAGGTGTTCTCGGCAGGTGATTGGTTAGCGGCGCTTACCGGGCACATCCCAAACGGGGGCGCGCACCTCGTGCGGTACTACGGCTGGTACAGTACCGTGAATCGGGGGAAGCGGCGGAAGGCCCAGGCAGGGGAGGCAGCGACCATCGAGGACTTCAACGAAGTCTCGGGCTCTGCCGCGAAGCGCGCGTGGGCGTGGTTTATCAAGCAGGTGAACGAAGTCGATCCGCTGGGATGCCCTTGGTGTACGGGACCAACGCGGATCATCGGGTTCATCGAGCAGTCGGCGGTGATCGAGAAGATTCTCACCCACCTGGGGATGTGGGCGGCCTCTACGCATAGCCCACCCGTAGAGTCCCTCGCCGCGTAATGAGGTCGTCACTGCACGGTCGGCGTATTGGCTCGGCCCCGTCCTCGGCGCGGGTGTTCGCTCACCGGTACGCCGGGTGAGTGTGCCCTTGACATCCGTGTCTCGTGTGCCCGATACTCCCGACCAGCGGCCAGGGAACTCCAGCGGGGCGCGGAACGGCGTCGGTGACCTCACGGGGTGGCCGAACGGTAGATCGTCGCGCCGCCCCCCCCAAGCAAATTCCTATCACCCGAAAATTCCTGGAAATTCCGTCATGGGTAGACGTGAAGGCTCAGGCTGGCTGGATCCGATGGAAGTGCGGCGAACGGCCCGCCAACACAGAGTCCGGCGTCCGCGGAGGGAGACCGCCAGGTGACCCGGCCGGTGCTGACCTCACCGCGTGACGTGATCGCGGCGTGGGCCGCCTGGGGAATCTTCTACCTGGTCATGGCGGGCATTGTCCTGTCAGGCAGCCAGCGAACGGTTACCCCCGTTTACTGGCAGGCCACAGTGAACTGGTTTACCGGCCACCCGCTCTACACTCAGACCGGACACGGATTTATTTACCTTCCCCAGGCGGGTATTGTCTTCGCTCCCTTTGCCGCGCTCCCGCCGCTCGCGGCCGACGTCCTGTGGCGGCTGCTGACCGTTACCGCCTATGCTGTCGGGGTGCGGCGTCTGGCAAATCTCGGCGGGCGGGACGCGGGCGCTGAGCTGTTTCCCTTAATGACCTGCCTTTGTATTCCGTTGGCATGGGACAGCGCGCGGAACGGCCAGGCTACACTCTTGGCGACGGCACTGATGATCTTCGCGGTCGTTGATCTGGCGGATCGCCGTTGGGGGAGAGTGGCCCTTTGGCTACTCCTGGGCCTGGCAGTCAAACCCATGCTTGCCTTCCTCCTTTTGCTTGCCGGCTTGCTCTACAGGCCCATGCGCATCCGGTTGTTGGCCGGGATCGCCCTCCTGGCTGCCGTCCCCTTCCTGCTGCAACGTCCGGACTACGTCCTCGACCAGTACCGGGAGTGGGCCAGGATGCTGGTGATCGGAGCGAAGCTCGGAGCAGATCAATCCTGGGCGCAGATCTTCGGCATGCTCAGCACCGCCGGCATTGAGGTGGCCGCGCCGTTTCAGACCGGCATTCGAGCAACGGCTGCGCTTCTGACAGTCGCCCTGTGCCTGCTAGCCCGGCAAAGGAACACTCCGGCTCAGGCCGCGGTTTTTCTGTTCGTTCTCCACGGTTGCTTTTTGATGCTCTTCAGCCCTCGAACCGAAAATAACACCTACTCGGCCCTGGCACCGGCGATCGCCGTGCTTTGCGCCCAAGCATGGCTGGTTACGTTCCGGCCACGCACCGGAATGGGGCTGGCCACCCTGGCTGCAGGCATACTGGGAAGCTACGAGATCGGACGACGCCTAGTACCCGGCAGCCCGCCGAACTGGCTCGCCCCGCTCATGTGTGTATGCTTCACTGCCTACGCCGTCGTTCGCTTGTTGCATGGGGAAAACAATCCGGCGGCGCAAGGCGCAGACGCCGTTTCTTCGTCGCGGGAGTTTGCGTGAGAAAGAGGAAATTGCTCTTCGCGCTCGCCGGCGCCGGAGCCGGCAATTTCACTCGGGTTACAGCCATCCTCGAGGAATTGGATAAGGACCGGTTTGATATTGCGTTTGTCGCTCAGGGACGTTCGCGGCAACTGGCTCCGCCAGGCTTCCCGCTCTTCCCACTTCTGGATGTAACGTACGGTGCGCGAGAATTCACCGCGTGGAACATTCTCAGTCGAAACTGGTCCTTCCCGTTGCGGTATTTGAGTAATCGCAGGCTGGCTGCACGAGCCCTGGATGAGTTCAAACCAGACCTTCTTGTAGTGGACTCCGATTTCTACTGTTTCCCGGCAGCCCGTCGACGAGGGATTCCGATCATCAGCATCAACAGCTCTCCGGCCACTATCGCGCTCTTCCGCAAAATGGATTTATCGGCCGCCAACATGCTCTTCTCGTACTACTGTGTCGAGAAGGTGGACTGCTGGTTGCAGCGCCGCCATGCCGACCGGATCATTTGTCCCGTCCTCGAATCCGTCGAAACCGGAATCGCCAAAGTTCAGCAAGTTCCACCGATCGTCCGACGGCAGTTCCGGGACGGCGTTGAGGAGGGTACCTCAAGAGCCCTCTACGACATTGCCGTCATGCTCGGTGGATCCGGCATCGGAGCCTCGTCAATCGACCTGAGTGGCGTGACCGGATCGATGGTGGTCCTCGGCGCTCCGGATGGACGCTATCCCCCGTGGGCAGTGCAGCTACCTTTCACCGCCGAGCCTGCGGCCTATCTCTCGCGAGCGCGGATTCTGGTCATCCAGGCCGGGCTCAACTCTATTTCCGAGGCCATTGCACTGAAAAAGCCGGCCGTTGTCGTCCCGATACCCAACCACGCGGAGCAGTTCGTTAACGCCTGCTGCGCGCAGCAACTGGGGATCGGTGTGAAGGCTTCAGGAGCACAGGCAGGCGCGGCGGCCAGGAGGCTCCTCGAAGCCTACGATACGGCCCTCGGTGCATGCAGGGCGTTGTCTCTGCCGTGCGACGGCGCAACGCGAGCGGCCCAGTTGATCGAGGTGATGGCCAGTGCTTAGGACGATCCTGCTCTGCGCTGATTGCGAGGGATCACGCGAACAGATACTGCGCATCTGGCGTATCTTCGAGAAGCACCGGATTGTGGCCAGCTTTTTCTTTACCGGGGAGACAGCCATCGCGCATCGAGATCTGGCCCGGGAGATTGCGCGGACCCACCATGTCGACTCGCACACCTATTCCCATCCCAACTTGCGCCGCTTGAATAAGATGAAACAGCGCGAGGAAATTATCAGAGGCCGGGATGCCGTGGAAACGGCTATCGGCAAGCAGACGGAGGGATTTCGGGCACCGTTCCACGCTATCAACCGAGATACGGTGGACATCCTGAATGAGGAGCGTTTCCGGTACGACGCAAGCGGCCTGTACTACCGCTATGAGATGGGCGACGTGATCGAAGTCCGACCTTCATGGTTCCGGGAGTGGACGGGTGTGTACGAATGGCTGCGCCTGCCAATCCGTTTTGGCTGGGATATACCGCGGTTTCTCTTCCCATTTTTTGATCCGCTCGTGCTTCCTGTCCACCCGCACTACTCGGGACGCGACGACGTGTTTGGCGCCGCCTTGGAAGGTTTCATCACCTTCGCCCGCAATCGTTCGGCCTTGTTTCGAACGATTGCGGAGTATCTCGACGACACAGCGCAAGCGAAATCCATTCCCCAGGAGGGGCAACTCGCGTCAAAAGCTCTCGCGCCTCGGGCCAAGCGAAACCCAAGCGGCGGCGTTGACGAAGAAAATTAAATCGGAATGGATTGAGTAAGAATTGATTAAGGTTGCGGGGTTGTGGGTTGCGGGACGTTGTTGACTCATCGGAATAGCTCTGCGCGTGCCCTCGGGACCCGAGGAGGGTGAGGGGCCACGTGGCCGCAGCACGGTGCGTCGTCCAGCTCCGCTCCCCGTCTCCGTTGCGTCCTTCATTTCCCTGAGCGTGCGGAGTCTGGCTTCAGGGATTTGGTGCGTGCGCATTCTGCTGGACGGCGAAGAGCACATTATCAAAGCCTGCCCGCGCGCCGCGCCTAGCCGTGGGGCTCGCCGGAGCTTGTCGAAGCCTCATCAAGCAGGTCTACGAAGTCGATCCACTCGTGTGTCCCGGCTGCATGGGGCCCATGCGCATCGTCGCCTTCATTGAACAGGCCGAGGTGATCGAGAAGATCCTGACTCACCTAGGGATGTGGGCGGCCTCCGCGCGTAGCCCACCCGTAGCCTCCCTCGCCGCGTAATGCGGTCCTCACTGCACGGTCGGCACATGGCTCGGCAGCGTCCTCGGCGCGGGTGTTCGCTCACCGGTACGCCGGGGGACTGCATGAGGCTTGCCTGATCGGAGAACCGGCGTATAATATGTGACCGCTGCCCGCTGGCGATGACAGCGGTGACAGCGTTCTTTCCTCACATGGAAAAGGGAGGCAGACGGCAATGGCGGCTGTTCCGAAATTCAAGGTGATCGAAGGATGGGAGAAGCTCCCTAAAGGGTATGTCCACAAGGATGTGGACGGTGTGGCGACGGATTCCAAGGACAACGTGTACTTGATGACCCGGCAGGACGCCCGCGTCATCGTGTACGACCGCGATGGCGCCTTCCTCCGTTCATGGGGCGAGGGTCTGTTCACCCCACGGACGCATGGAATCGCCATCGACGCCGCCGACTTCGTCTACACCGTGGATGACGGGGACCACACGGTCCGGAAGTTCACGCCGGAGGGCAAGCAGGTCATGATGATCGGCACGCCGGGAACGTTCTCGGATACCGGGTACGACGGGAAGACCATCGCGAGCATCACGAAGGGCGGCCCGCCGTTCAACCGCCCGACCGACGTCGCCATCGCCCCAGACGGGGAGTTGTATGTCTGTGATGGGTACGGCAATGCTCGCGTCCACCGGTTCAAGTCCGACGGGACGCTGATCCAGTCCTGGGGCGAGCCCGGGATCGGTCGGGGCCAGTTCCATCTGCCGCACGGCATCGGGGTGTCCCCGGACAACCGCGTCTTCGTGACGGATCGCGAGAATGACCGGATCCAGATCTATACGCGAGATGGCCAACTGCTCGATATTTGGACGCACATCCAGCGGCCCACGGATATCTGCTTCGGCAAGGACGGGTATGTGTACGTGTCGGAGCTGTGGTGGCGGGTCGGTCAGTCGTCCTTCGTCCACGGCGAGATCAAGTGGGATTTGCCCGGCCGGGTGAGCATCTTCGACCTTCAGGGGAACGTCATCACGCGCTGGGGCGGCGCCGACCGCGAGGCCCCGGGCTACTTCGTGGCGCCCCATACCCTGTGCCTCGATTCTCGCGGCGACATGTACGTGGGCGAGGTGACCTGGACCTTCGGTGTCTCGCGCGGCGGCGTGCGGGAAGACGCCCACACCTTCCAGAAGTTCGCAAAGCAGTAACGCAGTCGCACCGCACGCGACAACGGCCTCGGAATCACCGCATTCCGAGGCCGTTGTTCACTGCTGACCGAATTTCGTTTCGCCGGATACCAAGAAGCCCGTTCTCCCCCAGGCTGCTCAAAAAGGTCCAGATGCAAGGCGGCACGCCGCAGCCGGGGTACCCAGCGGAGCTGGGTCCAGGCGTACTGGAGGTACGCCGCAGCGAGTGGCGAGGCTGGCCAATCC
>Ga0209048_10006772_pt1 | contig 10681 bp, 5 predicted proteins | sample FrelakmetCRP12CR_FD_187146 | JGI IMG/M metagenome (GOLD analysis project Ga0209048, IMG submission 187146) | Freshwater lake sediment microbial communities from the University of Notre Dame, USA, for methane emissions studies - CRP12 CR (SPAdes)... | ecosystem: Environmental > Aquatic >... | reverse complement strand
TCGTGGTCGCCGGTCTCGGCTGGCTGGCGTGGCGCTTCCTGGCCGCGCGCCCGCCCGCGGCGACGCCGGTCCCGGTCGCGCAGGCCACCGCGCCGCCGGTGACCGCGCCACCCGTGTCCCCCACGCCCGCGGCGGTGGCCCCGACCCCCGAGCCCACCGCGGTCCCGGCGCCGACTCTCTCGCCCACGCCTCTCGGGGCGACTCGGCCCACACCGGCGCCCACGCCCACGCCGCGCGCGACGCCGACGCCGCAAGCGACGCCCACGCCCGCGGCGGCCCGCCCGACCCCGACACCCCCGCCCCCGCCCTCGGCCGAGGCGGCGCGCGCGGAGCAGGTGGCGGCACAGGTGCAGTCCCTCCTCGGCCAGGCGGAGACGGCTCTCGGCACGCGCCAGTACGACGCGGCCGTCTCCCACCTCGACGGCGTGCTGCGCCTCGATCGCCCCCTGACCCTCGGACCGAAGGACTCGGGCACCCGCGCCCATCCCGTCGTCTACGAGGCGGCGCCCGGCGCCCACGCGGTCATCAGCGGCGCCCGCCGCGTCCCGAACTCGGCGTGGCGTCGTGATCCCGACCGCCCCGGCGTGTGGCGCGCGCACGTCGGCGACGTCGCGACGCGAGATCTCTTCGTCGACGGCACCCCGGCGGTGCGCGCCCGGACCGAGTCGAACCCCAGCGGGTTCCGGCCGCAGTGGAACGGTGGGGGCGCCGGCACCGGCATCGCGTTCCTCCCCACCGACCTGAACCCGGCGAACTACCGCGACCCCACGACCTGGCAGGGCATCGACCACGTGGAAGCCGTCGCGAACCTGCAGTGGAAGCAGGCGATGGTGCCGGTCACCGGCGTCACCGCGCCGAACGGCGACACCCCCGGCCTCCTGACCATGGCCCCGGCCGCGTGGGCGAACGCCAACCTGTTCCGCTCCCCCACCGACCCGAACCAGATCACGATCTGGAGCTTCTTCGCGGTCGACCACTTCGAGAACTCGCTCTCGTTCCTCGACGCACCCCGCGAGTGGTACCTCGACCGCGAGCACGGCGAGCTCTACTACCAGCCCGCGCCGTGGGAGGACATGTCCCGCGTCGACGTCGAACTCCCGGTGCTCGAGACGCTCGTACGCGGACAGGGCACCGGCACGAAGCCGCTGCACGACGTCACCTTCCGCAACCTCGCCTTCACCGGCGCGACGTGGAACGCACCGAGCGGGCCCCAGGGCTTCGTGGAGGACCAGGCCGGCTTCCGCATCGTCGGCAACGCGTGCGCGCCCAACACATTCGGCCACTGCCAGGATCCCGAGCCGACACCGGGCAACCTCGAGTTCGACCACGCGCAGCGACTCCGCTTCGAGCGCAACGCGTTCGCCGATCTCGGCGCCACCGCACTGCGGCTCGGCACCGGCACGCAGGACACCCTGGTCGCGGGCAACACGTTCGCACAGATCGGGAGCGCGGCCGTCGCACTCGGCGGCATCTCCGCCGCCGACCACCACCCCGCCGACGATTCGCAGACCACGCGCGATGACACCATCACCCGCAACCTCGTGCAACACACCGGCCTCGGCTACGCGGGCGCGCCGGCGATCAACGTCGGCTTCGCCCTGCGGCTGCGTGTCACCGAGAACGTGATCCGCAGCGTGCCGTGGGCCGGTATCTCCGTCGGTTGGGGCTGGGGGCTGCTCGATCCCGGCGGGTACCCGGGCGTGCCCGGCGCGACCCAGGGCATGTGGGGCGACTGGCCCACACCGACGATCAACCGCAACGCGGTCATCGCCGACAACGACATCTCCGACTGGCAGCGCGTGCTCAACGACACCGGCGCGATCTACACGACGGGGATGCAGGGATCGTCGTTCGACGACGGCATGGTGATCTCGGCCAACTTCGCCCACGACCGCGCGCCCGCGGCGTTTGGCAACACCTTCTACAACGACGGCGGCAGTCGCTGGGTCACGGTCGAGGGCAACACGTCGGCGAACAACCCGATCAACACGACCCGCCTCGCGCCCCCGTCGATCGCCGGCGACCCGCTGCCGTTGTCGCCCGCGTTCCAACTCGTCAACGGGCTGCCCTACGGCTCCGACATCGGGGGGTGCCGCACCTATGGCGACATCCGCTACCTCGACAACCGGTGGTTCCAACCGCCGGTGCAGGCGCAGATCGTCGCGGGCGCGCTGGAGTACGCCGCGATCGGGGACCTCACCGCGCTCGTCGGCAAGGTCGACGCGCAGGTTCCCCAGCCGTACTCACCGGACGGCTTCTTCAACATCTGCCCGTTCACCTTCGACGGCGTGAGTCACCCGTCGAACCTGACGTTCGCGGGAAACACGGTCCTGCCGGGCTGACCCGGCGGCGGCCGTTCGGGCGTTGCTGGTTCGTGGGGCCGGCAGGGATCGAACCTGCGACCGAAGGATTATGAGTCCCCTGCTCTGACCACTGAGCTACGGCCCCGGCCTCCGGATACTACGAGGCGGTGCCGCGCACCGGGCGAGACTCAGCCCTGATCGAGGTAGTCGCGCAGGCGCTGCGAGCGCGTGGGGTGACGCAGCTTGGCGAGGGTCTTCGACTCGATCTGGCGGATGCGCTCGCGCGTGACGCCGAACTGCTTGCCGACCTCTTCGAGCGTGCGCACCTGGCCGTCGTCGAGGCCGAAGCGCAGGCGCACCACTTCGCGCTCGCGTTCGTTGAGTTCGGTGAGCGCTTCCTCGATGTCGGCGACGAGCCGGGCGCGCTCCGCGGCGGTGGCCGGCGCGATCGCGCTCGGGTCCTCCACGAAGTCGCCGAGGGAGCTGTCGTCCTCCTCGCCCACCGGCGTCTCGAGCGACACGGGCTCGAGTGAGATGCGCTGGATGTCGCGCACGCGATCGGGAGTGAGCTCGACCTTCTCCGCGACCTCCTCGACCGTGGGCTCGCGGCCGAGCTCCTGGAGCATCTGGCGCTGGACGCGCAGCACCTTGTTCATCGTCTCGACCATGTGCACCGGAATGCGGATGGTGCGGGCCTGGTCGGCGATGGCGCGCGTGATCGCCTGACGGATCCACCACGTGGCGTAGGTGGAGAACTTGAAGCCCTTGGTGTAGTCGAACTTCTCGACCGCACGGATCAGGCCGAGGTTGCCCTCCTGCACGAGGTCGAGCAGAGCCATGCCCCGCCCGACGTAGCGCTTGGCGATCGACACGACGAGGCGCAGGTTGGCCTCCGTGAGTTGCCGCTTCGCCAGCTCGCCGTCGGTGGCGACCGCACGCAGGCCTTCGCGCTGTTCGTCGTCGAGGCTCGTCTCGGTCTCGAGCCGCTCGGTCGCGAGCACCCCGGCCTCGATGCGCTTGGCGAGGGTGACCTCCTGCGGCCCGGTGAGCAGCGGGACCTTGCCGATCTCCTTGAGGTACATCCGAACCGGATCGAAGCTTCCGCCCTCGCTCGCCCGCTCGGGACGGGGCGCACGGGCGTGGCGCACGGGTTCGGCCACGGAACCGGGCCGGGCGGCACTCGGGGCCGGCGTGGTGCGCGGACGCGGCGCGGGTTCGTCGGGAACGCGGTGGTCGCGGTTGGCGTCTTCCGCGCGCAGCTCCTCTTCGATCTCGTCGATGACCTGCACATCGCGCGCGTGGAAGCTCGCGTAGATGTCGGCGAGTTCCTGCGTCTCGGGCTCGAGCTTCGGCAGCGCGGCGAAGATCTCGCCGGTGGTGACGTAGCCGCGGTCCTTGACCCGCTCGTAGAGCTCGTCGACCACCGCAGCGGAGTCGAGAACGATCACGGCTCCGGACGCGTCGACGATGACCTCCACGATCTGCGCATCTGCATCTGTGCCTGCTTCGTGCGCGTCGTCGGCGGCAGCGCCGGCATCCGAGTTGCTCAAGGTCCCTCTCTCCGTGTGGTGCCCACTAGCGAGAACCCTCGGCAACCCAGGGTAGCAACTGCATGGAGTCGGTCTCGACGGCCGGCCAGTCGCCCGATTCGCGCGCGTGTGCGAGCGCGTCGAGCAGCAATTTGACCGACGTCGCGCGCGCATCACCGGCGCGGAGCATCTTCGCGAGGACGCGCTGCGCGGCCGGACCGACCATGTTGGCCATGAGGTGCGCACGCACGGTTTCCCGCTCGTCGCCGCCCACGGGCTCCTCGACCGCGAGGCGCTGCAGCAGGTCACGCGCTTGGCCGTCAGCGTGCTCGAGCGCCTCGTGGATGTCGCTGGCCTCGGCGATCAGCTCGAACGCTTCGCGTGCCACCGGGTCGCCGAAGAGATCGCCGTCGAGCCAGTCGGCCACGAGTTCCGGGTCGTGCACCGCATACAGCAACACGTCGAGTTCCCGGCGGTTGACCCGCACCGGAGGGTGCACCTCGCTGCGATGCGTTGGCCCGTCGCCACCGGGCGGTTCGTCGCGCGCGGGCGGGCGTTGCCCCACCTTCGGCTTCGTGCCGGCGCGCTCACCGCGTCGGGCGCGCTCCACGGCGTCGCGCATGCGGTCGGCGTCGATGTCGAGCGTGCCGGCGAGCTTCATGACGTACTGGTCGCGTACGAAGTCGCTCGGGTGCTCGGCGACGAGGTGCACGCCTTCGTCGCCGGCGCGGGCTCGGCCCTCGAGTGAGCTGAGATCCGCCGCGGCGAGCAGTCGGTCGAGGCGGAACTGCAGGAACGGCGCGGCGTCCTTGACCGCGGCGAGCAGGGCCGCGGGGTCGTCGCGCCACACGTCGGCGGGGTCACGCCCGGCGGGGAGCGCGGCGACCGCCAGTTGGATCTCGAAGCGCTGCTCCCACGTGTACCACTTCTCCGCCGCGCCCTGGCCGGCGGCATCGGAGTCGTAGGCGAGCACCACCTTGCGCGTGAGGTTCTTGAGGATCTGGAAGTGCTCGTCGGCCAGCGCAGTGCCACACGTGGCCACTGCGTTCGGCGCGCCCGCGAGCGCGAAGGCCATGACGTCGGTGTAGCCCTCGCAGATGATCACCTCGTTGCGGGCGACGATCTCCCCCTTGGCCCAGTTGAGCCCGTAGAGGAGGCGGCTCTTCTGGTAGATCGGCGTCTCCGGCGAGTTCTTGTACTTGGGCCTCTCGTCGCCCAGTGCACGCGCACCGAAGCCGGCGGCCTCGCCGCGACTGTCGTAGATCGGGAACATCACCCGGCCGCGGAAGAAGTCCTGGAGCTTGTTCGCCTTGTTGACGAACGCGAGCCCCGCCTCCTTGATCGTGTCGCGCCCGACGCCCGCCTGCTGCAGGTGGTGGCTGAGCTTGTCCCAGTCGTCGGGCGAGTAGCCGAGCTTGAACTTGCGCACCGCGTCGCCGTCGAAGCCGCGTGACCGCAGGTAGCCGCGCGCGTTCTTGGCCTCCGGTCCGGTGAGCAGCAGTTGGTGGTAGTACTCCACCGCTGCTTCGACCGCTTCGCTCAGGCGCGCCTTCTTCGAGCGGTCCTTGGCGACCGCGTTGTTGTCGTAACGCAGTGTGATGCCCGCGCGCGCGGCGAGCCGCTCGACCGCGTCGGCGAAGTCGAGGTGCTCGACCTCGCGCACGAACGTGATCGCGTCACCGCTCTTCTGGCAACCGAAACAAAAAAATACGCCCATCTCGGGGTTGATGGAGAACGAGGGCGACTTCTCGGAGTGGAAGGGGCAGAGGCCCATCATCCGGTTGCCGACGCGCTTCAGCGCGAGGTGCTCACCGGCGAGCGCGACGAGGTCGGTGGCGTCCCGAACTCTCGCGATGTCCTCGTCGACGATGCCCACGGTCGGAGCCTATGGCGACGACCGGCGCCGCGCGCGGGCGCTCATCGCGGTGCCGATCCCGGTGTTCACATCCCCAGCCGCGACCGGATGACCGGCGAGTCGATCCCCTCGGGCAGGTCGTCGACCGGCCAGCCGAGGAGGTGGACCGCGGCGTCGAACGCGAAACGGTCGGTCATGCCCGCGACGTAGGCCACGGCAGCCTGGACCGGGTCGGACACCGGATCGCGGGCGCCGCTCGATTCGCCGGGCAGCAATGTCGGATCCGCGGCGAAGCGCTCGACCAGCGCGGTGAGCAACCGCACGACCGCCGCGCCCTGGACGATCGACGCCGGCCGGTTGTAGATGCGCTCGTAGTTGAACGCCCGCAGCGCGGCGAGCGCCTGCGCGAACTCCGTGGCCATACCCACCGTGCCGGTGTCGCGGATACACGAGATCAGTGCCCGGATCAGCACCGCGAGCTGCTCGCGCCGGGTGGTGCCGAGCACGACCCGGACCACCTCGGGAAGCTCAGCTGCGGCGACCACGCCGGCACCGATGGCGTCTTCGAGGTCGTGGGCGCTGTAGGCGCAGCGGTCGGCCCAGCTCACCACTGCGCCCTCGGCGGTGATCGGGGTGGGCAGCGACCAGGAGTGGTGGCGGATGCCGTCGAGCGTCTCGGCGCAGAGGTTGAGCGGTGTGAGCACCACGTCGGCGCCCCAGATCGCGTGGTGGTAGCCGCCGGGCACGAACGCGTCGAAGGCGTCTTCGCTGGCGTGGCCGCCGGGCCCGTGACCGCAGTCGTGCCCGAGCGCGATCGCCTCGGTGAGCGCGACGTTGAGCCCTACCGCGCGACTCACCGCAGTGGCGACCTGCGCGACCTCGAGCGCATGGGTGAGGCGGGTGCGCTGATGGTCGTCGGGGAAGACGAACACCTGGGTCTTGCCTGCGAGGCGCCGGAACGCCGTGCAGTGCAGGATGCGGTCGCGGTCGCGCTCGAAGCAGGTACGGAAGTCGTCGGGCTGCTCCTCCACCGCCCGATCGCCCGCCCCCCGCGCGCGGGTGGCACCGACCGCGAGTTCGCGGTCTTCGGCCTCCTCACGTGCCTCGCGACCGAGGAAGTGCGACGTGATCTGCGGCGGGGGCCCGCTCTTGTGGGCCAGCACGATGCCGCCGGGGTCGGGCGCCCCGCCCATCGTCGCCACCCATTCACGTCGCCGCTGTGTGTCCATACGGTCCTGACGATACGTCAGGGGTGCGACAACGACCTCGGGCGACTCAGCCGAGGCGGCAGAGGAACACCGCATTCGCGAACACCACGGCGGCCCCCCACAACGCCACCGCGCCCAACACGGTCGCGGCGGTGACCCGCACGAACCCGCGAGTTGCCCACAGGGCGAGGAAGGCGAGCCCCGCGATGATCACGGCCCGCAGCAGGCCGCCCAGCGCGAGCGTGGGCGCCACCCCGATCTCGCGCATCATCGACGCGGCCACCGGGTTCTGTTCCCAGGCGATCGACCCGTGAAGTGCCGCCCACGTGACCACCACGTCGAAGTACACCGCCGCGAGGGCGACCGCCGCGGCGATCTCCACCGCCCGCCGGAACGGCGCGTCGACGTCGAGCGGCTACGCCGTCGTGCCCGGGCCGGACGCGCCCAGCACCGCGTGGGCGGCGGCCAGACGGGCGATCGGCACCCGGTACGGCGAGCACGACACGTAGTCGAGGCCGATCGCGTCGCAGAACTCCACCGATGCCGGGTCGCCACCGTGTTCACCGCAGATGCCGAGCTTGATGCCCGGACGCGCGGCCCGACCCTGCTCCACGCCCATGCGCACGAGCTGGCCGACGCCCTCCTGGTCGAGGGTCTCGAACGGGTTGGCGCGCAGCAGCTTGAGCTCGAGGTACTCCGACATGAACCGTCCCTCGACGTCGTCGCGGGAGAACCCGAACGTCATCTGGGTGAGGTCGTTGGTGCCGAAGGAGAAGAACTCGGCCACGTTGGCGATGTCGCCGGCCAGCAGCGCGGCGCGCGGAGTCTCGATCATGGTGCCGACGAGGTAGTCGACCTCCACTCCCGCAGCGGCCATGGTGATCGCCGCGATCTCGCGCACCCAGCCCTCGAGCAACGCAAGCTCGGGCTCGGTGACGATCAGCGGGATCATGATCTCGACGCGCGGGTCGCCACCGGCCTGCTTGCGGGCGATCGCGGCCTCGATGATGGCGCGGGCCTGCATCTTGTAGAGCCCGGGCTTGATGATGCCGAGACGGCAACCACGCGTGCCGAGCATCGGGTTCGCCTCCCGCCACAGTTGCGCGGCGTTCATGAGGCGACGGTCGTCGGCGGTGAGGTCGCCGCGGGCCTCGTGCACGAGCAGTTCCTCGATGTCGGGGAGGAACTCGTGCAACGGCGGGTCGAGCAGACGGATGGTGACGGGCAGGCCGTCCATCGCCTCGAAGATGCCCTCGAAGTCGGAGCGCTGCAGCTTCTCGAGCTCACCGAGCGCGGCCTCCTCCTCCACCGGGGTGTCGGCGAGGATGAAGCGCTGCACGAGCGGGAGCCGGTCGCCGAGGAACATGTGCTCGGTGCGGCAGAGGCCGATGCCCTCCGCGCCGAAGCGGCGGGCCACCTCGGCGTCGTGGGGCAGGTCGGCGTTGGTGCGCACCTTGAGCCGGCGGTACTCGTCGGCCCAGGCCAGGATGATGTCGAACGGACCCGACGGGTCGGGGGTGATCACCGGCACCTCGCCGATGACGACCTCGCCCGTGGTGCCGTTGATCGAGATGATCTCGCCCTGGTGCACGGTCTCGCCGTTCACGTGGAAGACACCACCGACGACGTCGATGTTGAGTTCGCCCGCGCCACACACTGCCGGCGTGCCCATGCCGCGGGCGACGACTGCCGCGTGCGACACGAGGCCACCGCGCGACGTGAGGATGCCCTCCGCCGCGATCATGCCGTGGAGGTCGTCGGGCGACGTCTCGGGGCGCACGAGGATCACGCGCTCGCCGAGATTGTGGTGGTGCTCCGCGAGATCCGCAGTGAAGTACACCTGGCCGACCGCCGCGCCCGGGGACGCGTTGAGCCCCTTGGTGACCGCGGTGAAGCTGGCCTTCGGGTCGAACTGCGGGTGCAACAGCTGGTCGAGCTGCGCGGGCTGCACGCGCAGGATGGCCTCCTGCTTGTCGATGAGGCCCTCCTGCTCCATCTCGACGGCCATGCGCAGCGCGGCCGCGGCGGTGCGCTTGCCGACGCGGGTCTGCAGGAGGAACAGGCGACCCTGCTCGATGGTGAACTCGATGTCGCACATGTCGCGGTAGTGGTTCTGCAGCGCCTGCATCAGGCCGAGCAGCTCGACGTGGCACTCGGGGAACTGCCCGCCCATGGCCTCGAGCGGCTCGGTGGTGCGGATGCCGGCGACGACGTCCTCGCCCTGCGCGTTGCGGAGGAAGTCGCCGTACGGCGTGTTCTCGCCGGTGGCGGGGTCACGCGTGAACGCGACGCCGGTGCCGGAGTCGTCACCCTTGTTGCCGAACACCATCGTCTGCACGTTGACCGCGGTGCCGAGGTCGTCGGGGATCTTCTCCATCTTGCGGTAGATCTTCGCCCGCTCGCCGTTCCACGAGCGGAACACCGCCTCGACCGCGTAGGCGAGCTGCTCACGCGGGTCCTGCGGGAAGTCCTTGCCGGTCTCCGCGAACACGATCGCCTTGAACCGCTCGACCAGGCCCTGGAGGTCTTCCGCGGTCAGCTCCGGGTCGGACGCGACTCCGCGCTCGGTGCGCAGGCTCTCCAGCGCGTGGTCGAAGCGCTCGCCGTCGATGTCCATCACGATCTTGCCGAACATCTGCACGAAGCGACGGTAGGAGTCCCACGCGAAGCGCGGGTTGTCGGTCTGCTGCGCGAGCCCGCCGACCGAGACGTCGTTCATGCCCAGGTTGAGGACGGTGTCCATCATCCCCGGCATCGAGAACGCGGCACCCGAGCGCACGGACACGAGCAGCGGGTCGGCGGGGTCACCGAGCTGCTTGCCCATCTTTGCCTCGAGCGCCTCGAGCGCCTCGGCGACCTCGACGAGGAGGCCGTCGGGGAGCTGGTCACCCGCGGCCATGTACGCCTTGCACGCGTCGGTGGTGATGGTGAATCCGGGGGGTACCGGCAGGCCGAGCTTGGTCATCTCGGCCAGGTTGGCGCCCTTGCCGCCCAGCAGGTACTTCTGTTCCTTCGAACCCTGCTCGAACGCGAAGACATAACCCATTGCGTGCAACTCCTCCAATGTGGGGGATCAACCCTACGTGGTGACGACCAGCGTACGGGCGAGCTTGTCGTGGACACCCTGGCTGTTCTTGTCCCGGTAACCCCAGAGCACGAGGCCGAGGCCCACCACGGGGCCGATCGGGACGTTGAGGGCGACGGCGATGAGCACCGGCACCGCGAAACGCGTGAATGCGGCGTACCAGCCGCACCGAGAACCGTCGACGCGGACCACCCGCAGACGCCGGTTCCGCATGCCCATCGTCCAGCCCTTGATCGCCGTCGTGGGCACGAGATAGAGCAGCACCACCACGATGATGATCAGCATGACGATGATCTGGGTGGTGCGGAACTTGTCGCCGACCTTCTTCGCCTGCTTGTCGAGCGCGTCGACCCGCTTCTTGGGCGCGAGGTCAGAGTGGAGCTGGGCCGAGGTCACCCCGGCGGCCTTCGCCTCCTTCTCGGCCTTGGCGAGATCCTTCGATGCGGCGGCCTTGTCCTTGGCGTTGCCGGCGTCGATCACGCTCTGCTGCGCGCTCTTGACCGACGTGATCTTGTCGGACTGCTTGACCAGGTCGCTGTAGTTCGACTGGATCAGGCCCGGCATCGCCCACAGCGCCGCCGTGTAGATGATCATGCAGATCGCGAGGTCGAACAGCAGCGCCATGCCCCGCGAGCGGTTGTCGGCCAGGGCCATGCCCTCCGGCAGCTCCACGGTGGGCGCGGGCCGGTTGGGGTTGCCAC
>Ga0209048_10006771_pt1 | contig 10681 bp, 11 predicted proteins | sample FrelakmetCRP12CR_FD_187146 | JGI IMG/M metagenome (GOLD analysis project Ga0209048, IMG submission 187146) | Freshwater lake sediment microbial communities from the University of Notre Dame, USA, for methane emissions studies - CRP12 CR (SPAdes)... | ecosystem: Environmental > Aquatic >... | reverse complement strand
GACGCCCGGGAACAGCGGCGCCAGCAACAGCACCAGCGCGAAACGGAGCAGCGCCGCGCCGCTCACAGCCGAACGACCTTCCACACCAGCAGCAGGATCAAGGTCACGGCGATGTACAGCACGTACACCTGCACACGACCCTGTTGCAGGAACCGCCACCCGGCGAGCGTGGCGCCGGTCCTCTGAAACAGGGGCCGCAGCACCCCCTCGGTGACCACGTCCGGCGTGTCGCTGGCGAAGGAGCCGTGCGTCGGAAACAGGCCGTCGGGCGCATCGAGCCGCTGCTTGGTGCGCAGCACCGAGGAGAACAGGTCGACGAGCGGTTGCGCGAAGCGACGCTGCGGGGCATCCTGGCCATCTCCACCACCGGCGAACACGTCGGCCAGGTCAACGGCCTGGCGGCGTACCAGGTCAGCGACGAGGTCTATGGCATGCCGGCGCGCATTACCGCGACCACCCGCCTCGGCGACGGGCAGGTCGTCGACATCCAGCGCGAGACACAGCTCGGCGGACCGCTGCACGCCAAGGGCGTGCTGATCCTGTCTTCGTTCCTCGCCGCACGCTACTCACGCTTCCAGCCGCACTCGATCACCGGTAGCCTGGTGTTCGAGCAGACCTACGGTCCGGTCGAAGGCGACAGCGCGTCGCTCGCCGAACTCGTCGCGCTCCTCACGTCGATCGGCGACGTTCCGGTGCGGCAGTACCTGGCAATGACGGGGTCGGTCGATCAGTTCGGCAACGTGCAGGCGATCGGTGCCGTCAACGAGAAGATCGAGGGCTTCTTCGACCTCTGCGCTGCGCGCGGGCTCGATGGAACGCACGGCGTGGTGATCCCTGAGAGCAATGCGCCGCAACTTATGCTGCGCGAAAACGTGGTCGCCGCGGTGGCGGCAGGGCGCTTCGCACTTCACGCCGTGCGCACGGTTGACGACGCGCTCGAGGTGCTGACCGGCATGGCCGCGGGCGACGCCGGCGTTCCGAGCGACGACACCGTCAACGGCCGCGTGGCCAAGCGGCTGCGCGAGTACTCGACGCTCCACCGCGGCGAGCCGCGCTTCATGCGCCGCAAGGCGCAGCGCGCGATTCGCATCGTCGCGGACAAGGGCCAGGCATGAGCGATGCCGGTGCGCCGTCGTCGCAGGTGCTGGCGGTGCTCGACGATGCGGCCGCGGGCTCGGTGCTGCTCGAACTTTCGTCCGCGCTGGCACGCAGTCTGCGGCGCGCGCTGTCGGTCGTGTACGTCGAGAACGCAAGCTCGCTCGTCGCGGCAGCGCTGCCGTTCGCCCAGGTGCTGCCGCATGGCGGGTCTGCCTGGGTGCCACTGCTGCCGGCGGACGTCGAACAAGGCTTTCGCGCGCATGCGCGGCGGCTGCGGCAGGCGGCCGAGAGAGTCGCACTGCGCGACGCACTGAGCTGGTCGCTGCGCGTCGTTCGCGGCAGTCTGCCCGACGCGGCGATAGACCTCTACGCCGAATCGGACCTGTTGTTGCTGGCGAGCACGCCACTGCTGCGGGCGCCCGGCGAGGGTCGGGCGAGGCAGCGCAGGCGCCAGCCGGTGGTCGCTGTCGTCGTCGAGGGCAGCGCCGCTGGCGAGCGTGCTCTCGCCGTCGCCACCCGACTGGCGCAGACGTTGAACGCCAGCGTCGAGACGATTCGCGTCGATGCCACGGCCATGCCGATCGGCCGTGCCGACACGCTCGCCGCGCTGGCGCGATCCGACGTGCTGGTGCTGCCGCGGACGCACGTCGATCCTGGCGCGCTCGCGCTGCTGCGCGGGACGGTCCTGCTCGTCGGCTGACGCGCCAGCTGGCAGCGTCATTCGCCACCCGCCCGAAGGTGCGGCGCCACCCTCTCGGCGACGTAGCTGATGATCGCGTCCAGCGTCGCGAGCTTCGCGTAATCGCCTTCGGAAATGTCGATCCCGAAGCGCTCGTGCAGACTGACGATGATATTGAGCCAGTCCATCGAATCCAGGTCGACCTGCTCGCGCAACGGCCGATCGGCGAGCAGTTCGCTCTCATCGACTTCCGGCGCGATGGCCTTGATCGAGGCAATGACGCCCTTGCGGATGTCTTGTCTGTCCACGGCTTGCTCCTCAGAGGTCTTGCGGCCGCTGCAGCAAGTTGCGCAGCCGTGCCAGGAACAGCGCGCCGCGGTGACCATCACTGACGCGGTGGTCGGCACTGAGGCTGGCTACGAGCGCCGGAATCGCTGCAACCCTTCCCTCTTCGGCCCACGGACGCTCGGCGATGCGGCCGAAGCCGACCAGCGCCACCTGCGGCGGGTAGATGACGCCGAAAACCGACTCGACACCCTGGTCGCCGAGATTGGTGACGGTGATCGTCGGGTCTGCCATCTCCGAGCTGCGCAGGCTGCCGGCGCGACACCGCTTGACGAGATCGGTCAGCTCGCGCATCACCGCGTCGATATCCTTCGCGCCAACGTCGTGCAGCGCCGGCGCGACGAGGCCGCCCTGGCGCAGCGAGATCGCGACGCCGACATGCACTGCGGCGCTGACCCGAAACGCGCCATCGACGAACAAGCCGTTGAGTTCGGGGACGTCACGCACGGCCACGGCAACTGCCTTCAGCAGCAGCGCCGCCGTAAGGAGCCGCTCGGTCACCGGCCGCTGCACGTTCAAGTCGCGCAGCCAGTCAAGCGCGTTGCGCATCGGCACGGTTTCGGCCAGGTAGTAGTGCGGAATGTCGCGCTTGGAGCGGCTCATCGCCGTGGCGATGGCCTTGCGCGTCTCGGTGGTGCGCTCGACTGCCGCAGGCGGCGGTGGCGTGGGCCGTGCCCCGCCCGCTGCGGCGCGCTCGACGTCCTCTCGCGTGACCGCGCCCTCGACACCAGTGCCCGCGACGCGGTCGAGGTCGACGCCCAAAGCCGCTGCCCGCTGGCGCGCTGCCGGCGACACACGCCTGCGCGGCGTCGCCGCGGCAGCTGCGACGGCCTGGAGAAACGAAGGCGGCACACTAGCGTCGGAGTTCGGTAGGTTGGTCGCGGCACCCCGGGCGGGCCCGATCCCGGATGCAGGCAGAGCAGCTGCACCACCCGCGCTGCTCGTAGGCCCGCCAGTGGCGGGCGTCGCTTCCCCGGGGCCAAGCAGAAGCGCCATCACGGTGCCGACCGGGATCGTCTGGCCCAGCTCGGCGACGAGTTGATGGACGACACCCTCGTGCCAGCACTCGACGTCGATCGCCGCCTTGCTGGTGTCGACGACCGCGATGACGTCGCCCTTGTTCACTCTCTGGCCTGGCACGACATTCCATCGAAGCAGCTTGCCCTCGTCCATGTCGGCGCCGAGCGACGGCAGCTTGAACTTGATCATGGTCAGCGAGCCGCAACCTTGCGAGCCGCAGCGACGATCCTCGGTGGCAGCGGCAACGCGGCATCTTCCAGGTGCTTGGCGTAGGGCATCGGCACTTCCTCGCTGCACACGCGAGCGAGTGGCGCGTCGAGCTCGTAGAAGGCGTCCTCGCCGATGCGCGCGAGGATCTCGGCCGCCAGGCTGCAGGTGCGCCAGCCTTCGTCGACCACCAGCGCGCGATGCGTCTTGCGCACCGAGGTGAGCACGGTGGAAATGTCGAGCGGGCGCAGCACGCGCAGGTCGATGACTTCGGCCTCGATGCCCTCGGTCGCCAGCGTCTGGGCCGCGGCCAGAACGCGTGACAGGCTGCCGCCGTAGGTCACGATCGTCAGTGCCGTGCCGGCGCGTCGGACGGCAGCGTATTCGATGTCGACCGCCGCCGGCGAATCGTCGAGTTCGCCTTCCAGGTTATAGAGCTGCGCGTGCTCGAACATCACGACCGGGTCGGGGTCCAGCAAGGCCGGCCACAGCATGCCGCGGGCGTCCTCCAGCGTCGCGGGGGCCAGTACTCTCAGGCCCGGCACGTGCGCGTACCAGACCTCGAGGCTGTGCGAATGCTGCGCGGCGAGCTGGCGGCCCGCGCCGGTGGCCATGCGGATCACGATCGGTACCGAGAACTGCCCGCCCGACATGTGGCGCAGCGCCGCCGCCGTGTTTACGATGGGGTCGAGCGCGAGCAGGCTGAAGTTGACCGTCATGATCTCGACGATGGGCCGCATGCCGCCCAGTGCGGCGCCAATGCCCGCGCCGACGAAGCCCAGTTCGGACAGCGGCGTGTCTCGCACCCGCGCCTCGCCGAACTCGGCGAGCAGACCCTTGGTGACCGCGTAGCTACCGCCGTAGCGGCCCACGTCCTCGCCCATGATGAACACGCGCGAATCGCGCTGCAGTGCCTCGCGATGCGCAGCACAGAGGGCTTCACGGTAGGTGGTACGGATCATCGTCCACTCGCTCAAGTGGTTCGCATCGCACCACTGGCCGTGGCTAGGAACTCGTCCACGAATGCTTCAACGTCGCTCCAGTCCGTGTACTCGGTGTCCTTCGACGTATCGGTGGTCTGACCGTAGTGGCGCGCGATCATGCGCATCAGCAGCCGCTTGAAGTAGTCGTACTGCGTGTACTTCAGCGCGCCGGCAATGCAGCGTGTGGCCGCCGGCCTTAGGCCGCTGTCGGCGACGAACTCGTCGAGCAGGTGACGCACCTCGAGCCGGCTGTCCATGTCTTCCAGCGCCGCCGACAGGCTGACCGAGAAGAGTGCCACTGGGATCGCATCCAGCCAGGGACGATTGGTCTTGATGAAGTGCACGAGCGAACTTTGATGCCTTTGCTGGTGCAGCGAACCGCCGAGGATCGCCCCCTGGTACACCGGCTGCACCTGTTCTGCGGCCGGCGTCGCAGTGTCGACCAGATCGACCCGGTGACCGCGGATGCGCAGCCGTTCGGCAATGAATTCCGCGATCTTGCGGGTTTGGCCTTCGGTCGTACCGTAGGCGACGAGCATGGGTTGCACCGTGTGCCTCCTTTCAATGGCCGGCCGGTGCCGGCGAGTAGACATCGTTGGCAAGTTGCTCCACCGGCTCCCAGGTACCGGCCTCGGCAAACGCCACGGCCGCGTCGACCTCGCGCTCGGCCGCGGCGTCGACCTCGGCGAAATCGGCCTCGCTCATCATCTGGGCGGCCTTGAGCCTGTCGGTGAAGGTGTGGATCGGACCATGCTGCTTCCAGCGCTCGACCTCCTGCTTGTCGCGGTAGAGCTCCGGGTCGAACATCGAGTGCGCGCGGAAGCGGTAGGTGTGCAGTTCCAGGAAAAACGGTGCCTGCCGCTCGCGCACGAAGGCCGCCGCCTGCCGTGCAGCGTCGTGCACCGCGAGCACGTTCATGCCATTGATGTGCGCGATGGGCAGGCCGTAGCTCGCCGCCTTTCGGGTCAGATCGATCTGCGATTCGCTGCGCGCCAGCGAGGTGCCCATCGCGTACAGGTTGTTCTCGCAGATGAACAGCACCGGCAGTTGCCACAGCGCCGCCAGGTTCATAGCCTCATGGAACGCACCCTCGGCCACGGCGCCCTCGCCGAAGAAGCAGGCGGTAACGCAGCCGGGTCGCGGCGACAGCTTGTCCGCCAGCGCCAGCCCCACGGCCAGCGGCAGGCCGCCGCCCACGATCGCGTTGCCGCCGAAGAAGCGTGTTGCACGATCGAACAGGTGCATCGAGCCGCCATGGCCGCGCGCGCAACCCTCCAGCTTTCCGAACATCTCGGCCATGATGGAGTTCATCGAGACGCCGCGCAGCAGCGCATGGCCGTGCTCGCGGTAGGTGGCGACGACGTTGTCCGCTGGCGTCAGATTGGGCATCACGCCCGCCGCCACGGCTTCCTCGCCGATGTACAGGTGGAGGAAACCCCGGATCTTGCCTTCGCCATAGAGCTGCGCGCAACGCTCTTCCATGCGGCGGATGCGCAGCATGTCGCTCACGCGAGCGCGACAGAAGTCGCGCTCGTACTGCGTCACGTCGGCGGGAAACTTGCTGCTGGAAGGACTCATTTGAACCTCCGGACGCGTCGCGGGTCACCACGCCGAGCGGGAACGAGAGAGCCTCGGCGCGGCTGTCTCATTCCCCGCTCTCCAGTGTCGAGATATCGCCTTCTGGCAGCCCGAGTTCGCGCGCCTTCAGCAGGCGCCGCATGATCTTGCCACTGCGCGTGCGAGGCAGCGTCGGCGCGAAAACGATCTCCTTCGGTGCCACCGCCGCACCGAGGCGCTTGCGCGCGAAGCCGAGCAATTCCATGCGCAGCGCCTCTGTGGGCTCGAAGCCCTTCTTCAGCGACACGAAGGCCTTGACGATTTCGCCGACGATCGCGTCGGGCTTGCCGATCACGCCAGCCTCGGCCACCGCCGCGTGCTCCATCAGCGCGCTCTCGACCTCGAACGGGCCGATCAGATGGCCGGCGGACTTGATCACATCGTCGGCGCGGCCGACGAACCAGAAATAGCCGTCGGCGTCGCGCCGGGCCAGGTCGCCGGTGAGGTACAGATCACCTGCGAAGCACTTGCGGTAGCGTTCTTCCTGCCCGAGGTAGCCGCGGAACATCGCCGGCCAGCCGGCGCGCAGCGCGAGTTCGCCTTCTACGTCGGGCTGTTCGACCGGCACGATGGCTCCGTCCTCCCGCCGCACGATCAGCGCATCGACGCCAGGAAGCGGCTTACCCATCGAACCCGGCTTGATGTCCATGGACGGGGTGTTCGCGATCATGATGCCTCCGGTCTCGGTCTGCCACCAGTTGTCGTGGATCGGCAGCCCGAGCACCTCCATGCCCCACCAGACCGCCTCGGGGTTCAGCGGCTCGCCGACGCTGGCGATGAAGCGCAGCTTCGGAAAGCGGTACTTGCGCGCGAGTTCGGGGCCGGCCTTCATCAGCATCCGGATCGCGGTCGGCGCGGTGTACCAGACGCTGACCGCCTCGTCCTGCAGGATCCGGTACCAGCGCTCGGCGTCGAACTCAGCCTCGTCGACGATGCTTGTCACGCCGTGAAGCAGCGGGGCGATGATGCCGTACGAGGTGCCGGTCACCCAGCCCGGGTCGGCGGTGCACCAGAACACGTCCTCCGCGTGCAGGTCGAGCGCGTAGCGACCGGTGGCGAAATGGGTCAGCGCCGCGGCGTGTACGTGAACAGCGCCCTTGGGTGTACCGGTGGTACCGCTGGTGAAGTGCAGCAGTGCCATGTCTTCGGCGATGGTCGTGGCTACAGGTGTCGTGTCCGGCGTGCGTGCCATCCAGGCGGCGTAGTCCAGCGTGTCGGCAAACGTTCCGGCCGTACCGCCCGCGCCAACGACGATCACGTGCTTCAGCGATGGCAGCGAGGCGCGGATCTTGGCGATCTTGCGTCGGTACAGCGATTCGGTCGTCACCAGCACCTGCGCCTGCGCAATGCCGATGCGCGTGGCGATCGGTTCCGGCCCGAATGCGGAGAAGAGCGACGTCACGACGCCGCCGTTCTTCAGGCTTCCGAGCACCGCGACGTAGAGCGGCGCGATGCGGCCGGCGAGCACGCACACCCGGTCGCCCTTGCCGATGCCCAGGGCGTGCAGGCCGTTGGCGAAACGGTTCGCGAGCCGCGTCAGTTCAGCGTACGTGATCTCCTGCGCCTGCGTGCCGGGTGGCAGCAGACGCAGTGCCACGTGTTCGCCGCCGTGGCTTCGCGTGTGTCGGTCGAGTGCCAGCCGCGCGATGTTGAAGTCATCGGCGGCGGCGCCGAGTTCGTCGCGCACCTGATCCCAGCTGAAGGCATCACGCGTCTGTGCCCAGTCCGCCATGTTCGGCACAACGCGCAGATCGAACTCGGACTTGCGGATGATGGCGTCGCGCATCGCCCCTTTCCCTTCGGGAACAAGCTTGGTGCAGCCATGGTGGCGTCTGCAACGTCTTGTGGAGTGATCCAGCGCAACAGCGGCCCGGTTTGTCTGAGGCATCCGGTTGCCGCGCCGGCCATCACCCCATCGTCCGCGCCAGCAGCGGCCGAAGTTCCTCCAGGCTGCGCGCGTTGAGCACGTCGGCCTTCTCGAGCCAGCCTCGGCGTGCCTGGCCGATTCCGAGTTGCAGGTGGTCGAAGTCGAGCGCGCTGTGCGCGTCGGAATCGATGCTGACGAGCACGCCCTCGGCCTTGGCCATCTGGCATGCGGTGTCGACCAGGTCGAGTCGCTGCGGCTGGGCATTGAGCTCGACGAAGCACCCGCGCTCGTGCGCCTTGCGCAGCACGTGCAGCAGGTCGATCTCGCATGCGGGGCGTTCCCCCAGGAGACGTCCCGTCGGGTGCGCGAGCAGCGTGAAATGGCGGCTGTCCATCGCGCGCAGCACGCGCGCGGTCTGCTTCGCGCGCGGCAGGTCGAGGCGGCTGTGCACCGCGCCGACCACGAGGTCGAGCCGCTGCAGGATCGAGTCGGGCAGGTCCAGCGTGCCGTCGTCCAAAATGTCGACCTCGATCCCCTTGAGGAGCGTGAAGCCCCGCATCTGTTCGTTGAGGCGGTCGATGCGATCGATCTGCTTGGCCAGGCGCACCGGGTCGACGCCGCGAGCCATCGCCAGCCGACGCGAATGTTCGGTGATCGCCAGGTAGGCGAAGCCGCGCTCGCGCGCCGCGGCCGCCATCGCCTCGAGGCTGCCCCGGCCGTCGCTCTCGCGCGTGTGCACATGCAGGTCGCCGCGCAGGTCGGCGAGTTGCACCAGTAGCGGCAAGCGGCCCTGGCGAGCCGCTTCGATTTCGCCCCGATCCTCGCGCAGCTCGGGTTCGATGTAGCTCAGGCCGACCGCCCGATACACCGACTCCTCGGTATCGCCGGCGATGCGCTCGCGCCCGCGGAACACGCCGTACTCGTTGATCTTCAGCACCTTCTCCTGCGCCATCCGGCGCAGCGCGATGTTGTGCGCCTTCGACCCCGTGAAGTGCAGCCAGGCGGCACCAAAGCTCTCGCTCGGAGTCACACGTAGGTCCACCTGCAGTCCTCCTCGCAGCACCACGCTCGCCTTCGTGCTGCCGCTGGCGAGCACCTGGCGAACGTCCTGGCTGTGGATGAAGCGGTCGATCACCGGACTGTCACCACTCGCAGCGACCAGCAGGTCGAGGTCGCCGACCGTCTCGCGCCGGCGTCGCAGGCTGCCTGCGGCGACCGCGCGCAGGGCGCCGGGAACGGACGCAAGTGCGGCCAGCAGAGGCTCGGCGGCCTGCGCGGCCACGCCGATCGGAACGCGCCGCTCGTCGTGCCGGTGTGCCGCGGTGGCCTCGAGGATCGCCTGCTGAGTCTTCGGCCCGAAGCCGGGAATGGTCTGCACGCGTCCTTCCTGCGCTGCGCGGTGCAGTTGCTCGATCGTCTGCACGCCCAGTTCGTGATGCAGCGCCCTGACCCGCTTGGGACCCAGGCCCGGCACCTTCAGCAGCTCGGCGACGCCCGGTGGGACCTCCTTGCGCAAGCGGCCGAGCAGCGCGCAGCTTCCGGTCCTGACAACCTCGCCGATCTTGGCCGCCAGGTCGGCACCGATCCCCGGAAGCGCATCGAGGTCGTCCCCTTTCGCAACCATCGCCTGAACGCTGCGCCCGAGTTCGCCAATCGTTCGCGCGGCATTGCGGTAGGCGTGAATGCGAAACGGGTTCGCGCCCTCGATCTCGAGCAGATCCGCGATTTCCGTAAAGACCGCGGCGATCTCGGCGTTCTGGGTCGGCATAGGCGAGATCAGCGCGGATTGCGGTGCTCGAGCACCAGACCAACGACTTCCAGCAGGACGCCGCAGCCGAACGCGATCAGACCTGGCCCCACCGAGGGCGAGAGCCACATCAGTGCAGCACCGACCACGATCAACGCGCCTGCGATCAGTCGTCTGGCACTCCGGTTGCGAATCATGCTGCGACCTCCATCCTCGCGAGTACCGAACGCTCGAACTGTAAGTACCGATTGGGCGGCCGTGGTGACCGTTCGCAATCGCAGCGCAGTTCGACGCCGTTGCGCGCATGTTCCGCCGATCGAGGCCGGAACGCTTGACGCAGGTCAGTTGCGCAGTGCGCGGGACGTGACTGAATCGGGCGTGTCGGGTACGTGCCCGCAGGTGCAGGAGCACTCATGGACAAGAAGTCAGGCTTCAACATGGCCTACCTGCTGTTCGCGCTGCTGGCCATCATGGCGCTCCGCGAGGTGTGGACGCAGGCGCAGACGGTTGAGACGGTCCCGTACAGCACGTTCGAACAATACCTGCGCGACGGCAAGATCGACGATGTCGCCGTCAGCGAACGCCTGATCACGGGGCGCCTGAAGTCGCCGGACGCGAGCGGCAAGACCAGCGTCGTCGCGCCGCTCGTCGAGCCCGCGATGGCCGAACGGCTGTCGCACTTCGGCGTCACCTACACGCGCACCTTCGAGCCGACCTGGCTGCGCGAACTGCTGTCGTGGATCGTGCCGGCGCTCGTCTTTTTCGCGATCTGGTTCTTCCTCGCGCGCAAGTTCACGTCCGGCCTAGGCGCCGGCGGACTGATCGGCATCGGCAAGAGCAAAGCCAAGGTCTACATGGAGAAGCAGACCGGAGTCACCTTCGACGACGTAGCCGGCGTCGACGAAGCCAAGGCCGAGTTGCAGGAAATCGTCGAGTTCCTGAAGAACCCGAAGGAGCATGGGCGGCTCGGCGCGCGCGTCCCCAAGGGTGTGCTGCTAATGGGTCCGACCGGTACCGGCAAGACGCTGCTCGCGCGCGCCGTCGCCGGCGAGGCCGGGGTGGCGTTCTTCTCGATCAGCGGCTCCGAGTTCATCGAGATGTTCGTCGGCGTCGGCGCG
>Ga0209048_10006770_pt1 | contig 10681 bp, 12 predicted proteins | sample FrelakmetCRP12CR_FD_187146 | JGI IMG/M metagenome (GOLD analysis project Ga0209048, IMG submission 187146) | Freshwater lake sediment microbial communities from the University of Notre Dame, USA, for methane emissions studies - CRP12 CR (SPAdes)... | ecosystem: Environmental > Aquatic >... | reverse complement strand
TGGCGCACAATGAGGGCCGGGTGCGGCGGGTGGAGGAACTGGATCGGGTGATCGGCGCGTGGACGGCCACGCGGAGCATCGAGGAGGTCCTGGAGGCCATGACCAAGGCCCGCGTGCCCGCCGGGCGGATCTACTCGGCCAAGGACATCGTCGAGGACCCGCATTACGCGGCGCGGGGGATGGTCGAGGAGATCGTGACACGGGACGGATTGACGCTGAAAACCCCCGGTGTCGTACCGAAGCTCTCCGAGACCCCGGGCTCCATCCGGACCACGGCGCCGCGCCTGGGCGAGGACACCGAGGCGGTCCTGGAGCGGCTGGGTTACACGGCGGAGCAGATCGCGGCGCTGCGCGCCGCCGGAGTCATCTGACCCCCTTTCCGGCCTCGCGCCATCGGCGGGGCGGAGCGACAGCGAGGACGCGATGCGGCAAGGCGAAGGCAGGCGAGTGTACGTGCATGAAGTCGCACCGCGGGATGGATTCCAGATTGAAGCGATGTTCATCCCGACCGATCGGAAGATCGCGCTCATCGATCAACTGAGTCGGACGGGCCTTGCCGGGATCGAAGCGACCTCCTTTACCTCCCCCAAGGCCATCCCCGCACTGCGGGACGCCGAGGAGGTCATGCGGGGCATCCGTCGTGAAGCTGGCGTGGTGTATGCGGCCCTGGTCCCGAACCTGCGCGGCGCCGAGCGGGCGATGACGGTGGGCGTCGACGAAGTGAATCTCGTGATGTCGGTGAGCGAGACGCACAACCTGGCGAACCTCCGCATGACGCGGGACCAGTCGTTCGCGCAGCTGACCGAGACGATCCGCGTGGTGGGCGGCCAGGCTGCGGTCAACGCGTCGCTGTCCACCTGCTTCGGCTGCCCGATGGAGGGTGCCGTGGCGGCGGACGAGGTGTGGCGCTGGGCGGCGGGGTTGCTGGACGCGGGGGCTTCCGGCATCACCCTCGCCGATACCACGGGCATGGCGCACCCCGCGCAGGTGGGCGAGATGGTGGAGGCGTTCCGGAGCCGCTGGCCGGCCGCCCGGTTGACGTTACACCTGCACAACACGCGGGGTCTGGGGCTGGCCAACGTGCTGGCGGCGCTGGAGGCGGGCGCCGACCGATTCGACGCGTCGCTGGGCGGTCTGGGCGGGTGCCCCTACGCGCCGGGGGCCACCGGGAACGTTTGCACCGAAGATCTCGTCCACATGCTGGAGGCCATGGGGTATCGGACCGGTGTGGACCTCGGCCGGCTGCTGGACTGCGCGCGGCTCTTGCCGGGACTCGTGGGCCACGAGGTTCCGGGCCAGGTGGCCAAGGCGGGGCGGATCCAGGACCGCCATCCCGAGCCGGAGTGGTTGGCCGCGGTGCGTGCGAAGGCTTTGGGGCGAGCCTAGGGGTTCCGTTTCCAGATTTCCGCTTGACATGCGATCCGCCTCCGGGGTATCTCCGAGTGCGGCATTCCGGGTCAGGCCGACGTTTCGAACCCCGTTTCTGTCATCTCGCCTCGAATGCGAAATAGGGCTGAGCACCGGGGGACGGTTCGGGACCTTGGTGTCACTCCGGGACGGGAATAGGGGCGCCATTCGGCAGGGCTGCACGGTAACGCTGCTGCTGCCAGCGGTCGTTGTTGTGCGCTGCAAGGGTTCGGTCCGCAGTGGGGCGGGCCAAGACGAGGGCGCGTCGCGCGCACGTCGACAGCGGCGCGGTGGGGAGCCAATCGCTAGCGGGAGGGAGGATCGAACGATGATGCGACGAAAGACACGCGTGTTGGCGATCGCGCTGGTGGCAGCGACCTTGGTGACGGGCGGGACGGTCGTCGCGTGGGCAAAGACGGAGTTTCGGCTGTCGAACCAGCTTCCCCCGTCCCATCACATCTCGAAGGGGCTGCTCCTCTTCGCCGCGAAGGTGAAGGAGCATTCCAAGGGGACCGTCGAGGTCAAGATCTTCGACTCGGCCCAGCTCTTTAAGGACACCGAGATCGTGGAGGGGCTCCAGGACGGGCTGATCGAGACCGGGCTCGTGCCGGTGAACAAGTGGTCGGGGATGATCCCGGCCGCCGACGTCTTCGAGATGCCCTTCGTCTTCAAGGACCTCACCTCGATCAAGAAGTTCATCGACGCTGGCGCCGGCGAACTGCTCGACAAGGAGTTCCAGAAGAAGACGGTGAAGAACCTGTTCTGGGTCGACTACGGGTACATCCAATTCTTCAACAACAAGCGGCCGCTCACGAAGCCCGACGATTTCAAGGGGCTGACGATGCGCTCCTTCAGCAGTGGCGATGCCGACACCCTCAAGGCGCTGGGGGCGGCGCCCACGGTGATGAGCTCCTCGGAGATGTACATGGCCCTGCAGCGCGGCACGGTCGACGGCGCGACGACCGGCATGCCGGCCGCGGTATCCCGGAAGGTCCAGGAAGTGCAGAAGTTCATGACGGAGGCCAACTACACGACGGCGCAGTTCGCCGTCCAGGCGAGTCTTAAGTGGTGGGGGAAACTGCCGCAGGATCAGCAGGATGCCATTCTCAAGGCGGGCAAGGAAGCCGAGGAGTGGATCCGCGGAGCCATCGCGCAATCCGAGGACGAGGCCGAGAAGGTGATCCGCAAGGCCGGCGTCCAGATTCATCAACTGACGCCGGAGGCGCGTCCGCTCTTCATTAAGGCCACCGACCCGGTGCGGCAGACCTTCGCCAGCAAGACCGGCGAGTTGGCCAAGAAGCTCATGGAGATCGCGCTGGGCCTCAAGTAGCCGGGCGGTGAACGCGGGCGGCCCGACGTCGACCCGGCCGCCCGTCGCGCGGAACGAAACGAGGGAGGTGTTATGCTTGGGCAGCTTCGGGCAGTCGTCGAGCGCTGCAATCTTGCCCTGGGCATGGCCAGCGGGCTCGGCATCCTTGCCATGGGGCTCATCCTCACTTACGAGGTGGTGTGCCGGTATTTCTTCAACTCCCCCACGATCTGGGCCCAGGAGGTCGCGATCTACCTGTACATGTGGACCATGCTGGCGGCCGCGTCGTACACCCTGCAGGCGCGCAAGCACGTCCACGTCGACCTCGTGACCGAGCGCCTGTCGCCCCGGGCGAGGATGCTGACGGAGGCGATGACCAGCGCGGTGGGAGGAGTTTTCTGCGCCATCGTCTCGCTGCAGGCGTATGAGATGATTGCCTCCACGGTGCGATTCGGCAAGCTGTCGGCCACGCCCCTCCGGGTGCCGCTCTGGATCCCGCAGTCGGCGCTCCTCATGGGGTTCGTGCTGCTGACGTTCCAGTTCGGCCTGCTCATGGTGGATCGGGTGGCCGAGCTTGCGGCCCACGGCGAGAACGGAGGTTCCTCCGCATGATCAGCTTCGGCTTCGTCAGCCTGCTCCTGCTGGGCGTCCTCTTCGCCGGGCTGCCGGTGGCGTTCTCGCTGGGGACGACGTCCGTCCTCTTGGTCTTCCTGTACGAACTGCCGATGAAGATCATTGCCAACTCCGTGTTCACGTCGCTGGACAGCTTTGTCGTCATCGCGATCCCACTCTATGTGCTGATGAGCCGGGTCCTGCTCGACGGGAAAGTCGGCGACGACCTCTTCGAGGTGATGAACGCCTGGGTCCGGCACCTGCCGGGCGGACTGGCCATCGCCACGATCCTGGCCTGCGCCTTCTTCGCGGCGATCAGCGGCTCGGGGGCGGCCACCGCGGCGACGATCGGCATGGTGGCCTACCCGGCGATGATCGGGCGGGGCTACAACAAACAGTTTGTTCTGGGGCTGCTGGCGTGCGGGGGGACGCTCGGCATCCTCATCCCGCCCAGCATTCCCCTCATCATCTTCGGCGCGGTGACCGAAGAGTCCATCGGGAAGCTCTTCATCGCCGGCGTCATCCCCGGATTGGTGTTGACGGCGATCTTGGTCGTCTACGCCGTTTACCGGAGCAAGAAGGGTGGCTACCTTCCCATGGAGCCGGCCTCGTGGCCGGAACGGCTGCGGGTGACCCGCAGAAATCTCTGGGGCATTGCCCTCCCCTTCTTGATCCTCGGCGGCATCTACACCGGGGCCTTCACGCCGACGGAAGCGGCGGCGGTCGGGCTGACCTACAGCCTCTTCATCACCCTGGTCATCTATCGCACGCTGAGGCTGCGCGACATCCCCGGCGTCTGCCTCCAGGCCGTGGGCACGTCCTGCATGATCGCGCTGATCATCGGCGGCGCCATCCTGTTCGGCCGGGTGATGACGCTGATCGAGATCCCCCAGCAGCTCACGGCGCTTATCATCGACTGGAAGCTATCGGCCTTCATGTTCGTCGTGGCGATGAACATCCTGATGCTGTTCCTGGGGTGCATCCTGGAGACCGTCTCGATCATCCTGCTCACCATGCCGCTGGTGGCGCCGATCCTCGATGCGCTCAAGATCGATCCCATCTGGTATGCCATCGTGCTGACCGTCAACATGGAGATGGCGCTGGTCACGCCGCCCGTGGGAATGAACCTGTACGTCATCAACGGGCTGGACAAGGACATCCACATGTCCGAGGTCATTCGAGGGGTCGCGCCGTTCATCGTCTTGATGGGGGCGTTTCTGATTCTCACGATGCTCGTCCCCTCGATGAGCACCTGGCTGCCGTCGATGATGAAGTGAGGGGTGAGCTATCCCCGGGTTGTCCGCCGGGCGACTGACAGACCGCATGCCCGGCGCAGGCAATGCGACAGGAGAGAACGGATGGCGAAGAAGACGAAGGCGCTTCGGGCACTTCTCCAGCGCCCGGGACTGATTGTCGCCCCCGGGGTGTACGACGCCCTCTCGGCCAGGATCTGCGAGATGGTCGGCTTCGAGGCGGTGTCGCATTCGGGATACGGGACGGCGGCGGTGACGCTGGGGCAGCCGGACATCGGCCTCCTGGACATGACAGAGATGGTGCGGCAGGTGGGCTCGGTGGCCAACGCGGTGGAGATCCCCGTGCTCGGGGATGCCGACACGGGATTCGGGAACGCCGTCAATGCCTACCGCACCGTGCAAGAGTATATTCGGGTAGGGGCCGCCGGCTTGTTCATCGAGGACCAGGTGCTGCCCAAGCGATGCGGCCACATGCGAGGCAAGCAGGTCATTTCGACGCCGGAGATGCTCGGGAAGCTCAAGGCGGCCATGGACGCCCGCGACGGGGCCGACCCCGATTTCGTGATCATGTGCCGGATCGACGCGATCGCGGTGAACGGCTTCGAGGATGCCCTGGACCGGGCCAAGGCGGCCGTGGATCTCGGCGTCGACATGATCTTCGTGGAGGCTTTGGAGACCCGGGAACAGATGGAGCGGGTGGGGCGCGAGATCGCGGTCCCCCTGATGCTCAACCTCATCGAGGGCGGCCGGACGCCCCTGGTGACGTACCAAGAAGCCGAGGAGATGGGGTTCAAGTACGTCGTACCGGCGCTCACCGCCCTGTCCGCGGCAGCCAAGAGCATGTACGAGGTGATGCAGCGCGTCCGGGAAGAAGGAGTTTCGAACGCCTACCTTGATCGGCTCTTCACCTTCCAGGAGTTCGCCCGGGTCGTGCACCTCGACCGATTCCGCCGGATGGAAGAGCAGTATCTCCCCTCCGAGTTGCTGGAGGAGCGGTACAAGGGGGAGCGATCCATCGTCTGACGGGCCCAGTCGCGACCGACCGCGACACGGGCCGGCCGGCCGGTCCGTCCGCACGGGCGACCCCGTTCCCGAGGGCGTTCTGGACTTGATTTCTCCGCATAGACCACCTAGACTCCGCCCATGTTCTTAACCGACCTGTGTGTCAAGCGGCCCGTGTTCGCCACCATGCCCATCATGGCGCTGGTGGATTACACGAACGTCCTCCGGGAGCGGGGCCTGGGCCGCCACGAGGCCGTGCTCACGGCGGATCACGCCCGACTGCGACCCATCCTCATGACGACCATTTCCATCATCGCGGGGATGCTCCCGATCGCCCTGGGCAAGGGGGATGGCTCGGCGTCACGAGCCGCCATGGCGACGGTGGTGGTCGGGGGTCAGAGCCTCTGCCTGCTCCTCACGCTCCTCGTCACGCCCGTGGTCTACACCTACTTCGACGACCTGCGCTCGCTCCGCGTCGGACAACTCGCAAAGCTGCCCGACTGGTTCTGGGAGCGGCTACGGTGGTCGCCTTCGCGTCTTCCGCACCCTCCTGCCAAGGCGCCCGTCGGCCAGTCGGCCGAGCGCACCGCGGCGGGGGACTGATTCGTCTCGTCTCGGCAGGCGGCGGCATCGGGGACGGTCCGGGTGTGGTCGAGGACCTCTCCGAACGTCGGGCGACGCCTCACGCAACGGTTGCCGACTTGCGAGTGGCCTGTGCCTTACGGGAGACCCGTGTCTCTAGGAGGGACCACGATGAAGCTCGTCTTGATCGTCTTTAATTTCATCTATGACGACTCCGTGCGGGCCATCATCGAGCGCCTCAAGATTCCGGGTTTCACCGAGGTCCCGCGGGTCTTCGGCACCGGGGAATCGGGCAAGCGCTTCGGCACGCATGCCTTTCCGGGCCACGACACCATGCTGTTCACCGTCCTGCCGGCCGAGTTGGTCGGTCCGCTCATGGATCAGATCGCGGAATTCAAGACCGGCCTGACCGAACGGGCCAAGCGCCACGGCGGAATCAAGGCCTTCGTCCTGCCCGTGGACCAGATGATCTGACGAGGCGAGCGCTACCGGACGATGCGGAACTGGGCCGAGAGCGTCGCGAGCGGTGTGCCGCTGGCGAGCCGGGGGGTCCACGAGACGGTAAGGAGGTTGGCCTGGGTCGTCGCTCGCTGCAGGTATCGGGCGGGGTCCGGCGAGCGCGGGCCCGGAGGGGCGCAAGCTGCCAGACATGGCCCGGGCGACCTCGCCGGGCGGGACTGCCCGGTACTGATGATTGCCGTCATCCAGGGCGAGGAAATCCTCGTAACGGACCTGCACCTCCTCTGCCAGCAAGTTCTCGATCTGGACCTGCAGGGGGGTATAGTACCGTGGCAGATCGCTCGGATAAACGGACCAGGTATTCGGGAGGAGGGTGAGCCGGACTCCTGCCTCCGCCAGCGTGACGCCGGGCTGCGTGGGCGCCGCCACCGGTTCCAGTCGCGGACCCGCGGCGCACGCGCAGAGCAGGCTCAGGCCGAGGAGGAGAACACCCCGAGCGCGCCGGGCGAACCGCAACGCGCAAGGCAGTTGGCAAAGGACGCGCGGTCGCCTCGGCCTCTTGATTTTTCCGGGAGGCGGGATATAATGCACCTGTGCCTGAACGGGAGTCATGGAATCCATGATGGTAGGCTTTCTCGAAATTTCAACGACGTGAGACGCCTCACAGAGGAGACCAGATGGCTACCCCACGCGCTGACCTCGAGAAGTTGACGGCCCCGAAACTCCGCGAGCTCGCCAACGCCAAGTTTCCGGACATCACCGGTGTCTCCGGGATGAAGAAGGAGGAGCTGATCGAGGCGATCGTCGCCGAAGAGGTCCGACTCGGCCTGCGCCCGAAGTCGGAACAGCGGCAGCAGGCCACCTCCGCGATGGGGGCCGGGCAGCTCAAAACGGCCATCAGTGACCTAAAGACCGCCCGGAAAACGGCCCTCGAACGAAAGGATGCCGCTGCACTGAAGATCGCTCGGCTGCAGGTGAAGCGAATGAAGCGTCGGCTCCGGAAACTGCGAGAGGCGTCTTGAGATTCTCTCCGCCTCCGATCGTCGCCAGTCAGGATCCATCCCCACGGCTCTGTTCCTAAGGAGGGTGCCCATGCCGACCTACGATTTGCGCTGCAGCGGCTGCCGAAAGAAGTTCACGCTGACGATGTCGATCTCCGACCGGGACCGGAAACGGATCAAGTGTCCGAAATGCGGGTCCCAACGCGTCGAGGCGGTGTTCACGTCCTTCTTCGCCAAGACGTCGCGCAAGAGCTAGAACGGTCCGTCGGGCGGCGCGGCGCCTCGTCCCCCGTCGTCGCCCCCTCCGTGCGCCTGAGTTGTCCGTGCTACCCGGTGAGGCCGTGCCGATGCGTTCTCTCTCGTCTGCTCGTCGTGACCCCTCTGCCGGCGCCGCGCCTCCTGTCTACCGCCGTCTCGACCTGCCTGGACCGTCCGGAGCGCCGCATTCGCGGTGGGGAATCGCGGTCCTCCTGGCGCTCTCGGCCGTGCTCGCGGGCTGCGCCGCCACACAGCCGGGAGTCGATCCCAATCAGGCCATCATCGATACGGTCGCACGCGTCCTGCCCGCGGTCGTGGACCTGGAGGTGTTTGCGACGGGGCCGGCCGTGCGCATCCTCGGGCGAGAACGGCGCGGGACGGGCGTCGTGGTCACCACCGCCGGCCATATTCTCACCGCGTCCCAGGTGGTCATGGGTGCGGAGAAGGTGAACGTGACCTTCCCCGACGGTCGGCAGGTGTCGGCTCGTCTCACCGCCGTGGATCCCGAGTCGGGACTCGCCCTCGTGAACATCTTCCCGTTCCCCGGCATGGTCGCCGCGCCCGTGGGCAGCTCTGCCGGCCTGAGGCTCGGGCAGGCGTGTGTCGCCCTAGGCAGCCAGGGCCGGGACGTCCGGTCGGTGACCACCGGAGTCATCAGCGCCTTCCCGCCGTTCGAGGGATACTGGGAATATCGGTTGGACCGGGTGATTCAGACCGATGCGGCCATCCATCCCGGCAGCTCCGGTGGGCCGCTGCTGGACGCCCAGGGGCGGGTCGTGGGGATCCTGTCGTTCAACCAGTCCGAGCTGCAGCGAGCCCAATTCGCCATCCCGGTGGATCTCATTGCCGGCGGGATGATGGATGAGTTGGTCCATCACGGGCGGGTGCAAAGCCGAGCAGTCCGGCCGTGGCTTGGGACGTACACCGTGTCGGTGGACGGCGGTGTCGGCGTGGTGGCCGTGCTCCCCGGGAGCCCGGCGGAACGCGCCGGTCTCCGGCAGCGGGATCTGATTCTGCAGATCAACGGCGTCCCGGTCGAATCCCGCGGCGACTTCTATGAGGTCCTCTGGAGGGGCAAGGTCGGCGACCCCGTCGAGTTGATCGTGCGGCGGGAAGAGGAGAGTCTCAGCGTGACGGTCCGAGGAGAGGATCGGCGACGGTTTTATGTGTCCCCCCTCCAGGAGACCCGGCCGTGAGTGCGGCGGGTCGGTGCGGCGGAATGGGCAGGCCATGATCCTCGTCACGGGGGCCACCGGGTTCGTGGGGCGCCATCTGGTGCGGAGACTGCTCGGCGCCGGAGAGACGGTGCGGTGTTTCTGCCGGCCGGGGTCTTCCCGAATCGAGTGGCTGCAGTCGCAGCCGGTCGAGGCGGTCCTTGGCCATCTGCACGATCCGGAGAGCGTGGCGCAGGCCTGCCGTGGTGTCCGCCAGATCGTGCATCTGGCCGCGCCCATCTGGGAAGTACGCGATGCGGTGGTGGAGCAGTTCCATCGGCGGGCCACCGCCTGTCTGGTGGCCGGCGCTCGGGAGGCGCGCGTCGAACGTGTCGTGACGGTGAGTCCGCTGGGGTGCGGCACCGCCGCGGGCCTGCCGTTTCTCCGAAGTTGCGGGATCGCGGAGGAGGTCCTTCGGGGCAGCGGCCTTCCCTTCACGATCCTGCAATCGTCGCTGATGTTCGGGGCGGGGGATCGCCTGATCGAGGGCAGCATTCGCCTCCTGCGTCGCACGGGCCTGTCGGTGGTCCCGGGCGCCGGGAAGACCATGCTGCAGCCGATCTGGGTCGGCGATGTCGTCTCGTGTCTGGTGCGGGCTCTGCGTGACGACGCCGTGCTCGATCGGACGATCCCGCTCGGGGGTCCGCAGCACCTGAGCTCCGAGGAGATCGCCGATCAGATCGGGCGGATGCTGAACCTCCCTCGGATGAAGATCCATCTGTCCAGCCGCGTGATCGGCTGGGCCGCACGGCTCTTGGAGGGGCTGGACCGCAATCCATTCGTGGGGTATCGGCACCTGGAACTCCTCGAGGTCGGAACGATCACGGCGCCCGACGCGGTCAGGCGGGCCTTCGGTTTCCAGCCCATGCCGCTGGTGGAGGGCGTGGCGTATCAACTGGGCGCCCGGCGGGATGCGGGCGCTTCCAGGCCCCCATCGGGGGCAGAGCGCCGCTCCCGAAGCCGCGACCACCGCTGACCGGTGGCCGAGCCCAGCGTACGCCGAGGCGCGTGTTTCGCCATTCCGCAGTCCGCACCCACCCATCCTCACCGTATAAGGCTGCGCACGATCACTCCCGTCCTGCCGTATGCTGGCGCCGTCCTGCGGCTGGTCGCGCAGAGGTCAAGGGAGAGGGCATGAGCGCGGCGCATAGCCCGATGGCTGGGGCACTCTGCTTGTTCCTGGCGGCGGCCATCTGGGGCGGGATGTACGTGGTCAGCAAGGTGGTGCTGGACCACATCCCCCCCATGACGCTCCTGGCCATGCGCCTGGCGATCGGCGCGGCGGTGCTGCTGGTCGGCCTGCGGCTCAGCGGGGCGCCGAGGGTGCAACGGTCCGATTGGCTTGGCCTGGCCCTGTTGGGGCTGGTGGGATACGGTGTCTCTCTCGGGGCGCAGTTCATCGGGACGCAGTGGTCGTCGGCGGGACACGGCGCGGTCCTCACCTCCATCACCCCAGCCTGCATTCTGGTCTTTGCCGCCCTCCTGCGCGGCGAGCGGATCACGCGGGCCCAGGTGCTGGCCGTCGGGATCGCCACGGCGGGCGTGCTGCTGGTGGTCGAGCAGCCCCGAGGCTTCACCCTGGAG
>Ga0209048_10006769_pt1 | contig 10683 bp, 14 predicted proteins | sample FrelakmetCRP12CR_FD_187146 | JGI IMG/M metagenome (GOLD analysis project Ga0209048, IMG submission 187146) | Freshwater lake sediment microbial communities from the University of Notre Dame, USA, for methane emissions studies - CRP12 CR (SPAdes)... | ecosystem: Environmental > Aquatic >... | reverse complement strand
ATGCGAATTGACCGCATGACTTTTGTGGATAAAGCTCCGGTCAGTAATGGGCCGACCACGAATCCGCAGCCATTACCATAAGTAGATAGTATAAGGCCAGAGTATGCCTTGAACTATGATTTATATCGAATAGCTTCTCACTCACGAATGTATTTTCACCGATGCTAATCCATTCGCTCTGGATAGTTCTTATGGCTGTATCTGGGGATAAGGTCATAAAATTCAATGATGGGCAACATTTAGGATTGCGAAAAAATCCGGATTCAAAGGGAGATTGGGGGCAGAAATGCACGATTCTCCCAAAGTGTGTAAGCCATGGAAACAGTAGAAACAGTGGAAAGTTTTGTTTCTTGACTTAAGAACATTTGTTCTATATAATGACTCTAAACTTGATTTGCCTTTTGTCCAGTTTAGAGAGATAATCCTGATGTCACCGCAGCACCTTACCAGTCGAATAGCACAAGCTTCACCACTCGTTTCTCCTATCTGGACCCCACAAGTCACAGAAAGGAGTTTATCCTTGTCAAGGTTTTACAACTTGGTGCGTTTGCTTGACTTTTTTCCTCATTGTCGCTAAAATGTGGGGGTAAAGAGGTGTGACTCGTGTCGAGTCGCGCCTTTTTTTATTTCCTTGACACTGGAGGCTCCTATGTCCAACAAAGTTTTTCAAACCTTCTACCGCTTCCTGCATGACCGCAAGGGCGATGAGTTTGCCCAGAAAGCCGTGATCGTCATCCTGGTCGTCGTCGCCGGCATTGCGGCTTTTGCCGCCTTCGGCCAGAAGATCGTAGCCCTAATCAACCAGGCCACCGGCGGAATATAAGAGGAGCGAGATATGTTCAAGGCTCACCTGCGAGCTATGCTGAACCGGCGAGGGGATGAGTTCGCCCAGAGCGCCATCGCTTTCCCGATGGTCGTCCTGCTGCTCATTGCCCTGTTCAATATGTCCATCGCTGGATTCGCCAGCGTGAACGCGGCTAATGCCGCCAACCACGGTGCGCGTGTCGGCAGCGTCTACCAGCAGCATTCGTCGGGAGCTGCTTACTCCGCAGCGATGGAATCCATTTCCTACGCACCGGTCGGCGATTACCAGGTCTCGGTCTCCGGCGGCGGATTCCCCGGCGCCACCATCCTCGTCACCGTGAACTGGAGCGTGCCGAACTACATTGCTCCGATCATCTCCTTCTTCGGCGGTTCGATGGGTGACCTGAGTGGCACGTCTTCCGCCACCTTCCGGCAGGAGAGTTGGTAATGCTCCAAACTCTGCGTCGCTTCCGACAAGACCGTCGAGCAGACGTCTGGGCCTTCATCGCCGTCGCCCTGGTCTTCATCGGGATGCCTCTGGCGAGCCTGACGGTGGATGTCGTGCGCGGTATGTACGTGCGCACACACCTGCAGGTCGCATCCGACGCTGCATGCCAAGCTGCTGCGGACGCCCTCGATGTTCCTGTATTTCGGGAAACCGGCGTCCGGCAGATCAATGCCTCCCTGGCTCGCTATCAGGCTTCCAGCGTGTTCTACGGTACGTTACCGGACGCTTCAAAGGTCGGTTTCACTCCGTCCCTGTCGATCGGTTTCCCAAGCTCGACAGTTGTCCACTGCCAGGCAACAGCCAGCGTTGCCCATCTCATCCCATTGACCCCGCCAATGAACGCGGTGGTCGAGACAACTTCGGAAATGCGAGTCGTCACGTTGAACCCATAAAAATGGAAATAACGATCAACCGCAACACCATCTACGGAATTCTCATTTTTGTTGCGATCCTGTCCCTGTTTGGACTGGGGGCGCTCGGCAAGCCTTACACGCCCGTAACAGCAGCTGGAGATGCAAGCCTATTGACCTGGGACGACTGGCAGCTGTTCAAGGCAGAGCGACGGTACATTTCCGAACGAGAAGTCTTACGCGTTGACGCCGACGCCCTGGGGTCGCTCTTGAACCAGAATCCCGACCCGGTGGCCGCCCAGATCCTTGCCCAGCGTATTGCACGCCATACTGCAGAAGGAGAAGCGGCTTTGCTATCGGCGCGTAGTGCTTTGCAGCAAACCGCCCAGGACGTTGCCAGTTGGACAGCCGGTGCGCTTGACCGGGATACTGCGGTCTCATCTCTCCAGACAGCGAGCGACCTGTTGAAATAACAAACCCTACAGGTACGATGTGATTACTCTTGTTACTACTCCGTTTCCGTTGCAAAATGCTCGCGATCGTGTCCAACAGGACCTGGGGGACGCCGAGTGTAAGCAGCGTCAGGCTGCCGAGAAATTGGCGCGCGAGCTGGCGAAGGTCCTGCAGGAAGTTGCTACCCTCTTCGACGGTGGGCGGCTGGAGGCTTTTCGTCGGGAAGATCCGAAAGTTCCCTTGTACTGGACCCCGAACGACTGGCGAATTTTCTTTGCCGAAACACCCCTGCCGAGTAAAGACAGCTGGGGCGGTGCAGGAAATCCACGAGTGGCCGAATTAGAACGCTCAATCATTGAGCTAAAGGCACGCCTGGCAGAGACCGAAGCGCTCCTGGTTCGCCCAGGCACACCTGGGACCGATGCACTAATCGTACAGGCCCCGATGATTCGCCCAGTTGTCCAGCTATCCAAACGCTGGACGCGCCAGGATGCAAAGCAGAGTCTTCCTACGCCTCTGCCCGTCACCTTGGACCTGCCAGCTGATATGACCCCACCGGTGGCTGGCTTACTATCCCAGGTGCGGGAACTATGGCCTGCCCTGCCGACCACCTGCCCGGCTGCTTTCCAAAAGGCTCTGCCGGGTGGCGGGCGCACCGGCGAGGATTTGAAAAAAGCATATCAGCGGTACTGGATGACGTTGTATCTGATCGGTGGCTGCCGCCTCAATGCCAAGTTCGAGATCGAGGATCTCCTGGCCTTGGTCAGCGGGATGACCTCACGAGCTGGATCGCTGGGCCGGATCATTGACGATCTCATGGCGGCGAGTATCCTGATTGGCGAGACGGTCCAGATCAATTCCCCCAAAAGTTCGCTGCGTCTGCTGCGGTTCTCTCCCGACGGCGAACGGCTGTTCAAAATCCTGTTCGACCGGGATCCTGAGGAAACAGACTGGGAACGCCTGGTGCGCCTGCACGAGGGCGACCGGTTCCCTGAACATACTCTGGCCGTGCTGATCTTCGCCTTGCACGCCCGCAAGCGTGGTTATGCGACCCAGGCGCTTCCCCCTGTCGAAGAAACCAAGGCGGTCCCAGACCTGCAGGTGTTCCGGGGCGAAGAGAAGTGGTACGTCGAGGTCGAGCTGGGGCAGAAAGAAAGCCCCACCAAGTGGCGCAACCAGGCCAGATTGAACGGCGGGAAGGTGGCGATGTGCACGGCGACCCCAATCACACGCCAGCGGCTGGTTGGCGACTGCCGGTTGGATAAACTTTCCGGCATGGCCACCGACCTGGAAACACTCATCAAGGTCAAGCATTCGACCATTACGGACCAGAACCCTTTATGGGTCGAAAGCTGGTAGGGTGTGCCTGCTCCCCAGCACGGCTGGGAGGCGGCCACAGGCTACCAGCCTGACGCAGAACTGTACTTTACCAATCGAACGTCGAGACGAGGCTCATGCCTCCGTCCGCGTTCCCCCGTTTGCAGTACGGGCATTTCTCACGAAATGCGCTTCCGGCTGCACGGAGGCGCGCACTCTTTCTTGACGGAGGAACTATCCCATGTCTGAACCCCTGAATCTCAAAACTCTCACCGGCCTGACAGTCGCTGAGATGTACGCCGAGCTGGACAAGCAACTCCCGCCCGAAGCGTACAAATCCATTGCCGGCACGCACGGCAAAGACGGCAACGAGCTGACGGACATCGATCCGAACTACGCTACCGAAGTGGTCAACCAGGTCTTCGGTCCGTGCGGTTTCGGTTGGGGCTACGCTTACAACCCCACTGACCTGACCCTGACGGTCGAAAACCGCCAGAGGTCCAGTGGCAGCGGTACTCGCCGGGTCTGCCTGGCAGTCCTGACGAAGCTGTCCGTCTGGTACAAGCTGATCAAGCCGGACGAAAGCGAGGTGCTCTGCCAGGTTGACGCCGGTGGCGCGTCGGATAACGACGACGAAGCTTACGCCATGAAAGGCGCGATCACCTACGCCATCGGCAATGCCCTGTCCAAGATCGGCTGGCAGAAGTCAGTGTACCTGGGCAAGCGGTCCCACAAGACCGTCCGGGCTTCCGCTCCGGGGGATAAACCCGCTGCGAAGTCGGTTCCCGCCCGGGTCAAACCCGCCACCGCAACCTCAAAGCCCGCTCCGAGCGGTGCTTCGGTAGACGGCGAGATCGCCGATGCTGCCGAAGGTTTCAAAGTCGAAGCCATGACACTCGATACAGTGCTCAACTTCGTCGTCCCGACCGGCGCCTGGAAGGATAAAACCTTCAAAGACGTCGTCGCTGCCGGTGAATCAGGCCAGAAGGCGATTGACTTCTGGACCCGGATGAACCCTGGCGCCGACCTTGACAAGCAGGCCCTCAAGGCCATTGCCCTGCGCTACGTCGAACTGGCGAAGGCCAACCATACTGTCCCCGAAGAGGATAAGGTTGCTGAGCCTGCCTAGTCTCGCTCTCGTTCTGCGTACCCTGGTTGGGGAGGCTACCAGCCTCCCCTCCTTGCCATCTTCCTAGGGCTTTTGCCCTGATAGCGAAATTCAGGACTTTAACAACCAAATGAATATTGAATTATGAGGCGGTGATCTTTGCTGCCTCCCTAGAACGGGTATCCCCCGTTACTAATTCTATTTCAACCCGGAGGTTTTCCTCATGTGTCCTAAACCAATTTCCCGCCTGAGGCGTCCTAGCGAGACCTTTGACTTGAACACGGCGCAATTCGCCGGTGTGATCCAGAAACTCTGGCCTCGTAACGGCGATGTGTACGCCCGCCAACGAATCTCGACTCGAAGTCATCTGGTCGAAGACGACGACGCCCAGGCGGTTTATGCCAATCTCCGCTTTCCGATGGGGCTAGTCCATGACCAGCCCATTACCTTACAATCCGGCGATGCAATCCGGGTCTCGGGTTACCTGACCCACAACGAATACATGGAAACCATCCACCGCTTCTTGCAAGCCGCCCACGCCGAGTCCTTTCTGAAAGGCGTGCCCCCCGAGGACCTCCTTTCCTGGCAGGCGATCACCTTCCGACGCACCAACATCCTGCTCAACGTTCGCAGCCTGATCTGGCTGCACCCGGATGGCAAACCCGCCGACCCCCAAAATACAGGGGCAGGCAGTCTGCAGTTTACCGAAGTCGAGGATGCAGTGGCCCTGGCCGACGCCAAAGTGTTCAACCACGTCGTCCTGGAAGGAATTGTCGCCCGCCGGTGGGAGTACGCCGAGAACATCTTCATGCGGTTGGCGGTTTATGACCGCTTCACACCACTGGAACGTGGCGGAATGACAGGCAATCGTGGCCGTCCCCGCCGCAAGCCTCATTACATCACCGTCCGCTTCACGGGCGGAAAAGTGGCCGGGCGACCAGTCACGGCCAAACTCAAGGATCGCCTGCGTGTCACCGGTACCATCGGCGAACAGGCCACCAAGGTCACGCTGCACCAGGCTCTCCTGGAGACCGGCAGCGAGGAGGTCGTCGCATTGTTAGGGCGTCTTCCGAATGCCGACAATACCCAGGAGATCCAGGCCCAGCAAGAATCTCTGCACGTCGAGGCTTTATCTCTCATAGCCTATTCCGGGCGACAGGAAAGCAATAACCAATGATTCCCTTCCCCTGAGGGCGTCTCCATGCGTCTCATGCAGGCTCGCGGCTTGCCAAGGGAAATGGTACGCATCCGCGTACTGCGTGACGTTTCTGCTTCTCCTCCTGAGTTAGAGCCTCCATGTTCGCCCCCATCCCCGTGCCATCGGGACACTCGCTCCCCTGGCACACTCACGGCGATAGGGTGCGGAGTGCTCACCCAAGTCGGAGTTCGGGGAACGTTGCGTGGATGGGCTATCCGCCCTTCCTGTGAGTAGGCTACCCGCCTACTCACTATTACTTCTTCCTTTCATTTCCCAAAACAGATTCGCACCGTGTACTCAAATCAAAAGCCGGTCTAAATGAACTGACCCCCTAAAACGAGACACGAAACAAGAAAGCCCCTTCTGTGAGAAAATAGAACAGGAGGAGCTTTTCTTATGCCAGGGAAGAAAGGGATGAAGCACTACTCGCGAGAAATCAAGCTGAAAGCAGTACGGCTATATATCGAGGAGGGGAAAAAACAGGCCGAGATTGCTGAGCAGCTTGGAGTGCGGGATGCGACGCGGGTCAAGATCTGGTTGCGGAAATACCGGCAGGAAGGGGAAAAGGCATTTGACCGGAAGCCAAGGACCGGGCCTATCGGGAGGCGTCCAAAGAAGGAGAACCAGGCCGCATACATTACCCGCCTGGAGATGGAGAATGCCCTGCTAAAAAAATTCCATGCCGAATTGCGCAAAATGGAGCTCGCGAAGCGCAATATCGGGTCATCGAGCGATACCGAAGAACCTACCCAGTAACAGCGATGTGTGTGTTTTTCGGGGTTTCGCGAGCAGCCTACTATGCCTGGGGTAGGCGGATCCAAAAACCCGATCCAGATGCGGAGAGGATGTCCGAGGTGTTGAATGCCTATCATGCCTCCCATCAAACCTATGGCTATCGGCGGATTGCCATGTTTCTACGTGCACGACGACAGCTCAAGATCAATCACAAGGCCGTTTTACGCCTGATGAACAAGCTAGGGATCCACTCCGTGGCAAGAAGGCGTAAATTCATCAAGAAGTCGGATGGGATTCACCGCTACCCCAACCATTTGGATCGTGATTTTTCAGCCACCCGGCCAAACCAGAAGTGGGTCACGGATGTAACCTACATCCACACCCAGCAAGGTTGGGCTTATCTCGCCACGATCAAAGATCTGTTCGATGGTTTCATTGTTGCTCACCGCTTGGGGCGCAACAATTCGATCGAATTGGTCACAGGTACGATCAAGCTGGCAAAACGCAAAGAGACGATCACAGATGGGCTGATCCTTCACAGCGATCAGGGGTTTCAATACAGTTCAGACCCTTATCATATTCTGACCACAACCAGTGGGATCATCCCCTCCATGTCACGGCGTGGAAATTGTTGGGACAACGCTCCGATGGAAAACTTCTTTGGGCATCTCAAAGAGGAAGCGATTGGGCGTTATAAGAATCCGACTTATGGCCAGGCTCAACAGATCATTGACCAATACATTTACTTTTATAATTACGAAAGGATCCAGTTGAAAACCAAACAGACACCCTATCAACTAAGGTGTCTGTCCGGTTAAGCCACAGGGGGCTTTCTTCAATCGTGTCAATCTTGTTGGGTGCAGTTCAAAAGGCCGGCTTTTTGTAATGTCGAGCTCCATGAATTTTCCCTGCCCGATCACAAAATCTGTGTGAACACTTCGGGTTTTTGTTCAGCAATCCGTAACAAGGCTTCGGCAGGACCACTCGGTTTACGACGCCCCTGTTCCCAATCCTGAACGGTGCGCAGGCTTACTCCCATCAAACCTGCAAATGCTGCCTGAGATAGATGAAGTTTAGAGCGAATCACTTGTGGCGGGGCAGGTTCTTTCAAGCGACGGGTACGCAAAACCTTCTCACCTGCCTTATGGGCTTTGATGTCATGAATACCTTCAAGAATTTCAAGACGGATATCGCGTTTAGTCATTTCCAATGCACTCTCTCTTCGATTTCAATATCGGGAGGTTTGCTCAGAATAGCCAGTAGTATTATTTGACTGTCACGCTTTTCATGCTTTGCCGGATATCCAATCGTTTCCAATGTGATCACTTTGAGCAGATTTAGTCAAATCTTGGATTTGATTAAATGCGGCTTACAGGTTGCTGTAATACCTTGACTTCACGATTGATGCGGTCGCTTAATTGGCCTTGTGCAACTTCAAGATCATAGCGAACTTGTAGCCTGAGCCAAACTGCTGCACTTGTGTCAAAATAGCGAGCCAAACGCATGGCTGTATCAACCGAAATTGCGCGTTGCCCATGTACGATCTGGCTAATGCGAATGGGGGTAACACCAATATCATGCGCCAGACGGTATTGACTTAGACCGAGTGGTTTCATAAAATCCTCGAGTAAGATTTCGCCGGGATGAATGAGGGAGAGTGTATTATCCATAGCTTACCTACCTTTACGAATGATAGTCAACAATCTCGACGTTACTGGTTTTGTTATCAACCCACTTGAAGCAGATGCGCCATTGATCGTTGATGCGAATGCTGTATTGCCCAGACCTATTACCTTTGAGCTTCTCCAAGTGGTTGCCTGGAGGAGCAAGTAAGTCCTGTAAATCTTCGGCATCATCCAAATAAATCAATTTACGACGGGCCGTGCGTTGAATATCTTTGGGTAGCTTTGTAGAGGCAATGCCAAGAAAGATCTTTTTAGTTTCGTCGGAAGCGAACGATTCGATCACGGCACGATAATATCACAACGCGATAATATTTACAAGTCCCTGCCTGCGATTTGCATTTCGAGCACAATAACTAAACCCCCACCATATCATCGAGCGCCTCCGCAGCGCGTTCCTTCTCCCTGGTCTTCGGACGGCCGTATTTCATGGCTGTTTCGATGGAGTGACCGGACATCTCTGCTCGCACTTCCGTGCTCACCCCGGCCTGGCGCAACATATAGGCGTAGGTGTGGCGCAGGAGATGCGGTGTGACATGGACCGAAGGATCGAGTCGGCCCAGGCCCGCCCGCTGGCCTGCTTCAGCGATCATAGTCTGCATTGACCGCCGGGAGAGAGGACGCTTGCCTGCACGCAGCTCTACAAACAAAGCCTCGTTCGGAACACCCAGTTTCTCGCGTTCTTTCAGCCAGGCTTCGAGGGGGTCGCGGGCAGGCTTCGGTAGCGGGACATCCCGCTCCTTGAAGCCCTTGCCCTGGTGAATGTGCAGCACCCCGGATTTGGGCCGCAGTTCCACATCCTCCAACTTCAGCCGCTCGACTTCTTCAACGCGCGGCCCGGCATACAGCATCAGGAAGGCAATTGCCCTGTCCCTGATCAAACGCAGCCCGGCCTGGGTTTCATAGGTGCGCTTGCGTTTCGTCACCTTGTCAACCCATGGAGTCTGGAAGGCCGCTTCAAAACGGGCACGCTGAGTGTCATCCAGTCCCTTCGGTTCTTGAACCTTTCTCACTGGCAGCCGCAGCCCCAGCGCCGGATCGTGCTGAATGGCTTCGAGGCCGAACAAGTACTGGCAGAAAGCCCGCAGGCTGGCCGCATAGCGCAGAACAGTGCTGGCCGAATAGCCCTGGGTGGTCTGGAGCCAGGCCAGGAAATCCTGGAGAGTCTTGCGGTTCAGGCGGAATGGATCGGCCTGGAGCGACTCAATGGTCAGATCATCGCCGAAGGTCCCCTGCCACCAGCGCAGGAAGATCGAGACATCCTGGACATAGCCCTGAATGGTTTTGGCGGCTGCCCCCTGCCGTCGGCGGGATGGCAGCGGGTTCTCGGCCAGATGAATCTGGAAAGCGGATAGGATAGGATTTGTCATTGGATGGTCTCAGTTATATTATGCGAAGTAGATTTGACACTATATCTGCTTCGTTTTCGGTGTTTATCCCCCTAATTATACAATACTACTTCGCACAACTCAAATTGTATGAAGTAGTTTAAGCATAAAAATGGCGTCAGCCTATTACCTTACATATTTTTTTACGTCACTTCAACAGGCCGCTCTCGGGCTTTATCACGATGAAGAAACAATGTGATTATTTATAAATTTTTCCAGATCCTGTTTTCGAACCCTAACTGTTCTGTCATATCTTAAGCATGGGATCTGTCCGGTACTCATCAATCGATATGCCTTCCCTTTGCTGATGTTCAAGTATTCAGCGACCTCCTGCCCATTCAATAACTTTTCTGGTCCGTGAGCGACTATTGGCGCTAGTCCAATATTTTCCGATCCCTGCACTACCTTCGGAGGCTGTACGGGAGCAGGCAATCGCTCAATCATCAGCAAGACCAATACCCCGGAAATAAATTCGGTTAGCAGTTGTCCTGCCAGTTCCCCAGTTCTCTCTGAGAATGATCGAATATATTCGTCGATGTGTTCAGGATTTATAGCAGATAAGTGGTTCTGGTTTGTTTTATACATTGATATTGTCCTCCTCTAGGAAATATTTGATAATCTGATTATAGATTGAATAAATAAATTTTCATCACTACAACCTATAATCTCAGGAGGCTCCAAATGTCTGTGAATTGGGAAAGTCAACGAACAATCAACTCATATTTGAAAGATGATTATTTGCCAGAATGGATAGAGGCATTCCTGATGGATCGGAGAGCACAGAGATCCAGTCAGGGAACGATCGAGTTCTATCAATGCAAACTCAAATCTTTCGTTGACTACTGCAAACCAAGAGACATAAATAATATTACCCAGATTACCCCTACCCTGTTGAGGGAGTATCTTTTGGAGCTGGAGACAACAGGTCATAAACCTGGTGGTGTTCACGCAGCTTATCGGACACTGAAAACATTTCTAAGATGGTGGGAGAACGAGGTCGAACCTGAATATTGGTCGAATCCAATTTATAAAATCAAATCTCCCAAGGTGAGTTTGGAAATTCTTGACCCGGTTGATATCGAATCAGTCAAAGCGATGATGGCAGTTTGTGCCCATGTCCTGACGGGTCAGCGCGATAAA
>Ga0209048_10006768_pt1 | contig 10685 bp, 9 predicted proteins | sample FrelakmetCRP12CR_FD_187146 | JGI IMG/M metagenome (GOLD analysis project Ga0209048, IMG submission 187146) | Freshwater lake sediment microbial communities from the University of Notre Dame, USA, for methane emissions studies - CRP12 CR (SPAdes)... | ecosystem: Environmental > Aquatic >... | reverse complement strand
CGCCACACCGATCCGCGGAACTCACGCCACCACCTCCGCCGGATCACCCAAACACAACCGCATCTTCGTCAACCCCAACCGCATCCTGCCCTTCACCGTCCCCACCGGCAACCCCAACATCCCGGCGATCTTCCACTGCGTCTGACTTCGCGATAGAGGTCGAGGCACTGTCCGGCATTCGGCTACCCCGCCGGCGCCGCCGGCGGTCCGGCCATGCCGCGGCTCCGCGGCGCGCCGGCCCTCGACCTCCACGGCCCTCGCGACGGTGCCGGCATGCACCAGGCCAGGAACACCATCAGCAGGCCGTAGGCGATCACCACCAGGCCCGAGCACGAGCCAACCCAGGAAGTTGGTCTTCGACGTCGAGACGAGGTTCGCGTAGTTGCTGCGCTGCGTCTCGAGCACCGGGACCACGTCGCGACTGAAGTACGTGCGCACCTGGGGCACGGTCCTGATCGGGGCGCCGTGGAAGTCCGGGGTACCGGCGGTGCCGGGCACGTTGTTCGCACCGATCGAGCTCGCCCTATGCCGGTGAGACACCCTCCATGTCGATAACGTGCCCGCATGTCCGATTCGGCCGTCGCGGCGGTGGTGTTCGACCTCGACGGGGTGCTGGTCGACAGCGAACCGGTCTGGGACGCCGCCAAGCACGAGGTCACCGAGCAGGCCGGCGGCCGCTGGCGGGAGAGCGCCGGCACCGAGATGCTCGGCATGAGCGGCCCCGAGTGGGCGGAGTTCATGCGCGTCGAGCTCGGCATCCCGCTGCCGGCGGACGAGATCTGGCAGCGTGTGGTCGACGGCGTCCTACGCCGGCTCGACGCCCACGTACCGCTGATCCCGGGCGCACGGCAGGCGGTCGAGGCCGTCGCCGACGGGTGGCCGATCGCTGTCGCCTCCTCGGCTGACCGGCCGGTGATCGAGAAGGTGCTCGATGTGGCCGGGATCGCGTCGCTGTTCGCGGCCACGGTGTCCTCGGCCGAGGCCGGTCGCGGCAAGCCCGCGCCGGACGTCTACCTGATGGCGGCGCGCCGGCTCGGCGTGCCGGCCGAGGACGCTGTGGCGATCGAGGATGCGGGCAACGGCATGCGCTCGGCGGCGGCGGCGGGCATGGCGCTGATCGCGATCCCCAACGCCAACACCCCGGTCGATCCCGACGCTCTGGTGCTTGCGGACCTGGTGCTCGAGAGCATCGAGCAGCTCGGGCCGGAGGCGATCGTCAGGGCAGGTGCAGCGGGATCGGCTCGACGTTGAGCGTCCGCCCCACCGCCGACACGGTGCGCTCGTAGGACGCCCGCAGCGCCGCGGCGTCGGCGGGATCCGTGCGCAGGGCCCGGCCGACCGGGAGCACCTCGAGGTCGGGGTGCCGGACCCAGATCGGCACGTAGCGGATGTTCGTGACCCGGGCCCCGGTGCGATCGACGACGATCGTGAGCAGCGCGATCATGCCGTCCTGGGAGCCGTCGGGGCAGCAGGCGCTCGTCTGGTTGGAGATCAGGTTGCCCTCGCCGAACACGACCAGCTTGCCGTTGATGGTCTGGATTGGCTGCACGACGTGGACGTGCTGACCGACCACCGCCGTGATGTCGGGCGAGCGCGTGAGCGCGTTGGCGAGGTGGACCTGGAAGGTGCTCGGCTGGGTCACGTTCTCATCGCCCCAGTGGATGTTCACGATCACCACACGCGCCCCGGCCAGGCGAGAGCGATGGGCGTCGGCCAGGATCTGCGGTGCGTAGGCGCGGTTGACCGACCACGGATGCGGCGACGGGATCCCGTTGGTCAGCTCCGTGTAGGCCAGGAACGCGACCTTCACCCCCTTGACGGTGAGGATCAGCGGCGTCCGCTGCGCGGCGGCCGAGGTGAACGAGCCCGTGTTCGGGATGCCGGCGGCGTCCAGGGCCCTGACCGTGTCGTCGATGCCGGTCTGACCCTGGTCGAGCGTATGCGTGGCGGCGGTGTCACACGCGCGCCAACCCGTGGCCCGGATCGCGGGCGCCAGCGCCGGTGGGGTGTTGAAGATCGGGTAGCCCGTCGGCGGGGCCGGGGTCATCGGCGTCTCGACGTGGCAGAGCGGCAGATCGGTGCCCGTGATGTAGGGCTTGATCTGGGTGAACAGCGCGGCGAAGTTGTAGTGCGTGCCGCCGCCGAGCTCCAGGGCCCGCTCCCAGACCGGCGAATGGATCAGCAGGTCGCCGCTCGCCTCGACCGTGAACACGACCGGTCGGACCGGCTCTGTGGCTGCGGCCGCCGCGAGTGCCTGCCCGGGGGTGACGGCCCGGGTGCGGCCGGTGACGGGTCGCGCACCGACCACGGCACCGCCCGCCGCCGCAGCCAGCCCCAGCGTCAGCAGGCCGGCCAGAGCCAGCCGGCGGCGGCGGGTCGCGGCCTGCCGGCGCTCACGACGTTGGCGGCGCTGCTCTGCAGTCAGCGCTGTGGTCGGCTGCTCGTGCATCCCTCACTCCCCAGTCCGGCGCGCGCATCGACGCGGCGCCGGTCCGCTTCGGAACCGATCTTAGATCGTCCGCGCCCTTCGGGTGCGATGCTTGATCGATGTCGCGTCGCGCCTGGATCGTGTTCGCGGGTGTCGCCGCGCTGTGGGGCGCGCCCTATCTGCTGATCAAGCTCGCCGTGCACGATCTCTCACCGGCGGTGATCGCGTGTGCCCGGACGGCGATCGGGGCGCTCGCGCTGCTGCCGCTGGCGAATCGATCCGGAGCGCTCACGCCGGTCCGGGGACGCTGGCGCTGGCTGCTGCTGCTGGCCGCGGTCGAGATGGCGGTGCCATTCACGCTGATCACAGCCGGAGAGCGCCACATCCCGTCGTCGCTAGCCGGGATCCTCGTCTCCTCGGCGCCGCTGTTCGTGGCTGTGCTCGCGGTCTGGGTCGCGCCCGCCGAGCGCCCGCGCGGAATCGCCCAGCTCGGCCTCGTGGCCGGCTTCGCCGGAGTCGTCGTCCTGCTCGGCGCCCACGTGGGCGGCGCCAGCGCCGGCCTGGAGAGCGCCGGCGCGGTGCTGCTGGCCGCGGCCCTGTACGCGGTCGCCGGCCACATCCTGAGAGCCCGGTTCGCCGACGCTCCGCCGATCGGCGTGATGAGCCTCGTGATGGCGTTCGCCGCGATGCTCCTCGTGGTCCCGGCCGCAGCCTCGCTTCCCTCGAGTCTTCCCTCGGCGCAGACCTGGGTCGCGGTCCTCGGGCTCGGGATCGGCTGCACGGGGATCGCCTTCCTGGGCTTCGCGACCCTCACCAAGGAGGTCGGCGTCGGCCGGTCCTCGCTGGTCGCCTACGTGGCGCCGGTGTTCGCCGTGGCGCTCGGCGTCGTGTTCCGCTCCGAGCCGGTGTCGTGGACCACCTTCGCCGGCATGGTGCTGATCCTCGGCGGCTCCTGGTTCGCGGCGCGCCGCCGGCCGCTGGTCGAAGCCTCGCCCGTGGGCGCCCCCGCCGTCCGCTGATCAGCGCAGCGCCTGCGCGAGCGGGAAGGCGTCGAGCAGCACGGTGGCGCGGATCCGTGCCGGGAGGGTGGTGCCGGGCGCGATCGTCACGTGCACACCGACGATCCGGCCCGCCGGGTCGGTCTGCAGCGACGTCTCGTGCCGGTAGTCGATCGGCACCGGGGTGCCGGTGCTCGCGTCGGTGAGCAGGATCGACGCCACGTGCGCGGAGGCGAGCGGCAGTCGCGGGCCGTGCAGCGCGGCGTCGGCCGCGCCCGCCGCCGTCGCCGTCGGGCGGCGGATCGTGATCGGCCCGGCCGCGACCCCGGCGGGCCGCGACGCCGCCGAGCCGTGGTAGGCGCCGGAGATGAATGTGCCGCTGGCGGCCAGCACGCCGCTCGGGTTGCAGATCCCGGTGAACGTCAGCTCGGGACCATAGCTGGGCACCTTCGCGCAGATGGTCTGCGCGAACAGCGACGCTCCGGGACGGATCGCGAGGTTCGGGTCGAGCTGGCCGCGCAGCTCGAACCGCTGCAGCGGAACCGGGCCGAAGCTGAACTGGAGCCGGGCGTTGGGGCTCGAGAGGATGATCGAGCTGCCCTGGTAGCGGCCCTCGAGCGGGAAGCCGAACGCGCTCGCGGGGTCGACGCGCTCGACGCCGCGAGCGTCTCTGAACGCCCCGATCACCCACATCAGCAGCCCCGTCCTGCTCTTGGCGATCGTCGAGACGATCCAGTCGTAGCTGTCGAAGCCGATCTGGTTGACCGATGGCAGGAACGCCGGCATCGGCACCGCCAGCCGCGTGATCGTGATCGCATCGACCCGGTTGCGCCCGACGCTCAGCGGGAGCCGCGGGCCCGGGCTGCCCGTGCGCAGCGCGATCGTCTGGTCGAACCGGCCGGCCGGCGCTCCGGCGGGATCGAAGTTCCCCATCCGGCTGCCGTTGTCGGTGTAGGCGCCCGAGACCCGCAGCCGATAGGTCGTATGGGGCCGCAGGAATCCATCGGGCACCACGTACAGGTAGTGGCCGTCACCGGACTCCTGGGTCTGGAAGCGCAGCGCCGGCTGCACGTGGACGGCGGTGCCCGGCGCGAGGATGGCCGCGTTCACGGTGCGCCCGCCGCGGCGGACGATCAGCCGCAGGTTGATCACCTTCGCGGTCCCGGTCGCGACCGGTCCCGCGCTCTGCAGCGTGCTGCCCCCGGCCGTGACCACGAACACCCGGTCCAGGTTCTGGCCGAGCTCCTGCGACGGGCTCGTGGAGCAGCGGCTGTCACGACGGTGCAGGCAGTAGTCGTAAGGAACGTAGTCGACGTAGCCGTGCTCGCCGGCGATGTAGACGCCGGTCCGGCCGAGTGCGGGCGAGGCGTTGAGATCGTTGCGGTCGCGGAGCACCGGATCGGCCGGCGTCGTGTCGAAGGACCAGCGGCGATGCCCCGTGTCAGAGTCGAGCGCGTAGAGCTTGCCGTTGGATGACCCCACGTAGACGATTCCGCGGTGCTCGGCGGCCGGCGCGGCCCCGAGCGCGGGCGAGGAGCGGACCGGATCGCCGGTGTCGTAGCGCCACAGCAGCCGGCCGCTCGGCGACAGGGCATAGACCGAGCCGTCGGTCGACGCGATGTAGATCGCATCGGTCCGGCCGCGGCGGTCGATGCCGAGCGCCGGTGAGGCGTAGATGTGGTCGGTGGTGGCGAAGCTCCAGCGCACCGTTCCGGTGGCCGGGTCGAGCGCGTAGAGCTTGGAGTCGAACGAGCCCACGTACACCGTGCCGTCGGACCCGATCGCCGGCGAGGAGACGACGTAGCCGGGAACGAACGTGCTCCACAACGGCCGGCCGGCGCCGTCGAGCCGGTACACGTGCAGATCCAGCGAGCCCCAGTAGCTCGAGCCGTCGTCGGCGAACGCCGGCGTGGTCCACACGGAATTGCCCGCGGTGAACACCCACGCGAGCTTGCCCTGGGGCGTGACGGCGTAGGCGCTGCCGCCGGTGTTGCCGGCGTAGATCGTCCCGTGCGGGCCGATCGCCACGTTGCCCTCCCACCAGCTGACCCCCTGGGCCGCAACCGGTGCGACGGTGGGCCGGAAGGTCCACAGGATCCGGGGCCGGCCGGTCCGCGGGGTGGTCACGTGGTACAGGCGGCCGTCCGCGGAGCCGAACGTGAGCGGAGCCGATCCGAGCGCGGAGTCGTAGCTCGAGAGCGCGGCGGCGGCGTCGATCAGGCCACCCGTCTTCAGCCGCCACCGCAGGCGCCCGCGCGCATCGAGCGCATAGAAGAAGGAGTCGCCCGAGCCCACGTACACGGTTCCGTCGCCGCCGATGACCGGCGTGGAGAAGATGCCGCGTCCGGTCCGGAACGCCCACGGGTCCTCGCCGCCGTAGTGGGCGACGATCGCACTACGACCGCTGTTCAGGCGGTCGTGGCGCATCTCCGGCCATGGCGAGCCGGCGTCGAGCGGCACCGTGATCGGCGAGGGCGACGCCGCCTGCGCGACGCCGGTGACGCCGGTGGCGGCGATCGTGGGCGCGGTGACGCACGCCGCGCCGAGCAGCACCGCGGCGGCGCGGAGCCGCCACGGCGACCGCCGTCGGGGGCGAGGCTGGAGATGCATTCCAGCACTGTGAGCCGTACCGGGACGCGCGCGCATCGGGTGAGGATGGCACGACTGCGCGGAGAACTACGGAAACGCGGCCGCGCGGCGCCGGCGGCTCAAAGGTCGAGCAGCGGGGCGTCGGGCACGTGGCCCGACTCGGCCGGGAGCGCGGCGTCGGCGATCAGCAGGCCGATCAGGACCCCGGCGAACATCGAGGAGGTCATCAGGCCCTCCGCCATCGGATCCCCCTTGATCGGCAGCATCGCCGCCAGCCCCACGGCCAGGCGCGAGCGCCCGCCAAACGTCCGTTCCCCCGGCCGCCGCCGGGCACCGGGTGGCTCAGCGGCCCGGCAGGTGATAGATGTCGAGCTCGCCGCTGGTGGCGTGGTCGTTGGCGTCCCCGCCGGGCAGGATGATCCGCCCGCCGACCACGATCGGGCTGTTCCAGTGCCCGGTGGGAGCGGGCAGCGAGGCCAGCGCGCGGCCGGACCCGGGCTGGCGGATCAGCAGCCGACCGTCGGTCTGGTCGAACACGTACAGCAGCCCGCCCGCCACGACGGGGCTCGTCCCCGGTGTCCCGTGTTGCCACCGGACGCTGAGGCGCGGGTGCGCCCCGCCGCCGAGCACGTAGGCGGCCGTGCCGGCGCCGTCGGCGACGAACACGTAGGTGGTGCCGCGGTCACGCCACACCGCGGGCTCGCTGAACACCTGCGTCGAGCCGGGCGCCGCGATTCGCTGCAGCTCGCCCCCCAGACGCGGCCCGGGGCCCGAGGTCGTGCCGTTCAGCCGATCGAGGTCGAGCAGCTTGAGCATCCCGTCCTTGCCGCCCTGCACCACGAGCCGGCGGCCGCCGACCGCCGGCAGCAGCGCCGGTCCCGTGCTGCCGGTGTCCGTGTCGGACGCGTTCAGCGATGCCTGGTCGGTCGGGGTCCAGTTGTGCAGCAACCGCGCGGCGTCGGGCGAGAGCTCGAGCACGCTGTCCCCCCACGCCGTACTGCCGTTGAACGGCCCGTTGCCGGTGGCCACGAGCAGCCGGCCGCTATCGGTCTCCACGACGGCACCCGAGCGCCCAAAGATGGCGGAGTCGCTGGACCGGCAGGAACTCGGCGTGATCAGCCGGGCACGATCGGAGCACAGCGAGTTGAACACGTGCGCGATGTGCCCGCTGAAGCGGTCGATCGCCACCACGTGCCCCTGATAGGGCGGCGCGTCGCCGTCGTAGCCGCCGGTCGTGGCGATCACATAGGGCCCGCTGATGTTCAGAGCGGCGGCGATCTTCTCGTGCGTGGCATCGAATGTGATCGTGACGGGCCAATCCGCCGAACGGACCTCGCGCCCGGTGGCCAGGGCCAGCTTGCGGATCCGGCCATCCGGGCTGGCGGCGTACACGTAGCGCCGGTCCGGGTCGACGATCGGCGTGGCGGTCGTGATTTGCGCCGTGCCTTCCAGCAAGTGTGCGCTCGGCGGCACGTACTCCCACAGCCTCGCTCCGGTCGCGGCGTCGAGCGCGATCGTGCGCCCGTACGTCGTGGTCACGACGATCACATCCCGCGTGCGGCCGCCGATGCGAACGGCGTGGAGCTCGATCGGCGAGGAGTCGACGGTCCCGTCGAGCCGGACGACACGTCGCCTGAGGCTGCCCAGGTCGCCCGCGCCGATCCCGGTGGCGGCGGGGCCGACGCCGCTGCGGGCGGCGTCGTAATTGAAGCGCGTCCAGTCGCCGCTCGGGATCGATGCGGGGACGGCGGTGGCGCCCGCGGTCGGGGCGACCGGGTCGGCCGAGCTCGTGCGCCCACACGCACCGAGCAGCAGGGCACACGCCACCAGAGCGGCGCAGACTGACCCCCGGGCGTTCACGGCAGGATGCCCAGCAGCGCCCGCGGCGCGGCCGGCGGCTGACCGACCGCGGAACGATCCGGTCGAGGGTCGTGCCCAGCGACTGGAGCACCCGGGTGCCGAGCGTGCCGACTGGTCCGGGCACGCGGCTGGTGACCGCGGTGCCAAGGCCGACCACGCGGTCGATCAGCGTCGGGGCCGGTGCCGGGGGCGGCGATGGCGGCGGCGCGATGACAGGCGGTCGGCGCCCGCCGGAGCCACCGGTGCCGGCGTCCGCCCCCCACTGCCAGCACCGCGAGGGCGGCGATGATCGTCGCCGGAGCCAACACTGCGGCGCCCGATGCTCCGTAGAGCTGTCGCGTCCATGCGCGCGCGAGACTCATTCCAGGATGGTAGACGGGTCGCGCCCGGCTCCCGGCCGCTTACGGTGAGCCCGGCTGTACGCTCGGCGCTGAAATGCAGCGCCTTTCGATTGCTCGCTCGCTGCGCCTGGCGCTGCTCGGGCTGACCGTCGTGCTCGCGGCCGTGGCGGCAATCGGGGTCTCGAGCCTGTACCGCTCCCGTCAGCACTACGAGGACACGCTCGCCCAGAGCTCCGCGCTGGCCACCGCGGCGGCCAACCTCGCCACTGCGGGCATCGCCGAGGAGGAGGTGCTCCGCGACGCGCGCGGCCCCGCCGCCACCCGCAGGCAGGCCGCCGCCGCGTTCTCCGCCGCCGCCGGCGAGGCCGCGCGGCTGGCCCGCGATGATCCGCAGAGCGCCCGGCTCGTGGCGGTGCAGGGGTCAGCGGAGAACACGGCACGGACGCTGGCGGCGAGCCGGCAACTGTCACTGGCCAGCGGACCGCGAGGCCCGCTCGTGCGCGCCCGGGCGATCGCCGCCGAGCTCCAGGCCCACCAGCAGGTGCGCCAGGCGCAGGCCCGCAGCACGGCGCGGTCGAGCTCCCGTACGGCGATCATCCTCGTCGCCGGCGCGGGCCTGCTCGCGCTGATCGGCGCCCTGGCCCTGATCACCTTGCTGGTGGGGGCGATGCGGCGTCCGCTGGACGCACTCGTGGGCGCCACCCGGGACCTCGCCGCCGGCGAGCTCGAGCGTCGCGTCGAGCCGTCAGGGCCACGCGAGCTGCAGGACCTCGGCACCGCGTTCAACGCGATGGGCGAGGATCTGCTCGGTGCTCAGCGCCGGATCGAGAAGGAGCGGCGCCGGCTGGCGGTCACGATCGAGAGCCTCGGGGACGCGCTGATCGTGACCGAGCCGGATTCGCGCGTTGCCGCCGTCAACCCGCGCGTCGCCGACCTGGTTCCCGAGCTCGTGGCCGGAGGGAGAGTGGACGCGCCCGAGAGCCCGCTGCCGTCTCTGGCCGAAGCGCTGTCAGGCGAGACGGTGGTCGAGCACGACGGCCGGACGTTGTCGGTGATCGCCGCGCCGCTGGGCGACGAGTCCGCCGGTTACGTGTGGACGGTGCGCGACATGAGCGAGCGCGCGCGCCTCGAGCGGGCCAAGAGCGAGTTCGTGGCCACGGCGTCGCACGAGCTGCGCAGCCCCCTGACATCGATCAAGGGCTTCGTCGAGCTGCTCGAGCGCTCGCCGGAGAACATGTCGGCGCGCCAGCGCGAGTTCGTCGACATCATCCTGCGCTCCACCGACCGGCTCGTCGACCTGGTCAACGACCTGCTCGACGTGGCCCGAATCGAAGCCGACCGGGTCGAGATCAACCGCCGCCCGATCGACGTCGGCGAGGCGGTGCGGGAAGTCGCGGAGCTGATGGGGCCGCAGATCGAGGAGAAGGGGCAGCACCTCGGGGTGTACGTGGCCGGCGCCCTCCCGCCGGCGCTCGCCGACCCCGGCCGCGTGCGCCAGATCGTCGCCAACCTGCTCACCAACGCCCACTGTACACGGGGGAGCGTGGCCGCATCCACGTCGGCGTCGAGGCCGATCGTGCCTGGATCCAGATCGTGGTCGCTGACTCGGGCAAGGGAATGACCGCGGAGGAGAAGGCGCGGGTGTTCGAGCGCTTCTACCGCGGCGACGACGGTGGCTCGGGAGCCCGCGGCACCGGGCTCGGGCTCGGGCTGTCGATCGTCAAGTCGCTCGTGGACCTGCACCAGGGTCGCATCGAGGTCGAGAGCGAGCCCGGGCAGGGAACCACGTTCCGCGTCCTGCTCCCGAGCGCCGCCTCCGCCCCCGGGACGCTGAGCGCGCTCGAGCGCATCCGCGGCAGCCGGGTGCTCGTCGTCGACGACGACCCGTTCATCCGCAAGCTGATCGCCACGACGCTCGAGGACGTCGCCGGTTTTGTCCTGCACGAGGCGGCCGACGGGATCGAGGCGGTGGAGGTGGCCGAGCGCGAGCGGCCCACGCTCGTCTTCCTCGAGTCGACATGCCGCGGTGCAATGGGATCGACGCCTGCCGGCAGTTGCGCCAGGGCACCGGCACAAGCGGCACGACGATCGTGATGCTGACGGCGGCGCACGGCGACAGCGTCGAGCGCGAGGCCGAGGAGGCCGGCGCCGACCTGTTCCTGACCAAGCCGTTCAGCCCGCTCGATCTGCTGCGGCTCGTCGACCAGCTCGGCGAGCAGCCGCACAGCTGAGCCGATCTCGGCTCAGGCCTACGAGGCCGAGCGCAGCGCGGCCGACCGGTCGCGACGCTCGACGTACTCCCCGGCCACCTGCTCGAGGATCGCCGTCGTCGCCGGCGAGCGAAACCCGCCGGCGCGGGTCGCGGCGACGACCCGGCGTACCGGCATGTCGCGGCCCGCGAGCGGCCGGATCACGATGTCCTCGCGGACGTTGGAGAGCGCCAGCTCGGGGACCAGCGAGAACGCCACC
>Ga0209048_10006767_pt1 | contig 10686 bp, 12 predicted proteins | sample FrelakmetCRP12CR_FD_187146 | JGI IMG/M metagenome (GOLD analysis project Ga0209048, IMG submission 187146) | Freshwater lake sediment microbial communities from the University of Notre Dame, USA, for methane emissions studies - CRP12 CR (SPAdes)... | ecosystem: Environmental > Aquatic >... | reverse complement strand
AGGAGCACGTCGCGTGACACGGTGGTCTCGACGATCGCGTCGAGGATGTACGCACGCCAACGGTCGTGGTCATCGACGTAGCGGGAGGCGCCCGGGTAGCCCCCATGGAATAGGAACGTGTCGAGGTCCCAGCCGAAGGCGTCGCGGCACTCGGCGAAGGTCCAGTGGGTCGACCGCACGGTCTCGAAGCGCCCGGCGAGGCTTTCGGTCAGTCCGCGTTCTACGAGAAGCGGCGATGAACCGAGCAGTACGACGCGGAGGTCGCGCGCGGCCCACGTGTCGGCGTCCCACTCGGCCTTCACTTGCTCGGGCCAGCCCTGCGCCTTCTGCACCTCGTCGAGGACCAGGATGGACGGCTCACCTTGCTGCCGGGCGGCACTCCATTGTTGGGCGACCCACTCGGGGCCGAACGGCACCGGGCTGTCGGCGCTCGCGTACACGAACGGTAGGCCAAGCTCGTCGATGGCCTGACGCACGCTGGTCGTCTTCCCGCTCTGCCGGGGGCCGAGGACGATCTGAATGGACCCGCGCCCCTCGCGCAGGCGTGAGACGAGCATGTCGGTGGTGTAGCGCCGATACATCGTTCGGCTCTCCAGAGAATCGCTCAACGTAGTGAGCATTATCGCTCAACATATCGCGCAAAGCAACGGCTCTCCCGCCTGCGCCCACATGACGCGGTCGCTGCCTGGATCGCGGGAGTAGACCGCGGCGGAGACAGTACGTGTGCAGCACGGCAGCGGACCGCTGCGGCGCGTTCAGGGGTAGACTGGCACTGACGCAACCGGAGGTGTGGCTTTGGGTCCTGTGCTATCGCCGTCTATCGACAAGCTGCCTGATGCCATCGCGCGCCTGGTCGAGGGGTTCGACCCGCTGCGCATCGTCCTCTTCGGCTCGCACGCTCGTGGCGAAGCGCATCCCGACAGCGACCTCGACCTGCTCGTCGTGGTGCCGCACTTGGGCGACAAGCGCGAGACGGCCGTGAGCATGACCAAGGCTCTGCGCGGGCTGCGGGCCGCGATCGAGGTCGTGCCCACAGACCCGGACGAGATCGCCCGTCGCGGCGAAACCCCGGGCGACGTGCTCAGATCAGCACTCCGCGAAGGAAAGGCCGTGTATGAGCGCGACGCCTGACGAGCTCACGGCGGAGGCGGCACGCTGGCTGCGATTCGCGGCCGAGGATCTGGCGGCCGCCGAGGCGCTGCGGTCGGCGCCGGGTGTTGCCGCGCGGCACGTCGCGACACTCGCTCAGCAGTCTGCCGAGAAGGCGATCAAGGCCGGACTCGTGTTGCTCGACGTCGATCCCCCAAGGACTCACAATCTGGAGCTTCTCGTGGACTTGTTGCCGGACGACTGGATAGTCCATGCGTCGTCCGCAGACCTGGCGCGGCTGAGCCTGTGGCTCGTGGAGTCGCGCTATCCTGGTGAATGGCCGGAGGCGACGGAATCCGCTGCGGCAGAGGCGCTCGCCGCCGCCCGAGACGTGCTTGCGATGATGAGCTCGGACCTGAGCGCTCGCGGGGTGGCGTCGGCGACGTAGTCCTCGCAGACGAGCTGGAACAGCCGCCGCAGCAGAGCCGGCTTGTCGATGCGCGTGAGCAGGAGCACGTCGCGTGACACGGTGGTCTCGACGATCGCGTCGAGGGCATGTCGGTGGTGTGGCGCCGATAGATCGTGGCGGTCACCGACGCAGGCGTGGCCAGGATGCGTGGCGCCTGCCGGCGGCCTCAGATGACGCCTGTCGCCTTGAAGTAGATCACGAGCGCGAGGATCCACAGCAGCACGATGATGGTGATGATGCGCGTGGTGCTCCAGCGCGCCGGCTTCTGATGCGGCGCTCTCCAGCTGGTCTGATCCTCGTGGTCGTGAAGCTGCTCGGCGGAGAGCCACATGCGGTCCGAGCGCTGCGTTCCGAGCGTCCCGCGATTGGGATGGGCGTCCTTCTCGGTGGGTGGCGGAGTGCCCATGGCGCGTCTCCTCATGTCTTGCGTGGTTGCGACAACCATAGCACTTCGGGGAACGGCCGCAAGCAGTGCGGGTGCCAGTTGGCCTGGCAGTAGGCGCCGACGCCGAGGAGGGCCACGATGTCGCCCTCTTTGAGGGGCGGCAGGGGGTAGTCCTCGGCGAAGATGTCCGGGCCTTCGTTGATGTGACTGGTCAGCGTGTAGGAGGCCGTGCGCGGAGCGTCGGCCGCACGGCAGAGCACCGTTTCGACGAGCTCCTTGTAGATGAAGGCAAGGTGCATGACGTTCCAGCCGCAGGTGAGGCCGGCGAAGACGGCGCTGCCGTCGCCGGCCTTGCTCCTGTCCTCGATCGTCACGACCTCGGCGAGCAGCACGGCGGCGTTCTTGCAGAACATCTCGCCGGGTTCGCAGGCGATGGTCACGCCGAGCGGGCCGAAGTGCTCGGCGAGGATGCCCGCGTAGGCGTCGAGGTCGAGTGGCCGCTGGCCCTGCCGCATGACGGCGGCGAGGCCGCCGCCGGCGTTGACCTCGCGCAGCGGGCAGCCGGCGTCGATGGCGCGTCGCGCCATGGTGGCTGCGGCTGCGACGGCGCGCTCGAACGCCGGCAGGTCGTCGTCCAACAGGTGATGGCTGACGTGGAAGTGGACGGTGTCGATGGTGAGGTCGTACGAGCGGGACACCGCGATGGCCTCGTCGAGGCGCTCGGGGTAGATGCCGAACTTGGTCGGCGCGTCGCCGCTGTAGTAGCTGATGCCGCTCTCGGGGCGGGCGGCGCTGACGCGGGGGTTGATGCGGATGCCGGTCGTGCCCCCGCGGTCCCGCCGCCCGTAGCGGTGGATCTGGCTGATGAGGTCGAGGTTCATGTGCACGCCGTGCTCGAGGATGACGTCGAGGTCGCGGTCGCTCACGTTCGTGCCCGTGTAGCTGATCTCGGCGGCCGGGAAGCCGTGGGCGAGGCCGTGCTCGACCTCGCCGGGCGAACAGACGTCGAGCCCGACGAACTCCGGAGTGCCGGGCTCGCCGAGTGCGTGGATGCGCGCCAGCACCTCGGGCTCGCGCTGGCTCTTGAGCGCCCAGCGGACCTTCCAGGGTAGGCCGGTGCGCGCCATCGCCTCTTGCAGGGCGCGCACGTTCTGCTCGATGTGCGTGAGATCGTAGACGAACAGCGGCGTGCCGTGCTCGCGGGCCAGCGTCTCGGCGTCGCGTCCGGCGACGAGCAGGCGGCCGGCCCGGGCTTCGAGCCCCGGCCGCTGCCACCAGTCGCGAGGGTGGTCGTGAGGGGTGGTCACGTCGCTCCGTTTCGTCGCGCGGCGCCTTGCGAACTCCGCCGCAGAGTGTCTCGCGGCGCGGGTCTTCCGCGCAAGCCGGATGCTACCGCGGGTTTGACGGCGGCGCCGTGGTGGGCAGAATCGCCCGCGACGGCGCCGCCCGCGCGGCGACGCGCTACACTCACGACGCGTTCCCGCGAGCGAGGAGGCCGAGCATGAAGTACGTCTGCAGCGTCTGCGACTACGTCTACGATCCCGAGGTCGGCGACCCGGACAACGGCGTCGAGCCGGGCACGGCCTGGGAAGACCTGCCCGACGACTGGGTGTGCCCCGAGTGCGGCGTGGACAAGGACGAGTTCGAGCCGCTCGAGGACTAGTTCGGCGAAGCGCTACTGAGGGGCCCGCCGCCGAGCGGCTTGAGACCCTCGGCGAGCGTGATCAGTTCCTGCCGCGTCAGGGCGCCGGTCACGTACACCACGGAACGCGCGTCGCTGACGAACAAGGTCGGCCCGGACCTCTCATACCACGTGTACGCGGTGGCTCCGGCGAAGGCCCCGTACTGCAGCGATGTGGTCTGCAACGAGAGCTTCGGTGACCTGCCGGACGCGAGCATGTCTCTGATGAGGCCGGCAGACGTCCGCGCCGCCCTGGGACCCAACTGCTGCACGGTGAACCAGGTGAGGCCGCGGGTGTAGAGAAGGCTCACCCGCTGCTCGCCTGGACCCGTCTCGGGCGGGGGCGGCGCGGGCTCGTGGCTCAGCCACTCGCGGGGGGCGAGTGCCGCGTCGGCCGTCGCCACCGCTTTGAGGGCGTAGCCGTCCGGCACGAGATCCGACTGCAGCGGGGCATAGCCGGCCCTGCGGCCGGCCGCGTCCAGGGACGGCGCGTACGTGTAGGTTGGGTCTCGCAGCGTCTCGACGGTGTCGTGAGACCCGGCGGATCCCGGGGCGACTGCGGGGCCGCCGACCTGGTCGTGCGACGTCGCGGCTCCCCAGGCAGGGGCGGCGCTGAAGGTATCGTTGCGCGCACCGCTGGAGTCCGAGTACCAGACGACGAGGCCCGATCCCTGGTCCACGACCAGCTCGATCGTCGATCCATCCAGCTCCATCGCGGCGCGCCACACGGCGCGGTCGCCATCCTTGAGCGGCTTGATGCCTACGGTGCGGTCCCTGTCCTCGACCGCCGAGCGCACGACGGCGGCGAGGCCTTGGTAGTCGAGCGGGCTGAGAGTGGCGACCCTCCACACAGGCGGCCACGCATTCAAGGTCCTGCGCGTGTGCGTGCCGACGGCCAGGATCTGCGTGGTCAGCTCTGTGCGCTGGCTCGCATCGTAGGACGAGCGCAGCTTCGGCGAGACGTCGGCCTGCGTCGACGGACCCGGCCGCATCGTCCCCCCTGCGTCGCCGGAAGCCAGCGCTGCGAACGAGCCGCAGAGCGTGGCTGCGGGACGCGGCGTCGCTCCCGGCGCCGGAGTCTCACGGTTGCGCACGAGGACGTACGTGCCCTGGATGCTCGCGATGTCCGGTGTGGGGACGGACGGCGGCGTGCGCAGCAGAAAGACGTAGGCGAGGGCGAAGATGATTCCGAACGCCATCAGCGTGGCGCCGAAGCGGGACGGCCGGCGCGCCAACCTTGCCGAGCGGAGCCTGCCGCTCGCGCGCTCCGGGGTACCAGTCATGGTTGAATCTGAAGCGACCGCGCGAGCCTCACGACCCGCCGCGCCTTCCGCCGCCCCAGGTGAAGAACAGCGGCAGGAAGAGGAACGTGAAGCCGAACTTGCGCGAGACGAAGAGCGTCAGCGCCGCGATCAACAGGCTGACGCCGATGAGCATGAGGGTGCGTTGACTCATGCGGCAAGCGTGACGGCCGCAGGGCGGCGGCGCAAGCCGCCGCCCTGCGGCTGGTGCGCCGCCCCCGGTCTGTGATTACCTTGGCGGGCATCATCGACCCCCGGCCCCGGAGGAGGCAGGCGTGAAACGCAATCTGTTCGCCGGCCGCAGGCGCAGCGGCGGCATCGGCCTCGACGTGTTCACCGACGACGAAGTGCAGGATATCCACCTGGCGACGCTCGAGGTGCTGGAGCGCACCGGCGTGTGGGTGGAGATCGACGAGGCCCTCGACATCTTCGGCGACGGGGGCTGTGTGGTCGACCGCGAAACACGGATCGTGAGGATCCCGCCGCACGTCGTGGAGGACGCCATCCGCAGCGCGCCGGCAAGCATCACACTCTGCGGGCGCGACCCGAAGAACGACATCGTCATCGAAGCGGGTCGCGTGGGCTTCAGCAACTTCGGCGAGGGCGTCATAGTGGTAGACCCGTACAGCGGCGAGCTGCGGGCGTCGACCAAGCAGGACCTCACCGATATCGCCAAGCTCGTCGACGCGCTGCCCGAGGTGGACGTGTTCGAGATCGCCGTCGGCGCCGGCGACATGCCGCCGGCGACGGCCTCGATCCACAACCACGAGGCGGCCATCGCCGGCCAGACCAAGCCGATCTCGGGGGGGCCGCTGGACGGCCGCGCCGTGCGCATCAGCCTGGCCATGCTCGAGGCCGTGCAGGGCAGCGCCGAGGCGGTGCGCGAGCGCCCGATGATGATCATGGGCACCTGCCCGGTGAGCCCGCTCAAGCTCGTCGGTGACTGCTGCGAGATCGTCATCGAGGCGGCGCGCGCCGGCGTGCCGAGCTGCGTGCTCAGCATGGCCATGGCAGGGGGCTCGTCGCCGGTCACGCTCGCCGGCACGCTCGTGACCCACAACGCCGAGGTGCTCGCCGGCATCGTCCTCGCGCAGCTCACGGAGCGCGGCGCGAAGGTGCTGTACGGCTCTTCGACGACCGCCATGGACCTGCGGCTCGCGGCGGCCTCCGTCGGCTCGCCGGAGTGCGCGCTGATCAGCGCCGGCGCGGCCCAGCTCGCCAGGCAGTACCGCCTGCCGAGCTACATCGCCGGTGCGTAGGGCGACAGTAAACTCAGTGACGTGCAGACCGGTCACGAGAAGACACTCACGGCCTTGATGGCAGCGTTGGCAGGGACCAACCTGATCTACGGCCTGGGGATGATCGAGTCGGGCGTCACCTTCGACTACGCGCAGCTTGTGATCGACGACGAGATCGCGCGCATGGTCAAGCAGGTCGTCGGCGGTATCCGGGTGAACGACGAGCGCCTGGCGGTGGATGACATCGGTCGCGTGGGCTCGTTCGGCGACTTCCTGAGCCTCGACGCGACGCTGGCGCACATGCGCGAGCAGTCGCAGCCGGCGCTCATCGACCGCCGCGTGCGCGAGGACTGGGAGGCGCGCGGCAGCACCGACATGTACCAGCGCGCCCAGATGCGCGCCCGCGAGATCCTCGAGACGCACGTGCCGGAGCCGCTGCCCGGCGACGCGCGGCAGCGGCTCCGCGGCATCGTGGACGACGCCGACCGCGAGCTGGCCGGCGCCTGACGTCGATGGAGGAGCGGGCTGGGCGGGGCGGCTCTTCCGGCCGCCCCGCCCGCTTGCGGTGTCTTCGGCTCCGCTCTACTTCGCCTCCTCGATCCATCCCGAGGAGATGACCGTGTCGCCTCTCACGAAGTCCTGCCGCTCCATGAAGTGCGAGAACTCGTGATACGTGAGACCCGCGTACGCGCCCGACCCTGAGTACGTGGCGTACTGGAAGTGCTCGACCGCGCTCGGCCCGCGCACCCCCGACAACGCGAGTGTCTTCCAGGCGCCGTCCAGGTTGGTGATCGACCAGCTGCCTCCGTAGTCCACGCTGCCGTCGGCGCGCTCGGCGTCGCCCTCGAACGATCCCTGAAGGCGACCGCCGACGCGACCGTCGGAGGCTTCTACATCGACAAGCCAAGGCTCCGGGCCCTCGTACGCCGGGTGATCCATCGTGTCGATGGCGACCACCGGCGTCCAGTTCGCAGGCGTCGACCCCGGCCCGGGCGCCGGCGGCACCGGGCTCCCGTCGGCAGTCTCGATCCACCCGGCGTTGACGATCTGGATGTCGGGCGTGAAGCCCTCCCCGGCCTCCACGAACCAGCCACTGCTGCGCAACACGAGCCCGGCGTAGCCGCCGGTCCCCTTGAAGGTGCCGTAGACGTGATGGGTGTCCCCGCCCGCGGCGATGCCGCCCGTCCATCTGCCCGCCCAGGTCCCGCCCGGGTTGGAGAGGCGGATCGTGCCCCACAGCCTGGCGCTCATGTCGGCTTGCCGCTGATCGACGTTGAAGACGACGACCCACCTGCCGTTGAGGCGCGGGTCGGAGCTCTGGTTGCGGTACGTCCACACGGTGTGGCGCATCTGCACGACGCCGCCGACCGTTTTGGTGCTCCCGCCGCCGTGCTTCTTGATCAACGACTGCGTGAACACGACGGGGAGCATGCCGCGGAGCTTCTGGGCGGCCGCCGGCGTCGCCAGTGCGACCGGCGTGCCGCTGACGATGGCCGCCGGTGAGACGGAGTCCGTGCTCGAGCCGCCGCACGCCGACGCGCCCGCTGCTCCCAGAGCCGCGGCCAGCAGCAGCAACAGCGCGAACGCGAGCCTCGATCTGACCGTCACGCGGGTCCTCGATGCGGCCACTCTGCGCGGTGCGACCCGAGTGTCTTTCGCACGCGTGGGGCCGTTGGAGACGTAGCTTGCCATGGTCCCTCCTCCCTGTCGCCGGGGATGCTCTCTCCCCACTCAGACAGACCTGTCAAGGGACCGGTTTCTTCGTTGGTCGTCGTTGGGGGATGAGCCGGGCCGGCGGTGCACAGGGCTCCGGCGGATCGGCCGGGGCGGACGCCAGGGCGTTCCTAGTCCGCCGTTGAAGCGGCGGGATAGACCTGCAACGAGTTCGCGATGGCGAGAAGCTCCTCGGCCGTGGCGCCGCCGGCGATCGTCAGCAGGACGCCGTCCTTGACGGCCCAGAGGTGCGGCGTGGACGAGGTGGTCGCCACCACGATGCTCGCCGTCGTGCCGGCAAATGCGCCGGACCTGATCGCCGCCTCGGTCCGTACCAGGCTGGTCCACTGGGGGTCGTAGGAGTCCACCGGGTCGTCGGTGGCCGAGAAGTACGCCCCGACGACCTTTCGCGTCGAGACCGTCAGCGCATCGAAGCCGTGGGTGTATTGCAGCGCGAACACGTGTCGTGCGCGGAACATGTGGTTCGTGGTGAGCGCGCGAGTCGCGACGGCCACGTAGGCCAGCTTATAGCCGCCCGGCAGGCCGGGCACGAGCGGCGTGGCGCCCGCCAGAGCGCGTGTGTCGTCCAGCGTCACCCGCCGGAACCCGCCGTCGACGCGCCTCGTGGTCAGCCCCTTCAGCGGCCGCAGCGTGAACACGTGCGCGGGCAGCGGCTCGTTGACGCGCACGTTGCGGACCCGCAGCTCGGCCGTCAGAGTCCCGGCCGTCACCTGCTGAAAGCGGACCGGGAGCCAGGTCTGCTTGTCCACCGTGACCTTGTAGACGGGCCAGTCGATGCCTTGGGTGGAGCCGGCCGGCGAGGCCACGCCGGCGCCTTGCGAGCAGGTGACCGTCCACGCCGGCCTGCCGTCGAGTACGGTCCCTTCGAGCTTGAAGGCTCCAGCGGCCATCATGGCACGCAGGGTGGCGCCGAAGTCGACGCCGGTGAGGGGGCTGGCCCAACGGTCCGGCGGCCCCAGCGGATAGTGCTTGACGACGACCAGCTCCCGTCCGGGTCTGAGGTGCCAGAGCACGCCGGTGGAGGCGTCGTAGGCGAGGTCGTCCTTCACGCGCAGGCGTGCTTCAGCGTCCGCCGCTCCGGTCTGCGTTTGGCCGGTCAGCGTCAGGCGGTAGCTTCCACCTGCGCTCTGCACGACGCGGTATCGCCAGACGTCGTAGTGATAGCCGACCCCCGACCTGTTCCAGTCCGCTCCCTTCATCACGACGTCCGCCTGCCAGGTGCGACCCGACGAGTACGCGCTGAGGGCTCGCTGGAGGACCTCAGCGGCGCTCACAGTCGGTGGGCCCGAAGTGCGCGGCAGGCCGAAGAGCACGGCCGCCGTGGCGACCGCGGCCAGCGCCGCCGCGGCGACCGCGACGCGCAGCCTCCGCGTGCCGAGGGCGGCGCGCAGGCGCCGGCCGAGGCCGGCTCGAGGCTGCCGCTCAGCGGCAGCCGCGGCGACCTGGAGGCGCATCTGGTCCCAGTACTCCGCCCCGTGGTCGGGCTCGTCCAGGAGCCGCAGCTTCTCGCCGAGCTCCCTGTCGCGGATCTCGTCCATCACTGCACCTCGAAGCTCAGCGACGGACCCAGACAGCGGCGCAGCGTCGCTCGTGCCGTGGAAAGGCGCGAGGCCAGCGTGCCCATGGGCACGCCGAGGATCTCGGCCGTCGTCGCGTAGTCGTAGCCATCGCGGTCGACGAGCAGGACCGCGAGCCGCTGTTCGGGTGGGAGGGTGGCGAGGGCGTCGGCCAGTGCCGCGCGCGTAGCCAGGGCGTCGGCAGGGTCCGGTTCGCAGTCCGGCGGCTCCGGGAGGTCTTCCGGCGCGAGCGGGTAGAGGCGATCGGCGCGGGCGACGGCGTCACAGCACGCCCGATACGTGATGCGGCACAGCCAGGTGCCCAGGGAAGACTCGCCGCGAAAGCCGCGGAGCGAGCGGTAGACCCTCAGCGTCACTTCCTGAAGGACGTCGTCCATCAACTGGCGATCCCCGAGGACGTGAAAGGCGACGATGCGCAGGCGACGGTCGTAGTGACGCATGACGCCGATGAACGCCTCGTCGTCGCCGTGCACGGCGGCGGCGAGGACGTCAGGATCGACCTCCTCGGTCCTCTGGAAGCTGGCAGACAGGGCCGTCCCTCCCTCCGGGCGCCTGACCCGCTCACGTGCGAGCGTAGCAGGAAAGGGCCGAAGCCGGAGCGTTGCCGCAGGCCGGAAACGGGCCCTCGTGCCGGCTGCGGTGGTCGTCGCGTCCATGAAGCCGCTCCCTCCCTTCGACTTGATAGACCGGGGAGGGACGCGACTTCTTCGTTTGGATCCACGAGAGAGGGAGGGGCGAGGAGGAGGGTGCAGCCGCGCTTCGCGGCGCCTGATACGATGCATCCGGAGGCGCCGCGGGTCCGGGGCCAGCGGTCGGCGCGCCAGCGACGCGAACGGGGTGATACCGGTGGAAGCCAGGATCCCGACCCGCATGGGCGACGGTTTCATGGTCGAGATGACGCGCAGCGAGCTGCGCGCCGACATCGAGCAGGCGACCACGCAGGCGGCGGCCAAAGCCAAAGTGCCGCCGCTCAGCGCCGCCGAGCAGGCCCACCTCCTCGACATCTACGCGTCTCCGGCGGCGTTCACCGCCGTCGACATCGGCGACCAGGTCGTGCTGAGCTGCGACGGCGGCGGCAGCAAGATGACCGGCACCGACATGCAGGACCTGCTGGAGAGCGAGCAGCGCCTGGGCCAGGACATCCTCGAGCTCTGGCACATCGAGTACAGCTACAAGGCGATCAAGACGATCCTGCCGTTCCAGCAGCAGGTG
>Ga0209048_10006766_pt1 | contig 10686 bp, 6 predicted proteins | sample FrelakmetCRP12CR_FD_187146 | JGI IMG/M metagenome (GOLD analysis project Ga0209048, IMG submission 187146) | Freshwater lake sediment microbial communities from the University of Notre Dame, USA, for methane emissions studies - CRP12 CR (SPAdes)... | ecosystem: Environmental > Aquatic >... | reverse complement strand
CTGCGACGCCCCACCACGGCAGGTCGAAGACGCCAGAGAACAATACCAATTCCACGGACATTCGCTCGATGCTGCAACAAGGGTAAGCTAAGGCGGCCCCGCGGCGTGCGGCTTGATCCAGATCAATCGGTCCCGGTGCCCGACGGTTGCGCCCGGGCCCGGCGTGACGCCGCTTCGTAACACGGAGCAGGATTTCGGCAACCGCAAGGGCGAACGTGGGAACCTTGGCCGCGAGAATCGATCGTCCAAGGGCGCTCGTCGCGGGCGAACGTCGGCCGGGGTTTGCACCCGGGAGGGTCGGGAATACACTCAGCCGGACGCAGAAACGTCGAGGACCCGGCGACGCAGCGGGACGAGCCCGTGCGTCGGCGTCGGATTGCTAACGGAGTCCGGATGGACCAGCCGCAGTTCAACGAATTCAAGAGCCGGAGCGGGCTGCAGCGCATCGTGCGCGCGCTCGGTTATTCGCTGAACGGACTCCGCGCGGCACTGGCCCACGAGCACGCCTTCCGGCAGGAACTGATCCTCGCGGCGATGCTGATTCCCGTCGCCCTGCTCCTGCCGGTATCGGGCTTGTCGAAGGCGTTGCTGGTGGGCAGCGTCATCCTGGTTCTGATCGTCGAGTTGCTCAATTCCGCGATCGAAACGGCGATCGACCGCATATCGCTCGAAGCCCACGTGCTCGCGAAGCGGGCAAAGGACCTGGGCAGTGCGGCAGTGTTCCTGAGCCTCGTCGACGTCGTGGTCGTCTGGGCGCTGGTCCTGTTTGCATGAGGTGCCGAGCGACTGACCGATGCTTCCGGCCGGGCGGCGAGGGGCGGGCGCTTTCCGGGTCGATTTCCGCTGTCGGCGGCCCCGCGCTCCCGACATGGTTCTGAGCGGCGTCAATGTCCCCCATGGACTCCCGGTTCAGAATGTGCTGACCATCCCACGCGCGAGGAACCCATGACGTACCGATCCATTTTCGTCCATGTCGACGATGCCGAGCCCTGCGAGCGCCGGCTCGCGGTCGCCGCCCGGCTGGCGCGGGCGTATCCGGCAGAGCTGCTGGGGGCCTATCTGGTGCCGCCGGAGGATCTCACACCCTTCGCGTCGGCCGTGATGCGGGGTGACGTTGCCAGGGAGCAACGCCGCGAGGCGCTTGCGGCGCCGCGCGCCGCGGAAGCGCGCTTCCGGGCTGCCGCCAAGCAGGCGGGCGTCACCTCCGTCAACTGGCACGCGCCCTCCGGCAACCCGGTCGAGTCGGCTGTCCTGCACGCGCGCTACGCCGACTTGGCCGTCATCGGCCAGCCGCCGCGCGACGAGCCGACCCTTGCCTTCAGCACCGAGCTCGCCAATGCCGTCGTGATGTCGTGCGGCCGCCCCGTGCTGTTCGTCCCCTACGTGGGGGAGTACGCGACGGTGGGCGAGCGCGTGATGATCGCCTGGAAGGACTCCCGCGAGTCGGCGCGCGCCGTCGCCGACGCGCTTCCGCTGCTCAAGGACGCGAAGAAGGTGTTCGCGGTGGCCATCACTTCCGACAAGGACGACAGTCTCGGCGACCTGCTCGCCGACGCGCAGGTTGCCGCGTTCCTGCGCCGGCACGAGGTCGACGCGACCGTCCGGCGCATCGCCGCACCGGACATTGACGCCGGCGAGCTGCTGCTGTCGCAGGCCGCCGACTTCAGCGCCGACCTGATCGTCATGGGCGCGTACAGCCGGCCGCGGATCGCCGAGCTCGTGTGGGGAGGAGTCACCCAGGTGATGCTGGCGTCGATGACGGTGCCGGTGCTGATGTCGCACTGAACGGGGCGCGCCGCGCGTCCGGCTCACACTGCCGTTACGGAATGGCCCTGGCGCCGGCGCGTGCGGGGTTCCCCGATGCGTCGATGTGCCTTCGGAATGCGCTGGTGCGGGCTCCCGGCTAATTTGCGCCGAGGAGCTGCGGCCAGCGCGCCATCCAGCAACATTCGTGATCGAAGTCGTCGAGCACGACCACGCGCGCCTCGGGATGGCGAACCCGGAACGACGCCGTGACGTCCGGCGGTACCCTGCGGTCACGGCCGCCCGCGTAATGGAGCTGGGCTATCGCGGGTGGAAGCGCCGGCAGCAGCGCGGGATTGAGCGAACCCACCATAGGGCTGTAGCCGTGGAGACTCGCCCAGTAGTCGGTGTCGAGGTTGGCGGCGATGGTGACGACGCCGACCGTCTCCGGCAATTGCGCCGCCATGAGCCACGCGATGGTGCCGCCGCCGCTATAGCCGACGAGCACGATGCGCCGATGCGGATGCGCCGACAGGAAGCTGCGCAATGCCGCGACCATGCTCGCCACCACCTCGGGTGCATAGCGCCGGTGGGTCCACAGCAGCGGACCGCAGCCCGGATCGGTGGTGGTCCCGAAGTAGCAGGGCCGGCCGAGGAGAAGGCGCGTGCCTTCGTCGCGGGACATCAATTCGAGGGCGAACGGCGTGCGCGGCGTCGGATCGTCGGAAACGCGCGTGGATTCGAGCCAGGGCGTGCCGTCGTGCTCGACGTACACGTGCAGGGTGTCGGAGTCTTGCCGTGCTCCGGCCGCATAGGCGCGATGACGAAACCCGTTGCCTTGCAGGCTGATCGCCTCGAATCCCAGGTCCGTCGCACGGCGCTCGAAGCGCTCCGCCGGTGTCGCGCATCCGGCGAGAAGCGTCGCCGTCAGCGCAAAGCCGAGCGCGAATAAGCCTTGCGGGCGGATGCGCGGACGCACGTCGCGCGGGCGGTCCGCCGGGCGCCGTCGTCCCGGCCCGCCTCCCTGCAGCGGGCCGGTGTCGGCGTCGCACCGGAACCTGCTCTGCGACGACGCCGTGCCGGTCCGCAAGGAGTCGGCTCCGGCCCGGCGGCCCGGACGGCCGTTGTCGATCAGAACTGCTTGCGCAAGCCGAGCACCAGGCCGTAGGCGGTCGCATCCTGGAGTCCCACCGCCGCGCCCAATTGCAGAAATGCGGTGAGGTTGTCGGGGAACGTGGCCGTGCTGCCGACCGCCAAGACGGCATAGTCGCGGGTCGGTCCGGCCGTCGGAATGGCGAAGAAGGTATTCGTGGGGTCGTTCACGTACTTCGATATGATCGATGGGCTGTCGTTCTCGAACTCGTGCATCCACTGCGCCGAAAAGTAGGGGACGAAGACGCCCACGGAGCTGCCAACCGTCGTGGAGACCTTGGCGCCCAACGCAGACTGCAGGGAGCGGATCGTGCGCGAGTCGACGGCGAGGCCCAGGCCGCTCGTGGGTTCGCTTTCCGAGAACGCCTTGTTCTTGACCCAGATGTAGCCGAGTCGCAGCGTCGGCGTGACGGTCATGCTCCCCGTCTCGTAATTGGCGCCGATGCCGAGCGCGGCCGACCACTGGTCGCCCTTCGGGCTGGCCGTCGCCGATCCCTGGATCGCGGGAGCCGCGGGATTGTTGGACGGGATGAAGATGTTGCGCACCGAGTCGTAGTTGACCCCCCCGTACGCGAGAAAGCCGTCGAGGAACCAGGTGTCGGAGTAATACGTTCCGTAACCCACGACACCGGTGGTCGCCGCCTTGACGCTGCCGAGCGACTGGTCGTAGTCGGAATGCGTGTCGCCGTAGCTGAACGCGGCGCCGAGCACGACCGAATTGCTCACGCGGTAGTCGACGCCGGCAAGCACGTTGAAGTTCCTGTACTTGTAGGCGTCCTGCAACGTGGTCTGGTCGACGTTGCCCCAGTTGTAGCCCAGGTTGAGAAAGCCGCCCCAGGGCCCGCCCAGCGGGGTGTCGGCGCTCGCGGCACCGCCGCTGGCGCCCTGCAGGTCCCCTTTCGCGACCTGCGCGCTGGTGGCAGGCTGCGCTTCCTGGCCGTTGACGCCGACCACGAATCCGCGCGAGCCGCTGCGCAGGTCGAGCAGCCTCGAGCCGATCATGTTGACTTTCGATGCCTCGGTGGATATCTGCTTCTGGGCGTTCATCTGCACCGGCGCAACGGCCTGCACGCCCGTGGCCAGCTCCGCATTGGAAATCTTGAGATTGAATTGCGGGGGAAAGCCGGGAATACCCTCGTTGTACGCGGCGGTCACCACCATGAGCGTGCACGAATTCGACAGGCGTTGGGTCGGCGTGCCGTTGGCGTTGGGTGGCGGCAATTGCGGGCATAGCGTCATGATTGCTTCGGCAACCGGCTGCTGGAGCTCCGTGAGCCCCGGAACGTTCGGCAACGGCTGCGCCAAGGCGGTGCCCGCAAGGCCGCAGCCGACGACCGCACACGCGATCCGCGCGGCGGTCCGGTTCGGAACTTGGAATCGCGTCAGTAGCGTCATTTCAGACTCCTCCTTGGTGGCCTGCGCGGCAAAGGGTCACCCCTTCGCCGATTTCGGACCATGAATTGCGCGGGAAAGCGACGACGGCGCGGTGAAGGCTCGTGTAAGCGCTCCAACGCGCGCCGGATATCGACAGCGGCACTCAACACAGCGACACGGCGTTGGTTGCCTTGGGTCAAGGATTGCAGACAGGTACCGACGGTGTCAACAACTCTGCTGCGTGCCGAGCGGGCGGGAGCGTCTAGGTGTAGCGTGATCAGCGACTCGGCGGCCGTCGTTGCCGACCGGCCAGCCGTGCCAGCGGTCGAAGGGGAGTCTGGCCAGTGCGCTCACCGCGCCGCGCTGCTCCGACGTTCGGATGCGACCTCGAGTTGGATTTCGATCCCGTCGTCCTCGTTTGCGCCGGGGGGCCATTGTGCAAGGCGGCTGACAGAAGGTAAATTAGCGCGCGCGGTCAGTATATATACGCGCGGCAAAGCGGCTGGGTTGCGCCGGCGCAACCGGGAGAAGGTCGCTGGCGCCTGCGAGGCGCGCGCCGGATTTCCCGGCGATTGCGATCACTGGAGGACGAATGGTTCTGCGTGGAAATCGCCCGAGGAAATGGCCATGATCCGATCAGGGTCGAATCTCGGCCGGCGAACGGTTCGGGCGCTGGCGTCTGGCTTGATTGTCGTGGCCGGTATCCTGATCGGCTCTTCGGCGTGCATGGCAGCGCCGGACGCGTCGGTGGCGATGCTGGACGATCGCCAGAACGCGGATCAGCTGCTGATCGTCGACTGCCTGCTTCCGGCGCAGGTGCGTCAACTCGGCACCGGCATCACCTATCTTGCGCCCCGGCGCGCGATCAAGGCGACCGGCGCGGACTGCGCAATACGCGGCGGCGAATACGTCGCCTACGACCGGGCCAATTACACGACGGCCCTCAAGGCCTGGCTGCCGTCCGCCGAGACGGGGGACAAGGTCGCGCAGACGTATGTCGGGGAAATCTACGAGAAGGGTCTCGGCACCCCTCCCGATTTTGCGATGGCTGCCGCGTGGTACCGAAAGGCGGCGGCGCAGGGTTACCCGCGGGCCCTGATCAATCTCGGTTTCCTTTACGAGAAGGGGCTCGGCGTGGGCAAGGATCCTGCGATGGCCCTGAACCTTTATCGTCAGGCCTCCGGGATCGGCGGAAGCATCACGCTGGACGGCGGGCCCCCGGCGCCCTCCGCCGCTGAGCTGGACGCCTTGCGCAAGGAACTGGAGCGCACGCGCCAGGAGTTGGAGAAGGCGCGCCGCGCGCTCGACGAGGAACGGGTCCGGTCGAGCCAGGAGATCGAGCGCCTGATGCAAAGGAAGCTGGAGGCCGCGGCGGCCGGCAATGCCGAGGAGACGCGCCGGCTGGAAGCGCTGCTCAAGGAGCGCGAGGCCGAGCTGGAGAAGCGGCGGAAGCAGGTCGCGCAGTACGAGCAGGCGACGGAGGGCTACAAGGCGCAGCTCGCGCGCGTCGCGGGCGAGACGGCGCCGAAGGAGGAGCTGGACGCACTGCGGCGGGAGCTGGAACGCACGCGCGGCGACCTCGACAAGGCGCGCCGCGCGCTCGACGAGGAACGGGTCCGGTCGAGCCAGGAAATCGAGCGCCTGACGCAAAGGAAGCTGGAGGCCGCGGCGGCGGGCAATGCCGAGGAGACGCGCCGGCTGGAAGCGCTGCTCAAGGAGCGCGAGGCCGAGCTGGAGAAGCGGCGGCAGCAGGTCGCGCAGTACGAGCAGGCGACGGAGGGCTACAAGGCGCAGCTCGCGCGCGTCGCGGGCGAGACGGCGCCGAAGGAGGAGCTGGCCGCACTGCGGCGGGAGCTGGAACGCACGCGTGGCGAGCTCGACACGGCGCGCCGGGCGCTGGACGAAGAGCGCGTCAAGGCCGCTGCGGAAACGGAGGGCCTGCTGCAGAAGAAGCTGCAGGCGGTCGCCGCGGGCAATGCGGAGGAGACACGCAAGCTCGAGTCGCTTCTCAAGGAACGCGAAGGGGAGCTGGAGAGACGGCGCCAGCAGGTGACGCGCTTCGAGCAGGTCACGGAGGACTACAAGGCCCGGCTCGCCCGGCTGGAGGGCGAGAGCGCGTCGCTGCGCCAGGAACTCGAGCAGGCGCGTCGGCAGGTCGCCCAGAGCCAGAAGGAGATCGAGGACAAGAAGAACGTCGCGGCCGAATCGGAGCGCCGCGTTGCGGCCATCCAACAGGAGATCGTGCGGCAGAGGGCGGCGGCGTCCCCGATCGACCCGGCGCGCATCAAGGTGCTCGAGGCCGAGGTCGAAAAGAGCAGGGCGGAATTCGCCGGGCAGAAGCAGGAAATCGCACGGCTCGAGACGGCGGTTGCGGGCTACCGGGTGAAGGTGGCCGAGCTGGAGACGAGGCCGGAACCGCCGAAGCAGGTCGTTGCGATGGCGCCACCGGCGATCCAGATCATCGACCCGCCGATCGTGACCACGCGCGACAGCGCGGCGGTCAAGGTGCGCGCAGGCGTGGCGACGCGCCCCGTCGTGGGGCGCGTCATCGCGGCCGCAGGGTTGCTGTCGTTCACCGCCAACGACCTGCCGCTTAACGTCGACGCCGACGGCTATTTCACGACGAGCGCCGATCTCGGGCGCGGCCGGACCCAGGTGACGCTCGTCGCCGTCGACCGCCAGGGCAAACGCACGCTGCTCGAATTCTTCATGGAGGCCGATGCGGCGGCCGCTGGCGCCGTCGCCACGGCGTCGCCGAAGGTGACCGCGCAGCAACTGCGTCTGGGCAAGTACTACGCGCTCGTGATCGGCAACCAGAACTACGAGCACCTGCCCCGGCTCAATACGCCCGAGGCGGACGCCGCGGACATCGCGGCGCTGTTGAAGGAGCGCTACGGCTTCGCCGTCACGGTGCTGCTCAACGCGACGCGCACGCAGATGTTGAAGGCGGTGAACGTCATGCGGGAGCAGGTCACCGAGAAGGACAACCTGCTGATCTACTACGCCGGGCATGGCCAGATCGACCGCGTCAATTCGCTTGCGAACTGGCTGCCGATCGACGCCGAACCCAACGACAACAGCAACTGGATTGCGAATTCGACGCTCACCGAGAACCTGAACCTCATGTCGGCAAAGCACATTCTCGTCGTCGCCGATTCATGCTATTCGGGGGCCATGACGCGCTCGTCGATCGGACAACTCCTGCCGGGCATGTCGGACGAGCAACGGCGCGACTGGCTCCGCTCGATTGCCGACAAGAAGTCGCGCAACGTGCTCACGAGCGGGGGTGTCGAACCGGTCATGGACGGCGGCGGCGGCAAGCATTCGATCTTTGCGCAGAACCTGATCGACATCCTTGCGGAGAACCAGGACGCGCTGCCCGGCATGAAGCTGTTCGAGGTGATCTCCGCGCGCGTCGTCAGCACGACGAAGCGAATGCAGATCGAGCAGCGGCCCGAATACGCGCCCATTCGCTTTGCGGGCGGCGAGTCGGGGGACTTCATCTTCGTGCTCCCTTAAGACGCGAGCGCCACGGCGTCTCCCGCCGACCGACCGGGCGGTGCGCGCGCGGGCTCGGCACCACGCAGAAGGTCGTCCACGTGAGGAGAGTAGGGAATCTGGAGCGTGACGGGGCTGATTCCCCGTACGCGTGGGTCCGCCTGGGCGTCGCCCTGCTGCTCTCGACGATCGGCGGCGTGGGGATGTGGTCCGTCGTGGTCGCGCTGCCCTCGGTGCAGGCGGAGTTCGGCGTCGCCCGCGGAGCGGCGTCGCTGCCGTACACGCTGACGATGATCGGCTTCGGACTGAGCGGGATCCTGATGGGCCGGCTCTCCGACCGCTTCGGCATCATGGTTCCGGTGCTGCTGGGGACTCTGACCATGGCGCTCGGCTATGCGGGCGCGGCAGCGGCGGCGACTCTCTGGCAATACACGCTCGCCCAGGGTCTGCTGATCGGAGTCGGGAGCGCGGCGACATTCGGACCGCTCCTCGCCGACACCTCGCTGTGGTTCAGCCGCCGGCGCGGGACGGCGGTGGGCATCTTCGCCAGCGGCAACTATGTCGCCGGCGCGCTCTGGTCCCCGGTCGTGCAGCACTTCGTGGCCGCGGACGGCTGGCGCAACACGCATTACGGCATCGGGGCGTTCTGCGCGGTCGCCATGCTGCCGCTCGCGCTCTTTCTGCGGCGGCCGCCGCCGAGCGTCGACACGGCACTGACGGCCACGCAGGCGACCGCGCGGTCCGCGCGCCGGCTCGGTCTGTCGCCGGCGGTGCTGCAGGTCCTCCTCGTGATCGCCGGCCTGTGCTGCTGCGTGGCGATGTCGATGCCCCAGGTCCACCTGGTCGCCTACTGCGGCGACCTTGGCTACGGCGCCGCGCGCGGTGCGCAGATGCTGTCGCTGATGCTGGCGTGCGGGATCGTCAGCCGTCTCGCGTTCGGTTTCGTTTCCGACCGCATCGGCGGGCTGCGCACGCTGCTCCTCGGGTCGGGCCTGCAGGGCTTTGCGCTGCTGCTCTTCCTGCCCTTCGACAGCCTCGTCTCGCTCTACGTGATCGCGGCGCTGTTCGGCCTGTTCCAGGGCGGGATCGTGCCGTCCTACGCGATCATCGTGCGCGAGTACTTTTCACCGGCCGAGGCCGGCGCGCGCGTCGGCTCGGTGCTCATGGCCACGTTGTTCGGCATGGCGCTCGGCGGCTGGATGTCCGGCGCGCTGTTCGACCTGACGGGCTCGTACGGCGTGGCCTTCGGGAACGGCCTGCTGTGGAACCTCGCGAACCTCGCGATTGCCGCCTGGCTGCTGCGCCGCCTCGATCCGAAGTTCGGCCGCATCGCGCCCGCCTGACGGAGCCCCGGAGCCGCGGGCGTCGTCCCCGCGATTGCCGTAAAATCGGCTCACTGCGGCACGATCGCGTCGAGCGGGAGGGTCACCATGGACGAGCAACTGCGAATCGCGGCACTGGAGTACCACCGCCTGCCGACCGCGGGCAAGATTTCGATCGCGCCCACCAAAGTCCTGGTCAACCAGCACGATCTCGCGCTCGCCTACTCGCCAGGCGTCGCGGCCGCCTGCGATGCGATTGCCGCGGACCCCGGGGAGGCGGGCTCGCTGACGTCGCGGGGCAACCTCGTCGCGGTCATCACCAACGGCAGCGCCGTCCTCGGTCTCGGCAACATCGGACCGCTGGCCGGCAAGCCGGTGATGGAGGGGAAGGCGTGCCTGTTCAAGAAGTTCGGCGGCATCGACGTCTTCGACATCGAAATCGCGGAGAACGACCCAGACGAGCTGGTCCGGACGATCGCCAGGCTGGAGCCGACCTTCGGCGGCATCAACCTCGAGGACATCAAGGCGCCGGACTGCTTCTACGTCGAGCGCAAGCTCCGCGAGCGGATGAAGATCCCGGTCTTCCACGACGACCAGCACGGCACCGCGATCGTCGCCGGCGCGTTCATGCTGAACGGGCTCAAGGTCGTGGGAAAGGACATCTCGTCGGTCAGGCTGGTGTGTTCCGGCGCGGGCGCCGCGGCGATCGCGTGCCTTGATCTGATGGTCGGCGTCGGGTTGAAGCGCGAGAACGTCGTCGTCTGCGACAGCAAGGGCGTGATCTACCGGGGCCGCGAGTCGCCGATGGAGGAGAACAAGGCCCGCTACGCGTGCGCCACGAAGGCGCGCAAGCTGGCGGACGCGATCGCCGGCGCCGACATCTTCCTCGGCCTGTCGGGCCCGAAGGTGCTGACGCAGGACATGGTCAAGGCGATGGCACGGGATCCGCTGATCCTCGCGCTCGCCAACCCCGAGCCGGAGATCCTGCCGGAGCTCGCGAAGGCCGTGCGGCCCGACGCCATCATCGCCACGGGCCGGTCGGATTACCCGAACCAGGTGAACAACGTCCTCTGTTTCCCGTTCATCTTCCGCGGCGCGCTGGACGTGGGCGCCACGTCGATCACCGAGCAGATGAAGCTCGCGTGCATGCGCGCGATCGCGGAGCTCGCGCACGCGGAGCAGTCGGACATCGTCGCGCAGGCTTATGCGGGAGAGGATCTGGCGTTCGGCCCCGAGTACCTGATCCCGAAGCCCTTCGACCCGAGGCTGATGGTGACGGTGCCGCCCGCCGTCGCGCAGGCGGCGATGGACAGCGGCGTGGCCACGCGTCCGATCGCCGACTTCGACGCGTACCGCGAGCGTCTGTCGCAGTTCATCTATCACTCGAGCCTCATCATGAAGCCGGTGTTCGCCGGCGCGAAGCGCGCACGCAAACGCGTGGCCTACAGCGAGGGCGAGGAGGAGCGCGTGCTGCGCGCAGTGCAGGTGGTCGTGGACGAAGGGCTGGCGAGGCCGGTGCTGATCGGCCGGCCCGAGGTCATCGCCGCACGCATCGATAAGTTCGGGCTGCGCCTGCGCGCCGGCGCGGACTTCGAGC
>Ga0209048_10006765_pt1 | contig 10687 bp, 11 predicted proteins | sample FrelakmetCRP12CR_FD_187146 | JGI IMG/M metagenome (GOLD analysis project Ga0209048, IMG submission 187146) | Freshwater lake sediment microbial communities from the University of Notre Dame, USA, for methane emissions studies - CRP12 CR (SPAdes)... | ecosystem: Environmental > Aquatic >... | reverse complement strand
GGTTTTGCCGCACCCTGGGTACCCTGGGTTTTTGTGCTCGCGCAACTGATAACCCCCAGGCAGAAAATGAGGAAGAATCCCAAAGATACGTATCGTGTTATTTTCATCCTCAGCGGACTCCTTTCCATATCAGTTTCCTTGCGTGTCCGTTGGCGTTCCCGACTGAATCGGTCTTCTTCCCCGCCAGATTCCTGGGCTTGGAGTCGTCGTTGCAGCCGGTGGCTGCACTCCCGAAGGCTGCATGGCTACTCCGGGAATTGGCTGGCTGGGCGTGGGGGTCATAGCCGGCGGCATTGCCTGAGGGCCTGATGGAATCAACCCCGGACTCGGGCTTGGACTCGTGGGCGATGGCCGGGGGGTCGCCGAAGGCCCGGGCATGGATGGCGTCGGCCCCGGAACGGCTCCCGGTGTTGGAGAAGACGCAGAGCCTCTGGTTGAGCTTGTGACGGCCACTGGGGGGACCGCGGGCTTCACATCCATTCTTCTCTTGGGGGCACTCGGATCGTAGAGAAGAACCTCAAAGGTATCTCCGGCATTTTCCATGACGATCCGGTCCTCCAAAATTTTGGCCACTATATAATCCCCAATCTTTTCCCCGACCTTAACGGTCCGCGCTTCTCTCTCTCCCTTTTGAAGGGGCCTGCCCGGATTCACAACTGTGGCGCTCTCATAATCCCCGGCCACAACCACGCCATAAAGCGTAACCTGCGGCCTCACATTGGATCTTTTCGATACATCATCCCCCGCGGCAACAGGGAATTCTTTGCGTTCTGGATTGAAAATGTTTTTCTCGGCCACAACCTTATACCCTTCCCGCGGCGGGGCCTCCTTTGGTGCGAGCGCAGGAGGAAAGGTTTCCGGTTTGCCGTCCGGCTTCTTGGGCACCTCCCGTTTTATGACCATGCCTGCCGATTGGGACCAGATTTCATAATTCTCGAAACCAAGCCCAAGAACGATAATGGAAAGGATCGCGCAAAAGATGGAATACCGGGAAGACATTACTTTTCCTTTCCTTTCTCTTTGGCCTTTTCTCCTTTCATCAGGCCGGAGATCACCATGTTGCCCTGGATCGTGTTCGGCATTCGCGGATTGAAGATTAAAAGGTCCATGTCGGAAATAAATATTTCCTTATCCTGGTTTTCCAGGTCATAAATAAACTGGGTCAAATTCGTCATACTACTCATCGGATTGAAATCGATTTGCAAAGAGATCCTTTGGTAGATACCCAAATCTTTCGGCTCCAGAATGCGAAAACTGCGGAGCGAAAGGCCGTATCGATCCGAAAGTTTCTTTACGACATCCTGCAGATGGGCGCCTCCCAACTGAGGGGTCTCACCGGGGAGAAGCTTCTTATTCACCTCTTCATTTTGCTTCAGAGCCCGTTCCAAGTTCTCCTCAGCCGTTTTACGCGTCTGGAGAATTTCTGCATATTTCGACAACAATTTCTGATTCAGGGCAATCTCTGTCTCCGCTTTCTTTTTGGCTTCGGCCAGAGGAAGGATCGCGTAGAAATAGAGCACGATTCCCACGGCTACCGCAATCAATACCCCCAGGAATTTTTTATGACCAAGGTTGGTTCCCTGCAGAAAAGGCCACTTTTTCATAAGCCGGCTCTCCGCATTTCCAGTTTCATTTTAATCTTGAACCGCTCCCGTTCTTTTTCCGTTGCCCCGCCCCTCTCCCGTTCTTTCGTTACCGGGGATGAAAATTCCACTTTTTCGAAGAACGGGGACTTATCCAGAAGAGGAATCAACTCGGACGCCGAATCCGCAAAACCGCTGATTTCCACATCCTTCCCGGAAAATTTCAGGTTCCAGATCCACACCGATGGCGGCAAAATCTGGCTCAGCTCCTTCAAGATTTCAATCCGCGTCGTTTCTCCGGCGGTAATTTTTCCCAGTTCCGAAATTTCTTTCGCCAACTCCCCTCTCTGCTTCTGTAGTTTTTCGATCGCCTCCACTTCCGGCTTTCGCTTTTTTACCTCGGCCCGAAGACGATCCAGTTCGCCGCTATAATAACGATAAACCCCCATGGCCCAGCCCGCCGTTAATACAAAAGATAGAACCAGGAGGAAGAAAAATAGAGGTTTTGCGATCTGGCGGACCTTTTTTCGCATTTCCAATGGCAGGAGATTGAGCCCAATCCGAGTTCGAGTAAGTCCCTGCAATGGCACTCCGACCGAGGCATAGATATAATCCGGTTTGACTTCGTTTTTACCTACCTCGATCCGGGTCATCGGGGGCGCGGCCATTTTTTTCGGGACTTCCCCTTCCCCCAACTCCGGTAATGAATTATCGGCCGCATCCAGACCATAAACATAAAAAGAAAAGTTATCGATCGAATGGCCGTTCACGCCGGCTTGTTTCAGGATTTGGAGGATTCGATCTTCCCGGGATTCAGGGGGCAGGGATAAATGGAAGCTCTCCTTCCAGTTTTTCTCCTGGATCAGGTTCATCTCACAGAAGGGATTATTCACGTCCAGAAGGATGGCATTCTCCGTCCCTTTTTCTCCCTCATGATGAAAGAATAGATTCAGGGCGGCGGTGGATGGAATTTGAACGGATGTGGGACGAATCCCAATGCGGCGCAGGAGGGTCAAATAGCTATCCAACTCGTTCTTGGGAATAAAAACCGCAATTACGTGAACCGATTCCTTGTCTTCTTTCAAAACCTGATAATCGAAATAGACTTCATCCTTGTCAAACGGAGTATATTTGGGCGCTTCATACTCCAAAACTTTACGCAGATTCTCTTTCGTAGCGATCGGTAGGCGGATAAAACGGACGACCACTTTCTCGCGGGGGATGGAAACGGCAACCCTTTCTTTGTTGACTTGATGTTTAGAAACAAAGGAGGTAATGAGGCTGATCCATTGGGCCTGCTGAACCTCTTTTTGTCCCTCGGTCCAGAGAGGATAAATGCGGTAATCCACTAAGCGGATTTTGCCTAATGTTTTCTTTAAAAAAGTGAGGATCAGATGATTTTGCCGGAAATCGATCCCCAAGTTGGAATTAAAAAGGCCCATATATATACCTTACAGCAAACGATATGCCGAATTTTCTTCGTCTTTTTTACCATAAATGGTAAAAAAATCAATAGATTGCATCTACCCACTGCACAATCTTGTACCCTTCCTTCTCTTTCGAATCGATTTTCACCACCGCCTTGATCCCACGAGCGCCCCCTCTTTCTTGAACCCGGGCTCGCGATTCAATGGTATAGAATGGAACTGTGGCCCGAAAAAGAATGAATCGGCCAATCTCCCCGAGAAGAGGAATCAGCTCTGGGACCCTTGTTAGAAGGTCCTGCTGATGTTCGAACCCCTTTTCTTCCCGGGCCTTTACCATCCGTTGGGCCACTTCCCAAGGAACTCCCAAAAACACCCGCAGAACCGGCAAACTGGCGCTGTTGATATCGATCTGCTCCCCCTGGGCATAAATGGAGAATATCTCTTTTAGCCCAATTTGTTCAACCCTTTTTTCTGCGCCCTCTTTATTGACCGCCTTTCTCCCGTAGAAGAGCTCCGGGGTTATACCCCGGACCAGCAGGAGTTCTTCAACAGAGTCCAAATTTCCATTTTTACAATCATAGGGTTCCTTGAGGGAGTGATAATAATCATTTTCCGCACCATTGATCCGAAATAAATCATCCGGGTCCCGCCAGTCCAGGATGGAGTCCACTACAATGTCTTTGGTTTCCCCCTCCAGCCCCAAATTGGTCATGATTTTTCGCAGCACCGCTTCCGAGACCGAGTTGATATTGATCTTCCCTGCCTCCCCCGTCACCCGCATCGCACAGATTCCCCGTTCGTACGTCAGCGGGTATTCACGCCCATCGGTCACCCATTCTTTCAGTTCGGCAGGAATCTCCTCTACCGGCGAGGGCTTTCGTTTCTGATGAATCTGGGGATCATGCTTGTAAATCAATTCCAGAACCGCCCGCTGAACCCCTCCCTGAGCCATCGCGTAAAGCTGAAGTTCCTCCTGATAATTTTGAGTGATCTGAACTTCGGTGCGCATGGCGAAGCTGAACTCCAGGACGATTACCGAAAGGATCGTGATCACCCAGAGCACCATGAGCAGGGCTATCCCCTTGGATTTCCGGATAGGAGAAATATATTTTTTGCCCAATCCGATTTTTTTCATAGATCCCGTAATCCTGGCTCTCCTCATTCTATGGCCCGGGTCTAGGGGAAGGCTGCGGAGCGGCGATCACCCGGGCAGCCCCCGGCCTGAGTTCTTCAAAGCGATTGGAAGGAAGGGTGGCCAAAATGGAGAAGGGGATTTCGTCTCTCCCCTCCCTCGCCTTTCTGGATATCAATGTAATTTGTACGGCCCTGGGCAGTTCCTTTTCTTCTTTCGCACTCCAGGTTTCCACCCAACCCGCCGACTGATTTTTGTCAGGGTTTTCTTCCCGATAGTAAGCGAACTTCACTTCAGCCATTTCTTCGAAAAGGGAAACCGCCAGCTCTTCCTTCGGCCTTTCTTCCATAAAATTCCTGTTCAGCGCCCTTTGCTCATAGAGAATCAAGCGTCCCCCCTCAATTCCTCCCGTTTGAAACTCATAAAAAACATACACCAAACCCTCGTTCTGCACCGTTTTGAGAGGGAGAGCGGAGACAAACTTCAAAGAAATCGGCGTTCCTTCGAAAGCAAGATAATCCCCTTCGGCTTTCTGCGGTTTAATTTTATAGGGTACCGCCGATTTGACCTGCCGGGAGATCATTTGCGAAGCGCTTCTGGCTTTTTGATATTTTTCGCGGATCACATCCCCTTTTTCCCAGGCCGCCCCCCCCAACCGAAAAACCCCATAGATCATGAGGATGATGAAACCCAGAATGGTCATCGACACCATGACTTCGACTAAGGTGAAACCGGAATCAAATCTTTTTCTCATGAAACCATCCTACCCCTTGCGTTCTTCGGCCGGCAATTTCAAGGTTTTGTAGGACTGAAAGACGGTGGACCTTTCTTTCATTCCCGACCGCCAGAGGACGCTGAAGCGGATTTGATAGAGTTCCACCGCGGGTTTGAAGTCGGTGGTTTTTTCGATCGGCAGCAGATTGATTTTTTTCACCTCCATTTGCCAATGATATTCCGGATCGAACTGGCCTTGCTGAATTCCCTCACCGATCAACTCGGTCATCGCAACTTCTTCCAATTTCATCCGCGCATAACCTGCCGCCTTCGTATATTCTTCGGAAGCACGACCCAGGCGCAGACCTCCCGAGAAGAGCTCAATGATGACCACTAACCCGATCCCCAGGATCGCCATGGCCACGACAATTTCAATCAAGGTAAATCCCCGATTGCGCATCTCTCCCGCCCTTACGCGTCTTTGACTTCCACGATCCCGGTCAGAAAGTGAACCCGGATCCAATAACCCCTGGAATTTTGCAGGTCTAAAATAAAGGATCCCCCGTTGGAACTTCCATTGGGATAAAATTCAATCGCCGGGTACTCGGAAACGTATAGGGAAGCGGGGATTCTCATCTCCTTTACCTGAATGTCCACCGGCATGGGGTAGCGCTGCTGGAAACGCATTTCCTCCACTTCTTCGTTTTGCTCATTTCCCTTTACGATCTCCACCGATTGAACCCTGATTTCCCGAAGATTGAAATCGAACAATACCTGATAGACTCTTCCTCTTTGAACGGCTTCGTTCCGATAATAGCGCAGGAGCCCGGAAACTTTCTTAGCGGTGGCGCGTAATTCCACCGACTTGGCGAATCGGGCAAATCCCGGGATCACCAGCGCGGCCGAGAGACTGATCAGGATCAGCACAATGACCACTTCGATCAAGGTGAACCCGCGGGTCTTCATTACGAGACGTCCTTCCAATTAACAACGTCCTGGTTTTCTCCTTCCCCCCCTTGAACCCCGTCCAGACCATAGGACATCAACTCATAGTCTGACCGTTCTCCCGGGAATTTATACACATAGGGCCGGCCCCAAGGATCCACGGGGATTTCCTTCGGAAGATACGGTCCTTTCCAGCTGTCCATCCCGGAAGGTTTTTCCCGCAGGGCTCTTAACCCCTCGTCGGTTGTCGGATACCGGCCCACATCCAGGCGCAGAGCATCCAGCGCCGTTCCAAATAGTTCAATTTGAGCTTTGGCCGTTTTCAATTTAGCCATGCTGACCTTGCCGAATAACTTCGGTCCGACCAAGGCAGCCAGCATCCCGATAATAATGATCACCACCAAGAGCTCAATTAGCGTAAACCCTTTTTCCTTATGTTGTTTCCCGATTTTCATTTTTCCTCCCTCAATTCCGCGCACTTGGTGAAGAATTTATTTCTTGCGGTTGATTCCCCATGTTTCTTTCACACCGGTTGCTGCTGGCCTCCCTCGGGTTCAAACCCCTACATGGGAATCTCGTTGATACTGAAGATCGCCAGGAGCATGGAAATAACAATAAACCCCACAACCGCTCCCATAAATAAAATGATCAGGGGCTCTAAAAGGGAAACGAAACGTTTAATTGTGGTCTGGACATTTTCCTCGTAGCTATCCGCCAGCTTGTTCAGCATCTCATCCAACCGCCCCGTCTCCTCCCCAACGCCGATCATATGGATCGCCAAGGGCGGAAAAACATTGGTCTCCTCCAAGGCCTTGGATATCCCCTTCCCTTCCCGGAGACGTTCGTGGATGTAGCCGATGGCTCGGGAAATTGCCACATTCTGGGAAATCTCTTTGACCAGGCTGAGCGCCGCCAGGATAGGAACTCCGCTCTGCAATAAAGTCCCGAGGGTTCTGGCAAACCGGGCCACTTCGATTTTTTTAATGATATTTCCCACAGCCACCCAACGTAATTTATACCGGTCCCAATGAAACTTCCGTTCTTCATCCTGGATATAAACCTTCAGGGCAAAATAAATGACCAGAATCAGGCCAATGCCCAGCCACCAGTAATTCCTTACCCCTTCGCTGATGGCCAGCATGATCTGGGTGGGCACGGGGATGGTTTGCCCCATATCGGAAAAAATTTTCGCAAACCGTGGGATCACGAAGGTAATCAGAATGACGATCGACATTCCGCTCACCAGGGTCAGAATGAGGGGATAAATCATCACCGAGACGAGATAATCGCGAATTTCTTTGGAGGATTGGAGGTACCGGGCAAGGCGGGAAAAGATGACCTCCAAAAATCCCCCCGACTCACCGGCTTTGATCATATTGATATAAAGTTTGGAAAAAATCCGCGGATGGTTTCCCAAGGCTTCCGCCAGAGAATTCCCCCCTTCGATCCGGGTGAGCACATCCCGGACAACTTCCTTTAGCTTTCGGTTTTCCGTCAATGTGCCTAAGATTTTCAGGCTGCGGTCAATCGGCAGTCCTGCGGATATCAGGGTTGAAAACTCCTGGGTGAAGACCAGGAGATGCTTAATTCCCACCCGCTGCGGCAGGAAGGCGAGGAAACGAGATCCTTCTTCTGCTTCGCGCGCCGGGACGACGCGGATGGGGATATAGCCCAACTGATGGAGGCTCTGGACAATCGTGGCCTCGTCCTTTCCCTCCATCGATCCTTCCACCGTCTGTCCGCTTAGGGTCGTAGCCTTATAAGTGAATTCACCCATGATTTTTCTTGAAAAGGTTCAGCGTCGATCCCAACGCGTATCCCAAAAGGTTTTCGGATGAATTGATTTTCAAAGGCTCTCTTCTTCCTGGGTAACGCGGAGAACCTCTGAAACCGTAGTGACTCCCTGTTTCACCTTCAACCATCCATCTTCCCGCAAGGTCCTCATGCCTTTTTTCCGCGCGACCTCTTTGATGAAATTCGAATCCTTTTTCTCCAGAATGAGCCTTTGAATCTCATCATTGACCCGGAGAAATTCAAAAATTCCGGTTCGGCCCCAGAATCCAGTACTGCCGCATTTTTCACACCCTTTGACTTCATGAATCTGCAAACCATCGAGACTTTTCCCGTCCAAGTGCATCTCCTTCAAGACAGCCGGATCCGGCGCATAGGGCACCTGGCAGAACGGGCAGGCTACGCGGACAAGGCGCTGCGCTAAAATCCCAATCAGGGTGGAGGAAAGAAGAAAATCCTCCATGCCCATATCCAGAAGACGGGTAATGGCGCTGGGAGCATCGTTCGTATGCAGGGTGCTCAATACGAGGTGACCGGTCAAGGCGGAATGGATGGCAATCTGCGCGGTTTCCGCGTCCCGGATCTCCCCGATCAGGATCACGTCCGGGTCCTGTCGAACAATCGAACGCAGAGCGTTGGCAAAGGTAAGGCCGATGGAAGACTTGACCTGCATTTGGTTGACCCCCTTGAGCTCATATTCGACCGGATCTTCGACCGTGATAATTTTCTTCTGCACCGAATTAATTCTTTGTAGCGCGCAATAGAGGGTTGTGGTTTTCCCGCTTCCCGTGGGCCCCGTGACCAGGACAATCCCGTGAGGAAACTCGACGACTTCTTTAAACCCCGCCAGGATATCTTCGGGGAAACCAATTTTATCTATATCCAAAACGATACTGCTCTTATCCAATATCCTCAAAACCATGGATTCGCCATGGATCGTAGGAACGGAGGATACCCGAAAATCAATCTCTTTCCCCTTCACCCGCAACATAATCCGCCCGTCCTGGGGAAGACGTCTTTCGGCGATGTTCAATTTCGCCATGATCTTGATCCGGGAGATGATCGCAGCCTGAAGGCGTTTGGGAGGGGATTCCACATCATGCAAAACCCCATCGACGCGGTAGCGCACCCGGAAATGATCCTCAAAGGGTTCAAAATGGATGTCGCTGGCGCGCCTTTCGATGGCCCGCGTAATGATCAGGTTCACAAGGCGGATGACGGGTCCCTCGGAAGCCATGTCGCGAAGGTGATCGACATTCTCTTCATCATCCGCCCGATACTCGGGAATTCCATCAATATCTTCAATGATTTTTTCCATGGAAGTGGGCCCCGACCCATAGGACCGCTCGATCGCATTCAAAATATCTTCTTCGCTTCCAAGCAAAACCCTTACATCATGGTTCGTGGCTAACCGGATCGCATCCCGGGCGTAAAAATCAGCCGGATTTCCCATGATCACGGTAAGGATATTATTCTCCAGATTTGTGGGAATAAACTTCGACTCCTTCATGAATTGGACCGACAAATGGTCAAAGAGCATCGGTTCCTTAGGGAAATCGTCGGGGGTGGCAAAAGAAGTTTCAAAAAACTCCTCGGCCGCTTCACGGAAGTCTTGTCGAGTCACAAGCTCGGTTTTGAAAAGATGCTCTTCGGGAGAGATATCAACGGGTGGGTGTCCCAGGGGGAACACTCGATCGAGATCCTCTTTGCTGATCAACCCTTTCTCCACTAAAAAGTTAATAATCCGACTGGTCATGGATTCCCTCCGGCTTTATGGTAAAAACTCCCTTCAGCCCGGCCAAAACTGCTACGCAAACCTTTTTGAAGGATTCTTCACCCTTCATGGAACAAAAATATCCTTTCCTTTCGCTCCATGGAAAGAAAACAGCTTCACATTTTCTGCCCAAAAAAGGATATAAACCTATTCGCGGGTATTATACCCCAAATTTTCGGAAAGGGAAAAAATTAAATCTTGCGCCTATTTAGGCCATTTTCCCCCTCCCCCTCTGAAAATTGGGTCCCGTATGAAAATTGTTGCCATCGCATATGTTTTCTCAGAAAAAAGCCCAAATTCGCAGCCATGTGATTTTTCATTGAATTTTCAAGGAAATGACGCTATTTTCATTTAGGCGATTCACAATTTAGCATATTGATTTTCTTTATTAATTTATCGTTAAGATCTTCCAATATCTTTACATGAATGCCATAGGATCCAAGACAAAAAGAAAAGAACCGTTTTCTCGGTCTTCCCTCTAATATTTATTCCTTGGGCTGGGTCGGCTTTTTTATGGATGTAAGCAGTGAAATGATTTACCCTCTCCGCCCATTTTTATGACCTCGGAACTGGGGGTGGGAACCACTTTTGGGCGACTCGTTGAAGGGGTAGCCAAAGTTACAGCTTCCATCCTCAAGCTTTTTTCGCGCTGGGTTTCGGATCGGGTAAGCCACTCATCCTAATCGGGTACTCCCTCTCGACGGCAGCCCGCCCGTTGGTTGCGGATGCCCATCTCTGAAGAGCGCAGTTCGCCCCTACGATACCAGGCGGGCAATCCCGCTTCAAGCGAGACAAATGGGATTTTTACAGAGCCGTCAAAAATATTTTTAATCAGGATGTAACATTTAACCTCATGGTGCCGTTTGAGAATTTAAAAGGAAAAGCCCTTTTTTTCCTGCTGTTCATCTGGTTCCTATGGTTTTTGAGTTTCACGACCCGGGCGATCTTTTCACCCGTCCTGCCGCTCATCGAGGATGAATTCGCGGTGAACCACGCCACGGCGAGCAGCATTTTTGTCTTCATGTCTTTTGGTTATACCCTGTCTCTCCTTGCTTCGGGCTTGCTTGGTGGCCGTGTCGGCTACAAGAAGTTTATTTGCTTTTGCCTTGTCGGTTCGGCCTTCATTCTTCTCGCGATCCCTTTTGTAAATACCTTTCCGCCCTTTCGCATTCTATCTTTCTTCCTTGGTTTATTCGCGGGCATCTACCTCCCTTCCAGCATCCCGTTACTAACGGCCTATTATCGCGAGAAAGACTGGGGAAAAACAATCGCGATCCATGACTCCGCTGCCTCGTTCAGCATTTTTGCCTCTCCTTTTATA
>Ga0209048_10006764_pt1 | contig 10687 bp, 10 predicted proteins | sample FrelakmetCRP12CR_FD_187146 | JGI IMG/M metagenome (GOLD analysis project Ga0209048, IMG submission 187146) | Freshwater lake sediment microbial communities from the University of Notre Dame, USA, for methane emissions studies - CRP12 CR (SPAdes)... | ecosystem: Environmental > Aquatic >... | reverse complement strand
TGAAAGCCTGGCCCAGAACAATTCCCCGTTTTTCTTTTTAAGACGAATCTCAACATTGGACAGCCTGCCTTCACGTATGAGGCGGTCGGAAATTTTCTGCCTTTCAAAAGGATCAGCATACAATTCAGCGACCCGGTACTTCCTGAACTCCTCAAGAGTATCAAAACCATGCATTGTTGCGACAACCGGGTTTGCCATGATATTAACGCCTTCCATGCCGGGGGTATTACGGAATACACCGATGGGCAGGGTCTGCATGAAGGAATTGAGCTGTAGTTCCCGTTCCTTTATGGCATCCTCCATTTCCCGCCGTTCAGTAACATCCCTGATCGATTCAACAGCCCCAATTATCTTTCCCGTAACACCGTAGAGCGGGGAGGCTTTTCCCCACAGCACTGCCCGTCTGCCTTTCAGCCGCGGAAGGTCGGTCTCGGCGATAAGGAGTGCCCCCTTCTTGTGAATTATTTTGTAATACTGCCGGGCAATGGTGTCCTCTGACTCAAAGATCAGGTCAATCAGGATGGGACGACGTACACCGTAAAAGGGGATTGCATACTCATAATCTCCCTTCCCAACCATTTCTGCAGCCGGAATACCCGTCATCTCCTCGATGGCCCTGTTCCAGGCAATGACCTTTCCCTGACGGTCGATGACAAGGGTCGCATCCGGGAGGAAGTTGATAATATCGGCGAGCTGGCGTTCAGATTGTATAAGGGCGATCTCTGCACATTTCTGTTCGGTGACATCACGGCCAACCGACTGGTACTCGATGATCGATCCGTTCTCATCAAAAATTGCGCGGTCACTCCAGCGCTGCCACCGGATCTGGCCATCGGCCAGCATGATACGGTGGGTAATAATGGCTGTTGGATGGTCCTTTGTCAGTGATGCGAAATGGTCTCTTACAAGGCTCTGGTCTTCTGCCGGAACCCGTGGCACAAATTTTTTTCCGATGATCTCGTCACGGGATTTATTGAAATACCGGCAATAGGCTTCGTTGACAAAGACATGGGTCCCGTCCGGCAGGAACCGGGAGATGAATTCTGTCTGGTCTTCGACAACATTCCGGTAGCGCTGTTCGCTTGCTTCCAGCCTTTTATTCTGGATATTTAAGGCTGCTTCACTGGCTTTTGCCTGTTCAAACGCAACCTGCACCTGTTCGTATGCTCCCCGTAACTCCTCTTCTTTTTTCCGGATCGAGGTAACATCCTGGAGGGTCTCAATAGCCCCGGTAATGTTGCCGGAGGGATCGCGGAGGGGGGCAGCAGTGAAAAACAGCCAGGTTCCACCTTTCATGGCAGGGAAGTAATCTGTTGCTACAAAATTATCCGTCATAACCGGGGATTTCGCCTGTTTTCCTGCATACCACCGGGCGATCCCATCGATATTCTCATCTACGATAAGATCAGCAAGGCACGGGCGCGGGGAGGGATAAAACGCCTTCCAGTGATCTGTTGTACCTACGATATCAGATGCCGCAATGCCGCTGTATTCTTCAAGAGCCCGGTTCCAGAAAAGTACGCGGTGATTGGTATCGATGACAAACTCCGGGATAGGTGCTCCCTGCACGAGGTCCTGCATGGTCTTTTGCGCTATCTTGATCTGTATGGCCTGCCTGATCTTATGCGCAAGTTCGACAAACTGTGCTTTCGGGTCACCCCCCTTCTGGAGATAGAAGTCAGCACCGCTGTTAATGGCCTCAATAACTACTTCTTCCCTTCCTTTACCGGTAAAAATGATGAAGGGTATAACATTTCCCCGGGAACGAACGGTCTTTAAAAGGACAATCCCGTCCATTCCCGGCATCTGGTAATCGGATATGATGCAGTCATACGAAGTTCTGGTCAGGATATCGAGTGCTGCTAAGGCGGAAGTGACCGTGTCAACCCTGAAATCCCCTGTTCTCTCCAGAAAGATTTTGGCTAATTCAAGCAGCATTGGCTCGTCATCAACATAAAGAATTGAGAACATATCCTGCGGTATTCCTGGTCTTTGTTCCTGTTCCAGACATTACATCAGGGCGAGGAGAGATATACATTTCGAAGTGGGTTGATCTCATGCCATCTGCACACCGGTAGTTGGCAGTACTCATCAGCTCATCCTTTGCTGCTCCGTTTTATAATCAGGATTCCGGTTTTTGCATGACACGTTGATTTATTCGTCGTTCAGCCACCCTTCATGCTACCGCCAGATGATCTCCAGCGGGTTGCGCCGTGGGATCCCGTAGGTTTGGTACCGGGGGTGGCCAAACATCAGGGCATAGGCGTACTTCCGTCCTGAGGGGAGGGCCAGGACTTTTTGCAGGGGTTCATAGACGGAGGCAGCCATCGAGAGGAAACCCGCCCAGCAGGTCCCGACACCAAACGCAGGCGCAGCGACATCGAAATGGGTCAGGGCGATGATAGCATCGATGGATGCGACCGGGTTACCTTCCGGAATATGGGCAATCACGAGATGCGGAGCACCCCGGCAGACCGGATCAAAGCCACGATCCCATGCCGCGATGAGGGAAGGGACGTACCCACTCATGGGATGGTCGCTGTTCAGAAGTGTTTTCATCCATCCGATAGTCAGCCCGGCGAGCTTCTGGACTTCCCCGGGATCCTGCACAACCAGCCATTGGACCGGCTGCCCGTTTCCACCGGATGCTGCATACCGTGCAACATCAAGTATCCGGGTAATGGTATCCTTATCAACGGGTTCGGCAGTGAAATGCCGGACTGACCGGCGCTTCTTCAGGTACACACTGAGGTCCATTGATGAGAGGGATCCGGCACCGGCCGGGATTGGCACCTTTTCATCCGGCAGGAAGTTGAGGGTGATTGCCTGTGAGGGGCAGGACACCTCGCAATGACCGCAGCGGATGCACATCATGGCTTTTGCTTCGGGAACAACAGGAAGTGTGCTCTCGTCAACAGGACCAATTATCTTCATCGGACATACAATCGGACAAATACCGCACCGGGTACAGAGTTCCTGGTCAACAAAAAGAGTTGTCATTTCCTGCCCATCCTTTCCGGATCATTCTTCCCGGGTTCCTGTTAAATTCTTTCTTTCCCGCTCGGTGCTTTTCGGTACCCGGCGGACAACAAAGATCCGTTGGGGTTCTCCGGTATATCAGCAGGATACCGGTAACCACTGCCCGGCTGCTGCAAAAATTATTTATTCCGGGAATACCAGTGAAGTTTGTTTACAAAGAAACCAGGGAATTGAGGGAGGTGTGACGGATGGGAAGAGGTGAACGAGAGTGGGGACACCGGGGCGGCGAAGGCTACCAGGGGCATGGTGTCCGGGGAAGTACTGATGAGCGTGGGGATCCCGCGGACCCGGAGCATGATCCCTACCGTTATCTGAGGGACGGTGATGAAGACCTGCCGGACCCCGCCAATGATGAGTATATATGGCCCACGATCGAGGACGAGGAGGACGATTGAAAAAACCTGTCAACCGGTATTTGTCTTTTTTTTAATCAGGGAGAAGACCTGACCTTTTGATTACATCCGGTTTTTACCGGCTATCATGGGTTCTGACTCTCTTCGATGAGCTGGTATGCCAGTCCCTGGATCTTCTGGTTCTCGAATGTTACCTCCCCCTCATAGGTGATGAGCAGGATCCGGTGATACGGTACGGGTTTTTCACCATCAATTGTCCGGATGCTCAGGTAGTACGGCTCCAGGCTGATGTCGGGACCGCTTATGGTGGATCGGTCGTTCGGTGCACCCCGGTCAACATACCAGATCCGGACTTTCCCGATGTCGTAGCGATCATCCTGCCAGTACTGCTGCAGGAGTTTGTGGCTGGTTAACATGTCAAAGCGACGCTCCCATAATTTATCATAGCTGACAGGTAATTCTCTCCTGGATGTGATAACCCATGGTTACGATGCCGGAAGAACTGATACATCTGCTCACGGAATGGCATACGGTTCCGGTAGCAACCATTGGACCGGAGGGAAAGCCCAATGTTGCGGGTAAATCGGTCATGGTCATGAATCCTGACACAATAGTCTGGGGCGAACTCTATTTTATGCAAACGTATGAAAATCTCACAAAAGATCCTCGTGCATCAATCTGTGTCTGGAAAAGGAGCCCCCCGTTCACGGCATATAAGGTGAACGGGAGGGTAACAATGCATGAAAATGATGAGATTGCAGCTCAGCTTGACGAACGCGTGCGTACCGGGCATGGCATGGAGTTTAAGGCTCGCCGTAAAAAACTGGCTGCGCTCTATTTTTCCGTCGAGGAAGTCTATGACCAGACTCCAGATCTGGAGTCTGCCGGAAAACGGATTGCCTGAGATCGGCTGCACCCTTTTCCCCCTTTTTTAAAGACGATACCGGCATCATCCTGCCGCTGGTGCAGGTCCCGGCCTATCCTGTTTTCCACCAATTGTAAAAAAATGAAATATTATGGTGATACGCCACCGTCGGGCAGTAGCGTACCGAACTTTTTCGCATCAGGATACCAGTACCCGGCTGCCCGGCTGCTCCAAAAATTATGTATACTGAAAGAAATGGTGAATTTTATTTTCAGGAATTAAAAAAGGGGGATCACAGTGAGACAGATTATTCACAATTTTGAGTATTTTAATCCTGCACTGACACCGTGCGAAAAATCTGAAGGTAAAAATGGGTAACGCATGAGTACATCCTTATCAGTACCGTGGAAAACCAACACATTTGCGATTCGTTGACATATTTCAGATTCTGTAAAGCGGGAATCACGTTTTTAACTATAGCGGGATAAGGGATTCAACATGGCAACAATTGTTGGTACCCTGTTGACATTTGTTATCGCGTTGATCATTTCAACGCTCATAATTTATGTTATTGTAAAGTTTTTTGGTGAAACAGAAGGTATAACCACAGCACTTCTCGCAGCCCTTGTTGGCACGGTAATCTATACGGTCCTCTACGCTCTGCTGGGCCAGGGATTGCTCGCTGCATTCATCGCGGGAATCGCGTGGCTGCTGGCATTGCAGATGCTGTACTCAATCGGCTGGATCAAATCCCTGCTCATTGCTGTTGTCATTTGGGGAGTGACATCCATTGTCGGATGGTTCCTGCCAACGCTCATCGGTCCCTTGTGATTATGTGTGCCCGCACCGGTGACTCCATCGAAATGTTCATAAAATAACCAGAAATCAACATAAGAAAATTAATAATATCTTTTATAAAAAAACCCACGGTTTATTGCACTGCAAAACATAGGTGCAGAACCGGGCTGTTCCATCATATCACAAACCGGGAAATGTTTCAGGGCTAATCTTTCAATAATTCTTTCTTCCACGCCATTTTTTTGATTTTTTCATTGATATTAGGACTGTTCTTCACACGGTGCCAGTCATCGTTACTCATCCCCATAAAAAAATCGCATGACGAACATTTCATCCAGGCTTCAAACTGATCAGGGAATTCTGCACGAAGGGTTGATTCACCGCATTGGGGGCATTTAAGTTTCTCCTGGCGGATCGAAGTAGTAACATCCCTGTCCAGGGTGTGGGGGACGACCTTTGCATCACCCGGAACATCCTGTGCTTTTACTCCTGGATCTTTGGACAGGGTATGTGCGGTGACATTTGCATCAGCATATTCGGTTTTACCGGCTTTACCTTTCCCTTTGTCAGTCATCGTAGTTTTCAACTCCTTTCCCTGCTATGATTTTTTGTAAAGAAAATATCATGATAATTAAAAATTTTATCCCCTATCTGAGATATCTTCCATAGATCGTGGAAGTATATCCCTTTAACCTGTTGTTGTAAAAATTGAAACATTTGTTCCCGGGCATTCCTGAATTTTTCCGGTCTTCCCTGTCATCAGGTTGATTTATTTCGTTTCGTTTTCTTCACAAAAGTTTTTGATTGCTGATGTAAAAACCAGCCCATATTTTTCCAGTTTGATCTCACCAACCCCATGAATATTCCTGAAATTGTGCAGATCGCAGGGTTTCATGTGGGCCATTTCTCTCAGACTTTTATCCGGAAAAATGACATAGGGCGGCACACTGGCCTGATCGGCAATGGATTTGCGAAGCGTTTTTAAGTGTAAAAATAATTTTTCTTCGGTAGTTGTTGTGACACTCTGCAAGGGAGGCAGGGATTTTTTCATTGTCCCCTGTTCAGGAATTGAGAGCATGAGAGAAGTGTCTCCCTCTCCTATACTATCGCTTTTATTAGTTAAGCGAATGACCGGATATTTATCACCCGTCCTTGCCAGGTAACCCTGCCGGATCAGTTCACCAATCCATGTCCTGAGCTGTGATTTGCTGTATTCTTTGCCAGAATTATATGCAGGAAGGTTGTCCAGGTGATACATCTGAATTCTGGAACTTTTTGAACCTGTCAGGATATCGGTAATGAGAGCGACACCCAAATTCGATGGCAACTGCTGTACGCACGCAACAATTTTTTTCGCAATGTGTGTACCATCAATCATTCCTCTGGGTTGATCGCAATTATCACACGAGCCGCAATTTTCCCCGGAGTATTCTTCCCCGAAATAGTTGAGTAAAAATTTCCGCCGGCATGAAGGAGTTTCGCAATAGTCAGCCATATCCTGCAATTTGCGTAGTGCCAATCGAACGAACCGATCATCTGATCCGTCACTTTCCAGCAACGAACGGATTTTGCCCACATCCCCCCTGCTGTAGAGAAGTATACATTCGCTATCCTCTCCGTCCCGTCCGGTTCGTCCGGTCTCCTGATAATACGACTCGACGCTCTTTGGCACATCGTAATGAATCACGAAGCGGACATCCGGTTTGTCGATACCCATGCCAAATGCAATCGTTGCGCAGACAATAGCTACATTGTCATGAATGAATGCATCCTGGACGTTCTCTCTCACCTTTTTTGAGAGCCCTGCATGATAAGCCAGTGCTTTAAAACCGCTTTTCCGGAGTCGTTCCGCCAGATCTTCTGTTTCTTTTTTGCTGAGGCAATAAACAATGCCCGAATCATCCCTGTGCTGGCGTACATAGGTAAGGAGGGTATTCACCGCATTTTTCTTCGGGAGAACACGGTACTGCAGGTTTTTGCGGTTGAAACTCCCGACAAATTCACGGGGTTCTGATAATCCCAGTTGCTGGGAGATGTCTTTTCTCACTGCAGGAATGGCAGTGGCGGTCAATGCAATAAGGGGAACTGACGGGAAGTGCTTTTTTAAAGCAGATAACTGGCGGTATTCCGGCCTGAAGTTATGACCCCATTCTGAGATGCAGTGTGCCTCATCAATGGCAAAAAGGCAGACCGGGGACTTTTTGAGGAAGTCAAGGAAATCCGGCTGCATGCATTTCTCCGGTGATATAAACAAAAGCCTGATACTGTTATTTTTTAAATCTGTCTCGATCTTTTTCCGGTCATTGTATTCCAGTGAACTGTTGTATGCAGCTGCAGGTATTCCCCGTGCATTGAGATCGTCGACCTGGTCTTTCATGAGCGAGATCAGGGGTGATATGACGATTGTCAGGCCATCGAGGCACAGGGCGGGCAGCTGGTAACAGAGCGATTTTCCGCCACCCGTTGCCATGATCGCGAGGGTATCCTGACCTTTCAGAAGTGATTCGATGACTTCTTTCTGGTGCGGTAAAAATGCAGTAGAGCCCCAGTATTTTTTCAGGAGTCCCTCGACCGTATCCATTGCTATCCAGTACTACGACTTTGTTGAATGTAAATGTTGATAACATGTGCCGGATTCTTTTAAAAAATCCTCTGGATTGCCTGGATTTTTCTCCCTGTGCCAAAAACTCCAGGGGCTATCGTACAGATGAGGCACAATACCCTAAAATCCCCATGCCTTGCACCGATGCCTAGCCAGCGTTTATTATTATACGGGGAAAGGTTGTGATCAACAAAAAGAGATGATGCGTTTGGGCATGGTGTCATTAAACTCACGGGATCTCGGCATGGATAATTCATTTGAACTGACAGGAACAAATGAACGGGAAGTCATGAGAAAATTTATCGAATATGCAGAAACTGAACTCAAAATGCCTGTCCTGACCGCCGATACCATTTACCGGGTACAGATGGCGATAAAAAAATAATGCTCTTTTCACCAATTACCAACACGTGTTTCTTATGGTTTAGGTATTGTGATAGACGGTAAGACTGCCGCACCCCCTGAAGCATGTAGTACGCCGGTAAATTATGCATCATGGGACAGGATCATACAATAGCAACCAAAGGACACCCACGAAAAGAACGAGGATAAAAGCGGCCCGCTCCTTCACGACCTGATGATGTAAACGATCTTTCCCTCTCTGAAAATGGAGATCTGGCCACCGCTCTGCGAGACAACGACCCCGATTGATGTGGTGACCCTGGTAATGCCGGCAACTGACAGATGCCGCGAACCCATCCCTCCGGGAAGGTTCACCTGGCTCATGTCCACCGTGATACACCTCCCTGCCGCCTCGACCACCCCGCTGCCCGTGATGAGGAATGCCCCATCCAGCTGGGCAAACTCCTTGATAGTTCCCTGGATCCCGACATCGGCTATCTGCCGTTCGGTCTCCTGGTGACCATGGAACGGATTCAAGACAAACTGTTTCGAATAGTGCAGGACGTTTTTTGTGTCCCCGACCACAAATGCTGTCCCGATCGCCTGTCCCTCCCGCCCTTCCCGGGCAATTTCCCCGGCGACTTGGATGACCGCGTCAAGAACCTCCGGCGCAACGCCGGTCCCGGAACATATCGTTTTCAGTTCTTCTGGTGAAGGGCGGTTTTCCCGCAGGGTACCTGCCCTCGCGGGAAATGCCTTTTTGGTATCCTTTGCCACCAGCGGTTCTTTTCTCTGCTGGGTTATCAGGACTACGGCCACGATAACCACACCAGTGATTGCCATGGCGATGATGATAAGATACGCCTGCAGGTCATTCCGAGGAGGACCTGACGGGGTCGGTCCGGGAGGAGCGGGGGTCTCTTCTTTGATCTCCAGCGCGATTTTTTTGGTGGTTGACTGGCCGTCAGACTGGTTTCCTGTAACGCTCACAGTGAAAATCCCGGCGCTGGAGTACCGGTGTGCTGCCGGGAGATCGGAAGATTTTGTAATGGATCCGTCATCCCAGTTGACACTCACTGATTCGATGGTGACACCCGGTGATCCGGTATTGAGATTCCCATTCAGCGTAACATTCATCCGGTCAATCGCCGGCTCAAGGAGGGTCAGGACCGGTGCATGTATCACAATGACGGGTCCCCCCGGGGCCGTTGTAACCAGCGTTACGGGAACCGTAGCAGGGATGAGCGGCTGCCCCACAGAAATCTTTGTGGTTGCGGTGACCTTCTGGCCGTCGGACTGCCGGGCGGTGATCGAGAGGGGGTAGGTACCGGGACTGCTGTATCCATGCGAGTTCGGGAACCCATGGTATTCCGGTGTCTGCCTGTCCCCCCAGTCCCAGAGGAGGCTTACTATCGTTACCTTCCCCGACCCGGGTTCGACAATCCCGTATAGGGTACAGGTAAGATTATCAATGAGCGGTGTATCGAAGATAAGGAGAGGGGGAGGGTTGACGGCATCGGTCGCGTTCTCCAGGTAGATGAACACCAACGGAACCGGCGTTGTCGGCAGGGTAGTAACATTCGGGACTATGCCGGTCGTGTTCCCGGAGGCCGGGAGAGCGGGGGGAAGCGGTGTTGCCGGTAAGCTCGTACCATTCGGTACGATGCCGGTCGGGACCTCCACGCTAGGAGTAGTAGTATCCAAGGTCTCTGCGAAAACGACGCCCGGCATTACGAGGGAGAGGATGCATACAACAGCGATGATCAGCCATATTCCGGAAGTTACGTCTCGTTCCCTGTGCATGGAAAACCGTTCGTTTGTTCAATAAATATCGTGACGATTGTTCTTAAATACGGTTGTTTCCCCTCCGATTGCAGGTGAAGGGGAACCGTCAGAACCAGGGAACAACACGGTACCTGTCTTCCCGGAACTTTACCTGGAACTCTGGTCATCCAGATTCTTTAAAAAAGACCTGCAACAATGCATTAAGGATGGATTTTAAGATTATTGACAGGATATATGAAATAAAATAGTCTGAAACCAGAGAAAAGATAGCGGGTAGTTTTGAGAATTCGCGGTCATTTTTAAAAATGACATACCATAACGAAACAGTGCGGTGAAAAGCAAAAATGCGGGACAAAAGATTTATTGCAGAACATCGGGGCGGACTCCTGAAAAAGGAACAGCACTATCAGGTAATTACCTGGGCTTGCGACTGTGCGGAGAATGTATTGCATCTCTTCGGTGAAATACCAGATGAACGACTAAAAAATGCACTACATGTGGCTAAAGAATGGGCAAAAGGAAACACTTCAACAGGTGACGCGATGAAAGCTTCAGTAGCCGCACATGCTGTGGCAGGAGAATCTTCTCATCCGACTTCAAGAGCGGTAGCCCGTTCCGTTGGACACGCTGTTGCCACTGCTCATATGGCTGACCATTCATTAGGAGCAGCGTTGTATGCTTTGAAAGCCGTGAAAAATGCAGGTAAATCACCAGATGCAGAAAGAAGATGGCAGGATGAACAATTGCCATCAGAGATTAAGGATCTTATCCTGACTGCAAGGAAAAGCAGAAAGATATAAAAAGATTGCTCTGTAGAAATCATTTAATCGAAGAAAAATCTGACCTGGTCGACAGAAAGAGCTAAGGTACGGTGTCTCCTTACCTTGTTATGCTAATAACCCG
>Ga0209048_10006763_pt1 | contig 10687 bp, 7 predicted proteins | sample FrelakmetCRP12CR_FD_187146 | JGI IMG/M metagenome (GOLD analysis project Ga0209048, IMG submission 187146) | Freshwater lake sediment microbial communities from the University of Notre Dame, USA, for methane emissions studies - CRP12 CR (SPAdes)... | ecosystem: Environmental > Aquatic >... | reverse complement strand
TAATCCCCCGGCGGCACGCGTGCCCCCATCGTCTAGCGGCCTAGGACACCGGCCTTTCAAGCCGGCGGCACGGATTCGAATTCCGTTGGGGGCACCACTTCTTCTCCCCCCCAAGCGAGACCGTGCGGTAACAGAGCGGTGCGCCTCGCTGCTACGTCAAGTCGCCCTGCGCGCCCGCGCCGTCCCGAGCGCCCGGCCCGCCGCAACCTCGAGCGTGACGACCACGAAGATCCAGGCAAGCAGGAGTACCAGGGGAACGGTTGCGGCCAGCATGGCGCGGGCCGCGGCCAGACTCGCTCAGGGCCCTGCGGGACCGTCCGCGCGCACGGGCGCCTGCTCGCCCTGACCGAGCGCCCAAGCGGCGTGGCAACTCTTGCCGGCCAAATCCTTGAGCGTCAGATCCTGGAGACCGAGCGACCCCACACCGGCAAGGACGGCCACAAGAAGCTGCACGCCCTGCAGGCCGAGGGCGAACGCCATGGCCGGTCCCGGTCCCACGCCGTACGCGGCCAGCGCTGCTACGGCCGCGACCTGGAAGGTCCCCAGGTTGCCCGGCGTGAGTGGGAGGATGCCGATGAGGTTGGTCAACACCAGGACAAGGGCGGCGCCCCGCCAGCCGGCGCCGCCCAGATGGAACGCGTGGAGCACCGCCAGCGCAGCGCAGAGCTGCACGACCCAGGCCAGGGACTGCATGCCCGCCACGGTCAGCGCCGACAGCGGCCGCCTCAGGATGCGTTGGCTGTCGACGAGCTGCGGGAGGTAGTGTCGCAGCCAGCCCGCGACGCCGTGCGGGCCGCCGCCCTCGACGGCGACGCCGGCAGCGAGTGCGCCCCAGCGGCGGCGGGAGCGCTGGAGCGCCGCGCCGCCACCCAGCGCCAGCACCAGCAGGATGGCCGCCACGATCAGGCCCTCGAGAGCCCAGGAGGGCACGGCCAGCGCCGAGACGAAGAGCAGCGACAGGAACACGAAGCCGGCGGCGGCGAAGAGCTGCTCGGTAATGGTCATGCCGAGCGTCGTGGCAAAGGGCGTCTGCGCGCCGCGCCGGCGCAGCAGAAGGAACAGGACGTAGGGGTTGAGCAGCGCGCCCAAGCGCACGGGCATCAGTACGTTGGCGAGCAGGCCGATGCTAGTCGACGAGAACGTGTCGCTGATGCGCGGGGGCACGTCGTCGTAAGCGCGGACGATGAGCTTAAGCGCCGCGCTCCTCAGGAGGAGAGACAGCAGCATGAGGCCGACCCCGGCGAGGATCCAGCGCCAGTCCGCGCGCAGGAACGAGCTCACCATGCGCGCGAACTCGTGATGCGCGAACACGGCGGCGGCCACGACGAGGAGAGCGCCGCCGAGGATCCACCAGCGCCGAGAGGCCGCGGTCATCCGATCTCTGATACCGCGCAAGCGCGGCGCTTTCGGGCGTGGACGATCCATGCTCCTACTCTTATCGACAGCTCGTCGTTCGCACAACAGCGGCTCGCGTTGACCGGATGCCTGAGGGCCGGCGCGACGCGTCGGTCGCGCGAAGGACCGATCCGAGTATGAGCGTGCTCCATTGCCCAGGCAACTCCGGGCACCGTGGCGATGCCGGGGAGATGGCCAGTGGGTGGCAGAGGATGAGGTCTGCGCCGGCCCTATCGGGCGCGTTTGCGGACCAGGGCGACGCCTGCCAAGAGGATCCCGATGACCCCCACCACGATGCCGACGATGCCCATCGTGCGGGCGCTCGACACCTGGCTCTCCGTGGCCAGGCGCGGCAGCTCCGCGTCCAGACGCTGCGCGAGCTGCGCGTTCGTGGGCGCCTTCACCGGGAACTGCGCGGTGGTGGGGTCTGCGACCGTGGAGAACGTCGAAGGCCCGCTGGTGAAGCTCTCGTCCACCTTCTGCGCGCCGATCTTGCCGGTGAAGTGGAACGTGTAGTCGCCCGGCGCCGTGGGGAAGAAGAATGCCCGGTAGTCCCCCGGCGTGCCAAACCCGGTGTCGGCGTCAAACGTCGGCGTAAGGGCGTAGTCCACCTTCTGCTGCCCGTAGATCACGCTGACTTGCAGCGTATCGGTCAGGCTCGAATACGGCTTTCCGGTGCTGACAGTGGCCAGCACGAGCTGCACGCTGTTGAGCTGCCCCGCGTAGGCCGGCTCGCTGCCCCAGCCCACGGTGAACTTGTAGGCCCCGACATTCTTGGTCGTGTGCGCAGCCGCCGGCGCGGCCATCGTGACGAGCGCCAGGCACAGCGCCGCCGCCACGAGTACGACTGATCTCGAGAAACGCCTCACTGGTGCTACCTCCTGGATCATGGATGACCCCAACCCCCAGAGGCTGAGGCACTCGTGCCCGCGCCGAAACGAGGCCAGACGAAACGGAGCCGAGACTCCTCGGAGCACAGAAGAACGTGGTGAGACCGTCGCAGCCGCGATCAGCCTCCGGGCGCCGCCATGACGTCCAGCTCGAGCGGCACGCTGACGCCTCCTGCAGTCTCCTGCACCGTCACGTTGACGTGCCAGCGGCCGACCACGGAAAGCTGCAGCCCGGCGCCAAGCCACGAGCCGCCGGGGACCTTGCGGAGCGCCAACGTCGACGCGCTCAGAGACGGCTTGCTGGGCAGAGAGAACTCGAGCGTCACCCCGGTCACCGAAGGCAAGGGCTGACCGCTGTCGTACCCGTCGATCATGACCGAGTACGAGTTCTGCCCGACCGTGCCGGGAGACACCGTCAGATGGGCGCGGACGGTGGTGGCGTAGTCGCTGCCGGAGACCGTCACGCCCGCGGCGGCGGGCATCGCCGTGGAGGCGACGGCAGACGAAGCGGGCGCCAGCCCGCTGAGCAGGGCCGTCGCCGCAAGGATCACTGCGGCGACCGCGAGCTCGCCGCCCGAGTTCAGCCGGAACGAGCGGGCAGCGCCATCCTGCGTCCTCAGCGAGGGCACCCATTTGAAGTGGCTCAGGGCGCCCAGGGCGACGACGATGGCGACCAGCCCCACTTTGACGAGCAACGTGACGCCATACCTGGTGATGAACAGGTTGCCCAGGGACCCGACCTCCACCGCCCCGCGCGCGACGCCGGTCACGAGCACGATGACAAGGGTCACCGTGGCGACCCGCGAGAAGGCGTCCACGGCGGCGGCACGCGCGGGCCTCGTCATGCCGCGGATGCCTAACAGGAGCCAGGCGAGACCACCGACCCACACACCGATGCCGGTCATGTGCGCCCACTGCGCGGCCACGTTGAGGACTCTCCACGAGGACGGTGCGTCCGCGTGTCCGCCCAGGCAGTGGACCAGAACAGCGGCAGCTCCGGCGGCGGCGAGGAAGACGAGGCTCCAGCGCGCCGGCCACAGGTCGACGCAGACTACGGCGCCGACGCAGACGGCGAGAGCGACGCCGAGGGCCAGCAGATACGTGCCCTCCGGCGTCTGGAAGAACGGCAGCAGTGACGGCGCGCCGACCATCGCGCGCTCCGCCCAGACCATGGCGCAGAGACCGAGGATAGCCATGACGGCGGCGACCCGCAGCAGAAGCGCGCCGCCCGCGGGGACTCTGCCGCCCAGCACAAGGAGACACGTGGCGGCGGCGCCGACGAAGAGCGCCAGCCCGGCGTAGAGGAGCCAGCGGCCTGCCGTCGCGAGCCCGGACGTCCATGTGGACGTGTGCAGCAGATCGACGGTCTTGGCGCTTCCGGGCACGGGCGCCATGCCCACCCCGAAGGCGAAGGCGCCGCTGGCGACGTGGCCGTCCACGGCCGACACCGAGCGCCAGTTGACCGTGTACACACCCTTACCAAGGACACTGGACAGCTTGACCTGCAGTTCGAGCGGACTGCCCGGGACCGCCTCCACCGGCGACACGCCCGGCACGGTGCGGCCGTTCGAGTCCAGGATCCGCACAAGCGTCAGCTTGGGATCCGGGTTCTCGGCAAAGGTCATCACGATCTTCTGGGGGGACTGCTGCAGAGACGAGCCCGCGGCAGGCACTGAGCTCACCAGCCCGGCGTGGGCCAGAGCCGCAGCCGCGGGTCCGGCCAGCAGGACGCCGACGGCCAGCGTGAGGGCCGCGAGCAGCCGCGGCGCGGTCTTGAGCATCGATCTTCTCGTCATCTCGTCACAGAAGATACACCACAATGAAGACCACGACCCAGACGGCGTCCACGAAGTGCCAGTAGTACGTGCCGGCGTCGACCATGCCCGAGGTGCCCGGCGACGCCGTGCCCGGAGCGCGACGGCGTTCCCTGGAGGCGCGCACCAGAAGGTAGATGAGCACGCAGATGCCGCAGGCGACGTGCAGGCCGTGGAAGCCGGTGAGCGTGAAGAACGCGGAGGCAGCCAGGCTCGCGGTGAGCCCGAAGCCGAGATGCGTGTACTCCCACGCCTGCCCGCCGAGGAAGGCCGTGCCCAGGATGATGGTGAGCACGAGCAAGAGGAAGAACGATCCTTGCCGCTGCTTGCGGTAGCTCACCTGCGCGTAGTGCGCGGCCACGCCGCTGAGCACGAGGATCGTGGTGTTGATCGCCGGGAAGGTCGTATGCAGGTGGGTCCCCGCCCCGCTCTGCGGGAGGTGGATGCGCAGGTGGATGACGGCGGCGATGAGGGCGGCGAAGAACACGCTCTCCGAGCCGATGAACACGAGCGCGCCGATACCCATGAACGAGAAGCGCCGGCCGGGCACGGTCTCGATCTCGGGCTCGACCCAGCGGCCGCCCATCCAGACGGCGAGCGTGATCAGAAGCAAGCCGGCGCCCAGCGCGATCACGACCGGCGTGCTCAGCAGGCCGATGGCCACCAGCAGCAGCGAGAGCGCGACGAAGAACGGCGTGATAGTCGATTGCTCCGGCACGGGGTCCAGCGGCCGCCAGACCACGGCGGCCGGATCCGCTGCCGCCGACGCGTCGCCGGCGTGCTCCAGATCCCAGAGCGGGCGCTCGCTGGTGATCGGCGGCAGCGCGCTGAAGTTGCCGTGCGGTGGCGGAGAGCTCGTGGCCCACTCCAGACTCCAGGCCTGCCACGGGTTGTCGCCGGCCGGCTCGCCCGAGCGGGCGCTGTGCACCAGGTTGTAGATGAACAGCAGGAACGACGTCGCGAGGAAGTACCCGCCGATGGACGAGACGAGGTTGAGCGAGCCCCAGCCCACGTCCGGCGCGTAGGTGTACACGCGGCGCGGCATGCCCATGAGGCCGAGCGCGTACATGGGCAGGAAGGTGACGCTGAAGCCTACGATGGTCATCCAGAACTGGACCTTGCCGAGGCGGTCGCTGAGGAGGCGGCCGGTGACCTTGGGGAACCAGTAGTAGATACCGGCGAAGACCGCGAACACCGTGCCGGCGATGAGCACGTTGTGCAGGTGGGCGACGATGAAATACGTGTCTTCCGCCTGCCAGTCGAAGGGCACGGCGGCCTGCATGACGCCGGTGATGCCGCCGATGGTGAACAGGGCGATAAGGCCGCAGGCGAACAGCAGCGACGTCGTGAAGCGCAGAGCGCCGCCCCACATGGTCGCCAGCCAGTTGAAGATCTTCACTCCCGTGGGGATGGCGATGAGCATGCTGGTGCCGGCCATGATCACGTTGAACAGCGTGGGTAGGCCGGTCGTGAACATGTGGTGCGCCCAGACGATGAAGCCGAGGAAGCCGATGATCGCGAGCATCACGATCATCGACGAGCGCCCGAACAACGGCTTGCGCGAGAACACCGGCACGACCTCGCTCATGATGCCGAACGCCGGCAGGATCAGGATGTAGACCTCGGGGTGGCCGAAGAACCAGAAGAGATGCTGCCAGATGACCGGGTCGCCGCCGCCGGCCGGGTCGAAGAACGAGGTGCCGTACTGGCGATCCAGATACAGCATGGCGATGGCCGCCGTAAGGCTGGGGAAGGCGAAAAGGATGAGGAACGAGTTGATGAACGTGGCCACCGAGAAGATGGGCATCTGCCAGAGACCCATGCCCTTGGCCCGGAAACGCAGGCAGGTGACGATGAAGTTGAGGGCGCCCATGATGGACGAGCCGCCCAACAGGACCAGGGAGATCGTCCAGAACGTGACCCCGTCGTGCGGCGAGAAGGCCTTGAGGGTGAGCGGCGCGTAGCTGAACCAGCCGGTGTCGAGCGCGCCGCCGAAGAAGAAGCTGCTGTACAGCAGCAGGCCGCCGAAGAGGAACACCCAGTAGCTCAGCGCGTTCATCCGCGGGAACGCCATGTCGCGGGCGCCGATCTGCAGCGGCAGCAGGTAGTTGGCCAGGCCGATGAGCATGGGCATGGCGAACAGGAACACCATGGTCGTGCCGTGCATCGAGAAGATCTGGTTGTACGCCTCGCCGGTGAGAAACGTCATGCCGGGCTGGATGAGCTGCGTTTTCATGAGCATCGCGAACGACACGGCGATCACGAAGAAGACGAGCGAGCTCCCGATGTAGAGGATCCCGATGCGTTTGTGATCGGTGGTGGTGAGCCACGCGCCGAAGCCCCGCGGCCGCGCGGTCGCGATGAGCGCCGGGGTCTGCGCGACGACCTCGTTCATTTCAGCTCTTCCAGGTAGGCGACGAGCTGCTGCTGCTCCTGCAGCGGCAGCGGGATCTGCGGCATCTTGCACTCAGGCTTCACTTTCTGCGGGTCCTGCAGCCAGGCGAGCAGGTTCTGCGGCGTGTTGAGCAGCGTGAACGCGGCGATGCCGCTGCGGCTGCCGAAGTGCGTGAGGTCCGGCCCGAACGTGCCCTTCATAGTCGTGCCGCGGATGGTGTGGCAGCTGCCGCAGGCGATCGTCGGGATCAGCTGACCACCGGCGACGGCCTCCGCCCCGGTGGGCGTGCGCGCCGGCAGCGCCTGATCGTGCATCCACGCGGAGTACTTCTCCGGCGTGGTGACGATGAACAGGAACCTCATGCGGCCGTGCTGCACGCCGCAGAACTCGGAGCACTCGCCGAGGTAGCGGCCCGTCTTCAACGGCACGAAGCGCACGTGGTTCACGTGCCCCGGGTTCATGTCGACCTTGCCGCCCATCTGTGGCACCCAGAACGAGTGGATCACGTCGGTCGACTTCAGGTCGATGCTCACCGGACGGTCCACCGGCACGTAGACCTCGTTGGCCGTCTTGAAGCTTTCGCTGGGGAAGTCGAACTCCCACCACCACTGGTGCCCGACGGAGGTGAACTGCGCGCCGCGATTCGGCAGGGCGATCTGCAGGGTGGTATGCACCGTGAGGATGAGGAGGACGGCCACGATGATCGCAGGAATGGCCGTCCAAAGGATCTCGATGCCCAGGTTGCCGCGCGTCTGCGAGGCTTCCGACTCCGGGCGTCTGCGGCCCTTGATGATGACGATGGCCAGCAGGATCCACACCGTCAGGAGCACGACGCTGAGGATGCTGACGATCTGCAGCGTGAGCGTGACGATCTTCTGGGCGCCGCTGCCGCCCGGGCGCAGGACGTCGGGCTGGCCGCCGGCGCAGGCGGCCAGCAGCAGCGCCGCCAACGCGGCGGCGCCCAGGATCAGGGCGCAGCGGGCGAACCCTCTCCGGGCCCCGCCGCGAAAGCGCTCGTGATATCTACCTGACACGCCGGCCCTCCCCGCCCGCTCGTACGCCCCACTGGGGAATCATCGCACGAATGCCCCGCGATGCGGGAGAATGGAGCGCATGGACTACGTGAAGGCGGCCCAGCCGCGGATCGTCGCGCTCTTCCTGGTCACCGTGCTCGCGGCGATGCTGCTCGCCGGGAGCCCGGGCGCGTGGCTCGTGATCGCCGTGCTCGCGGCCACGGGTCTCACCGTGGCCGGCGCGGCGCTCCTCAACAACTTCATCGAGAGGCACGTCGACGCGCGCATGGAGCGCACGCGCCGGCGGCCGACGGCGAGCGGCCGCCTGCGTCCCGGGCGCGCGCTCGCCGTCGGGCTCGCCGCGGTGGCCGCCGGAGTCGTGGCCCTCTGGGCCATCGCCGGCGGCCAGGCGGCGCTGTTCGCCCTGCTCGGCGCCGCCTACTACGTGCTCGTCTACACGCTGCTGCTGAAGCCGCGCACGGCCTTGAGCTCCGTGCCCGGCGCCCTCGCCGGCGTCTTCCCCGCGCTCATCGGATGGGCCGCCACCGGGGCTCCATGGTCCGGCGACATCCTGTTCCTCTGCGCCGTGGTCTTCATCTGGTCGCCGCCCCATTTCTGGGCGTTGTCCCTGGCTCGCGAGGACGACTACCGCTCCTCGGGCATCCCGACGCCGGCCGGCCGCTACGGAGAGCGGACCACGCGGGTGCTGATCGTCGCCTTCTTCGCGGCCCTGACGGGCGTCGTCACGGCGGCCGCCGTGACGGGCCTCTACGGGATCCCCTACCTTGCCATCGCACTGGCCGCGAACCTCGTCCTGTGGCTCTTCGTGGCGCGGCTCCTGACCGCCCGGACCGGCGCTGCGGCATGGGCGCTGTTCAAGGTCTCCGGCCCTTGCCTGGCGGCCCTCGTCGCGGCCGCCGTAGTGGACCGGCTGCTCTAGCGCCCCGTCGCCAGCCAACGCTGCGACCTCCTGCGGAATACGAGGTAAGTGAACAGGGCCACGATGGGCGGAAGCACGATGACAAGGACCTGGAGGGTGCGCTGGAAGAGCAGGAGGTCGAGGCCGAAGACCGTGGCGAAGACGTCGTTACCGCCGGCGACCAGCAGCACGCTCAGGAAGGTCACGAACCCGGCGCCGATCGCGGCCCGACCGGGACGCTCCGACGGCAGGGTGAGCACGTTATGGAACCCGTGGTCGCGCAGCGCCATGCCGTCGAGCCAGGGCCACAGGAAGAGGGGCGTGAAGATGAGCCCGGGCAGGACGACCGCCGGCCAGAACACCGCGGGCAGGAGGAAGCTCCCGATCTGGATGTCCCAGCCGGGGAACAGCCTCACGGCGCCCTCGAGCCAGCCCATATACCAGTCGGGCTGCGCGGACGTCGTGGAGTCCCAGGGAGTGTACGGCCCGTACAGCCACACAGGATTGATCTGCAGAAGGCCGCCGAAGGCGGTGAGGACGCCGGCGACCAGCACGAGGTAGCCGGTGGTGCGGAGCGCGTAGGCCGGCACGATCGGCGTACCCACGATGGTGCGGTCGTCGCGGCCCGGGCCGGGGAACTCCGTGTGCCGCTGGAGCCAGAGCATCCCCAGGTGCAGCCCGAGCAAGCCGGCGATGCCGGCCGGCAGCAGGAAGATGTGCACGGGATAGATGCGGGCGATGATGCCGCTGCTGGGGAACTGGCCGCCGAACATGAGCGAAGCCATCGTCGGGCCGAGAAACGGGATCGACTCGGTGATCGAGTAGGCGATCCGCAGCCCCGTCCCGGACAGCAGATCGTCGGGCAGCGAGTAGCCCATGAGGCCGTTGAAGCCCGCCAGGAACAGCAGCGAGAGGCCGACGACCCAGTTGATGCGTCGCGGCCGCCGATAGGCGCCGGTGAAGAACATGCGCAGCAGATGGATCATGAGGGCCGCGACAAACACGAGCGCCGCCCAGTGGTGCACCTGGCGCACCAGCAGGCCGGCGCGGACGTCAAGACTGAGGTCGAGGACCGAGCTGTAGGCGTCCGACATCGGCACGCCGACCAGCGGCTGGTAGCTGCCGTGGTACACGACCATCGCCTGTGACGCGTGGAAGAAGAGGGCGAGGTAGATCCCCGTGACGACGAGCAGGATGAAGCAGTAGAGCGCGATCTCGCCGAGGAAGAAGGCCCAACTGTCCGGGAAGATGTGGCGCAGCTCCTCGCGGAGCAGGCGGCTGCCGCCGCCGAGGTTCTCGTCGAGCCAGCCCGCCCCTCGGCGCAGCGGAGAGCGCCGGACGCCAAACGCGGTGCGCAGGCTGCGCATGAGTCGCCGGTCCCTCATCCCGCGTTCCAGAAGCCGGGGCCGACCGGTGTGGTGAAATCGCTCTGCGCCACAAGATGGCCCTGGGGATCGATGGCCAGCGGGAGTTGCGGAAGCGGCCGTCCGGCCGGTCCCGACACCGGCCGCGCGCCGTCGAGGAGATCGAAGGTCGACTGGTGGCACGGGCAGGCCAGCACCTTCGCCTCGTCCAGGTACTGCGAGACGGCGCAGCCGACGTGGGTGCAGATGCGCGAGTAGGCGACGAAGCCCTCGGGGCTCCAGGTCTCGCGCCCGGGCTGCGGCTTGAACTCGCCGCCGGTGAAGTGGAAGAGGGCGATCTGGGAGTTCGCCGCGTCGGTGTGCCCTTCGGGGAACGCCACGAGGGTGCCCCCATGGGCGAGCACGTCGCGGGTCACCGGCTGGCCGTCGAAGGTGACGAGGCGGCTCCCGGGCCTCCAGGCCGTCACGAACAGGCTCCGCCCCGGCCGCGGGCCCAGCGCCCCGAGGATCACGACCTGACTGAGGGCGAAGACGCCGACGCCGGCGACGAGGAACTTCGACAGAAAGCGTCGCCGGGTGATGACCTGGGCGCTCTGCTCGAGATCGCCGCCCAGCGCGGCCGCGCCGGGAGCGTCGTCGTGCGGCACCGGATAGGGGCCGCTGATGACCTCGTCCCCGGCGAGGTCGCGGCCCCAGTAGGCGAGTGCCACGCCGAGGCCGAGCAGGGCGGCCGCCAGCGAGCCGCCGAGCCACGCGTTGCTGGCGTTCGTGACGAAGGCGACGACGAAACCCACGGATCCGGCGACGGTCACGAGGAGCCCGATGGTCACCGGCCAGCCCGGCGGCCGGCCGCTGCTGTGGGCCGGCGGCGAGCTACCGCTGTCCGGGAGGGGCGGG
>Ga0209048_10006762_pt1 | contig 10690 bp, 12 predicted proteins | sample FrelakmetCRP12CR_FD_187146 | JGI IMG/M metagenome (GOLD analysis project Ga0209048, IMG submission 187146) | Freshwater lake sediment microbial communities from the University of Notre Dame, USA, for methane emissions studies - CRP12 CR (SPAdes)... | ecosystem: Environmental > Aquatic >... | reverse complement strand
CGCCGCCGGCGCGTGCTGGTCGCGGTCGCGGCGGTCCTGCTCGTCGCGGCGGCGGCGACCGCGGCGGTGCTGACGCTGGCCCACCGCACCACCCCGAGCTTCACCGTCCCCCCGCTCACCACGCTCACCGAGGCCCAGGCCCGCAACGTCCTGACCGACCTCCCGATCACCATCTCGACCAGCCCCACCTACGACGACGTGCACCGGCAGGGCATCGTCGTGGACCAGCAGCCCCTGGCCGGGGCGAGGATCGACAAGGGGGCCACGCTCGTGCTCACCGTGAGCGAGGGTCCCGCGCCCCGGGCCGTCCCCGATCTCACCGGGGCCACGCTCGCCGATGTCGACGCGAAGCTCGGCGGAGCCGGGCTCGTGAGGGGCAAGGTCACCCCGGTCGCGAGCGAGACGGTGCCGAAGGACGCGGTCATGGACTGGGCCTACAAGGGCATGACCGTGGGCAAGGGCACGGCGGTCGACCTCACCGTCTCGAGCGGTCCGGCGCAGCGCCCGGTGCCGGACGTCAAGGGCCTCACGGTGGACCAGGCCACGGCCAAGCTCGCCGATCCGGCGGTGCGCCTCCCGGTCGGATCCACCGAGGAACGCTTCGACACCACGGTCCTGAAGGGACAGGTCATCGCCACGGACCCGCCGGCCGGGACCAACGTCGATCGCGACTCGCCCGTCAAGCTGATCGTGTCGAAGGGACCCGACCTCGTGACGGTCCCCGACGTCTCCAACCACACCCTCGACGAGGCCGTGACGATCCTCACCAACGCCGGACTGGTGCCCGGTGACGTCTCGGGGAGGGCCGGCAAGAAGGTCCTGAACACCTCACCGCGGATCGGCCAGCAGGTCCTGCGCGGGGCCAAGGTCGACATCATCCTGGGCTGACGCCTAGCGTCCCGCCGTCGAAACGGTCCGACCAAGGGGGTCCAGCTCATGGGTGCACTCGAGGGGCGAGTCGCGATCATCACCGGTGCCGGCCGTGGGATCGGGCGCGAGCACGCGCTGCTGTTCGCCGCGGAGGGGGCCAAGGTCGTCGTGAACGACCTCGGCGGCTCCGCCGACGGCACCGGCGGCGACCTCACACCGGCCGAGCAGGTCGTGGCCGAGATCCGCACGATGGGTGGTGAGGCGATCGCCAACGGGGACAACGTCGCGCAGTGGGAGGGCGGTCAGCGCCTCGTCAACGCGGCGATCGAGGCGTTCGGCGACCTCGACATCTTGGTGAACAACGCCGGGATCCTGCGCGACCGGGTGCTCGTCAACATGACCGAGGAGGAGTGGGACGCCGTCATCGCCGTCCACCTGAAGGGTCACTTCGTCCCGACGCGGTGGGCGGCGGCCTACTGGCGGGAACAGACGAAGGCCGGCGTCACCAAGACCCGCAACGTCGTGCACACCTCGTCGACCTCGGGCCTCCTGGCCAACCCTGGTCAGACCAACTACGGCGCAGCGAAGTCGGGCATCGCCACGTTCAGCCAGATCTGTGCGAAGGAGCTCGTGCGCTACGGGGTGAAGTCCAACTGCATCGCGCCGGCGGCCCGCACCCGCCTGACGCTCGCCACGCCGGGCCTCGGCGAGATGATCAAGGAGCCCGACAAGCCCGGTGCGTTCGACATCTGGGACCCGGCCAACATCAGCCCGGTCGTCGCCTACTTGGCCACGGCCGACTGCGCGTTCAACGGCGAGACGTTCTTCGTCCAGGGCGGATCGGTGCGACGCTTCCGCAGCTGGGAGATGGCCGAGGGCGTCGAGCGCGACGAGCGGTGGTCGGTCGCCGATCTCACCGAGGCACTCGGGCGCCTGGCCGCCACCTGACCCCGGTCGACGCGTCGCTCAGCGCCGCTCGAACACCCACAGCTCCTCGGCCGGCCACCGCCTCGCCCAGTCGAGCCCGACGAACCACGGGTAGCTGCTCGTCGCGTCCGTCGGGGGCCGCAGCTCGTGCAGCGCGACCACGGCCAGGCCGCTCCTCGTCGCCCGGGTGATCCACTCGCCCGGGGACGGAGCGAAGTCCACCGACTGGCCGTCGTCGAGGCGAGGGTCGCCGAACCAGTCCCGAACGAGGGCGGGGCCCGGTTCCCAGGCCTCGTCGCAGCAGACGAAGCGCAGGCGCGACGACACGCAGAACACGAGGCGGCCCCCGGGGCGAAGGACCCGGGCCACTTCGGGCAGGGAGTGGTCGGGATCGCAGAACGACATCGCGCCGTGGTCGCAGAACACCACGTCGAAGGCGGCGTCGCCGAAGGGGAGCCGCTCACCGTCGGCGACGGCCACCGGGAAGCGCAGGCCTCGATCGGAGGCCAGCCGCAGGGCGTGGCCGAGTTGGGCGCCGGAGAGGTCGATCCCCACGACCTCGGCACCCCGGGCCGCCAGCCCGAGACCGAACTGGCCCCCGCCGCACCCGTACTCGAGCACGCGGGCCCCGTGGAGCGGGCCGAGAGCGCCCAGCTCGTCCTCCGGGATCCGCCACACCCCCCAGGCCACGGGACGGGCCAGGAGGTCCTCGGAGTGCTCCGCCTGGTACTCGGCGCTCGTGGTCTCCCAGAAGGCGCGGTTCAGGCGGACGTGGCGCCGGCTGCGCCCGGCGGTCAGGCGGTGATCCCCTTGATCTCCTCGGCGATCTTGCGGGCGACGTCATCGGGCGCGCCGGCCTGCAGCGCCATCAGCTTCGTCATGTCCCCCTGCACCTTGATCTTGCCCTGCATGAAGGCCTGCATCCCGGCCTGGGGGTTCTGGTCCACGAAGATGGCCTTGGCCGTGTCGTAGTCGGTGGTGACGGTGACCTCGGCGTCGGCCAGGTGGCCCTTCTCCATGACCATCTCGCCATTGGACGTGTCCATGTGGAGCTGGATGTCGCCGTCGCCGAACGGGACGTTCGTGATCACCTGGTTCATCTTGATCCGGTGGGGGACCGCCCCGCCCTGGCCCGCGTACTTGTCGCGGATGGCCTTGGCCTCTTCCAACCAGGTGTCGCTCAGGAACGGACTCGGCACGGCAGCACTCCTTCGGGCGGTGGCCAGCGCAGGTTAGTCGAGCGGGGCAGACTGGGCGCGTGGCCAACGAGGACATGATCGGGCGCTGGAACGCCTCGACCGGTGCCGCCTGGGTCGCGGGTCAGGAGCGGATGGACCGCCAGCTGGCGCCGCTCGGGGCCCTGGCCCGCGACCGGCTGGCGCTGGCCGTCGGGGAGCGGGTCCTCGACGTCGGCTGCGGCTGCGGGGCCACGAGCCTCGAGCTCGCCGACGCGGTCGGCCCGACCGGGACCGTCGTCGGCCTCGACGTGTCCGCACCCATGCTGGAGCGGGCCCGGACCCGCGCCGGCGAGCGACCCGGAGTCAGCTTCGTGGTGGCCGACGCCCAGACGTTCGTGTTCGAGCCGGCGTCGTTCGACGCCGTCTGCTCCCGTTTCGGTGTGATGTTCTTCGACGACCCGGTGGCGGCGTTCGCGAACCTCGCCCGGGCGGTGCGACCCGGTGGCCGGCTGGCGTTCGTCTGCTGGCAGGCGGCATCCCGCAATGCGGCCCTGGGGGAGGTGGCACGGGTCATCGCCGACCTCGTCACCCTCCCACCGCCGCCCCCGCCGGGCTCCCCGGGGATGTTCGCCTTCGCCGAGCCCGGGCACGTGCGCGAGATCCTCGCCGCCGCGGGGTGGGGGGACGTCGCCGTGGACGGCCACGACGTCGAGATGTTCCTGGCCGCCGACGTCGACGAGGCCGTCGCCGCCGCTCAGCAGGTCGGGGTGACCGCCGATCTGCTCGCGGCAGCCCCGCAGGACGTCCGCGCCGCCGCCCTCGGTCGCCTCCGGGCCTTCTACCGCGAACGCGTCGGCGAGCACGGGATACGCGCGCCGGCTGCGGTGTGGGTCGTGTCGGCCCGGCGCTGAACGTCAGCGCACCCCGGTCAGCGCCCCCACGACCCAGGTGCCGACGAAAGCCGCCAGGTCGTCGATGTCCATGGCCACCCGGCCCGTGCGCTGGATGTGACCGAAGTGGGCCACGGCGCCGATGACGCCCAGAGCGAGCAGCTCGGGATCCCGACCGTCGGGGATCAGCCCTTCGGCCATCGCCTCCTTGACGAGGCGGGTCGAGTCCTCGGTGTGCACGTCGGCGCCCTGCCCCACGAGGACGGGTCGGTCGTGGCTCTCCACCTCGAGGAGGGCGAAGTACCCCGCGTGGCGGGCCATGAACTGGACGGAGGCCTCGGTGCCCTGGCGCAGGCGGGTCAGGGCATCGGCCGTGGGGTCCATCGCGTCGGCCTGTGCCTTGCGCAGCCGGTGGCGCATCGACGTGACGAGCTCGGCGAAGAGGACCTCTTTGTTCTCGAAGTACCAGTAGAAGAGCCCCTTGGCCACGCCGGCAGCCGCGCAGATGTCAGCGATGCGGGTGTCGGCGTAGCCGCGGGTCGAGAACAGCTCGGCTGCGCAGTCGAGGAGCTGGCGCTTGCGCTCGACGCCCTGCTCGGTGTGCCGTTTGGCCGCCATCGCCGGGTAGTCCACCAGCACGAGCCGGGCGGGTCAACGCCCGGGCTGCTCGAAGCGGCGCGATCTGGCAGGCTTCCCGGTCGTGAGCGGCACGAGGACCGATCGCATCACCGGGCACGAGCGGAACCCGAAGTGGAAGAACCCGCCCCTGCGCATCGAGATGAGCGAGTGCATCAATTGCGACGCGTGCCTGCGCCACTGCCCACCTCACTTCGGCGCCATCTTCAACCACGGGGCCGACGTCGTGATCATCCCCGAGCTGTGCTCGGGCTGCGACAAGTGCCTCCCGGCCTGCCCCGTGAACTGCATCTACCCCTTCCCGGAGTGGGAGCGAGAGGGCTACCCGGCGCAGTGGTGGGACGAGCCGCTGTCCGCCAACGACCCGTACCGAAAGGGGAGACCATGAGCGAGCGAGCCTGCCGGGCCTTCTTCGATGCATGGAACCGTCGCGACTTCGACGACGCCATGACCCACGTCGCCGACGACTGCCACTACGACGACTTCTCGTTCGTACGCCCCCACGTCGGGCGGGCCGAGGTCCGCGAGCTGTTCGAGAACGTCGCCCGCCGGGCCCCCGAGGTCAGCTTCCGCATCCTCGACGTCACCGGCGACCGCGACGTCGGCGTCTACTGGGAGGTCGACGTCGGCGGTCGACCGAGCGGTCGCCGTGGAGTGAGCTTCTACCGCTTCGACGCCGACGACCGCCTGGTGTGGGCCCTCGATGCCGCCGACCCCGGGCCCGAGCACCGCACCCAGGACTTCCACGGAGGACATCCATGACCCCGCCTCTCCTCGCCGGCGCCGAGCCCTGGTCCGCCGACGGCACCAACGGCCACGGTGTGCTCTGCCTCCACGGCTTCACCGGGAACCCGTCGTCGATGCGTGGCGTCGCCGAGGCGCTCCACGCCGCGGGGTTCTCCGTCGAGCTGCCCCGCCTGCCCGGCCACGGGACCACGGTCGAGGACATGATGACCACGCGGTGGGCGGACTGGTCGGGCGAGGCCGAGGCCGCCTACCACGGCCTCGCCGGCCGCGTCGAGCGGGTGGTCGTCGCCGGCCTGTCGATGGGCGGAACCCTCACCTGCTGGCTCGCGGCGAACCACCCCGAGATCGCCGGCATCGTGTGCATCAACCCGGCCACGCAGCCCCAGGGCGACGAGGTCCTCGACATGGTGCGGGGCATGCTCACGGAGGGCCACGCCCTGATCCCGGGCATCGGGTCCGACGTCGCCGATCCCGACGTCGTCGAATCGGCCTATCCCGAGACGCCCCTGGCGTCGCTCGTGTCGCTGATGGACGAGGGACTGGCGAAGCTCGAGCTCGGCCGCATCGAGTGCCCGGTGCTCATCATGACGAGCGCGCAGGACCACGTCGTGGACCCGACCCAGTCCGACCACCTGGCCGCATCGGTGCGCGGTCCCGTCCAGCGGGTCACCCTCGAACGCAGCTTCCACGTCGCCACGATCGACTACGACAAAGTGGTGGTGTTTGAGCGGTCGGTGGCGTTCGCCCGCGAGGTGACCGGCGCGTGATCGCGCCCGGCGTCCTGGCGTCGATCCCGAGCCCCTCGTCCGGCGCGCTCCACCTCGGCCCGCTGCAGCTGAGGGCCTACGGGCTCATGATCGCCCTGGGCGTCCTCGCCGCCGTGTGGCTCACCAGCCGCCGCGTCGAGCAGCGCGGGATCGCCTCCCGCGAAGACATCTCGGCGATCGCGCTCTGGGCGGTGCCCGCCGGGGTCGTGGGTGCCCGGCTCTACCACGTCATCACCGACTGGAAGTCCTTCCGCGGCGATTGGTGGCGGGCCTTCAAGATCTGGGAGGGCGGCCTCGGGATCTGGGGAGGGATCGCCCTCGGCGTGCTCGTCGGGCTGTGGGCGGCCCGCCGGCGTGGACTGGCGCTCGTCCCCCTGCTGGACGCCGCGGCCCCGGCCCTCGCCCTCGCCCAGGCCATCGGGCGGTGGGGCAACTACTTCAACCAGGAGCTGTTCGGGAAGCCCACGTCGCTCCCGTGGGGGCTCGAGATCGATCTGGCCCACCGGCCGCCGGGCTACGAGGGCTACGCCACGTTCCACCCGACCTTCCTCTACGAGTCGCTCTGGAACCTGGGCCTGTGCCTCTGCCTCATCGGCCTGGACGCCCGGCGCAGGAAGGCGGGGCGACCCCTGCGGGCCGGTGCACTGTTCGCGCTCTACGTCGCGGGGTACACCTTCGCCCGCTTCTTCATCGAGCGCATGCGGATCGACACCGCCTACAAGCTGGCCGGGCTCCGGATCAACGAATGGGTCGCAGCGGCGGTCTTCGCGGGGGCGGTGCTCTGGCTCCTCACGAAGGGTCGCCGGTCTCCTGCCTCCTCCACGGTCGAGGACGGCGGGCGCCCCGATGAGGGGCCGGGGCCGTCGGACGACGGCGGGGCACCGGCCGAGATGGCCCCGGTGACGGGAGAACCGGTCGAGCCCGGCGAGCCCGAGCCGCGCGACGGCGGCTGAACGTCGCCGGGCGCGGCGGGGGGCGGTAGCGTCCATCTCATGGCCGACCCCTCGAGCGACGTCGTGACCTTCGAGCACCGCGACGGGATCGCCGTCTTGACGTTGAACCGCCCCGAACGGCTGAACGCCTGGACCGGCGAGCTCGAGAACCGGTACTTCGACCTGCTCGACCGGTGCGCCGAGGACCCCGAGGTGAAGGTGATCGTCGTGACGGGGGCCGGGCGGGGCTTCTGCGCCGGCGCCGACATGGACATGCTGCAGGGCATCGGCAGCGACCGCAGCGGCGCCTCGGCGTCGGCGACGGCCCGCCCGGCGCGACCCCAGTGGCACACGACGACGATCCCGAAGCCGGTCCTCGCCGCGATCAACGGGGCGTGCGCCGGGATCGGGCTCGTCCAGGCGCTCATGGCCGACGTCCGCTTCGCCGCCGCGGGGGCCAAGTTCACGACCGCGTTCGCCCGCCGGGGCCTCGTCGCCGAGCACGGCGTCTCCTGGGTGCTGCCCCGCCTGGTCGGACCGGCCGCAGCCCTGGACCTGCTGATGTCCGGGCGGGTGTTCCTCGCCGAGGAGGCCGCCTCCCTCGGGCTGGTCAACGCCGTGGTCCCGCCCGAGCACCTGCTCGACCACACGTTGGCCTACGCCGCCGACATGGCGGCCAACTGCTCGCCGTCGTCGATGGCGGCGATGAAGCGCCAGGTCTGGCGCCACCTCGAGCTCCCGCTGGCCGAAGCCACCGACGCGTCGAACGTGCTCATGGGGGCGAGCCTGCGCCAGGACGACTTCCGCGAGGGTGTGCGCAGCTTCGTCGAGAAGCGCCCGCCTCGGTTCGCCCCCTTGACCCGGGGATGGGCGACGGGCGACTGACGACGGCCGAGGGCCCGTCGGTCCGACTCGCCTACCATGCCCGCCGTGTCCGACAGCATCTCCCGTGACGACGTCGCCCACGTCGCCCGGCTGGCCCGTCTCGAGCTGACCCCCGACGAGCTCGAGACCTACACCGGCCAGCTCGCCTCGGTCCTGGCCCACTTCCACGACATCGACGCCCTCGATCTGGCTGCGGTCGCCCCCATGACCCAGCCCTACCCGTTGGTGAACGTGCTGCGCGACGACGAGCCCGGCCCCACCTTGGACCGCGACGAGGTCCTGGCCGAGGCCCCGTCGGTCGAAGCCGGACGTTTCGCCGTCCCGCCCATCCTCGGGGAGGAGCCGTGACCGACACCGCCCTCGCCATCGCCGCCGACGTGCGGGCGCGACGACGACGGGCCGTCGACGTCGTCGAGGAGCACCTCGCCCGGATCGTCGAGCGCGAGCGCGACATCCACGCCTTCAACCTCGTGACGGCGCCGAGGGCCCGCGAAGAGGCGGCCGAGATCGACCGCCGGGTCGCCGCCGGAGACGACCCGGGCCCGCTCGCGGGAGTACCGGTCGCCCTGAAGGACAACCTGTGCACCCGCGGCGTGCCCACGACCTGTTCGTCGCGGATCCTGGCCGGCTGGCGGCCCCCCTACGACGCCACCGTCGTCGCCCGCCTGCGGGCTGCCGGTGCGGTGACGATCGGCAAGTCCAACCTGGACGAGTTCGCCATGGGCTCGTCCACGGAGAACTCGGCGTTCGGGCCGACGCTGAACCCCCACGACATCACGAGGGTCGCCGGCGGTTCCTCGGGGGGGAGCGCCGCCGCGGTCGCCGCGGGCTTCGCCCCGATCGCGCTGGGGTCCGACACCGGTGGCTCGATCCGGCTGCCGGCCGCGTTCTGCGGCGTCGTCGGGGTGAAGCCCACCTACGGGACCGTCTCCCGCTACGGGCTGGTCGCCTTCGCCTCGAGCCTCGACCAGGTCGGACCGTTGGCCACGACCGTCGCCGACGCCGCGATCGTCCTCGAGGTCATCGGCGGGCACGATCCTCGCGATTCGACGTCGATCCCGGTCGGACTCGGGCCGATCACCCCGACGCTGCGCGACGGCGTGCGGGGACTGCGCATCGGGATCATCGAGGAGCTCCGCGAGGGCATCGACGGCGACGTCCTGGCCCGCGTCGACGCCGCGGCGGACGCGCTCGAGGCCGCCGGAGCGGTCCTCGACGTCGTGTCGGTGCCCTCGGTGCACTACGGGCTCACCGCGTACTACCTCATCGCGCCGGCGGAGGCGTCGAGCAACCTGGCCCGCTACGACGGCGTGCGCTACGGGCTGCGGGTCGAGCGCCCCGACACGACCGCCATGATGGCGGCCACCCGCTCGGCCGGCTTCGGTCCCGAGGTGAAGCGACGCATCATGCTCGGCACCTACGCCCTGTCGGCGGGCTACTACGACGCCTACTACGGCAAGGCCCTGAAGGTCCGCCGGCTGATCGCGTCGGCCTTCGATGCGGCCTACGAGCGCTTCGACCTCCTGCTGTCGCCGACGGCGCCCACGACGGCGTTCGAGCTCGGGGCCCGGAGCGCCAACCCGCTGGCGATGTACCTCACCGACGTGTGCACGATCCCCACCAACCTCGCCGGCCACCCGGCGATGAGCGTGCCCTTCGGCTCCGGAGCCGACGGCCTCCCGGTCGGTGTGCAGCTCCTGGCGCCCACCCTCGGTGAAGCCACCATGTTCCGGGCCGCCGCCGTCCTGGAGGAGGCCCGATGAGTGACTGGGAGGTGGTGATCGGCCTCGAGGTCCATGCCGAGCTGGCCACCCGGACCAAGATCTTCTGCTCGTGCCCGAACCAGTTCGGCGACGAGCCGAACACCAACGTCTGCCCGGTGTGCCTGGGACTGCCCGGCTCGCTGCCGGTGCTGAACCGCCAGGTGGTGGAGCTGGCCATCCGCCTCGGCGAGGCGCTCCACAGCACGATCTCCGGCTCGGTCTTCCACCGCAAGAACTACTTCTACCCGGACATGCCCAAGGACTACCAGGTGTCCCAGTACGACCAGCCGATCGACAGCGGTGGCTGGTTGGAGCTCGCTTCAGGCAAGCGCATCGGCATCACCCGAGCCCACATGGAGGAGGACACCGGCAAGTCGACCCACGTGGGTGCGGACGGGCGGATCCACGGCTCGTCGTCGTCGCTCGTCGACTACAACCGGGCCGGGGTGCCGTTGCTCGAGATCGTGGGTGAGCCCGACCTGCGCTCCGCCGAGGAGGCCCGCGCCTACGTGAACGAGCTGCGCGCCATCCTCGTCGCCACCGGCGTGAGCGACGCCAAGATGGAGGAGGGGTCCATGCGCGTCGATGCCAACGTGTCGGTCCGCCCGGTGGGCTCGACGACGTTCGGGACCCGCTGCGAGATCAAGAACCTGAACTCGGTGCGCTCCCTCGGCCGGGCCATCGACCACGAGGCCCGGCGCCAGATCACGCTGCTCGACGCCGGCGAGCGGATCCGCCAGGAGACCCGCCACTGGGACGAGGTCGACGGGCGGACCCACACCTTGCGGGTGAAGGAGGACGCCGACGACTACCGCTACTTCCCGGAACCCGACCTCGTGGCGGTGGTGCCCGACGAGGACTGGTTGGCCGCGGTCCAGGCGGCGCTCGTCGCGCTGCCGGCCGAGCGCCGGGCCGCGCTCGCGGCGGCCGCCGGGGTCGCCCCGACCGATGGGGCGGTCGCGATCGCCGTCGAGCGGGGCATGGACGACGTGGCGCTCGCGGCCATCGCCGCCGGTGGGGCACCCGAACGGGTGCTCGTGCACGTCGAGCACAACCTGTCGGGTGAAGCCGGCGGGCGCATCGACCCCCTGGCCC
>Ga0209048_10006761_pt1 | contig 10691 bp, 9 predicted proteins | sample FrelakmetCRP12CR_FD_187146 | JGI IMG/M metagenome (GOLD analysis project Ga0209048, IMG submission 187146) | Freshwater lake sediment microbial communities from the University of Notre Dame, USA, for methane emissions studies - CRP12 CR (SPAdes)... | ecosystem: Environmental > Aquatic >... | reverse complement strand
CGCGTTGCGACGCTCCTCCCGACCGTCCCCCTGTCGGCCATCGACTGAACGCGACCCCATCCCAGTGAAGCTGGCCATCGCCAGGAGAACTCCGGTTGAGCAGAGAATAAGGGCGAGCAGGACCCGCAAATTAACGCTACCGGATTTGTCTGCTTGTTTCCTCATGATTCGTCGGTCGAGATGGGCCTCGGGCTAATCAGCCTTCCCATTGCCGCACGGAAACTGTCGGCAACAGGTAAGAAGATCGAGCAGTATTTTCTCTGATCACGAAATGTCTCGCCCCCGCTCCGAGGAGCCAGGAGCCACTCCCCGGCGGACGCAGCCAGGAACAATGCTGTTCCAATCGGCGTGCGGTTTCTGTTACATAAACAGAATGGCTTCAACCTCTCTCTGGCCGCGATTTCAGAAATATTTTCTGTGCTACGACGATCTCGGCCTCTCGATCGACATCAGCCGGATGCGTTTTGCGGATGATTACTTTGAGAAGATGCAAGCCCCCGTCGCAAAGGCGTTCGCCGCCATGCGCGAACTGGAGGCGGGCGCGATCGCGAACCCGGACGAAAAGCGAATGGTCGGCCATTACTGGCTTCGCGATTCCAAACTCGCGCCGAACGCGGAACTTCGCGCGGACATCGACGAAACCAATGCGCACATCAAACAATTCGCCGCCGGCGTGCACCGCGGAAAAATCGCTCCGGAAAACGGAGCCCGCTTCAAGCACATCCTTTTGATCGGGATTGGGGGCTCGGCACTCGGACCGCAATTCATCGCCGATGCCCTGGGAAATGCGAACGATCCGCTCGACATCTATTTTCTCGATAATACCGACCCGAACGGATTCGACCGTGTTTTCGACCGGATCGGCGATCGGCTCGCGCACACGCTGACAGTCGTGATCTCGAAATCCGGCGGAACAAAAGAGACGCGCAACGGGATGTTGGAGGCCGCGGCGCGTTACCAGCGGGCGGGTCTCAATTTCGGAAAACATGCCGCCGCTGTTACGGGCGTGGACAGCGAACTGGACAAGTACGCGAAAGAACAGGGATGGCTCACTCGCTTTCCGATGCACGACTGGGTTGGCGGCCGCACTTCAATCATGAGCGCGGTGGGCCTCGTGCCGGCAGCGCTGGAAGGTTTTGATATCGACAGCTTCCTGGCAGGTGCCGCGGCCATGGACGCGAAAACGCGCCTGGCTGATCCGGCGCAAAACGGGGCGATGCTGCTCGCCCTGATGTGGTTTTACGCGGGGAGCGGCCGCGGGGAAAAGGACATGGTCATTCTCCCGTACAAGGACCGGTTGATGTTGTTCAGCAAATATTTGCAACAACTGGTCATGGAGTCGTTAGGCAAGGAGAGGGATCTCGACGGCAACGTCGTTCATCAGGGCATCGCCGTTTACGGGAATAAGGGATCGACGGATCAGCACGCGTATGTCCAGCAGTTGCGCGACGGAGTCCTGAATTTTTTCGTTACGTTTGTCGAGGTCCGGAAGGATCGGTCGTCGGACCGGTTCGAAGTCGAGCAAGGGGTGACGAGCGGTGATTATCTGCAAGGGTTCCTGCGGGGAACACGGGCAGCGCTGTATGAAAATGCGCGCGAATCGATCACCATCGCCATCCCAGAGGTGAACGCATTCCACGTTGGCGCACTCATCGCCCTGTATGAGCGCGCGGTCGGGTTTTACGCCAGCCTCATCAAGATCAACGCCTACCATCAGCCAGGCGTCGAAGCCGGCAAGAAGGCCGCGACCCGAATCCTGCAACTTCAGAGCCAGGTTCGAGAAAGCTTGAACGCCTGCCCCGGCCAGAGCACGGAGGAAATCGCTCGATCGCTGAACGCCGACCCCGAAGATGTCTTCCACATTCTGCGGCACCTCGAGGCGAACGATTCGGCGATCCGGGTCTCTGGCGACCAGGACGTTGCCCGGCAGCGATTTTCGAGGGCCTAGGTAGCGCAGAACTCTTGCCATGTCCGCTTCCGCCGAACCAAATGCAACGCCGCACCCGGAGCTCCACGTTCCGATGGCCGACGTAGTGAAGTTTGTGCGGCAGCTTGGACATGATCTTCGCAATCACCTCAACGCAGTCGAGCTCCAGTCAGCCTACCTCATCGAAATCGTGGAAGACCCGCAAGTGAAAGAGGAGATCCAACGCCTCCGCGTGATGGTCTCGGAGGCGGGTGCATCCTTGCAGCACGTCACCGCGGCGCTCAATCAGCCCAGGCTCACCGAAATGCCTTACGCCGCCGCCGAATTCGTGGCCGATCTGCAGCAAAAGTGGACGACCGATCATCCAGACGAAGCCGCGCAAATGGAATGGAAGGTGGAGGCGGAGGTGGAGAACGCCAGTCTGCAAATCGATCCGCAGGTGCTTCTTCCCGCGTTGACTGAATTGTTCGCCAATGCATTCCGGCACGATCGCGGCGAAGGCATGATTTCGGTCGAAGCGCGGATTGAAGCGGATCGCTTCGTGCTTACAATCCGCGAACCGAAACGGAGTTTCGAACGCTCAACGGAAAGCTGGGGACGAGAGCCACTCCAGTCCATCGGAAAAGGCCATTATGGCCTTGGACTTCATCGGTCGATGGCTATCATCGAGGCGCACCGCGGTCAGCTAAACGCGCGCTATGATTCGGCTGCATCTACTCTCATTACAACGGTGGTTCTCCCGCTGGCCCAACCAGCTGGATAGAAAGCCTCCGCGGCGAACCACCGCCGTAGATCCCCGGCTGGAGGAGACCCGCGCACGCACATCGATTGCGCTTCGGCCGCTCCGCGCCAACCTTGAATGTGGTCATGACCGCTGAAAACCGACGCATTTTGATCATCGACGATGAGCGGACCATCCTGCTCACGCTGCAGGCGCTCCTTAGCCGTCACGGTTATCAACCCGAGACCGCGGCGACCGCATCCTACGGGTTGCGAGCGTTGCAAAAAAATCCGCCGGCCGTGGTTTTGCTCGATTTGCAACTGCCGGACGCGGACGGCTTGCAAATGCTCGATCAGATCAAGCGGGAGCACCCGGAGACACAGGTGATCATTGTCACGGCGCACGATTCCCTGAGCAATGCGATCGAATCGATCAAACGCGGCGCGTATCATTTTATCAGCAAACCGTATGCGCCGGAGGAATTGCTCAGCCTGATCGAGAAGGCACTCGAGAAACAATCGCTCATCCGGGAAACGGAACAGCTTCGAGAGAAGACCCAACAGCTCGAGAAACGGCTCGAAATCGCGGAAACGCGCCTGGCGCCGGTGATCAAGAGCAAGGTCATGCAGGAGATCCAGGAATTGATCGAGGCCATGGCCCCGTCGGAAGCCAATGTGCTGATTACGGGCGAGAGCGGTGTGGGCAAGGAAGTCATCGCGAATGTGATCCACAGCCGCAGCCGGCGCGCGGCCAAACCGATGGTGAAACTAAACTGCGCGGCCTTTCCGCAGGCGATGATCGAGGGGGAATTATTCGGCTACGTGAAAGGCGCATTCACCGGCGCCACGAATGACTTTGCCGGCATGATCGCAGCGGCTGGCGGAAGCACGCTGTTCCTCGACGAGATTTCCGAGATGCCGGCAGATTTGCAGACTCGCTTCCTGCGGGTGCTGCAGGAACGCGAATACCGGCCGCTCGGGAGCACGCGAACTCTCAAGGCGGACTTTCGTGTCATCGCAGCAACCAACCGTCCGATTGCCGCCGCCCTGGCCGAGAATCGGTTGCGAGCCGATCTCTATTACCGGCTGAACACGTTTCAAATCGAGATTCCGCCTTTGCGAGAACGGAAAGAGGATATTCCCCCGCTGGTGGCTGCGTTCCTCAAGCGATTCGCCCAGGAACTCGACAAGACGGAACCGGAGATTACTCCGGAAGCCTTTCAAAAGTTGCTCGACTACGCGTGGCCGGGAAACGTGCGGGAACTGCAAAACACCATGGAATACGCTGTCGTGCTCGCGCGCCAGAACAAGATCAGCGTGAAAGAGCTGCCGGCCGAAGTGCAATTGCCGGCGGTGCTGCAACAAACGGAGCGCAACGGCCACGGGGGCGTCCAAAGCCTCGAAGACATGGAAAGGAAAGCGATCATCCAGGCGCTCGCCCAATGCCACGGCAACAAGAAAAAGGCCGCGCAAGTCCTCGGCATTCAGCGTCCAACGCTTTACAATAAGATGAAGCGATACGCGATCGAGCTCTGAGAAGCGTGAATCGTTAAAAATTTACATTGTTACAACGACGGCGTGATTCCAGTTGTAACAGGGTAACGTCTTTAACCATTTAGCGACTCCTGCCATGTCCCGTCATCTCGAAAAAGTCCTGGCGCATGCCGAGCGTGAGCTGGCCTCCCTGGGAACGGGGCGACCAACCGACACTCTGCGGCATTGCCAGAAGTTCCTGAGAATTGAGGAACATCGGCTTCGGCTCAATCATCAATCCGGAGGAGGTGGCCGGGAAATCTGTGCGCTCCGAGCCGAGCTGATCGACGTCGTGTTGCGCCACATCTTCGCGGCCGCCACGAACGTCGCCCAGCGTAAGGGCGCCTCCCCCACTCCGCTGACGGTGGTGGCCCTCGGCGGTTACGGACGTGGGGAACTCAATCCCTTCAGCGATGTCGACTTGATGTTCCTGCACGACCAGAACGGCCCGGAAATCTCGCCGTATGCCGAGCAAGTGATCGAACAAATCCTCTACCTCCTCTGGGATATCGGGTTCAAAGTCGGCCATTCCACCCGGTCAATTCCCGAAGCAATCAGCCTGGCGAACAAGGACATGCTCACGAAAACTGCGATGCTGGAATCCCGTCAGCTGGCCGGTGATCCTCATTTGACGAAACGCTTTCGCAAACAGTTTCGAGAAAAATGCGTGCGGGGCCATGAACGGGAATATGTGGAGCTTCGCATGCAGGACCAGGCTGCGCGTCATGCGAAGTTTGGCGATACCGTTTATGTGCAGGAGCCGAACCTGAAGAGCGGCTGTGGCGGTTTGCGTGATTACCAGAATCTCCTTTGGATGACGTTCTTCAAGGAAGGCGCGCTCACCACCACGCACCTCGTCGGGAGAGACTGGCTCAGCGAGACCGATCGCAAGCGCATCGAAGCGGCCTATGACTTTCTCCTTCGCCTTCGCACGGACCTTCATTACGCGACTGGCCGGGCGACGGACACCCTGCATTTCACCCTGCAGGACCAAATCGCCCAGCGGCTCGGTTATCCCCAAAAGCGGGGAACCCTGCAGAACGAGGCATTGATGAAGCATTATTACGAGCATACGCGAAACATTTTTCGCGTGACGGAACGGATCACCGAACAATTCGCGACCGGCCGATCCTCGCGCACGACCCGCTCGCTCTTTGGCTTTTTGCCCCAGCTGAAGACGCGGGAGGAACGCGTCGAACATTTCCGCATTCGCAACCGGCAGCTCTTTCCACAGAGCCAGACCGATTTTGTGAAATACCCGGAAGCGATGATGCGAGCCTTTCAACTGGCGCAGGAACGGCACCTGGATTTGAGTCCGGATCTGGCTGACCTCTTTACGCGTAATCTAGGGGCGGTGACCCGCGCGTTTCGCAACGCCCAAGAACCGCGGGAAATATTTAAGGCCGTCATTTCTCGCAAAGGCGAAGTGGGCCGCGTTCTTCGAATGATGCACCGCATCGATTTTCTTGGACGTTACCTTCCGGAGTTTGGGCAGCTCACCTGCCTCGTGCAGCACGAGTTCTTTCATCGTTACACCGCGGACGAACACACCTTGGTTTGCATCGACAAACTGGATCAGGTCATGCAGACGGAGGACCCGAAATTGCGATCGTATCGCGAGCTCTTTGGGAAACTCCAGGATCCCTTCGTCCTCTATCTCGCGCTCCTCCTGCATGATACCGGCCGGGCCGTCGGGGCGCGCCCGCACGCCGAGGCAAGTGCGCTTTTCGCGCAAGGCGCCGCGATCCGCCTCCAGCTTTCCTCCGCGCAACGGCGCTCGCTCGTTCTTCTCGTGGACCATCACCTCACCCTTTCGAATATGGCCCAGCAGAGAAATCTCGATGATCCCGAGACCGCGGTGGAGTTTGCGCGCATCGTGAAAATCCAGAGCAATCTCGACGCCTTGATGCTGCTCACTCTGGCCGATGGGCAGGGCACCAGCGCGGATGCCTGGTCGGACTGGAAAGAGACGCTAGTCTGGCAGCTCTACCACTCGACTTCGCAATATCTTTCCGATCAGGCGGCGTTCTACGAGCAGACGAAAATCGAGCGCGAACTTTTGCAAAATCGCGTAACCGAGAACCTCGGGCCTGATTACGCGGAGGAAGTGGAGGCGCACTTCGAATTCATGCCGGACAATTATTTCCGGGCATTCGGGGTCGATGGAATCGTTTCACATGTGAAACTCTTCCGGCGTTTCCTGGAAAATTTGTACGTGCGTGACGAACCAGCCCTGGCCCCGGCGATCGCCTGGCAGGCCTTTCAGCGGCAAGGCCACAGTATTGCTTCCTTTTGCACCTGGGACGGTCAGGATCTTCTCGCCAAAATCGCCGGCTCTTTCGCCGTCGTCCCAATCAACATTCTGAGCGCGGACATCTACACGCGCGGCGACAATATCGTGCTGGATGTTTTTCGCGTGTGCGATGCGAAATTTCGCGCGGTGACGGAAAGGAGCGACCATGCGCTCGTCGAAACAACTCTTCGCGATGCGCTCGCCCACGAGAATTTCGATTTCGCACCGCTCCTCGATCGAGCCCGACGCGAGATGGTCAAACGGGCGAGCCGCGGTGAGATGGACTTTCCGACTCGTGTGACCGTGGAAAACAAGGCCCATCCAACCTACACCCTGATTCAAATTCAAACGCCGGATCGGTTGGGATTACTTTATGAATTGCTTTCTGCCTTCGGCGAGGAACACGTCTCGATCGCGCTCTCACGAATCAGCACCGAAAAGGGCGCAGCGATCGATACCTTCTACGTTGCCGATCGATCAACGCGGGGGAAAATCACCGATGCCGGCCGGATCGCTGCCTTACAGGAACGGCTGCACCGCGCCGCGCTCGGTGCCGTCCAGTCCGGCCCGGCGTAAATCACGCTGGCCGCCGTGGCCTTTCCGTCTAATCTCTCCGCAATCGATTTTCCACCATGAACGCCTTGATCCTCGCCGCCGGTTACGCCACCCGACTGTATCCGCTCACCCTGCATAAGGCGAAGCCGCTCCTCGAGGTGGCTGGGAAACCGATGATTGAGTGGGTGCTCGACAACCTCGCCCCGGTCGCCGGTCTGGAGACGGTCTACGTGGTGACGAACCATAAGTTCGCGAAGGATTTTCAGACCTGGGCCCACGGTTACCACCAACGGCACCCGGCCTTGACTCCCAAAATCATCGACGATGGGTCAAACGACGACTCGGATAAGCTCGGCGCGATCGGCGATGTAAACCTGGCCTTGATGCGTGAAAATAATCTGGCGAAGAACGATTTGATCATCGTCGCGGGCGACAACCTCTTTAGCGAACCCCTGGTTGATTTCGCGAAATGTGCGGCCGGCTCCGACGCGACTCTGGCGACTTATGACGTCGGTGACCTCGAGGCGATCAAGAAATATAGCAGCATCACGATTGATTCCGCGGGCATCATCACCGCATTCGAAGAGAAACCCAGCGAGCCAAAAAACACGCTGGCGGGAATCGCTCTCTATTATTTTTCGCGCGGCATCGTGCCTCTGTTTGGAACCTATCTGGCCGAGGGGAACAATCCGGACCAGCCGGGGCGATTCATCCAGTGGCTTTACCCTAGAAAGCCGGTGAAAGCGCATCAAATCGGAGGCACCTGGTTTGATATTGGGAGCAAAGAGACACTCGAAGAAGCCAATCAGATTTTTGCGAAATTCGCGGCGTAGGGACGCTCGCCGCAGCGGTGGGGCAACTAACTCCGAAAATTTCGCGCATAACCGGCCGCCCCATAAGGTCAGCAGTTCCAGCGCGATGAACACGGTTTTGTTAACACCGGTCTTTAGACCGGTGATCCCTCCCGGAGATGGAGACATCAGCCGTTTCAACGGCTTAATTTGCGGCGATTGCGCTGACAAAAAGGGAAAGCCGTTGAAACGGCTGCCCCTCACGAGCGGTCGCCACCTGCACCGGCCTAAAGACCGGTGTTAATTAAATGCTCCGCGGCGAGTTACGTATGAACTTAACAGATACCGGTTCGGTGAACCGCCCAACCTACTTCAATCGCCCTTCGTCGAACTCGATGAGATCGAAGTAGGTCCGAATATCCCTGCGACCTTCACCGCCAGCCTCCTTGAGAAAATGCAGGAAGCGCGCTTTCTTCGCAGCGGTGTCCGGCCGGCGGGAAATCATCGTCTCGTTCCAATGTTCGATCGCCTCCGGCGAATGCGCCGCGCCGTTCTTTGCGATCCACTCGAGAATGGCGGCATCGTCATCCAGACGATGAGCCGCTTCTTCAAACGCATCCGGATTCAATTTCAAGAAAGCCAGAAGATGTTTATCGAACCCGACGGTCTTGTAGTTGTATCCGTCGAGCAGCCCTTTCCGATGAAGCTTGGCTTTGTCGATCAATCGGGGCAGATGCACGTATCCTCCCAGCCGATCGTACGGACTGCGTGGAAGCAGTTTTTGCATCGAGCCCGGCTAAGTCGCGGGCAGAGGATGTGACACCACCGCTGCCGCCATGACATCCTCTGGCGAGGTCATCGCCGGCTTTGACTCGGGCAGCAACTCAGCTTGCGTCAGCCCCGCGCTGCCGATGATCAGTTGTCCGGAAAAGATTCCGCCCTTCTCCACCGAAATGGATTTCGCCGTCACGTTACCGTCGAGCGTGGCGTTGCGGTGAATAACGACCGTGCCCTCCGCGATAATCTCACCGGTCATGTGGCCTCGGATTTCTATGCTCTTGACCTGGAGCCGCCGGAAAAACTGAACCTCACATTTCCGCTCGATCAGGACGTGCTCGGCCGTCAGGCGGCCAGGAATCTTGCCGCTAAAATTGATCGTGGCCGTGCCGAGACAATTCACGTTACCGCGCATTTTACCTTCGATTAACGCAGAACGGCAGGTCACGCTGCTGCTGCTGAGATCACCTTTCGCGGTCAGATGCACCTGACCATGTGTGCGAATCGAGCGGCTGAAACTCGTGGTGATTTTGTAATCACGCAGATCGATATGCTTGCTGCACTTGGGGCAAATGGTCGAAGTGGCGGCAGAGCTGATTTCCTGGGTGGCCTTGCAATCGAAACATTCGATCAGCGCACTGTGATGCTTGTTCCAAAGACCCTCAATCCTCCGGAAAAGCGACGGATCCGCCACGCTCTCGACCGGCTCGCTTTTGGGTCGAAGCCGCACTTCCAGCTTCGGAGCCGAAGGCACGAAATGCGCGCCGCATTGGCGGCACATTGTGCTCTTCGCCGCCACATACTCCATCTGCTTGAAACCACAGTGTGGACAATCCACACTGACTTTAGCAGGCGACGGCTTGGCCACAGGTCGCGGTCGCGGAAGGGCGCCTGATTAACCGCGCGAGCCGAAAGCCGCCTTGGCCGGAGGCGCCGACTCTTCATTCCGGACGATTTCCGGTCTCGTCGAAGCGGTGCCCTTGGTCGCAGTGTTGCTGGTCACCTCGGATTTGCCGATAAAAGTGGCGCCTTCTTCAATCACGAGCCGCGCCGCCTTCAGGTCGCCCTGAAGCGTGCAACGCGATTTTAATTCGCAACGCTCGCCCACCGTGATGTTGCCCTGGACCTTGCCGTAAACGGTGATCGATTTCGTTTTGATTTCGCCGCGAATATCAGCGTTCTCGCCGATGGTCAGCACGCCGTCGGAATTAATTTCACCTTCGACTTTGCCGTCGATGAGTAATTCCTTCTGAAATTTGATGGAGCCTTTGATTTCGACGTCGCTCGACAGAATGTCTTTGCCAGAATGTTCAGCCATATGTTTTTTCGGATCGATTGTTAGTGGTGGTAGTGTCCTTGGTTCTTCACGCTGAGCGAGCCCTTTCTCCTCAGTGCCCGCGCTGACCGATCCTTCTCCGATCGACGACATGGGCTTTTGCGGAATGAATTTTTTCAGCACGCGGCATTATGGTAATACTCGGTGGCTCTGTCAATGGCGGACCGGGGGAATTGTGGGATTTTTACTCGGAAATTTAGCTCCGAAGGACTTCCGCATCTCCCTTGACACGAACCCTCCCGCATCGTTCGGCAGGTCTGGCGTCCGGCCACGCGGCAAAATCGACGTGAAAAATCATATCGGCAATGCCCCAGGTGCGCCGGCAATCCGTTCTCCACAATCAGAAATCAGAAATCCACTGCGAACCGCGTTGGAGGACTGGACCAAGTCGAGGGCTTACTAGGGCAGCCTATAGATGCCAAACTTTATTTGCGGCCGAAGCAGCCAGCGCGAAACTTGACTCGACTCGATCACAAGCGCAGTGACATTGTGCTTGGGATCATCCGCCGCATTCCGGGCAAGCAGCTCTCGAAACCCGTCGGTACTATCCACAAGAGGAGAGAGCAAGAAACCTCCCTGCGTCATACTGGGAATTATTCGAGCCCGCTTTTCGTAAATTGATCCGGCCTCAGGAATCAGTCGCACGAAGAGCGGGGGCCGTCCCAACACGAGCCGAGTCAATCGACCCAGGAAATTCTCGCGGATATCAAACTCACACCAAATCGCGCCTGGTCCATTCGGTATGGTCAGCGACTCCCC
>Ga0209048_10006760_pt1 | contig 10691 bp, 13 predicted proteins | sample FrelakmetCRP12CR_FD_187146 | JGI IMG/M metagenome (GOLD analysis project Ga0209048, IMG submission 187146) | Freshwater lake sediment microbial communities from the University of Notre Dame, USA, for methane emissions studies - CRP12 CR (SPAdes)... | ecosystem: Environmental > Aquatic >... | reverse complement strand
CTCCCCATCTTGAGAATCGCCGATTCAACTTCCACCCCCTCCCCTTCTGCATAGATGCTCACAAAATACTTTCCTTTCCAGAGCCGAAGCAACCCTCCCCCAAACTCCGATCCCTGGCCGATTCCTGCAGCCTCATCCTGAAGCTCAAAAGAAAAAACCCCATAAGCGTCCTCTGAAGAGGCCATTTCATAGAGTTCAACGATAAGGAGGGGTTGATTCGATTTTTCAAACCGGCGAACCGTGAGCTGCCGAAAACCATACGCCAGATAAAGTTCCGCGGCCCCATCGATGTAACCGAATAGGGTTCTGGAATCGTACTTCATCTCCTTGTCGTCCCACTTCCAGCCCCCGGCTTCTGAGGGCAGGAAGATGTCTTGATCCATTTTTAGCTTCTCTTCTCCCTTAACCATTCCGGCTACCATGAATATCCAAACCACGATAACAAAAAAAGTCCAAATCTTCATATCAGACTCCACCCTGTGGACTCCTGATTGGAATATAACACCTTTTTACGAAATCTGGGAACCATTTAGACAGGAAAAAAGAGTTAAAAAGAGGGGCTACCTCTTCCAGCTACAAAGTTTGGAGATCAATCTACGTTAAGAGCTCTTGATTTTAGATTGATAAACTTGGAGCACGGACCACGAGTCCGCTGCATGCGGGCGTTGAGCATCTTATCTCTCATTTTAACTTCCTGGATAGTGCTCCTTGACCTTCTTCTGAAGCTAACCAGGTTAACGTTTTCTCCATTCCTTCATCGAAACTTACCTTAGACCGAAAGCCAAAATCCTGCTGGGCTTTTTTAATCGAATGGCCCTGGTTTCGGCAAAAAACATAAGTCGCATGTCGAGTCAGTAATGGACGGTTCAGAATGCCCGTCACTCGATAGACAATCTCAAGCCAATGAGCGATTCCCAGGGCCAGCTTGCTGGGTAAATTGATCCGAGGATAGCCTACGTCCATTCCACTCGCCAGGACGCTGATAAATTGACGCCAGGTCTCGTTGCTCTCATCTCGTAAATTGTAAGCCTGCCCAATCGCTTCGGGACAGAGAGCGGCTTGCAGAATGCCTTCTACCGCATTATCAATATGCAGTAATCCAGCGGGAACTTTCCCTCCATCAATCCATGCCATTTGTTTTTTATGAAGCAAGGCTGCCATTTCGACCACAATGCTCAAGCTGCGCGGACCGTAAATCGTTGCTGGTCGGATCACAGAAACCGGCATCCCAGTTCTTTGATAAATATCCCATACCGCTTTTTCTCCCAACCCTTTGCTACGATTATAGGGTAATCCAATGTCAGTAATGGGATAGGTCTCGTCAACCGCCTCAACGGGATAGCCATAGACATCTGTGGTGCTGATATGAATAAACCGCCGTACGCTTCCCGCCTCCTGAGCCACTTCCAACAGATTCTGGACCCCATGGACATTGGCTTGATGAAACTCGCTCCAGGACCCCCAATCGGAAGCAAGAGCAGCGCAATGGTAAACCAAGTCGATGTCTTCGAAGAGATCAATTAGGCTTGACTTGTCTTCAAGAGAGCCATACCTGATATCAAGAGGAAGGGTGTTGAACTGGTGGAGATTACTGGTCTTGCGGGCCAGAATCCGAACCTCTTGTCCCTCTCGTGTCAGAGCACGGGTAAGCGCTCCACCCAAGAACCCCGTGGCACCCGTCACTAACGCCTTCACCAGTGATTATCCCTTGACTTCTCGATCATCTCACGGACAAATAGGACATTCTCGGACAAGCTTAATCAAAACTTCATCACGATTTCTTCTTTGGTTCGAGAGCTTTCGGCAGGCGAATCATTCTGGGGTGTGTGCGTCCGCAAGCGCATTTGTCCGTGCCTTCGACTCGCACTGATTCTCCCGTCTTGTAACGTATCAGAGGAAAGCATTCGGCGAAGTTTGTGATAACAAGCTCTCCTTTCGTGCCACTTGGTGCCTGCCAGATCGGAACAGCTTCTTCTCTGTCATGAGGAATGATCTCAGGAATGCAAGTATCCATCCAAAGGTGAATTCCGTTGTGCACATGGCACTCCGAGCAGAAAGACATGTTTTCAGTAGGTGAGTAGACTTCATAAGCTTCTAAGCTGTACGCCTCTTTGATCTCGGCTTTATAATCTTCCATGGGTTCTCCAAAGAAGATTCCGATTCGTGTATTGCTGAGAATCTCTCCCGCCCGAACCTTCAGGTCTTTGTAAATCTTATCAGAAAGAGCGACGGCGTTTTTGGTCGATGTGAAGAGGACAGTCGGCCGTCTTCTCCGCATGAAGTCAATCCATGTCATGTCCATCGCGTCATACCAATCCAAAGATCCTGTAATGAATTCCAACCGTTGTGACCTTGAAGCTTCTGAACACGTATAAAGATAAGGGATAACCGAAGAAATCCGTGGAGACGTCTCTACGACTGCAAGTACGATGTCCCCCGTTTGCAGTCCCACGACCCGACTCATTCTCGCCAGCAAGGGAGCAATCCCAAGAAAATCACCTGCGCTGAAGGGAAACCACTCGTAAGGATTGGTTGGACTGGAACCTGCGAACCACGTGTTCACAGCACTGCAAGCAATTCTACCCCTTCTTGTTCTAATCTCCTCAAAAAGCTCTTTTCTATTCACAAAAGGCAGCAGGCAGAGATCTTCAACGCGGTGCAACCGACCAAAGTCAACTCTGGCAGTCTTCCAACGATCCTTGTAAAAAGGAGACATGCTGGCTCTTCGCAAGGCTAGCCGAAGTTTTGTGTTTTCTATCTCAATGAGCTTCTCAAGCGGAAGACGTTCAACCTCAACTACTTCTCCGTCCGCGGTCATGGCTTCTTCTCCTCGTAGATCACACGGCCAACCTTCGTAACAAGCCGTCCTTCCTCTGAGATTCTTTCCTCAAGCAAAACCACTGGTTCAAGAACGACTCTATTCTCAATGCCTGTTGCAAGGATCTTCAGCTCCTTCACCTTCTTCGAGATTTCCTTAAGAAACGCTTCTCTATCCGCTATCTCACCTGAGGGCTCAAGTTGTATGATGATTTTCGAACGGTAATCTTCTCTGGTTATCCTGAGTTGCCAACGTTTTGCTTGTCCATACACTGTTTCGGCGAGAAGCTTCCCTTCCAACTGCTCAACAGGAAATCTGATCATCCCTAAACAGATAATATTGTCGGAGCGGCGAGGCACTTTGATCCTTGGATGAGTCACTCCGCATCGACATTGTTCAGTGCTGACAACCTCGATCAAGTCTCCAGAACGGTAGCGAACAAGTGGAAGTCCTTCCCCAAACGTAGTCAACACCAATTCTCCCCTTGAACCCTGCCCGGCCTGCCAAAGAGGAATGGCCTTCGGGGTATAGGCTGTCTCCCGACTCTCCTTGTCCAACTCAAGTTCAGAAATGACTTCAGCCAAGCAAATATCCATCCAAAGATGCACGCCATCATGCATCCTGCATTCGACAAATGGGCACAGAAACTCAGTAAACATGTAAATCTCGTAAGGCTCTAAACCAAACTCCTTCCGGAGAATCTTACGGTATGGCTCAAGAGGTTCACCCCCAAAAAGACCCCACTCGAATTTTGATAGGTTTTTGGGGTGAACGTTCTTAACACGTGTCACTAAATATGCTGCCAGGTTCCTGAGAGACTTGTGTTTTCTCCACCTGTCCCGGGCAACCGCGGGCGCCCTCTCTGTTAATAGTTCTGCAAACCTCGCTGCAAGGCTTGGGCTTGACGCAATGAAACTTGGCTTCATGTCCAGAGCAAAGTTGACAGAATCTTCGTGTTCCACCTCCGTGAAAGAAATGTCAACTCCTTCCCTTTGCACGTGCGTCATCATGGCGTGAATTCTCTCAAAACCAGCTAGACCGTTCTCGGCGAACGGTGCAGGCCCTGTGATGGCCCAGCACTTCAAACCCTCTGTTGACGGCGTGAGCCTGTAGCACCTATCTCTTATTTCCATGAAAAGCGCCACGTCCCTCCGAGAGACAGGAATCCACTTCGATGTGCCCGTTGTTCCCGTCGTGCTGAACCAGTGAACAATCGCATCAGAACAAACCACGTTTTCAATAGGATTCGTGTTGAGCGCTTCGCGAATATCTCGACCCGTGATGAAAGGAATTTGCGAAAACTCTTTATAAGTTACAATTTTTTCGGGTTCTATGTTCGTTGCTTCCCACCTGGAACGATAAAGGGCAGACTTGGCAGCCCTTTCCAGAGTTTTGGACTCTCTGAGTCGGCGAAAACTAAGCTCTGCCAATTGCTCAGGTGGCAAATCTAAAATATCTTGGTCGGATTTTGGGTCACCCATTTTTTCCACATTTTAAAATTTTTCCCTTGACAATTTATAAAATAATGTATACAGTATACAGAGATCTTAAGAATATATCAACCTGAAAGAAATAATTCTTTTACGGAAGCTGGTAACGCATAAAGTCAATATCTAGTCAAATACGAGTTGTAGCCCTATATATCCTCTGACTCCCACCATCCAAACCCCACCCAAATGGAGAGGATATATAGGGTTTTTTTATTCGACAAAGGAAGATGTTGGGGTAGAATCTCTACCCTTGACTCAACTGAGGGCACGACTGTAAGCGGTTTTAAACTGAATTCAAAGAGGTCTCGCTATTATTAAAATCCTTAATGAAGACCTCTGGTTTAGTTGTCTTCCCGATAGCGCTCTAACCTCTTTTTTGAATGTCAGCACTTGCCTATTCGATGTTTATCCAGTTTTGAAGATTTTGTGATCGAATTTGTATCCGTCACGGCCAGCTGTCAGATTTTGAGTTTTCCCTCATCGTATTTGGATCGAGCTTTTTTCAAGGTATCAAAAAGAAAAAGCCCCGAAATCAAAGGGCTTTTTCTTAGCAACTTGGTGGAGGCGGCGGGAATCGAATAAGCGTCCCTATTTGTAACTCATTGAAATCTAAATACACTTTTTCAGATAACCTTTTCTGGATAGTATCTGGATAGTGTCCTAAGACATTCTCAGGCCAAGATTAGGGATTAGACTCTCTCCCCTTTATCCCCCACTCTGCCTGCCCATCCCCGTCTGACGATTCTCCAGAATCACTTCATCAATAATTTCCCCACATGAGACACATCTCCATCCCAAAAAGTTTCCACCGAGACCATAGAATCTTTCATAAACCATTACACTACCATAACGATGACATTTCATATGAAACTCCTAAAATTGATTTTTCCTTTAATAAAAGAGTGATTTGTAAAACTTAATGGCTTTTCTGTCAAATATTTTTTTGGAAAGCATTTATCCAGCCTTTCCCAATCCTCATTGACAGTCTGTTTCTAATCTAATACACTCCAGTTAAAACCAAACCATAGGCTGAAAGCTCAGTGACCGAACTCAAAAACGAAATCTCTTGGTCTAAAACCCGGGATGAAGTATTCAAAACCTGCCTCCGGCAATACTGGTTTTCCTATTACGGCTACTGGAACGGCTGGCTTGAGAACGCCCCAGAAAGAACCCGCCAGATCTACATCCTAAAGAACCTTAAGAATCGGCAAATGTGGGCGGGGGAGAAAGTCCACGAGTGCATCCAGAGAAGCCTTTACAATATCCGAAGAGGAATTAAAGTCCTTCCAGTGGATGAAATTGTCTCCATTACCCTCGACCAGATGAGGGCTGAGTTTCGATCCTCGAAATCGAAGAACTATTGGAAAAACCCCAAAAGCTGTGCTCTCTTTGAACATGAATATGAAGTAGAATTGACCGATGATCAATGGAAGGAAATGGCAAATAATGTGGAGAATTGTCTAAGAAACTTTTATGCCTCTGATATCTATGACGGCTTAAAATCCCATCCGAGAGATGGGTGGCTCGAAGTGGAGGAGTTCTCCTCTTTCCATCTGGATAATATCAGGATCAATTTAGCCATTGACTGTGCTATAAAGGAGGGAGATGGCGTTTACCTTTATGACTGGAAGACGGGAAAGAGCCTCTCTGAAGACCTCTCCATTCAACTTGCTTGTTATGCCCTTTATGCTATGGAGAAATGGCACGTCCATACCGAATCACTCAGGATCATCGAGTATAATCTCTCTTTTGACAAGTCCAATTGGTTTTCAATAACCCACGGTGAAGTTGAAAATATCAAGGGATACATCAAGGGAAGCATTAAAGATATGCAATCCCTTTTGAAGGATGCTGAGAATAATATACCTGTGGAGGAAGGAAGATTTGATAAAGTGGAGGATGATCGAGTTAGCCTCGAGTGCAATTTCAGGAGAGTCTGTAAACCTTTGTTAGAAAAAAGTGGCGGGCAAGAAAAGTCGAGATGATCGGGGGGGTCTACTCTCTATTCCAATTCTCATTGACACCTCGTTCCTGATTGAATAGATTAGAATGAAAGAAATAAAATTTTGGAGGTGAAAGATGTCTTCAAAAAAAGTGTTGATCCTTTTTTATAGCGGGAGTGGTAACACCCAGAGGATGGCAAGAGCGATAGCCGAGGCTATGAAGTCAAGTGCCATAAATGTCACGATAGAAGATGTTGGGAAGTTTGACATTTCTCTTCTTCCGAATTACGACAGCATCGTTCTTGGTTCACCTACGTATTTTTCCAATGTGGCTTGGCAGGTAAAGAAGGTAATTGATGAATCAATCGTTCATTACGGTGGCGGAAAACTGAAGGGGAAGGTGGCGGGTATCTTCACATCTGCTGGAACGAGCAGAGATGGGGAGGATTGTCTGAAAATGCTTGACGTAGCCTTGGGATTTCACCACGGGATGAAGGTGGTTGAGGGTATTCTGCGGGTGGATGGAGAAAGTGATAAAGAGGTTGACAGGAGATGCCAGGAATACGTTAAGAAACTTATAAAAGAGATTGAAAAATGAGAGAAGGGGAAGGGAGACATGGAAAAAGTTGGGATACAGGCAACAAGGTTAATTGATTTGGCGGATTATCAGGAAGGTTCTATTGTAAGTCGAACCATCATCGATAAAAAGACAGGTACAATCACCCTCTTCTCTTTTGATGAGGGACAGGCCTTGAGCGAACATACCGCACCGTTTGATGCCCTGGTGTACCTTCTCGACGGGGAAGCCGAAATTTCCATCTCCGGCAAACCTTTCCATCTAAGAGAAGGCGAAATGGCTATTATGCCAGCGAACCAGCCCCATGCCTTAAAGGCGGTAAAAAGATTCAAAATGCTTTTAACCATGATACGTTCTTAATGAGGCAAGTTAGGCATCATCATTTCAGTCGAATAAGGATAGTGCATTTACCCTAATATTTCTTTAAATTCTTCCATCCTTTTATAAAGTTCTCTCGCAATTTCTAACGATACGAAGATAAGATAGGATGTGTAAATAATTACAGCAACGGTCAATATTGTTTTTAACGTTCTGCTAAATTTTGGACTTTTATAAAGCAACGGTAGACCAAAAGGTCCTAATACGAAAAACAACGATAATACTACAATGACGGGTCTCAAATACCATTTAACTTCTCCATCTTTTTTAGACATTTTGTATCTTTTAAAATATTGGAAAAGTTCTACTTCAATTACTTTTCAGGATACCCTACGGATTGTGCAAGAATGATCTTCTGATCCGGTCGAAGTTTCATCACCTTCACCAGGGCGGGCTTGTCAACGAGGTCCCGTACCACGGATGAGCGAACCAAACAAAAAGGAGAGAAAACCCACTGCGTCAATTATTGCCTTGCCCAATCCTTTCGTGTCTTTTGAGTTGGTCGGCATATTACTAACCTTTCCAGCAGATTTGGAAATGTGGGCCTGTAACCTCCCCTCCTGCAATCCTGCGGAGCGAGGCAACCAGAATCCGCTTTGGGAGCGAGCTGAGAAAAAAACAAAGGGAACAATTAAAGACCTTCCTTTGCCCTTACCGAATCACCTTTACATTGGCAGCTTGAGGACCTTTGGGACCTTGAGTGACTTCACATTCAATTTCGTCCCCTTCGTTGAGGGATTTAAATCCTTCACTCTGAATGGCAGAAAAATGAACGAATACGTCCTTTCCGTCTTCCGTTGTTATGAATCCATATCCCTTCTTCTCATTGAACCACTTAACTTTACCTTTCATTTGTAACCTCCAGTGATATATGATTCTGAATCAAAAGATTCTTTTTCAATTCGTCTCCTGATCCACCGCCTTCACCATCTCCAAAAACTCCTCCTTGGTGAATACCTCTTTCTCAACAAGCAGGAGATCTCCAAGTCTCGGAAAAGGATCAGGCGACAAAAGACCCTACTCTACCCTTAATAATTGCCAAACCATCTTTCTTTAGTTGTGGAAATGCTCTGCTTACGACCATCTCACTAACATTGAGGCTTTGGACAATTTTCCACCGCATTAACCTCTGCCCTTTCTTTAATTTGCCCGAAAGGATCATCTGTTTCATTTCTCTTAATTTCCGCTTCCAATCAACAGGGTAAACCTTTCCATTTATTTTTGTAAGTGTTTTTATTCAAAAATTTGTAGTTAATACCCTCAGTACCTTCACCCCACTTTAATTTCCAGTTCTTTATCCCTTTGCTTTTTCTTATACTTTCTCTTCTCCTCCTGTCCTTTTTTTCTTCTTTCCATACCTTAAATAAAAGTTGTTTGTGCGACAAGACAAAATATTCTAACTGTTCAGCAAAGTCCGGAGGAACGTATACAAAAACAAAATATAAATTTGGATTTAGATTCTTTTTCTCTACAAATTTATTCTGGAGCGGAAATGATCCTTTGGAACTTAGAGATTTAACCTGGACCTCAAATCGTTTTCCTTTATCTTGGCTTTTGCATTGCAAATCTAAACTTGGCACATTGCCGAGAGGCATTGATACAATATAATCTCTTCTGGTTAGTTCGGATGCGACGGCAAATTGACCTACCCATTGAGTCCTATAACCTTTACTCATATATCCTCCTTTCTTTCCTCATCCCCCAATCCACTACCCTCACCATCTCCAAAAACTCCTCTTTAGTGAATATCCCTTTCTCCATGAGTAACCTTATGAGAGCTTCCTGTTGAACCACCTGAGACATGAGGAGTTCTTCAAAGGATACGACTTGTTTCGGATCAAGGAGGCATTGCCATTGTAAGCCCCCACAGAACTGCGGCAAAAGTTAGACTTTATTGCAGCCAAGATATCTAAATAAATCCGTAACAAAATTCCCCCAAGTTGGAATTAGTTTATCAATTTCATATGGAATAAGTGTAACTTTTCCACGGTGAACTTTTTCGTGCACTTCTTCTAATTTTTCATATCTCAAAGGAAACGTTATTTTCCCCAATTCATCAATCATATGGATACTTCTTTCCTTTTCATTGAAATCTACTATTCGTAACCTTTTAAACCCATCCCCAGCAAAAAATTCAACCTTTGCATCCTTCATCTCCTTTATTTTTTCCCAGCTAAAGGAGCACTTCGGAGAAATCTCTATCATTTCCATCATAATTCCCTCTTGCTTTCCTTGCTGCCTTAACCTTTTTATCGCCCCCTCCCAGCATAGACCTTCTTTCCCCATCTTTCATAAATCCCAGCCTTCTTGATTTTGATAATTCCCACCCTTCTTCTCAATTTACTGAGGTTCATCAGTTTGGGCATTCTCACTTTTCTCTTACCTGTCATTTGACCTCCCTTTCACAGCATACACCTCCGAATGTTGAGCATGGTCCTGCCAGTTCTTTATATATCGTTCAGCCAATTTTTTGTCTATATATTTTCCTGAATAATGGGTGCAAGTAACTTGTATTTATGTGTCAGTCGGAGTGCCCCTATTCTAAAATTTAATGCTTACCGTTCCAGCATTTCCAAATTGTTAACGAATAATAAGAGTTTTTTCTTCACTGAACCTCTTTTTCTGTTTTTGGATGACTCCCAATACTTTGTAAACTGATATGGAAGATTCTTATGTTTGAAGAAAGTTGATTCGTCTAATACACCCTCTCTCGTCTTTCGATTCTTGCGGTAGAATGCCAATACCACTCCAAAAATATCATTTATTGCACTATAAAAAGGCTTCAATTGTTTTCTGTACTTGTATTCTCTTTCGGCGACATATCTGAAATTCTCATGCATCTCATTTCTTTTTAAGAATTTACCAATTTGTGACCAAATGAAATTTATTACGTGCCATTTGGCATAGCCCCTGCGAATGTTCCCTGAACTAAACCAAGAAACAATACGGCTTAGCCAATAAAAAGTCAGATAGTGTGTTGCAGAGCGGCCATCAAAAATATTTGAATAAACATCATCTCTTGGAATCTTAATTGAAAGTTGCTCTTGTGGTAGAAAATCTGAGTACTTCAAGCTATTCGAGTCTCGAATCTGCTTAACTGCGTCATCCAAAATTGAGCCCCAAACTTGACTATTTAGAACCTTGGAGCAAATCTCTACTCGTTCGGATTTGAAGAAAACCTTAGTCCCATGTCCTTTGTAGCCGAGTTTTCCAATGAGCGGCGTTTTATTCTTGTCAACTTTGGTTGATTTTGCCAATCCAAAAAAACATTCTGCATTTTCTTTCCTTAATCCTGTTCCATTATCCCATATATCAATATAAAGATCTTCTTGACCCAATTTCTTTTCCAGAAAAACTCGGCAATGAACCTCAGTTGCATCTTCATCAATAGAATTCTGAAATGCTTCCCTAAATATTTGAATAGGGTGGTCAAAATCTATAATCGTTTGATAAAATTCATAACCACTATCTATGGTTGCTTCATT
>Ga0209048_10006759_pt1 | contig 10692 bp, 11 predicted proteins | sample FrelakmetCRP12CR_FD_187146 | JGI IMG/M metagenome (GOLD analysis project Ga0209048, IMG submission 187146) | Freshwater lake sediment microbial communities from the University of Notre Dame, USA, for methane emissions studies - CRP12 CR (SPAdes)... | ecosystem: Environmental > Aquatic >... | reverse complement strand
TCGATCTCGAGCACCTGCCGTGGTGACCATGTTCTGCGGTGAGGTGAATGAAACGAACGGTGCCACCACTGACACCACTGACGACGACGCGTTGACGCGTGCGCCGCTAGCAAACTAGACTCCGCCGCTATGACGACCGACTCGAATCCACTCAGCGTCTTTGCACCCGATCTGTTTCGCGGCCGCACGGCGTTGGTCACCGGGGGCGGGCGCGGCATCGGCCGTGCCATCGCACTGGCGTTCGCCCGCCTCGGCGCCAATGTGGTCATCGCCAGCCGCAAGCCGGAGAATCTCACGCCGACCCAGGCGGAGCTGACTGCCCTCGGCGCCCCGTGCCTCGCCGTGCCGACCAACATCCGCGAGACGGATCAGGTCGAGGCGTTGGTGCAGCAGACGATCGAGCGCTTCGGAGCGATCGACTTTCTGATCAACAACGCCGGCGGACAGTTCCCGGCACGGCCCAGTGACATCAGTGACCGCGGCTGGCGGGCCGTCGTCGATCTCAACCTCAACGGTACGTGGAACATGTGCAGCCGGGTGGGACCGCACATGCTCGAGCGCCGCTTTGGGGCCGTCGTCAACATCGTGCACATCTACTCGTTCGGGCGTGGCGCGGTGAGCTTTGCGCACTCGGGTGCGGCGCGTGCCGGCGTGGTCAGCCTCACCAAGTCGCTGGCGTACTACTGGGCGCGTCACGGTGTGACCATCAACGCGCTGGCTCCCGGTACTGTGTCCACTGCCGGCGTGCGTGAGGAAGAATTCAGCGCCGCCGATGCGAACGACTACGAAGCGCTGGTGGTGAAAGACATTCCTACGCACCGCCTCGCCGAACCTGATGAGGTCGCGGCAATCGTGCTCTTCCTGTGCTCACCGGCGGCGCGCTACATCAACGGCGCGTCGATCGTCGCCGACGGGGCACTCTACCTCGAGAACTGGACGCCCATGTGGGACCCGGAGATGGCCTGAACACCTGACGCGGATCGTCAGATCTCGTAGCGTAGATCTTCGTGCTCGGAGACCACGCGGACGATAATCTCGTGCGTGTGATCCGGTTCCACCGCTCCCCAGCGCAACGCGAACGATTCGGCCTGGAAGTCGGGCGTGAATTTCGCCGACCGGCCCATCACCACCTCTTTTGCGCCCAACTCCTTAGCCGTTCGTGCAATGGCGAAGAGCGAATCGTTTGAGCTGACGACCAGCGGCGTCACGGTCTTGCCGTGCTCCTCGGCACGGTTGACCACGGCGGTGAACAACGCTTGGTCATCCGGCGAAAAATGGGGCTCGATACCGTTGCCGTCCGGCCCCCGATCGACCTTCACGGTCATGACAACGACGTCGCCGTGATCGTGCTCGGCCTCCGTCAGGGCGCGATCCAGATGACTGAGATTCTTGGGATCGCGCGTCGGCACCAGCGTGCACGGACGTCCGCGCAAGCCGATTTGCTCTGGGTCGAGATCGGCAGTGAGGCGAACGTTGAACTGCTCCAGGTGGTGCGTGTCATGGGCGCGCCCGCGCGATAGGCGCTCGGTGATCCAGAACAGGAGAAACAAGGCGAGCGTGAACGCGATACCCCACTTCGTGGCGACCTGTTTGGTGAACAGGTTCACCAGGGCCGCAGCCAGCAACACCAAGAAGATCAATGTCAAGCCGATCGGCAGTTCGACACGGCCGACGCGGAGATTGAACGGCACGCGCCAGGCACGCGGCCGGTGGTCTTTGAAGCGCAACACGACCATGGAGAGCGCCTTGAACACGAAGCTCCAGACCACGCCGAAGGCGTACGCTTCCCCCAGGACGTAGACATCACCACGGCTCGCGATGATCGTGAAGATCTGCAGGACGACGACCATATTGATGATGCGCGACGTTGTGCCATAACGGGTGTGCGGACGCCGGAACCAGTCAGGCAATACCCCGTCCTCGGCGACGCGGTTGAGCACGCCGTTGGAGCCGACGATGGCGGTATTGACCGCGCCGGCGAGGATCAGAAAGCCGATGATCACCACGAACACGCGCAACAGCAGCCGCACCGACAACGGCCCGACCATGTACATCGCCAGCCCGCCGATCAAGTTGTCGCTGTAGCTCGCCATGCGCACGTCGTCCGGGATGATCATCACCGCGAAGAACGAGATCAGCGTCGTCATCAGCAGGCTGTACAGAAAGATCACCAGCCCGGCGCGCTTCAGGTTCTTGACCTTGGGATAAGCAATCTCCCGGTTCACCTGTGCCAGCGATTCTTCCCCGCTCATTGCCAAGATCGAGTGACCGAAGGCAATCACGATGCCCACCGCACCGACGGTCTTCGCCCATTGTGCGCCCCCGAGCCACCCGAGCGATTCGTGGGTGAGGTGGAGCTCGGTTGGCGGCAACGTGGCGCCACGCATCCAGAGAGTGACGCCGCACCACACGATCATGAGCACGACCATCACCGTCGTCGCCCCCATGATCTTCATCGCTTTGTCGCTCGACTCTTCGATGCCGAGGATGTTCTGGTGCCAGAAGTAGAGCGTGATGCCGATGGCAACCGCCGCTGCCGTCGTGTCGGGCGGCAACGTCAGCGGCACGTGAATCAGCTTCAATAGCTCGTTCGTCAGGCCGACGAGATACTGCCCCGCAGACACCCCGCTGATCGGCCCGGTGAGCACGTAGTCGAACATCAAGGCGGAGACGGAAAATTTGGCGAGCGTCCCGCCCATGGCTTCTTTGACGACACGGTAGACACCGCCGCGCACGAACATGGCGCACGACTCGACGTAGACCGCCCGCACGGCGTAGGAGAACAGCATCACCGCGCCGATGTACCAGGGTGCCGCCTTGCCGATGGCCTGCTCGACGATGCCGCCGATGTAGTAGGCGGTGGAAGCCAGATCGCATAGGACGATCGCCGCGGCGCGCCAGAACGAAATGAAAACGAGCAGTGCGGTGGTGACGACGATGATCTGAGGCTGCCTCGGTGTGGGTTCGGAATATGCAAGTTGGGGTTCGGCCATAGACAAGCGTTCCTCTCGTGGGCTGGGAACCCACAGCAAGCGCGGCGTGTGCCGTCGGAAGGCGCGAGAGCCCGCCGAAGAGTTGTGCAATCTCAAACGGCAATCTCCCTGCAAACTGCAGCATCGAGGTTTGCAGATTGCAGGAGACCGTCTGCCTCGGTGCGTAAAGTGCCCGCTGCTCAGCCCGCACTTTGCAATCCCTGACTGTGCACTTCTCGATCGCCGCGACAGCATTGTAGAGAGGAACGACGGGAACACGTGCTGATGGCATCCGGCCCCGTTGACCCAACCCGGACACCAGGCAATGCTGGCAGGCACACGGAGACCCCCATGAGCGTCGAGATCAACGGCATCGCCCACATCCAGCTCACCGTCAACGATCCGCAGCGCTGCCTGCCGTTCTGGGAGAAGCTCTGCCACTTCCTTGGGATGAAGACCCTCGTCAGCGGAACCGACGTCGTCTACTGCATCGGCAGCCGCACCGGCATCCTCGTGCGTGGGGCGCCGCCCGCGATCCGTGGTGTTGCGTTCCACCAAGACCGCGCCGGCCTCCACCACTTTTGCTTCCGCGCCCGCAGCCGCGAGGACGTCGACGCCATCCATCGTTTCCTGGTCGCCGAACTCGGCGCGCGCATCGTTCACCCGCCAGAGGACGGGCCACAGTTTGCCCCGGGCTACTATTCGGTCCTGTTCGAAGATCCGGACGGGATCCGCGTGGAAGTCAACTACGTTCCGGGCAAGGGCCATTTCGATGCCGGTGGAAGGCTCGGCCCGGGTGGCGCCGGTCCCGCGGACCGCTACGGCAAGGACGGTCTCGGGAGCTAGGAGCCTGTCGGACTTGGCACCATCTAGCGACCCAACGGGGAGCGGCCCATAGAGAGACGCCGACCGCAGGTCCTAGCGCAAACGGGTTCCATCCTGCCGAGCAATCTGCAAAGCTGCGACGCGTCTGCACGGCGAGACACCGGAGATGGACACAACGATCAAAGACCGCACGGCGATCGTCGGCATTGGCCAGACGCGCTTTGGAAAGGGCATCGAGGCTAGCGAGCTGTCGCTGGCATGCCAGGCCATTTCAATGGCCATCGACGATGCGGGGCTTGCACCGTCGGCCGTCGATGGGCTCGTCATGTACTCGATGGAGAACGGACGCGAGGTGGAAGTCGCACGCAACGTCGGCCTCGGTGACATCACTTACTTTGGCGAGATCGGCTACGGCGGCGGCGCCGGGTGTGGGACGGTCGGACACGCGGCGATGGCGGTTGCCACCGGACAATGCGACGTGGCGGTCGCGTGGCGCGCTCGCAAGCGCTCCGCCAAGGGCAGCCGCCCGTGGGCGAACGTGAACCAGCGCCTCGGCGGCGCGACGCAATGGAGTCGGCCGTTCGGCTTGCTGCGGCCGGTGGATGAGATCGCCATGCTGACGCGGCGCTACATGCATGAGTTCGGCGCCACGCGCGACCACCTGGCGAACGTGGCGCTGGCGTTCCGCATGCATGCCAACCGCAACCCCAACGCGACAATGTACGAGAAGAAGATGACGCGCGAGGACTACATGCAGGCGCGCTGGATCTCCGAACCGCTGTGCCTGTTCGACAACTGCCTGGAGACCGACGGTGCGCTCGCCGTGGTCATCGTGTCGGCCGAGCGCGCGAAGGACCTCAAGCAGCAGCCGGTCTACGTGCACAGCTTCGCGCAGAGCATCCCGCAGCAGCATCAAGTGATGACCAACTACTTTTGCGCCGATCCGCTGCTTGGCCCGTCATACGCCTGCGCGCGGTTGCTGTGGAGGCGCAGCGACTTTCAGCCAAAGGACGTCCGCGTCGCGCAGCTGTACGACGCCTTCAGCCCGCTCATCCCGCTGTCGCTGGAAGGCTACGGGTTCTGCGAGCGCGGTGCAGGCGCCGCCTTTACGAACGACGGTGCGCTGGAGTGGCCGAACGGCCGCCTCCCAACCAACACCGCTGGCGGCGGTATGTCGGAAGCATACGTACACGGCTTCAATCTGGTCCTTGAAGGCGTCCGACAGATGCGCGGGACGTCAACCAGCCAAGTCGAGGGCGCGGAAAGTTGTCTGGTGACCAGCGGCGAGGGCGTTCCTACCAGCGCCTTGCTGTTGCGGAGGTAGGACACATGGCGAGCGGATTTCTGCTGCCGGACATCGAAGACGACGACACGGCGCCCTTCTGGCAAGGGACGGCACGTGGCCAGCTGCTGGTCCAGGCGTGCTCTGCATGCCGCCACCGCCGCATGCCGCCGCGGCCGATGTGCCCCGCCTGTCGCTCGCTGCAGCACACGTGGATGCCGCTGTCCGGCCGCGGCACGCTTTGGTCGTACGTCGTTGCACACCCACCGCTGCTGCCCGCGTATCAGAGCCTCGCGCCGTACAACGTGATCACGGTTGCGCTCGACGAGGATTCGCAGTTGCGGCTGGTCGGCAACCTCGTCGCGCGCGCGGACGGGCCGATCAATGAGGTCGATCCGGCGACGATGCGGATCGGCGAGCCGGTGCGCGTCGTGTTTCAGCAAGTGGAGGACGTGTTCCTGCCGCGCTGGATGCGAGTGTAACGCCTATTTCTAGGAAGGTCCTGGCGGCGCCGGCCTCTGTTTCCGCGAATCAGCGCTCCCCCAACAGGCCGCGGGGGTAGGGACGCCCGCTCCAACAAAGTTCCTGTGCGAAGTGGTAGTTATTTACCCACTTCCGAAGCGCAGCATTCGATGTAAACTCGCCAATCTGCCGTACGACGGGCTCAAGCGATTGATCCTTATCAAATCGGTCTGCATGAAACCCGTCGTTCTCAAAGAGGTGCTCTCGTACCACGTAGTTGTGCATCTCGCCCGCATTGCGATGCGCGGCATCAAATCGCTCTCCGGGCATGTTCAAATTAAGGGCGAAGAAATATAACCGGGCCAGTAGCCGATTATGGGACCGCTGGGTCAGGGTTTCGGCAATCAATGTATCGGCGACGATATGTTCGTCCTGGCCTTCGACTTGCGTACAAAGAAAAAACTCGGTGACGACTAGCGACGCGTCTGCGCTAAGACCGCACCGAAGCCAGAGACCTTGACACGCTCCCCACGTTCGAGTCGCTCCTTGATGATGGAAAACGTGGCCTGGAGTATTTGAGAAGCATCCGTAAGCGGGATGCCCGTTGCCTCACTGATTTGCGTGGCAATATCGCGCCTGGTTAGCGCCATTTCGAGCATCGCCGAATGCGGTCATACCAGCAATCCGTTCCCCACCTCAAGACCGACGTTCTGGAGGGCCTTGTTCTATCTGATAGCTCGCAGCAGCGGAGGAAGATCGTCTTCGATCTCGTCACCCCATTGCGCCCAATTGTCCCGCTGATGCCTTGCGAATAGCTCAAGATATGGCTCTGGGCTGCATGCCTCAATGACAGGGTACAGCTCGTCGGGTTTTCGTGAGTGCTCGCGCTTCCGCGTGGCGACAATATTGACCTGACGTCGCCCAGCCTCTCTTGTGCGCAATCCGCCGCGCACGCCGAATAAGACGAGTTCGGTCACGTTGCGGAAGTAGAAGCCCACCCCGCGCCCGTCCGGGCCGCCGTCGTACCGAATCTTGTACCAGACGAGGTTGCCTTTGTACGTGAAGCCCCACGCCTCCATAACGTCAAGACCCCAACGGAGCAGTGCATTCGGAACCCAGAGGTAGAGATGCGAGCGCGGGGCCGCAAACTCCCCGACAGGCAACGCCGTGATCTCTTGGATGGACAGTGTTTCATAGCGACGCAACCGCCGATGCTCCGGCGCCATCTTCCCTGTGCGGTTCTGAAAGCGCCAAGGCGGATCGGCAAGAATAGTTCCGAAGTGACCCCTGATTTCCGCGCGAAGCAGCTTCCCTACATCCATCTCCCGCCCTCCAACCCTACGGCTCTCTTTTGCCTTGGATGCCATTGTGGTGTCAACGTGTTGGCGCACTGTGCCCCCCGTAAGACGCGGTATCGGCTGTGGAGGAAGCGAAAGTGAATCATGGCTTCCAGTTCCAAGCGATCGTCGGTTCAGTGGCGCCAGTTGGAACTAGGCGCAGGGTTCAACACGATCGTGACCGTTCTCATAATCCTCGTGGGAACGTTCGGCGCACTCTATTCGGACGAAAGTCGTTCCGTGTTCCCATTCTATTTCGCGCGCGAGACGATTGCGTGGCATGCGCTGCTATTTGGGGACACTACGATCATCACGGCCCTGCTGTTGTTTGGTCGTCAGGGAGCGGTCGATACCCGATGCCCCTGAACGGCGCAAGCTGCCCGTTGGCATCGGTAGACCTTTGCGCGGGCTTGAACTATAGGCCCTGGCAACCACCGACGGAGGATAGAGATGCGTCTCAAGGACAAGGTTGCCATCATCACCGGAGCAGGGCAGGGCATCGGCCGGGCGTATGCCACCCGCTTTGCCCGCGAAGGCGCGAAGATCGTCGTCGCGGAGATCAACGAGGAAATCGGCCGCCGCACCGAGCAAGAGGTCAAGGCGGCGGGCAGCGACGCCCTATACGTCAAGACAGATGTCTCCAACGAAGAGAGCTGCAAGGCGATGGCTGCGAAAGCGGCGGAGCGCTTCGGGCACATCGACATCCTGATGAACAATGCCGCTATCTTTTTCGGGCTCGATACGCAGGATTCCTCGCTCGCGTACTTCAACCGCATCCTCTCAGTGAACCTCACCGGCGTGTGGTTGTGCACGCGCGCTGTCGAGCCGTACATGAAGCGCCAGCACGCGGGAAAGATCATCAACCAATCGTCGACCGCGGCGTTCATGGGCAACGTCGGCGCGGTCGATACGTCCGACCCCGACAAGCCGTCGCCGCCGTTCCACTACAGCGTGGCGAAGATGGGCGTCAACGGTCTCACCAAGTACTTCGCCGGTGCCCTCGGCCCGTGGGGCATCAACGTCAACGCCATCGCGCCGGGCGTCACCATGACCGAAGCGACGAAGAGCGTCGTGCCGGAAGACATGCTCGGCATGCTGGTGATGTTTACCGCGCTGAAGAAGGCGTTGCAGCCCGAGGATCTCACGGGCACGGCGGTCTTCCTGGCGTCGTCGGACAGTGACATGATGACCGGGCAAGTGTTGGTGGTCGACGCCGGGATGATCATGTTGGGATGAGCAGAGCATCAGCGCGCCGCAGTCAGCTTTCAGCCGGAGGCAAGTCCCATGCATGAGAACTTCAAACGGATCTTGGTGACGACGGATTTTTCCGAATCGGGTGATCATGCCATCAGCCACGCCTTCCGCATGGCGGCGGATCACGGCGCTGAGGTGGTGCTGTGTCACATCGTGGAGATGATCGTTGCGCCCAATCCACTCTATGCGCAGTACTACCCCTCCGACCTGCTCAGCCCCGAGATCCAGCAACGTGCCGAACAGGACGCGCAGAACGCCCTGCGTGATCGCGTCCCGAAAGACGACGCCCTCGCCAAGGTGCCGTACACGGCCCTGGTGCTGCACGGTCTGCCGGCCGACGAGATCATCCGTGCGGCGCAGACACGCGACGTCGATCTCATCGTCATCGCGACGCATGGTCGCACCGGATTGAAGCACCTCTTCATGGGCAGCACGGCGGAGCGGGTCATCCGCCACGTGCATTGTCCAGTGCTCGTCGTGCGCTGAGGTAGCCAAGGTGAGCAGGCCGGACGCCTGCTCCACCATGATTTCATGTAGGCGGGTGTGCCGCCCGCCTACCTTTGACACGCCGGGCAGTAGAAGCTGCTCCGTCCGCCGTGCACCACCCGACGCACCGGCGTGTGGCAGTGCGGGCACGGCTGGCCGGCACGGTCGTACACCTTCAGGCGCAGCTGAAAGTAGCCGGGGCGCCCGGTGCTGTCGCGGTAGTCGGAGATGGAGCTGCCACCCAAGCGGATGGCACTGTTGAGCACCGCGCGTGTCGCATCGAAGAGCCGCTGCAACTCGGCGCGCGTGAGGCGGCGCGCCTGGCGCCCCGGACGGATGCCGGCGCGGAAGAGGATCTCGTTGGCGTAGATGTTGCCGATGCCGCCGAGGGCACGCTGATCCATCAGAAGGTTCTTCACCGGCTTCTTGCGGCCGCGGGCCAAGGCAGCGAGATCGCTCACCGCGAACGTGTCCGACAAGGGGTCGGGTCCGACGTTGCCGAGCTCGACGAGTTCGTCCGGCCGGCCGACGCGCATCAATCCGAAGCGCCGCGGATCGTTGAACGTCACCTGCCGGTCGCCGGAGAGTTGCAGCGACACGTGGTCGTGGGTCTGCGGGGGCGTCCCGGTCGGTTGGAGGAGCAGCGCGCCGCTCATGCCGAGATGGGCGAGCAGGGCGTCACCGCCGGACAGCTCGAACAGGAGATACTTACCGCGCCGGTCGATGCCGTGGATCACGCGGCCGGTGAGCCGCGCCGCGAAGTCGGGCGCGACGGTGCGGCGGAGGCGCGCCTCGCGCACCTGCACCGCCTCGATGCGCGCACCAACAATCGGCAGCAGCGAGCGGCGCACGGTTTCAACCTCTGGCAGCTCAGGCATGGGAAGAGAGACTGCTGTGCACGGCGTCACTCAGCGCCGCGAACTCGGCGAGGCTCAGGGTCTCCGGCCGCCGGGTTGGGTCGATGTGCGCAGCGTGCAGCGCTGCTACTGGGTCCTCACACATCGCCCGCAGGCTGTTGGCGAGCTGCTTGCGTCGCTGGTTGAAGACCGTACGCACAACGCGGTTCATCACGACTGCATCCGCGACGTTCACCGGCGGCGTGGCGTACGGCTCCACAACGATGACCTCCGACTCCACCCGCGGGCGCGGCACGAACGCCTCCGGCCCGACGCGCAGCCCCGGCCGTAGCCGTGCGGCGAACTGGGTGTAGACCGACAGCGCGCCGTAGGTCTTGGTGCCGGGCTGCGCCCGCAGGCGATCAACCACCTCACGCTGCAGCATCAATACCAAGCGCGCGAAACAGCGTGCTTCCAACAACGCCGTCAGAATCGCCGTCGCGATGTTGTACGGCAGGTTGGCGACCACGACGGCGGGGTCGCCGTTGCCGAGCAACCCTGCAAAGTCGACATCGAGTACGTCTTCGTGGACAACGTGCACGCGCGGCCGCTCGGCGTACTCGCTGCGCAAGCGCGCGGCGAGGTCGGCGTCCACTTCGATCATCCACAGCTCGCCGGCACGCTCGACGAGAACGTTGGTGAGCGCGCCCAGGCCCGGCCCGATCTCGACGACCCGCTCCGTACCGTGCAGCTGTGCGAGGTCGACAATGCGGCGGGCGATGCCCGTGTCGGCGAGGAAGTGCTGGCCGAGCCGCTTGCGGGGGTGTCGCCCGATGCTCGCCAGCTCGCGGCGCACGGCACCGGTGGGGCGTCCGGCGCGGGAGGCGGTCACAATCTCAGAGCTCCAGATCGGCGACCGCGTTCACGGACAGCGGGTCGCACTCGCCGCGGTGCAGCCGATGCTGGGCGGCGAGGGCGATCATCGCGGCGTTGTCGGTGCAGTAGCGTAGCGGAGGAATGCAGACGGTGATGCCCAGTTCCGCGGCCCCGGCCTTGAACACAAAGCCAAGTGTCGTGAGACTCACACCGATCGGACACCCCACCTGGAAACCGGTCGACTTCCATTTATTCTCCGCTCCCTGAAGAAGTCTCGAGATATTCGATTGATGCCGATAAAGGATCAGGGCGCCGATGACGACGCTAAGGATAAAATAGATCCGAGAGTCGCTCCGGAAGAA
>Ga0209048_10006758_pt1 | contig 10694 bp, 24 predicted proteins | sample FrelakmetCRP12CR_FD_187146 | JGI IMG/M metagenome (GOLD analysis project Ga0209048, IMG submission 187146) | Freshwater lake sediment microbial communities from the University of Notre Dame, USA, for methane emissions studies - CRP12 CR (SPAdes)... | ecosystem: Environmental > Aquatic >... | reverse complement strand
TCGCATTCCATTAACTTTGTTAAATCCTGTTTCTTCTAACATATCCGGTACTAATACTACAACTCTAAATTTTCCGTCTTTATTTGGAGTTAAAACTTTTAATGGTCAGCAAGTTCAATGGTCAAAATCTTACATTCAATTTGTTACAGCTCCAAATCCTGGTGCTATTAATAGCGTATGTTTCGGAGTTTACTACAGTTAATTATTTTGTTTCAACCTTTAAAATAAACGAAACCAATGGCAGCTTACACTACATCAGAATCAACTATTAAAAAATTTTTAAATAATGGTTATCCGTACTTTTCATTTTATGTTAATGGTATTAAAATCGCAAGCAATGAAAATGCAAACGATATAGAGGATGCCAGCGAAAAATTAAGAGATGAGCTTTTAACGTATGAGAACAATGAGATCTCATCCTGGGATGATAAAATCATAGTTTATACGTTTGCGGATAAAAATGTTATGCTAAAAGCAGGAAAAACAGATATTAGTTATAAATGTAGTGCAGCTCTTACAGTAAGGTTTCCAGATAAAAGGCAAAACAATAGCTATAAAACAGATTCAAGTTTTCAAGTTTTGCAAATTTTGCAAGAAATGCGAAACGATATGAACATCCAGAGAGAAAAATTAGCAGCATTAGAGGCAGAGATGCAGGATGATGATGATGATGAGGATGATGGAAATCCAATCATTGGAGCCTTAAAATCTAATCCGGAATTAATGAATACAATAGTAACCGGAGCAATGGCGGCATTGGGTGGATTGTTTCAAAAAAATAAACCTATTACAGCTCTAGGATCTGTAGAAGTTGACCAGGATGAAAAGCTCAGTAAATCAATTGAAATATTAAAGGATAATGATGATAAACTATCAGATCATTTAGAAATATTAGCCAATATGTCAATTGAGAATCCTACACAATTTAAGTGGTTAATATCTATGCTAAAATAATAATAGATGAAAAAAGATACTCAAGATTTATTGTTTAAAGTTGGTGTAGCAGTTGGTGTATATTTTTTAGTTGTTAAACCTCTTTTAGAAAAATTAGGAATATCAAAAACTCAAGAACAAAACCAATATGAGGAGGATCAGAAAAAAGCTCAAGTTGATCCTTTAAATGCATTTTCTCCTACTTTTTGGAAAACTGTAAAAGCTGCAACTCTTTTAACAGTTGCACAAGCTAGACAATTTGCTAAAGTAATTCACGATGCTGTTAATGGTAGTTTAGTACAAGGTGATGACGTTAATAGGATTATAGGAATATTTCGAAAACTAAAAGCTAAAACTCAATTGAGCTGGTTAGCTTATCAATATGGTTTATTGTATAAAAATGCAGATCTTTTATATGATTTAGAACATGGCAGTAATGCCTTTTATTTAAATAATCCTAGAGCTGGATTAAATCAGCAAGAAATGCAAACTATTTTTGACATAGTAAAAAACTTAAAATGAAAAAGAAAAATATTATCCCTTTATTGTTAATAGCCGGAGCTGGTTATTATTTTTATACCCAGAGCAAAAATAAGAAAGCAACAATTGAATTGGGACCATTGGAGAAATCAACTCCAGAGGAATTCGCACAGGCTGAAGTTGTGCCAGAGGCAAAACCAAAAACTTTGTTAGCGAAAGCTGCATCTTTAGTTAAAAAAGCAGCACAAACTAAAGAGGGTAAATCTTTACTTGCTAAGGGCAAAAAATTGGTTTCAAAAAAATTAAAGTTAGAGAAATTAGGTGCTACTTACTTATAAATTATTAACCTATGAATTACCTTAAAGCAATGGTACCGGCAATGAAACACACCGACAAACAAGTCGCTAACATTTCATTTCCGGATCCTTTAACAGATCGGCAGAAATATGATCAGATCAACCAGGTTAATCGTGGAGGACAGCGTTATATCCAATTTTACATAGAAACTAAATTTTACTATCAATCACAAAACGTTTATAGCGATTGCAATACGATTACATTTGTAAATTTAGGAGCTAATCAAGTTTTAGTAAATGGATTTCCATTATCGCAGGGTCAACAGCTTACAATTGAGGGCAATTACCTAGAGATAGATCAAACTCAGTATCAAGTAGAATTTTCTATATCAATTAGTCCAGATAACAATTTGGCAGTTTTACGAAAATTATATAAGTAATGGCTAGGATTTTTAAAGATAGCAGCGTTCTCAATCAATTTGGATCACCATCCTTAAATAGCAATACATTAGCCAATCGCCCAGCATTTGGGCAGGTGGGGAGGTTGTTTGTAGATACTACTAATAATGTTATTTATAGGGATACCGGAACAAGTTGGGATTTAATTGGTGGTGGTGGTGGAAGTCAGAATTTACAGCAAGTTACTACTATAGGAAATACAACAGATCAAGGGATTAACGTATTATCAAATTCCGGATTATATGTTACAAGTGATGGAAACATATCTAACAGGCCTACAACTTATCCTTTTGCTGTATATGCAGTAGGATTTAATGTGCTAAAAAGTACATACAATGTAAATGATGCCAATATTAATGTTGCAGCAATCTTGCAAAGTAATATTAATGTTAATGTTACTTCTACAAAGAATACTTTTTTTAACGCTAATTTTTCTAATCTAAATTTAGATATACCTACAGGATCTACATTAACATTAGATCCATCTGCAAATAATGGAGCAGTTCTGGCATTAAATAGTTTTTCTGGTGCTGGAGGTGGTTCAATAGTTAATAATCAAGCTGGAGGAGCTGGATTTAGAGCAATATCACCCTTAGTAAGTAAAACAAACTATACAAGTTTAACAAATAATATTACTATAGATTATTATGCAGGAATCAATATTTATGGGGCTGAGGGCATATCATCAACAGGTAAGCTCAGTATAGGTCAATATTATTCCTTACTTATCAATCCATCAGATTATTTTGCAAATAGCCCTATAATAACAGGTAATCGTTGGGGTATTTACCAGGCTGGACCAAATGATAAAAATTATTTTGCTGGACAAAGTATTTTTAATGACAGAGTAGATTTTAATAACTTAATTGTAGTAGGTGGATCTGTTTATTCAAGTGCCAATATAACAAATTTAATATCTGGTAATACTGTTGATTTAACATTTTATAATAATGGAATTACAACAGTATTAGGAAAAATTTTTACTACAAGTAGTGGAAACTGGCGTATAGGTTTAGGTACAGATAGTGGGCGTAAATTACAAGTAAATGGAGATATTGAAGTAATTACAACAACAGCTACCGGAGTACACACACCGACCGCACAACACTTGCCAATTTATGTCAATAACACATTATATTATCTACAACTATTAAATTAATACAATGGCAAACATTGCAATACAACCCATTCAAATATGGTCAAATGGTCAAACATTAGCAGGTAACAATTTAGAAGTTTATTCTATCTATGATAATTTATTATCAGAATCTAAATTTTATTATCAAATACAAAAAGATACTCAATCTTTAATTGATGGAAATATATCCATTGTAGGTAACGATTATGATCTTTGGATGTTAAATAATTTCGCAACAGATTGGGCATTAACATATATATGCCAGCAATTAAATTTAACTCCTATTTTACCAGCTCAAACAAACAAATAAACCATGGAAGAATTAAACGTTATTAAGCAAGTTATTCAGGTGGCTTTTGCATCTGGTAAAATAACCAATTTAGAAGAAATTAAAGTTATTCTAATTGCATTAGAAAAAATTGAAAGTAAATTAAAAGGGTTAGAAACAAAAAATAATGTATCAGATATTGTACCCGAAACAACAACAAGGCCGTGCTAGAAACTTTATCTTACATTGTTCCAGCTGTAATCGCTTTAATAGGCAATTATTTTTTAACAAATTTTCGTTTAAAAAAGATTGAGGATGATATGAGATCATATAAAGATATTAGTGAAAGATTGGCTAGGATTGAGGGAAAACTAGATTATCTTACAAAATGAGATATATAATAACATCAAGGCAGAAAAGAAACGCTAAAAGATTAGGTGTAAAAATTTTGCCATCTAATAATAAAAACAAAAAGTTGAGCGTATATAAGGATGGTGTAAAGGTGGCAGATATCGGAGCAATTGAATATTGGGATTACGATCATTATATAAATGCTTATGGCAGATCATACGCAAACCAAAGGCAAAGATTGTATAAATTAAGACATGAAAAATACAGGCATATAAAAGGCTCTCCGGCCTATTATGCAGATCAAATATTGTGGACATAAAAATTAATAATATGAAACGTTTTTTAATCAATTGGAAAACTAATTTAGCAGGTGTAGGAGCTTTAATTTCTGGTGTAGCTCAAATTGTTACTGGACATCTCAATGAGGGAATTACAACAGTTATCGCAGCAATCGGTTTATTTTACGCAAAGGATGCATAAATTATGTTAACTATTACATCTCCATTATTCCAGGCATACGTTAAGCATAACGCTGCAGCAGAGGGAGGGAAATCATCCAATCCTAAAGATACGGCTGCACAATATGTTAAACCTGGTCAAGTGCATACCAATAGAGGAGTCACCTGGAATACATACAGATCTATTGCTAGTAAGTTAGGATTGAATCCAGATTACAATTCATTTTTAAACTTAACTAAGGATGGTGCTGTTAAGTTTATATATCAGTATTACGTGGATAACGCAAAAGATCTGCCAGATCAAACAGGGATAGCAGTTACAGAGTCTGCCTGGGCAAGTGGTGGAGGTAGAGCAACAACTAATTTAATTAATGCGGTTAATTCCTTTGGTAAAAATGTTAAGACTCGTAAAGCTGCAGCAATGGCAGCAAAAACAATAGACGATAAAAAACTAGCTATTGCAGTTAATGCAGAGCAAAAAAAATTTTATGAATTTCTGGCAAAGGATGATCCTGCTCAGTACAGTACATTTCTAAAAGGATGGAAAGATAGAGCAGATCGTTTAGCAGCAATTATACAAAATGCCAAACCTGCAGCAGGTCTAGCATCTGTATTCATTATTGCAGCAATTTTTTTTTTAATTAGGCAAAGCAAGCAAGGTTAACATAGATAGCGGTTTCGTTGGTTTATTGAGATTGTTCGGGAGGTGTTTTTACATCTCCCTTTTTATTTAATTCAATTTTAGTCATATATATATTAACAGTATGCCGAACAAAACCTCCAAACGTTCTATTTTCCTCTTTTGCTTGCTTTTCAATCATTTCAATTTGTTTAGATGAAAATGTTATAGTCTTTTTTTTGTCAATAACTTTATTTCTGTCTTTGTAATGTAGTTTCATTTTTTTATTTTGATTTGTTGTACAAAGTTTCTAGTTTCTTTTTCATACAGGTTTACATAGTTAGCAGATGGACGGTTATTTGTCAACCAGGTAATAAGTTTTTGTACGTTATTGACTTTATGATATCGGATAGGCTCGCGATCTGTAAAAAAAACAATTGCGTTATATAATTTCATTTTACTATATTTGTATCAGAAACAAAATAATATCCCTCTTTAATGCAGGTTTCTGCATTTCAGAGGGATTGTTGTTTAAAATAGTGTTTGTTGTTTATATGTTGGTTTTATTATTTTATTATAAGAATCCAATATATTTTTAACTCTAAACCTGTATGATGTTAATGTCCATTGCATACCTTTTTTAAAATCTATACTTGCACAGGAATGAGATAAATTTATATCCCTTTCTATTTCATCCAGCAAATCATTTAAAATTTCCAAACAACTTTCTTTTTTTACTTTCATATAGTATTTAAGCATCATCTCATAAAAATCTGTTTGCATATAACATATATTTTTAATTACAGGTTTATAATAACTCATCTTTTTTTGTATTTATTGTTTTCTGTCTTAATGATTAAATTTTCAAGCAACCAATCCTTTACTAACTTCTTGCAATACGTCAAGCTCTTACCGGTTAGTGCCATTAGATCATTACAGAGCAATTTATATTCCTTATCCTCTAACAATGCCTTAGATATTAAGAATTGCTTATCCATCCCTTGAATGGTATCATTTACATTACTTTTTTGTTTTTCTATCCAGGTTCCGTGATCATTAACAATATCAATCGTTTTAAATCCAGATGAGGATCTAAGATAACCAGGTGAAAGAGACAGTACATTTTCTTTTTTCTCGCAGGTTAAAGTACTTTGAGCTTTACGATCCATAAAGCTACCTAGATGGCCTAAGCTATTTTTATCTTTCTTTGTTAGATGCAATACGCAAATTATAAGCAGCTTATAAACCTTACTTATTTTTTTTAGCCAATAGATAACATTGTTTGATTCTACTACACTGTTAAAATCTTGTACTAAATCGGCAATCCCATCTATAACCAGGATGGAACAATCCGGAGTATTCTGCAGATAAATCTCAATCAATTGCATTAAGTTAACATTGTTATCCTCTCTGCAATTGTAAAAATCTAAGTTACCAGGTAAAAAATTAGAATTAAGCTGTGATTTAATGCGATCTATAATCTGATAAAAATCATAGGTAGAGCTCTCCGTATCAAAAAAAGCTATTCTATTGCGATTGATTAAAGGAGACAATTTAATACCAAACAAACCATCAGAAAAAAAGGCCGATGCAATTGTAGAGGTAACAAAAAGGCTCTTGCCAGCCTTAGGTAGTCCTTGGAAGCATACAAAAGATTCTAATTGACCTATAACCTCTCCACTAATAGAGAGCATTGTCTCGGCCTTTTCCGGCTTGTAATTTGGGTTAAATTGCCTGGATTTTAATGTATCCAGGCTTATCATTATTCAGCAGTTAAATAGGATTCATCTGCATTGAAAAATCGACCTGCAGTCTCTTTACATTCTTTGATAATGATTGCCTCTAGATCTCTATTGTAAAGATTGCGATTGTATTCTGCAATAAAGAGCTGAGCGGCTAACCATTCTTTTTTACTTAATCCTAAAAATGCTGTTACACGATTAAATTGATCTGGTGGAGTAGTTAGCGTGTTAATTGGTTGATCTGAGTTTTGAAAGTTCATTGTGTTTATTTTAAAATGGTAAATCGTTTGTATCTGCTTTTTTTTCTTCTATAACTTTAATTTGACCTAAGATGGTTCCTTTTTCACCTGGCTTTGCCTTTTCTGCTAAGAATCCAATTGATCCATATTGATCAACAGTATCATTCATAAAAATTATACCATTTAACCAGGTTCCCTTTTCTGTTGCATTTAGCAAATCTTTGTTAATCTTTTTAACGTTAATTGAAAACGACAATCTTTTCATCTTGATCTTTTTTTAATTGAATTAATAATCTTAAGTAATTGCTAATTGATAGCTGGACAGATTCACTTTTCTTTATCAAAAAATTAAGTTCATCCTGTGTTATCCTCGTACTTACTATTTTTTCTTTTTTTTCCATATTATATTTTTTTCCAAAAAATCATTAATTGTGATATAATAGAAGTTAAAATCATTATTGGAACTATTACTATTGCTATATAAAATAATGCAAAAAGATAAATAAATAGCTTTAATATATTAAACATCATCATCATCTTTATTAATTTCTATTATGATATTCTTAAGATAGTAAAGATCATCAATATATTTTAACAATCCTGCTATGTACCCCTTGTCATACCCTGAGCTCCAAATATCATCCGCTGGGTATTTAGTACTATTTTTAATTGATTGTAATTTTATATGATCAATTCTATAATTGGCTAATCTTATCAATTCTTCAATCTTATCAGTTAATTGCATAAACTTTTGATTTTATGTATACTAATGTGTTAACATTTAATAAATGAAAATTATTTGATGCAATAAATAATGGATTATATTCATCATCGTAAAAAACAATTTGATCAATCATTCCATTTAATATTTTAACTTCTACTGGATGGCCTCCCAAATGTGGAGGCAAAGTAAATGCGTGCAGGTTTGGCGTTAGAATGTTCATTTTTTTTGGTTTATTTATAAAAGATTATCCAATTCAATTCGCATAAATATCCACGCGCTTTCGGCTTGCGGTGTAAGTTTATTAAATTCAATTTCTTTATTTAAAAATTTTTTTAAAATTTTTAAATCATCGCTTCTAAAATTATATTGTAACATTTTATAAGTTTTTTCATAAACTTTTTTATTATGAAATTCTATATAATTTTTAAATTTTTGATCCTCTTCTTCTTGATTAAACATATTATAAATAGTTTATAAATTTTTCTGGATAAGGTTTTCCTAATTGATCAACTACATTTTTCCGTTCGCATATTATTTCGATTTCATCATAAAAATCAATATCGTTTTGTTCAGCTAACTGTACGGCCCTATACTGGGTTTCTGCATGAATTTTACACAAAACATCATTATATAATGGGTTTGTGCTTCTAACAATGTAAAGGTTCATTTAATTTGTTTTTGGTTTATGTATACAAATGTATACAACTATTTCAATTGTATACAATTTTTCTTTAGGTCAGTTAAAAATTTAGAAATCATCTAAAAATTTGGTACTTAACGTAAATATTTATTATTAAAAGTTGAAACAAAATAATGGATTTCTATATTTTAGGTCATTATTTGGTTATATGGCCATTACTAGGTAACTTCGAGACCATAGGTCACGAAGTTAACCTATAAGGTGACCTAGTAAGGTGCCTTTATAACCAACGCTTTTTTGACCTAATTTTTAAAAATTGTCTAAATTTGGTTATGCGGCAGCAAATTTTACAAAAGTTAAGTTTCGGAGGCAAACGCAAAATTATTGCGAATGATCAATCGGCTAACGATATCATCTCTGCAATGCTGTCAGCTCACACTAAATATCAAAAAGATTACGATTTAATTGCAGATCAATTCTATGCAGGATCGGCAAAAGCAACAGCCAAAAAGTTATTTGATTTTCTAAAGCACAATATCCACTACAAAGTTGAAAGCGTAAATAATCAACGCATAATGAGTCCCGGAGCTATTATAAGTTTAGCTCAAAATGACTGTAAAAACTTTGCACTATTCATAAATGGGGTACTTCACAGCCTTAAACGTAGGGGAATAATCAATAATAAAATTCTATATAGATTTGTTAGTTACAATCTATTGGATCCTACTCCACATCATACATATAGCGTAATGATTGATAATGATGGCAGCGAGATAAATATTGATCCTGTGCTTAAATCATTTAACGAAAAAAAATTATATTACAATAAAATTGACAAGATGCCTTTATACGCAATATCCGGAGTTTCTGGTATCGGAGCCAAAAGTGCAAAAGCTCCTAAAGGAGTAAAACGTCCTATAGTTGCCAGGGTGTCACTAGCTCCAGCTCGTGGATCTTTTTTGTTGTTGGTTGGCCTTAATTTTATGGGATTAGCTACAAAGCTCGCATCTGCATTCGAAACAAAAAAAGACGCAACTAATACCTGGTGGTCTAGATTGGGAGGAAATACAAATGAGCTATTACGAAAGGTAGAGCAGGGAGCAAAAAAGAAAAGAATCTTCGGAGATGATCAAGAGGGAACAATGGGAGTAGTGCCTGCAGCTGCAGCATCTACAGCAGCTCCTATCTTAGTGAAAGTTGCAACGTTTCTAAAGTCAATCGGTATTAATCCGGCGGAAATCGCAAATGCTGGTAAGAAAGTTCTAGCCAATCAAATTAGAGCAAAATTGGAGCCTAAGCAAAAAGCAGCAACGCAAGCTCGTGAAGTTGCCCAGATGCAAACAGATCAGGCCGTTGAAACGCTATCACAGGATAAAGTAAGTCCATCCGGATTAATTCCTGTAACAACAGAGCAAAAAAGTAAAAAACAATCATCATCATCAAAAAAATATTTACCTTATTTAGTTGGTGGAGGATTGGCTATATATCTATTAACGCGTAAAAAATAATAAATGGCAAACGCTGCAATGACGGCCAAACTTAAAAAAGTTCAAGCCATCGCAAAAAAAATAAGAAAGGACAAACCAAAGCTTACACATATAGAGGCACTAAAATTAGCCTGGAAACAAATCCCTAAAGCTAAAGTAACTAAAACGAAAAAGGTTGCTTTAGGTGCTGTAAAAAAGAAATCAAAAAAGATTACAGAAAAAACCATACAGGATAAAGTAAAATCTGTTAAAAAAGCAGCTCTTAGCTTAGATGACGCACAAAATGCTCACATGCTACAAAAAATTGGTGCATTGATGCAAAAGCCGTTTATGCTTAAGCATTTTGATAACGGTAAACTCAAATCGGTAATTAAATTCAATGCCAGTAATTTAGCGACAGCAAAGAAAATAGCTAAAAAGCATAAAGAGCATCAAGGTCATAAAGGCCGTTATTCAGTAAGTGCATATTAAACAACTATAAAAATGAAAAAAAACAGTAAACATCACGCAAAAAAGCATACAAATAAAAGACGTCGAAAAATGTCTGGTGGTATGTCTGGAATGTTAATGCAAGCAGTTGGCCTAGTAGGTGGAGCTGTTGCAGCAAGAGTATTAACTAATAGCTCTAAAATTTTGCCTCAATTGGATGCAAAGATTAAAGATGCTGCAGTTATCGGATTAGGTCTTTATTTCCCTAAATTGGTAAAGGGCCATATGGGTGCCTCAATTGGTGCCGGTATGGTTGCAATGGGTGGATTGGCATTGGTACAATCAACCGGAGCAATTGCTGGTATTGATGATATGATTCCTGCATCATTTATGGCCGGAGATGATTTGTCAGTTATTGCAGGAGATTTATC
>Ga0209048_10006756_pt1 | contig 10695 bp, 10 predicted proteins | sample FrelakmetCRP12CR_FD_187146 | JGI IMG/M metagenome (GOLD analysis project Ga0209048, IMG submission 187146) | Freshwater lake sediment microbial communities from the University of Notre Dame, USA, for methane emissions studies - CRP12 CR (SPAdes)... | ecosystem: Environmental > Aquatic >... | reverse complement strand
CGAGGATGCGCCGGCGCGCCATCATCAGTGCATCGTCGGTCAGGTGCGTCCGACGCAGAAGCTGGAACAGCGGCCCGCCCAGGACGAGCGAGAAGTCCGGTGTCTGCTGGAGCAAGCCCGGCCCGACGCCTGACTCGGAGGCGGGAGGTTTCATCTCGGTTTCGCGCCCGCCGCCGCATGCCGATACATGTGCGCGACAAGTTGCACGAGGGCGGCCGACGCGAGCCACAAACGTCGATCGTCGCCGCGGCTCGTCAGCGCGATCGGCACCCGCGCCCCAAGGACGATGCCCGCCGAAAGCGCGTCCGCGAGGTACGAGAGTTGCTTGGCGATCATGTTGCCCGATTCGAGGTCGGGTACGAGAAGGACGTCGGCCTGACCGGCCACGGCCGAGCGGATGCCGGTGTTCTCGGCGGCCTTGAGCGAGACCGCGTGGTCGAACGTCAGCGGACCGTCGAGGATACCGCCCGCGATCTGTCCGCGCTCGGCCATTTTGCACAGCGTCGCCGCGTCGATCGTGGCGGGCATCTTGGGATTGATCGTCTCCACCGCTGCGAGCAGAGCCACCTTGGGCGCCGGGACGCCGAGCCAGCGCGCAAGGTCGATGACGTTCTGGCAGATGTCGCGCTTCTGCAGAAGCCCCGGGGCGATGTTGATCATCGAGTCGGTAATGAACAGCGGCTTGGGATACGTCGGCACGTCCATCACGTGCACATGGCTCACGCGGCGCTCGGTGCGCAGGCCTTTCGTCGCGGAGATGACCGGAACGATGAGGTCCTCGGTCGTTATGCTGCCTTTCATGATCCCTTCCACCCGGCCTTCTCGCGCGAGGCGGATGGCTTCCGCAACCGCTTCCCGCGCGCTGGCCGCGGGCACGATCTGGAACGCGTCGAGATCGAGGCCCGCCGCTTCGGCGACGTCGCGGATCGCGCGCTCCACCCCGACGAGGATCGGCACGATGATGCCCTGTTCCGCTGCCGCCACGAGGCCCGCGAGCGAGTCGGCGTCGGTCGGATCGACGATCGCCGTCGCGACCGGTGCGAGCTTGCGCGCCTTGACCCGGCCCATGACCTCACGGAAGCGCGCCTCCCTGTCGTCGAAGCGCACCTCGGGGAGGTCGATCTTCAGGCGCCGCACCTTTTCCGTGGGCGGGATCACTTCGGCCGTGCCGGAAACCACCACTTCGCCATCCTGGTTCAGGCACGCGGTGTCAAGCAATACCCTGCCCTTCTCGGCGTCCTTCTCCGTTGCCGTGACCTTGATGGTGATGGTGTCGCCCACCTTCACGGGTCGCCGGAAACGCAGGCTCTGGCCGAGATAGATCGTGCCGGGCCCCGGAAACTCGGTTCCAAGCACCGTCGAGATCAATGCGCCGCTCCACATGCCGTGGCCGATCACTTCGCGGAAGCGGCTGCTCCTTGCATATTCGGGGTCGACGTGGGCGGGGTTGATGTCGCCCGACATCACGGCGAAGATCGTGATGTCCTGCTCGGTGAGCGTGCGCTCGAGCGTGGCGGTGTCGCCGACTTCGATCTCGTCGAACGTGCGATTCTCGATGTATTCCACTTGGAATCCCCGGTGATAGCTGGCGTGGTGGCGGTGCTGTCGTTGGTTGGGCGATGCGGCGGGCGAATCAAGTCAGCCGCGCCGCTTCAGGTGAGGACAGGCGACCCCGGATGTGAACTTGCACATCGAGCAGCAACGGCACGGCCGCAGCGCCGAGCGGCACCCGCCCTTTCAGAGGCCAGAGCGGCCCGTCTCGGGACTCTGACGTGGGAGGTTTCATCTGCGCGCTCCGTCACGCCATGATGTTGACGCCGCCATCGACGTACAGCGTCTCCCCGGACAGGCGCCGCGCATACGGTGTGGCCAGATACGCGCAGGTGAAGCCCACGTCCATGATGTCGACGAGCTCGCCGATCGGTGCGCGCTGTGCAACCTCGGCGAGCAGCAGGTCGAAGTCCTTGAGACCGGAGGCAGCGCGCGTCTTCAGCGGTCCGGGCGAGATCGCGTGCACGCGGATGCCCTTGCCGCCCAGCTCGTATGCGAGGTAGCGGCAGCAGGATTCAAGCGCCGCCTTCACCGGACCCATGACGCTGTACGTGGGAATCACCTTGTTGGCACCGTAGTAGCTCATCGCGAACATCGTGCCGCCGCGGGTCATCAGTGGCGCGGCGAGGCGTGCCATCCGCACGAACGAGTGGCACGAGACGTCCATCGCCTTGGCAAAGCCGGCGGCCGAGCAATTGATGAGCCCGCCCTGCAGGTCTTCCTTCGGCGCGAACGCGATTGCGTGCACGAGGATGTCGAGCCGGCCCCACTGCTTGGTGATCGCATCGAATACGGCTTCCAGCTCGCCCGCGACGCTCACGTCGAGCGGCAGGATGAGCGGCGCTTCCAGCGCGCGCGCGAGCGGCTCGACGTAGGGGCGCGCCTTCTGGTTCAGATACGTGATGGCGAGGTCGGCGCCGAGCTCGCGGAACGCCTTGGCGCAGCCATACGCGATCGAATGCTCGTTGGCGATGCCGATGACCAGCGCTTTGCTGCCCTTGAGAACCGGACGCGGGATTTCGACTGACATGTTCAAGCTCCTTCTCAGAGTTGCATTTCGCGCACAGTGCTCGGCACGATGAGCGTGGCTTCGGTGGCGGCGACGACCTCCTGCACCGACACGCCCGGGGCGGTTTCAACCAGCGTCGCCCGCCCACCGGGAAACGCGATCACGGCCAGTTCCGTGACCACAAGATCGATGGTGCGCACCGACGTGAGCGGCAGCGTGCATTGCTTGACGATTTTGGACTTGCCTTTGGCCGTGTGCTGCATGGCGACGACGACGCGCTGTGCGCCGCACACCAGATCCATCGCGCCACCCATCCCTGGCACCATCTTGCCGGGGATCATCCAGTTCGCCAGATGTCCGGCCTCATCGACCTGCAGGCCGCCGAGCACCGTCATGTCGACGTGCCCGCCGCGGATCAGGCCGAACGACACGGCGCTGTCGAAGGTGCACGCGCCGGGGATGGCGCTCACCGGCCTGCCTCCGGCATCGGTGAGCCGCGGCTGCGCCATCGCCTCCTCGGGAATCGGGCCGGTGCCGATCAGACCGTTCTCCGACTGGAAGAAGATGTGCATGCCGGGAGGAACGTAGTTGGCGACGAGCGTCGGAATGGCGATGCCGAGATTCACGAGCGTTCCGTCACGCAGTTCGAGCGCGATGCGCTTGGCAATGATGGTTTGAGGGTCCATGGTCATACCCGGGCGACGAGGTAATCGACGATGACGGCCGGCGTCATCACATTGTCCGGCGGGATCATCCCCACCGGAACGACGTGCTCCGCGTCGACGATCACCGTCGTCGCGTCCATCGCGATCACTGGGTTGAAGTTGCGCGCGGTAAGCGCGTAGGTGAGGTTGCCGAGATAGTCGGCGAGGAACGCCTGCAGCAGCGCGAAGTCGGCATGCAGCGGCGTCTCCAGCAGGAACTCGCGGCCATCGACCTCGATCTTGCGCTTGCCCTCCTCGACCACCGTGCCGACGCCGGTCGCCGTCAGGATGCCGCCGAGGCCGTACCCGCCCGCGCGGATCCGCTCGATCAGCGTTCCCTGCGGGACGAGCTCCACCTCGACTTCGCCGGCGATCATCTGCTTCTGCGTCTCCGGGTTCAGCCCGATGTGGCTCGCGATCACCTTGCGCAGGCACTTCGCGCTGACCAGCTTGCCAATCCCGACACCGGGCGTTGCGGTGTCGTTGGCGATCACCGTCAGGTTGCGCTTGCCCTGCCTGGTCAACTCGTCCATCAGGCGCTCGGGCGTGCCCACGCCCATGAATCCCCCGACCATCAGGCTCGCGCCATCCGGTATCCGGGAGACCGCCTCCTCGACCGTCGTCGTTCGCATCGTATGCCCCTTCACTGCGTGACAGTTGCACCGTCCGCGAGCCATCCCAGGAAACGCCGGAATGCCTCGTCGACGGCAAGTTGCTTCTCTTCGACGATCTGCGCGCGCTGCTCGGCGGGAAGCGAGCTTGCGCGATCCTTGCGCAGCCGGATCTGAGCCTGGGTCATGCGTGCGCCTTCCGGTTCGATCCGCCGGATCGCGGCGACGAACGGATCAAACTCGTCGACGAGCTCGATCCGTTCGTCGCCGTCAACTACATCGAGCACGGCTGATATCCGTGTCTCCCTTGTTGTCGGGCTACTGGGCCAGCCAGGCGCCATCGACCGGCAGCGCCGCGCCGCGAATCTGGGCCGCGCCGTCGGAGCAGAGGAACACGGTCAATGCGCCGATCTGTTCGGGGGTGGCGAACTGCAGCGACGGCTGCTTCTCCCCGAGCAGGCGCGCGCGCGCCTGCTCACCCGACAGCTTCTCGCGCGCCGCAAGGTCGTCGATCTGCTTCTGCACCAGCGGCGTCAGTACCCAACCGGGGCAGATCGCGTTGCAGGTGATCCCGGTGGTCGCGGTTTCGAGCGCGACCGCCTTGGTGAGCCCCAGCACGCCGTGCTTGGCGGCGACATAGGCCGCCTTGTTGGTCGACGCGACCAGGCCGTGCGTCGAGGCGACGTTCACGATGCGACCCCAGTTTCTCTGGCGCATGCCGGGCAGCGCCGCCTTGATCGCGTGGAAGTTCGACGAGAGGTTGATCGCGAGGATCGCGTCCCACTTGGCCTCCGGGAACTCGTCGACCGGCGCCGTGTGCTGGATGCCGGCGTTGTTCACGAGGATGTCGAGCGCGCCGAACGCGCCGATGGCCGCGGCCACCATGTCACGGACTGCAGCCGGCACGGAGATGTCCGCGCCGCTGTAGGCCACCTGCACACCGTGCTCGGCCGCGAGCCGTTTGCGCAGCGCCTCGATCTCACCCGCGTCGCCGAAGCCGTTCAGCATGACGTTGGCCCCCCGTTGGGCCAGCGCCTGCGCGATGCCGAGTCCGATGCCGCTGGTTGATCCGGTCACGATGGCCGATCGGCCTGTGAGGTCACTTGCCGTTGCAGTTGTCATGTCTTTCCCCCGCCTTGCCGCTCGGCGAGCACGCGGCGCGTGTGCCGCGCGATCATCAGTTCTTCGTTGGTCGGGATGACCCAAGCAGAGACACGGCTCTCCGGTCGGCTGATGCACGGACCGCCGCGCCCGTTCGCCGCATCGTCGAGGTCGACCCCGAGCCAGACAGCATCGCGGCAGACCCGCTGGCGCAGTTCAGCGCTGTTCTCGCCGATCCCCGCGGTGAACACGAGCGCGTCGAGCCCACCGAGGGCGGCGGCGAGCGAGCCGAGCTCGCGGCCGATCCGGTAGATGAAGAGGTCGATCGCCTCCTTCGCCGCGGGCACATCGCTCGCAAGGAGCGTGCGCATGTCGCTGGAAATGCCGGACATCCCAAGGAGCCCCGACTGCTGGTAGATCAGCTTCTCGATGGCACGCGCATCCATCCTGAGCTCATCCAGCAGGTACAGGATCACGCCCGGGTCGAGATTGCCGCAGCGCGTGCCCATCGGCAGGCCGTCTACCGCGGTGAAGCCCATTGTGCTGGCGACGCTGCGCCCCCCCGCGATCGCGCACATGCTGGAGCCATTGCCGAGGTGCAAAACGACCGTCTTGCCGCGTGCCGCGCGCTCATCGTATTGCGGCAGCACTTGCGCGATGTACTCATACGAGAGTCCGTGAAATCCGTAGCGGCGCACGCCGCGGTCGGTGATTGCCTTGGGCAGCGCGAACGCCTGCGCCACCGCCGGCGCGCGGCGGTGGAAGGCGGTGTCGAAGCAGGCCACCTGCGGCAGCTGCGGCGAGCGCTCGAGGACGGCCCTGATCGGGGCCAGGTTGTGCGGCTGATGCAGCGGCGCGAGCGGGATGTACTTTTCGAGCGCCGCCAGGATCGTCGCATCGAGCCGCACGGGCTGCGCATACTCGAGTCCGCCGTGCACCACGCGGTGACCGACACCGACCAGGCGGTGCTCGGCGAACTCGCCGCGCAGGAACGCGACCAGATGGTCGAGTGCGCCGTCGTGGCCAAGTTTGACCCCCTCGCCCCACGACTTCTCTGCAAGGGCCTTCCCCACCTTGTCCTTGGCGATGAAACGCGGCGCGGTGTACAGACCCTCGGCCTGCCCGCGCGCAACCAGCTCGAACTCGGTGCCGCGCTCGGCGAAGACTGAGAACTTGAGGCTCGACGAGCCGGCGTTCAGAACGGCGATCGCATCAGACATGTCAGGCCACTGCCTTTCCGGCGGCTCCCCGCCGGGTGCTCGCCACCAACGCTGCGACGGCGCACGAAGCGAGTCGCGTCATCACCGAGTCGGCGCGGCTCGTCAGGATGATCGGCACGCGGGCGCCAAGCACGATGCCGGCGGCGTCCGCGCCGGCCAGGAACGACAGGCTCTTCGCCAGCATGTTGCCGGCCTCCAGATCGGGGACCACCAGCACGTTGGCGCGCCCGGCGACCGGCGAATCGATCTTCTTGATCGCGACCGATTCCAGGCTGATCGCATTGTCGAGCGCGAGCGGCCCGTCGAGGATGGCGCCGGTGATCTGGCCGCGATCGGCCATCTTGCACAGCGCTGCGGCCTCCACCGTCGACGGCACCTTCGGACTGACCGTTTCCATCGCCGACAGGATCGCCACGCGCACCTCGGGGAAACGCAGCGCGTGCGCGAGGTCGATCGCGTTCTGGACGATGTCGACCTTGTCCTCCAGCGTCGGTGCGATGTTGACCGCCGCATCGGTGATGATCAGCGTTTCGGCGTGGCTCGGCACATCCATCACGAAGCAATGGCTGACGCGCCGCGCGGTGCGCAGCCCCGTGTCGCGCTTGACCACCGCAGCCATCAGTTCGTCGGTGTGGAGGCTGCCTTTCATCAGCGCCTCGGCCTTGCCCTCGCGCACCAGTTCCACGGCCTTTTCGGCCGAGGCCTGGCTGTGCGGTGCGTCGACGATCGTGTATGCGGCGATGTCGATCTTGTGCTCGCGGGCGACCGCCTCGATTCGCGCGCGCGGACCGACCAGGATCGGCGCGATCAGGCCCAGCTTGGCGGCGTCGACGGCGCCACGCAGCGAGCTTTCGTCGCAGGGGTGCGCAACCGCCGTCGGCGTGGGCGGCAGCGTCTTGCAGACTTCGATCAAGCGCTCATACTTCTCATGCTTGCGTTCCATGTACGTCTCCGTTGCCGTTCGCGGTTCTCAGGTGACTTTGCGGCGTTTCGCAGCGGGCTTGCGGGCCGTCCTGCGTGGCATCGCGCTGGCCCGGCCGTGTGCCGGCGCCACGTCGAGCGTCTCGCCGATGCTCTCGATCATCCCGAGCTGTTCGCTCGTCGGTTCGATGCGCCGCATGCGCTCGTCGGCGAGCAGCCGACGGACCAGCGTCACCAGTCGCTCGCGATCGCCCTGCTTCGCAAGCAGTTGGGGCAGCGTCGCGATCGCCTTTTCGGGCTCGTAGCGGACGATGATGTCCTGCTCGCCGCGGATGCGCCGCCACTCATCAGGCGCGAGGTCGGGGAGCAGCTCGCGATACTCGGCGGCGAGCTGCTGCTTCAGCGCCAGCCGTGCCAGGGGCAGCGGCGCCCCGCGCCGGGCGAGCAGCGAGCCGACGCGGGCGAGCGCCTCGGCAAAGCCACCCTCCTCGATCGATGCCAGGGCCTCCTTGACGAACGGCAGATCGCGCGGCGCCGCCACGCTTTGCGCCGCACGCTCCTCCTCGGCCTCGTGCTTGTCGGCGAGGTACAGCGAGAACACGTTGCCGTAGGTCTGGAAGAATGCCGCTTCGCTGGTGGCGTCACGGATCTCGCGGTAGTAGTCGAGCGACGCGCTGATGGCGTCGGACACCATCTTCTGGATCTTGACGTTGGGGTTGTCGGCGGCGGCCGGCTGGCGCTGTGCCTTGACGGCCTGCGCCGCGGGGCCGAGCCAGGCGAGCCACGGGTTCAGGTCCGAGAGCGCCCAGCGCTGCAAGCGCAGCGGATGGAACTGGCGCGACATCTTCGCGGTAACCTCGTTGCCCAGCGACTGGACGAACGGCTGCGCGAAGAGCTCGTAGGCGCGCTGGTTGAATTCCGACAGCGCGGCCACGGCTTCGAACGGCTTCTCGTCGGCGCGCTGCAGGCGGTTCAGGCGCGCGACGATCTCCTCGAGCCGATGCTCGATGAAATCGACCTCGTATTCGGTCTTGCCGTCGCGCCCCTTGACCTCGCGGATCTGCATCCCGTACAGGCCCGGCGGCAGCAACTCGATCGACTTCAGCACCGAGACGATCTGCGCGTGTTCCTTCTTCGCCACCTTGCCGGAGACGAAGATGCCGAGGTGACCAATGTCCTGGTGCAGCAGCCCGACGATCACCTGCCCGCGCGCCTTGATCTCGTCCGTCGAGCCGTAGACGTCGGCCACCCAGTTGAACGCCTGCTGCGGCGGCGTGATGTTGTCGCCCATCGACGCGAACAGGATGATCGGCGCCCGGATTTCGCGCAGATCGAACGCCTTGCCGCCCGTCCCCTGCGTGCCGGACCACAGCTTGTTGCCGACGAACAGATTGCGGGTGATCCACTCGATCTCCTCGCGGTTCATCAGGTAGAACCCACCCCACCACCGCTCGAATTCGAGGAAGCGCGGGGGCTCCGTGTCGATGTTTGCGAACAGGTGGTAGTACTTGTCCCAGAAGGTGTTGGCGGGATTCAGGTTCTCGAAGTTCTCGACCAGGTACGCGCCGTCGAACACGCCGTTGCCGAGATCGGCCGAGAACGACGACAGCCAGGTCCCGCCCAGCATGCCGCCCGCATAGCGCATCGGGTTGTCGCCGGCGCCCTCCTGAAATGCGCCGCCCCAGTAGGACATCGGCGCGCCGTTGATCACGATCGGCCCGGTGTCCTGCGGATCGGATGCGGCAAGCATCATCGCCGCCCAGCCGCCCTGGCAGTTGCCGATGATCGCCGGCTTCGCGCTCGCCGGATGCAGCGCGCGCACCTTTTTCACGAACTGCTGCTCGGCCTCGCAGACGTGCAGTAACGTCTGGCCCGGCTCGGGATCGCGGAAGAAGATCACGAAGTAGACGGGGTGGCCTTCGCGCAGCGCGACCCCGACCTGCGAGTCGTCCTTGAAGCCGCCGATGCCCGGGCCGTGGCCGGCGCGCGGATCGATGATCACGTAGGGCCGCCGCTTCGGATCGACCTTCACGCCCTCGGGGGGGATGATCCGCACCAACGCATAGTTGACCGGCCGAGCGAGCTTGCGTCCGTCGACGACCATCTCGTAGTCGAAATGCAGGACCGGCGTCAGCCCCTCGCGGTTGTGCTCGACGAAGTTGTTGCCGCGCTCGCGCAGCGTGTCCCAGAACAGGATCGAGCGCTGCGCGAAATCGGTTGCATAGGTGGACCATTGCGACCAAGCGGCCATGGGCGTCGCGGGCTGGTCGGAGAGACCTGCCGCGCAATCGGCGTAGGCCTTGGAAAGCCGCTGACCGAAGTGCTCCTGAGCCACCTTGGACCGCTTCTGGTACAGAAGCGCGACCTTGGTGGAGATTTCGTTACTTCTGGCGACCTGTTTTGCTGCATCCATGGCGAAACTCTCCAAATCAGAGGCGAAAAAACCTAGCTTCGAAAGGCGTCGACGCGGACGGCCGGCGCCAAGACGCGGGCACTGAGCCCTGCCCGCAGAAGAGCCTCGACCGCCACGGGGCAAGACCGCCGGCCCGCAAATACGTGCGGTTCCGCTTACCCCACGATCGGGGAACCCGCCCGGCCGCGTTGCCGTGCGCGCATCACTGGTTTTGCATGCTCGTCCGGCCGCGTGACTCGTACATGACCTGCCGCAATCTGAACGGTTGGCATAGGCGGTCATCCGGGATGCGCGCGTCATATCGTTGATGAAGCGCAATGTCACGCGCGGGCAGATCGCGACCCTGCGCGCGAGCGCGACGTTTGGCAGAGGGACAAAAAGAAAGTCGTCTCGGACCCTACTTCGGCGAGCATGCCGTCGAGCGCAAACCTGACGGCAAAATCGTTGCGCCCGTCGATGCTGCCTGCGATCACGGCGATCCACCCATGTTGGCGCCGATGCCGGATTGAATCAGTTTCACTTTGCCTGCCGACCGTTGGGTGAGCCAGGTCGATCTGGCGCAATGCCGCATCACCATTGGAGAATTTGCCGAGTCAGATGGCTCATGAAGAGGCCGGCGCGATGGCTCAAATCTTCGTCGGCGCCGAGACGCTGGACTGCTGGGCTGGCAGGAGCGGGGCCGGTTCCGGCTGCGGGCCGCTGCGAGCGGCACGGCCCGGCCGACGATGCGCCTACGAGCGGTTGAGCGTGTTCGCCGTGAAAGGCGAGCGCTGCCACGAAGGCGATCTCATTGGCGGTGCAGCGACGTGACGCCGGCTGCTGCTGCCTTCGAGGCACCGGCGCACACACGGCGACTCCGGCAATCTGCTCCGCGCCGACGCGAGGCGTCGCCGACAGCGGCCTCTTGATGTTGAAAGCGGAAAAGCGATGCACGGGCCGCGAACAGTCTTTGTCGCGTTGTCGCACTCCCGCGAGAACGCGCTTTCGCTTCGCGAAGACGGCGATGCTCGATCCCGACGCGTCCCGCGATCCGGCGCTGCTCAGAACGTCGCGCCAATCGAAGCGGCGAAGACCTGGTTACTCGACCCCGGGTTGAACCAGTAGCCGCCGAGGGTGACGCGGCCCCAGGTCACCTGCGCAAACGGCCCGAGCTGGATGTCACGTT
>Ga0209048_10006755_pt1 | contig 10696 bp, 12 predicted proteins | sample FrelakmetCRP12CR_FD_187146 | JGI IMG/M metagenome (GOLD analysis project Ga0209048, IMG submission 187146) | Freshwater lake sediment microbial communities from the University of Notre Dame, USA, for methane emissions studies - CRP12 CR (SPAdes)... | ecosystem: Environmental > Aquatic >... | reverse complement strand
GACCTCGAGACGATGAAGGTGCCGGGAATCCAGAGCGTGTACTTTCCGGCCGAAGCGACCGGCCGCTTCTGGGTCGTGGTGTCGGTCAAGACGATGTACCCGGGGCACTCCAATCACGTCGGCAACGCGGTGATCGGATCGACCACCGGGCACTACGGCGTGAAGGGCGTGATCGTCGTCGACCACGACATCGAGGCCGACGACTGGGACCGCGTCTGGTGGGCACTGGCAACGCGCTTCGACCCCAAGCGCTCGGCGCAGATCATCGACCGCGGCCGCTCGACGCCACTCGACCCAGGCCTGCCGATCGAGGCGCGCGACATCACCAGCCGCATCATCCTCGACGCCTGCACGCCCTACGAATGGGCCAACAAGCCGAACGAGATCTTCATGGACCGCGCGGTGCTGCAGAAGGTCTCCGACCGCTGGAACGAGTACGGCTTCGCCGGCTCGAGCCCGGTGGCCGGCATGATCAACCGACTCACGCGACCGGAAACCAAGAAGGCCAAGTGAAGGCACGAAGTGCTTCGGCGCAGACTCACATCGCGCAGCGATGTGATGTCGGAGCCAACCACGCAGCGCGGCGATGAACGTGAAGAAGGGCATCGTCATCGTCTGCAACCTCGATACGCGGGGCGAAGACATCGTCTTCGTCAAGCGTTTGATCGAGGAGCGCGGCCACCAAGCGATCCTGCTCGACTTCAGCATGGAGGAGCCACCGCCCTTCCCCGGCGACATCCGCACCGAGGACGTCGCGCTGCGCGGCGGCCTGGCTATCGAGGTCGTGCGCGAGAAGTACCGCAGCGATCGCGACACGGCCACGAACAACCAGATAGCTGGCGCATCGGCGATCGTCGCGGAACTTGTCAAGCAGGGCCGCGTTCACGGCATCATCGGCATCGGAGGCGGCACGGCGACGCTAGTGGCGACGTCGATCATGAAGCGGCTGCCTTTCGGGTTTCCGAAGCTGATGGCCTCGCCGATGGCGGCGCACCCGGCGTACATCGACCAGTACGTCGGCACGCGCGACATCACGATGCACCACACGGTGCTCGACATCGTCAAGATGAACCCGCTGCTGAAGGCGCAGATCGTCAATGCGGTCGGCGCGATCTGCGGCATGGTCGAGATGACGCAGGGAACGAACATCGTGTTCGACAAGCCCTGCGTCGCCGTCTCGTCGTTCGGCTTCGGCGAGATGGCGGTGCAGGCCGCGCTCGGCATGCTGGAAAGCGCGGGCTTCACGCCCATCGTCTGCCACGCCCAGGGCAAGGGCGACAAGGCGATGGAGGAGATGATCCGCGATGGCGCGTTCCAGGGCGTGCTCGACATCTGCATCGGCGGCGTGATCGAGCACTTGTTCAAGGGCAATCGCGACCCGGGTCCGGGCCGGCTGATGGCCGCCGTCGAGGCCGGCATTCCGACGGTGCTCGCGCCGTGCGGCCTTGACATCCTGTCGTACGGCGGCCGCGCCGACATGATCGAGAAGACAAAGGACCGCGTGCAGTACGTGCAGGACGCGCTGCGGGTGCAGGTGCGCACCACCGCCGACGAACTGCGCCAGGCCGCCGACGTGATCGCCGAGCGCCTGAACCAGGCCAAGGGCGAGTGGACCTTCCTCGTTCCGCTGAAAGGCTGGTCGTCGCTCGACCGCGAGGGCCGGCCTATCTACGACCCGGCCGCAGACGCCGCCTTCGTCGCCCGGCTGAAGCAGCGCCTGGCCGACCCGTCGCACGTGAAGGAGGTCGACCTGCATCTGTACACGCCTGAGTTCGCACGCGTCGCGGTGGACGAATTCCTGCGCCTCTTCGATCTAGACAAGGCGCGCGCGAAGCCCAAGGAGGCGCAACCATGATCGTGCGCAACTGGATGCACACCGACCCGGTGGTCATACCGAGCGACATGCTCGTCTCGGAGGCGAACCGCATCCTCAGCGAGAGCAACCTGCACGCCCTGCCTGTCGTCGACGGGCACCGACTGCGCGGCCTCGTCACGCGCGCCAACCTGCTGCGCATGGGTCACTTCGTGCAGCGCAAGCAGAATACCGACGAATTCAACTACTTTGTCACCCGGCTCAGGGTGCGGGACGTGATGGTGCGCAACCCGGCCACCGTGCAGGCCGACGAGACGATGCAGGACTGCCTGCTCAAGGGGCGGGCGCTTGGTGTGGCGCAGTTTCCGGTGCTCGACGGCGAGCGCGTAGTCGGCGTCATCTCGGCAAACGAGATCTTCCAACTCGCCGCCCACCTCCTTGGCGCCTGGGAGCAGCGCAACGGCTTGACGCTGGCACCCGTCGCGCTCAGGCCCGGCGTGCTCGGCCGCATCGCCGACACCGTCGAGGCCGCGGGCGCGGTGCTGCAGGCGCTGTACCCGATCGGGCCGCAACACGAAGACCCGGCGCGCGGCGCGGTCGAGAAGAAGATCCTCGTGCGCTTCCACGCGACCGACGTGGCCGAAGTGGTTTCTGCGCTCGAGGCTGCCGGCTACCCGGTGCTCGAGTCGACCGCTGCGCCGCGCGCCGCCCTGGCCGCGTGAACCACGAAGACACGAAGATGAGCCTCCCCCTTGTGGTCGCGATCACCGGCGCGACCGGGGTGATCTACGGGGTCGAGCTGCTGCGCGTGCTCAAGGCGCTCGGCCAACCGACGCACCTGATCCTGAGCGAGTCAGCGGGCCTGAACCTCTCGATCGAGACCGATGTCTCGCTCGAAGAGGTGCGCTCACTCGCCAGCGTCGTCTACAGCAACAAGGACGTCGGTGCCGCCGTCGCGAGCGGGTCGTTCCGCACCCGCGGCATGATCATCGCGCCGTGCACGATCAAGACGCTGTCGGCGATCGCGAACTCGTTCACGTACAACCTCGTCGTCCGCGCCGCCGACGTGCAACTCAAGGAGGGCCGCAAGCTCGTGCTGATGGTGCGCGAGACGCCGCTGCACAAGGGGCACCTCGACCTGATGTCGCGCGCAGCCGATTGCGGCGCCGTGATCCTGCCGCCGATGCCGGCCTTCTACCACCAGCCCAAGACCATCCTCGACCTCGTGCACCAGAGCCTCGGCAAGGCGCTCGATCAGGTCGGCATCGAGCACAACCTGTTCAAGCGCTGGACCGGCCACGGCCGCGATGAACAACCCCCGCAGCCGCCGCATGCCGGCTGACGCCGTGACCACGGCCGCGCCGGCTGCAGGCCCGTTGCGCCGCGAGCCGAACGACTTCTGGCGATTCTCGCTGCGCGCCTACCGCCTGCCCGGCGTCGAGGCGGCGTGCCTGGCGCTGCAGGACCGCTGCGGAACCGACACCAACCTGCTGCTGTACTGCTGCTGGGTCGGCAGCGCCGGCCGAGCGCTCGACAGGCGCACGCTACGCCGCGCGATGGCCGCAGTGGCGCGCCTGCAGGCCGAGTTGATCCAGCCGCTGCGACAAGTGCGGCGGACGCTCAAGACCGCGCCGCTGAAGCTGCCGAGTGATTGGGTCGCCGACCTGCGCAAGCGCGTCGGCGCCGTCGAACTCGACCTCGAGTACCTCGAACACTGCGTGCTCGTCCAAGAGGCTCGGAACCTGCTGCCGCGAGCGAGAGCGCAGGCACCCCGCGCCGCGGCCCAAGAGAACATTGCGCGCTACCTGGCGCTGCTGGCCGCACCACCCACGGCGATGGAGCATGAATTCGCCGGAGTCCTGCTCGACGCCTGCTTCGCGGCTCCGACCGGCCATTGAGCGCATCGGCGTTGTGCGCCTTCGCTCATTGAGCGAAGGATCATGCCCCGTGGTGGCAGTCTTGCCCAGCTCGTTCGCGAACGAAGCGCCGAACCTCGGCCCGGACGAGCCTGACTCGAGCCGCAAGTGCGCCAACCGCCGCCAACACGCCGAACGGGATGAAACTCACCGGGCGGGCAGTACCGGAGGAGACGAAGTACCACGCAGCGGCGCAAACAGCGAACGACGCAAACGCCGGCGCTGCGAGAAGCGGTCGAGATGACACGGCCTCTTTCGCGGCTCGGACTGCTTCTGCCATCGCCCACCGCTTCAGGCCCGCGAGTTCCTTGACGTTGAGATACCACGGTGCCCGCCTCGCCTTCGCGTTCCTCTCTTCGTCGAAGCGTTGTCGCTCCTGCAAGAGAAGGTCGTCCGCGATCGCTGAAGCCTGTTCCTTGTTGAGCATGGCGGAACCGCTTTCAATGGAGCACCTGCATTGCGCAGGGCTGGGCTGCCTGAGTCGGCGAGGCAACCTGAACCGCACGACGGCTACGGTGCGGTGAACGTCGCTGTACGCTGTCACGACGAAGACAGGCCGGCCGAGGCGAGCTGAACGTTACCGGAGCGTCCCGGCTCGATCGGGTGCGATCGACAGCCGAATCCAGGTCGACCTCTGCCGAACCCAAGGTCCCATCGCTGGCCTGCGACAATGCCCCTGCATGAGCAACCCTGCCGCGCGCGTGCGCAAAGGCCACCTCGACGCGCTCGCGATCACGCTGCTGGTGCTGTGCTGCGCCTTCTGGGGTTTCCAGCAGATCCTGATCAAGTTCGCGGTCGCCGAGATTCCGCCACTGTGGCAGGCGGCGCTGCGCTTCTGGGGCGCCACCGTGCTGCTGTGGCTGTGGTGCCGGGCCCGCGGCGTGCCGCTGTTCGATCGCGACGGCACGCTCGCGGCCGGGCTGCTGGCGGGCCTGTTGTTCGCGGGCGAGTTCGCGAGCATCTATCTCGGGCTCAAGCTGACCAGCGCATCGCGCCTGACGGTCTTTCTCTATACCAGCCCGTTCGTGGTCGCTCTGCTGTTGCCGCGCGTGGTACCGGGCGAGCGGTTGCGCCGCGTGCAATGGATCGGACTGGTGATCGCGTTCGTGGCGGTGGCTGTGGCCTTCGGCGAGGGCTTCGCGCAAGGCTCGCCGGTGGCCGGCAAGTGGCGCGGCGACGCCTTCGGCCTGGCCGCCGGAATCCTGTGGGGCCTGACCACCCTCACCATCCGCGGCAGTGTCCTCGCCGAGGCGAGTGCCGAGAAGACGCTGTTCTATCAGATCGCCGTGACCGCCGGGGTGGCGCCCTTCATTTCGCTCGCCTTGGGCGAGACCTGGGGCTTGGGCTACTCGGCGCTGGCCTGGGGGTCGCTCGGCCTGCAGACGGTCGTGGGCGCCTTCGCCAGTTACCTGGCCTGGATGTGGATGCTGCGCCACTACCCCGCGACGCAGATGTCCACCTTCACCTTTCTCACCCCAGTGCTCGCGCTCGTCTTCGGCGTCGTTCTTCTGGGCGAACCGCTGACGCTGCAGTTGCTGCTGGCACTGGCGGGAGTGGTGGCGGGCATCGTGCTGGTGAACCGGCGGCCGCGCACCAGGGTCGGCAGCGCAATCCACTAGCGCTCCTTCGGTGCGTTTCAGCTTGGGCAGTGTCAGGAAACTGCCCACTCCCGCGGCCGGGTTGAGCGCGTCGCCGCGGTCGGCGTCCGCCGCCTCGCGGCGCGTCCATCAGGTGCTCCGCATGAAGGCCAGCCTCTTCGACGGCTTGAAGCCGCAGCCATAGAGGAAGCCGAGCAGCCTGAGGTCGGTCGGTGCGGCGACCGTCTCGACGCGATCGACCTGCAACGCACCGAGGTTGGCGAACAGCTGCGACACCATCGCGTGGCCGATGCCGCGGTGCTCGTAGGCCGGATCGACGCCGATGGTGTCGAGAACGGCCACCGGCTCGGTGCGCCCGAAGTCGCCGAGGTCTGCGCGCGCCATCAGGTACCCGACGATGGCGTCGTCGCGCCGCGCGGTGAGCGAGACGCGGATGGCCGAGTCGTCCATCGCCTCGCCGAGCTTGCCGGCGATGTACGTCTTGCGGTCGCGGCCAGTGATCTCGCGGTCAATGCGAACGATCTGCGACAGGTCTTCGGGCCGCATCGCGCGCACGTCACAAAGCGTTCGTTCGACACGCTCGTAGTCGTTGTCCTCGGGCGCGCCGTAGTCGACTTCATGACCGGGAGTCTCGGCGTGAGGCAGGTCCAGCGCGTCGTTGCGCTCGGAGCGATAGCCCTCGCCGACGGCGCAGTCGACGATCTGGTCAGGCGCCAGCGCAAAGCCGCTGGCCTCCAGCCACGCGAGCATGCGGTGCTGGTTCCACGCGGCCGTCGTGCGCAGACTGTCCACGCCATGCCGCCGCGCGTAGCTGGCCAGCGCGTCCACCAGCATCTTGCCGATGCCGCGCTGGCGCCGATCGGCACGCACGCCGACGATCTCGATCCGCAGGCCGGGCAACGGGCGGCCGAACTCGCCGACCGTGCGGCGGGCCAGGATGTAGCCGACCAGTTCATTGCCATCGATCGCTGCCAATTGCACGTGCAGCTCGGGCTGCTTCAGCGCTGCCGTTACCCGGCGCTGAAAATAGGCCCGGCGCACACGCCCCTCGGTGGCGGCATCGATCGTGACGACAGTATCGAGATCCTGCTGGGTGAGGGCACGGATCGTGACCGCTGCGATGGTGTTCATGATGTCAACTCCTCCAGTCGTGTTCGGCTTCAGGCCGAAGCATAGGCGAACGCGAGCTCGCGATCGGTCTCGTCGTCGAGCAGGTCGTCAAGCCGTGGCAGCAGCGCCATAGTTTCCTTCTGGATGTGCGACACCTGGCGCTCGACCATCTCGAGCGCGCCGCGCTTGAGTTCCCCGAACTCCGCGCCGGCCAGCGTTCCCATGGCCGCGGCGCGCGCCAGCGGCAGGATTTCGGCGGCCACCGCGCGCATCACCTCATGCTCGTATTGCAGCAGCTCGGCGATGCCGCCGTCGCCCGATTCGGTCAGGCGGGTGAACAGCTCGCGCTCCTCGAAGTTGAAGTGGCGCGCGATGTCATGCTCGATCAGACGGCCGAACGCTGCGGCGAGAAGCGCGAACTCGCCATCGGCGGGCGCGCCCGAGCGTGGCGCTCGCGCGAAGGCCTGTTCGACGCGGCCGAGCAGTTCGAGACTGGCGCGATGCTCGGTGTCGAGCACCTGGCTGACCTGACGCGTGAAGTTCATGGCGATTTCCCATCGGGGTAAGTGACGAATGCGTACCGGCTGCGCCAGCCGCAGCAGTGGCTCGGCTCACGCTGCGCGTGTCGAAACATTTTGTTCCGCCGGCGCGCTGGCACGCATCCGATGCAGCAGGACGACGAAGAAGGCGCCGAAAGCCGCCGCACCCACTGCACCGACGCCCGCGGCGAGGGCGGCGAGTCGCGGGCTGCCCGCGACGACCGCGAGCGCGAGCCCCGCCAGCGCGGCGAGGTGACAGAAGAAGTGGATTGCGAGCGGACGCTCCGCGCTCAGCGACGACGGCGTCGGCGGCCTGTTGCTGCCGCGGGAGAGATGCATCGAAGCGAGGAACGGCGCGATGCGCTGCAGGATGCCGAGCAGGAAGGTCAGCAGCCAGCCCACGATCAACGTGAGCCCGAACAGCGTCGCGAGCCCGGGCAGCGGCGCGCCCAGCGCGACGCCGAGCGCGGCCGCCAGGCTGAGCCCGAGCATCACCCAGCCGACGCGCACGAGCGTGAACGAGCGGCCGAGCTGGCGCCGCATCCCGCCGCGCAAGGCCTTGCGCATCAGCTGCAGATGCAGCGCCACCGCTAAGCACGCGAGCACGATCGCTGCAACGCGCAGGACCGACGTTGCGACACCAAACGCGGCGAGTGCCGCGAGCGCGAGCGCTGCGACCGCAAGAGCGCACGAGGCGATGGTCAGCCGCTCGTCGGGCGCATCGGACAGCGCGAACATCGGCACCAGGATGTACGACAACCCGAGCCCGAACAGCCCCATGAACCCGTAGGCCGCGAAGGCGACGTGCAGCGCCACGGCGACAGATCGATCGAGCGGCAGCACGCCGAGCCAGAACAGTGCGAGCGCGAGCGCCGTCGCCAGCGCGACGAGCAGGCACACCCACGCGGCCCAGCCGTGCATCACGACGCCAGGCATTCCGCGGGCGCCGCGCAGGTTGCCTGCGAGCAGCGCCGCGTAGCCGAGCAGCGCCAGCAGCACCGCGAGCGCGCCCGCCGCCATCCACAGCGGCCTGCCCGTGCCCATGCCGAGCGCGAGCGCCGCGACGCCCGGCGTGTACAGCCACCAGATCGCGGCCAGCCAACGCGCCGGCGGCACGGGCTGGCGTGTCGCGACCGGAAGCAACTGCAGGCTGGCGCCGATCACCGTCATCACGAGCACGCCGAGCGTCACCAGGTGCAGCGCCGCCAGCGGCCAGCCGAGACCGGCCTCGAAGCGGGGAAGCCACTCCGATCCCGCCAGTAGCGCGAACCAGGCGAGCAGGTGATACGCGACGGCGGCGCCGAAGAAGCGCAAAGGAATCGACGCCGGCAGCAACCGGCTCGCCGCCCCGCCGAGAAACGCGCCGGCCGCCATCAGCGCACCCGCTGCAGCTTCAGCCGCACTTCGCCGGCTTCACCTGCAAGCGGCTCGGCGACCCAGCCGCGCTCGGCGAGCTCCGGGTAGAGCAGCACCGGATCGCGGTCGTGATGCACGATCACCGGCGTCGCGTCGCCAATCGATTCGATCAAGCTGACGATGGCCACGAGCGGCGCAGGCGCCGCGAGGCCGCGCACGTCGATGTGAATTCCCGCCGCGTCGTGCCACGTCTTGTCAGCCCGCCCCCAGCCGCGCGTGGACGTATTCACCGCTGGCCGGTCCGAGGTGGCGACAACTCGCGCATCAATTGCCCTCGAACACGGGCTTCTGCTTGGCCGCGAACGCGCGGTAGGCGCGCTCGAAGTCCTGGGTCTGCATGCAGATCGCCTGCGCCTGTGCTTCGGCCTCGATCGACTCGCCCAGGCCCGAGCTCCACTCCTGCCACAGCATGGTCTTGGTCATCGCGTGGCCGAAGGTCGGCCCGTCGGCGAGGCTCGCGGCCAGGGCGCGTGCCTCGGCGAGCAGTTGCTCGGGTTCGACCAGGCGGTTGTAGAAACCGAAGCGTTCGGCCTCCTCGCCGCCGACGACGCGGCCGGTGTAGAGCAGGTCGGCCGCGCGCGACAGGCCGATCAGCCGCGGCAGCAGCGTGCACGCTCCCATGTCGGCGCCGGCCAGGCCGACGCGCACGAACAGGAAGGCCAGCTTGCTTCGCGCCGTGGCAAGCCGCATGTCCGATCCGCACGCGATCATCGCGCCGGCGCCAGTGCACACGCCGTCGATCGCGGCGATGATCGGCTGCGGGCAGGTGCGCATCGCCTTGACCATGTCGCCCGTCATGCGCGTGAACTCGAGCAGTTCGGGCATCTTCATCGCCACCAGCGGGCCGATGATCTCGTGCACGTCACCGCCGGAGCAGAAGTTGCCGCCCTCGCCGGTGAAGACGACGGCCTTGATGTCGGTCGCGTAACACATCTCCCGAAAGAGGTCGCGCAACTCGCCGTACGAGTCGAACGTCAGCGGGTTCTTGCGCTCGGGGCGGTTCAGCGTGATCGTGGCGACCTTGCCCGATACCGCGTAGCCGAAATGACTGGCCTTGTAGCCTGCGAGTTGGATGCGCTTCATCGATGGACTCCTGGGTTGTGATGAAAGGATGTTCGGTGCGGCGTCCGTGGATCGGGTTGAATGCCAACCCGCCGCCGCACCCTAGAATTCCCGCAGACGACTCCGGGACGCGCAATGGGCAAGACCACGACGATGAAGGTCGAGATCCGCTTCGGCGACTGCGACCCCGCGGGCATCGTGTTCTTCCCGCGCTATCACCGCTGGATGGACGCGGCGTCGCTGCACTTCTTCATGAGCTGCGGCGTGCCGCCCTGGCATCTGCAGGAGCAGTCGACCGGCATCATCGGCACGCCGCTGCTCGAGCATCACGCCCGCTTCGTCAGGAGCGCCACCTACGGCGAGCATCTGACGATCAGCACCTGCATTCAGGAGTGGCGGCGCAAGGTCTTCATCCAGAAGCACACCGTCACGCGCGGCGAGGAGTTGATCTGCGAGAGCGCGGAAACGCGCGCGTTCTGCGTTCGCGACGCGCAGGACCGCCGGCGCATCCACGCGATCGCTATCCCGGAGGACATTCACCGCCTGTGCGAGTAGCGCGGCATTCGCGCCCGGGCTTGCGACCGCGGGCGGCGCGCAACCCAAGAAGGTCTGGCCCTGTGGCAAAGGATCGAAACGCATCGCGATTGGGCGTCAGGTCCAGTCCGCGTCGTCGCGGCACGGCGTCGAGGGCCTCGGCGTGCGGGCCAGCCAGTCGTCGAGCGCCTCCACGTGCTCGGTCTCCTCGGCGGCGAATTCAGCCGCCAGGCGCTTGACCTCAGGCTCGCTCGATTGCTGGCCGACCCTGCTGTAGTACTCCAGCCCTCGCACCTCGTTCTCGCGCGCATAGAGCAGTGCGTTGTAGGGGTCCAGCGCGCGGTCGAAGGCCTCTTCGCCGCCGACTTCGGGCGGCTGCGTCCAGCGGTACTCCCACGAGCGCAGCTTGGGCAGAGCGATCGTGCCAGCGCGCCGGACGATCGAGTCGTGGTGCAGGCGCGAGTAGCGCACCATGTCGCGGAACAAGGCCGAGACCTCGTCGTTGCGGTACGTCTCCATCATGTCGGCGAGTTCGAGGTAGCGCTCGGCGGCTTCGTGCTCGAGCGCGATCGCGTGGGCGAGGAATTCAGGCAGGGTGTAGTCCATGGTCAAGGTTCGCTGGTCGCCGCGTCAGCCGGCCATCGTCAGCCCGCCGCTGACGCTCAGGACCTGCCCGGTGATGTAGCTCGCGTGCTCGCTGGCGAAGAA
>Ga0209048_10006754_pt1 | contig 10697 bp, 4 predicted proteins | sample FrelakmetCRP12CR_FD_187146 | JGI IMG/M metagenome (GOLD analysis project Ga0209048, IMG submission 187146) | Freshwater lake sediment microbial communities from the University of Notre Dame, USA, for methane emissions studies - CRP12 CR (SPAdes)... | ecosystem: Environmental > Aquatic >... | reverse complement strand
CGCTTCTACCACCACCAGGTTTTCAAAGAGGTTGCCCCGCAACGGGTCTCGGCCGACCTGGATTTCATTTTCCAGACCGAGGAGGAAGGCAGCCAGGCCGACATCATGGAAATAGATCTTGGGCGACTTGATTAGGCGTTTGGATAGGTTTGCGTGCCAGGGCTGAAGCAGCAGGACGATATAGCTCGCTTCCAGGAGCGTCAACCAGGCGCGGGTAGTGGTATGCGATACCCCGGCGTCATTCCCGAGACTCTGCAGGTTCAGCACCTGACCTACTCGACCCGCGCAAAGTTTAAGAAATCTTTCAAAGAGGGAAAGGTCCTTCACGGTGGCGAGTTGCCGGAGGTCCCGCTCCACATACGTTTCGAGATAATCGCCCAGAGCCTGGGTGGGATTCAGCCCCTGGTCGTGGATGCGGGGGTAAAAGCCGCTGAGAAGGAGCTGATCAATATTTCCGGGGGGATGGGTCCGTTTCAGTTCGGACATCGAAAGGGGAAGTAGTTTAAGGAGCGCCGACCTGCCGGCCAGGGACTGGCTGATGGTGTTCATCACTTCAAACTGCTGGCTGCCGGTCAGGATAAACCGCCCCGGTTCATTCTCGATATCGATGATGTCCTGAATATAGGAAAGAAGTTCGGGCGCCCGCTGGATTTCATCGAGGATAACGCCGCCGCTATACGCTGACAGAAAACCTCGCGGGTCTTCGGTGGCGAATCTCCGGACATCCGGGGCTTCGAGATTGGCGTACTTCAGGGTCGAAAAGGTGTTGCGGCAGAGAGTGGTCTTCCCACTCTGCCGAGGCCCGGTGATGGTCACCACCGGATAGCGTTGTGCCAGATCCACGAGGACAGGTTCAATGTTTCTCTTTATCATACCTAAAAGTTTAACATAAAATATGCATATCACAACTATAAAATTCATATTACATGAAGTTGGTTCGGTATAAACCAGCCTATGTCAATTAGTTGACGGTAGAGCCATTCCGCTGGAATTTTCGCGAAGCTGGTGAAACTCGGCAGTTGAACGTCTTGGCCGGCTCAGGCGGATCTCGGAAGATCCTATGGATAATACCTCATTTTGTTACTGATTATTATTGATAACTGATCGCTTCCCTCGTCCCCTCCACCCACAATAGTCCGTTGTTATTCCCCATATAAATCAAGGCAAGGATTTTGCATAAACCTTTGGTCGAGATGGACCAATGTTCATAGCCGGTTTTGAGTCCCGGCAAAATTTTGAAGGCGGGAATTAATTATGCCCTTTTCATCTGCCCGTGCAACCGGACATGGGTCGATGGGATTTCTCCCGACGATTTGACAGGCGCATCCACGGTTTTGGGAACAAATTGCCGGCTAGGCCGGAAAAATGATCCGTTGAAATAACCGCAAAAGCCAGGGAGTGATTGAACGTCTCGGATGCCGTAGGGGAACCAATATAATGGGAACCGTTATTTAAATTATTTAAACAAATTCAATTTGTTATCATTCTATGTTATTTAGCTTTAAAGTCGGCCTTCGTCTCATGAACATGGAGAAGATTTCCTCAAGCTTTTCTTTTTAGGTTCCAAGGGAGTAGCGAGTCCAACTTTATTCTTTGTCATCATCGGGAAATCCGTCTGCACCAGGAGTAAGTAACGATTGAAAAAAGTCCTCACGATATTCGGAACTCGCCCGGAAGCCATCAAATTGGCGCCGGTCATCAAGGAACTTGAAAAGCGGAAGCAGAATTTTGACTCTATCGTTATGGTCACGGGCCAGCATGATGAGCTTCTCGATCAGATGCTCTCTATCTTCCAAATCAAACCGGACAATAACCTGCAGGTTATGCAGCAGAATCAGAGCCTGGCCGCCTTAACCTCCCGAATTCTAAATGGCATAGACAAGATGCTTAGAGAATACCGGCCGGATGTCATTCTGGTTCAGGGCGATACGACCACAGTTCTTGCCGCAACGCTCGCCGCCTTCTACAATCGGATCGCTATCGGCCATGTAGAGGCCGGGTTGAGGACAAGAGATAAGTATCAGCCCTTTCCTGAGGAGATCAACCGACGCCTGACCGATCAGATGGCTGACTATGCGTTCGCCCCCACGGAAACAGCCAAGCGGAACCTCTTAAAATCAGGAATCCCTAAACGCCAAATTTTTGTGACTGGCAACACGGTTATTGACGCCCTCATGCAGGTATCATCCCTCGACAAACGGACAACGATTCCAGATTTGCCCCCGCTCAATGACCAAATGATCCTTATCACTGCCCACCGTCGCGAGAATTTCGGAAGACCTTTTATTAATATTTTCAATGCCATAAAAAAGCTGGCGCTGGAAATGCGTGACGTCAGTTTTGTCTATCCCGTCCATCCCAATCCCAACGTTTGTAATATGGCCCACGTGATGCTTTCCAAAATCCCCAATATCCACCTCATCAAGCCCGTCGGATACTTAGATTTTGTTTGGCTCATGGGTCGGTCCCACATTATCCTGACGGATTCGGGAGGAATTCAGGAAGAAGCTCCCTCTTTGCACAAACCCGTACTCATCCTTCGTAACAAAACCGAACGTCCTGAGGTCGTGAAGGCTGGAGGCGCCAAACTTGTTGGAATCGGCATGACAAAAATCTATCAATTGGTCTCCCTCCTTATGACGGACAATCATCTCTATCAGCAGATGGCCAATATCTCTAACCCTTACGGCGATGGCAAAGCCGCAATAAAAATTGTTAATATTCTCGAGGATCTTCATGGCCAATAGAACAAACGAGTGGTTGGCACAAGCCGAAAGGCATTTTGAGAAAGGCGATGTGACCTTTGCCCGGCAATGCTATGAAAAGATCCTGGTGGAGGAACCGGCCCATCTGGAAGCCATGAACAACCTCGGAGTCGTTCTCTTTCAGGAAGGCCGAGTCGATGAAGCCATCGATCGTTTTCTTGCAGTCCTCAATATTGATGAGAAGAACGCCGATGCCTTAGCCAACCTGAAGATGGTAGAGAACTATCTAAAAGAAAGGATAGAATTATCCTCTGGCTTGCAAAGGCGCTTGAATGTAGGTTTCATATCCATTTGGTTTGAACGCGGACAGTCCTATGTGACCAAAATCATACGGGACGCTTTTTCGATTCAACATGAAACGTTTCTTTTCGCTCGCACTGGAGGCGTCTACGGGCAGCCCATGCTGGAAACATCAGGGACATGGGACATACCCAATTTAACCGTCTGGCCTCATTACGAAATCCCCGGCGATGTAATTGCTCAATGGATCAGGCACAACAAACTTCACGCCGTTATTTTAAATGAAGAATATGACTGGAACCTTGTCAAGGCTATTAAAAGCACAGGCGTCAAGCTCCTTACTTATCTGGACTATTACAAAGAGGACTGGAAGGTAAACATGGAACTATATGACGCCGTGCTCTGTTCGACCAAACGAACCTTCAACCTTGTCAAAGAAGTTTGTCGTGCCTACTATATGGGATGGGGGGTTGATACGGATCTCTTTCGCCCGCCAACAAACAAACCGGAATTTACCTTTTTTCATAATGCGGGCTGGCTGGGCATTAATTTTCGGAAGATGACGCCGGCTGCCATTGCCGCTTTCAATGCCATATCCAAGGTGATGCCCCATGTAAGCCTGTTTGTCCACTCACAGGCTAAACTCGACCTGCTGCCACCCATCATCGCAGATATTGTCCGTGACAACCCCCGGATCGTTTTTCATGAAGAGACCCTCCCCGCACCGGGACTTTATCACAAAGGAAAAATCATGCTATTTCCGACAAAACTTGAGGGACTGGGACTTCCACTTTTTGAAGCTCTTTCGTGTGGGCTACCCGTGATCGCAACCAATGCGCCCCCGATGAATGAATTTATCAAGGATGGGTATAACGGCTCGCTGGTCAATGTGGCTTTCAGAACCGCCAGGGACGATAATGTTGCCTTCCCTGAGGAAATTGTGGATATGGCGGATCTTGCCGTCAAAATGGCGAAAATGGCCAATAATGAAGAAATGTTGCATACCCTATCAAGCAATGCTCGTCGATATGCTGAAGAAGAACTGGCCTTTCCGCTTTTGGCTGAACGTATCCTGAATATTACTAGCAAGGTTTAATAAAAATGATTATCCATCTTGTTGGTGCCCAGCATTCGAATTACCCGTGGGGTTTTGAAAATCGTCTCATTTCGGCGATTGAGGAACTCGGCCACACTTTGATATCGACGGATTTTCGCCAGGAACGCGCTCGTCTTCCCGAACTTCTTCAGCAAAAGGCAGATCTGATACTCGTTTGTAAGGGGGAAGGGATAGAACCGCATCTTATTGAATCCTGCCCTTGTATTACAGCCCTTTGGTATGCTGAACAAATTGGTACTGCCGATCGGTGGGATGAAACGGCCCTTTCGCGTCGCAAGGAATTGGCCTTTAATGTACATGCCTTTGACTATGTCTTTTCTCACGACCCCGCCAATCTCTTCGTTTATAAGCGACTGGAGACGGAACGAGTAAGTGCCTTGCCATGCGCAGCCGTTGATTCTACTCTGAATCGCAAACTCAATTTGCCGAAAAAATATGATATCATCTTTGTTGGCTCAAAAACAGAAAGGCGCTATAATTTATTGGCATCATTGGAGAAAAAAGGGGTCAAAATCCACAGCGCGGAAATCTGGGACTCTGAAGAGATGAACAAAATATTCAATGAAAGTCGCATTATTCTAAATCTTCATCTTTCCGATCTCCTCAACACAGAGACACGTGTCGCAGAAGTCCTTGGCGCAGGAACTTTTTTACTGACCGAAACATTATCGGACCCAACCCTGGTCGAGAACGGAACCCACTGCATCAGCTTTTCTTCTGGGAATACAGAAGAAGCCGTTGGGAAAGTCAACTATTATCTAAATCATCCTAATGAAAGGGAACGGATTGCTCAATGTGGATATCATCATATTCATATGAACCATACCTATGAAATCCGTATTAAGCAGATTATCGATACCATAGATTTCTCCTTAAAAAAAAGAATATGGCCCTCTTATATTCTAGGAGTACCCGTCGGCGAGAGAAATCAGGCAACGCTAAGGCTGGACCGTTTCAATGAGTCTATCAAGAACCAAATTGCAAAATCATCGTTGATAAATAAGAAGCAACTCAAAATAACCGGACACGTCGCCAAGAGGAGCTGGTGCAGAGACAATCAAGAAACGATTAGATACCTGCAGTCTTTTACCGATCTGAACATGAATAATACGCGATTTTGGGAATATCCTTTTGTCTTCACGAAAATTAAGGAAAGGCCAACAAGTAAAATTATCGATATCGGCTGCGGCAAAGGAACATTTGCGTCGGTCCTTTCCACCTGCGGATATAGTGTTGTCGGCGCGGATAACTACGATTCGTGCTGGAAAGATATGGCAGAGGACATGGCAAGAACTGGCCTGCTTTTTATAAATTCGGAGGCAGGAAACTTGAAAGAGTTTTCTGATGGGGAATTCGATATTGCACTTTTAATTAGCGTTATCGAACATATACCATCAAATACCATTTGGTGTGAAAAGAGACAACAAGTTAAAACGGCGGCCATGCTAGCTGGCGAAACTCCTAAGAAAATCAAAGTAATCTCTGAAGCTTTGAGAGTAACCAAGCCTGGAGGTTTTCTTATAATAACTAGCGATCTTTATCTTGATTATCCAATGGACATGAATATATCGTGGAGGAATCTTCTTGGTGTGGAAGGTCTTAGCATAAATGACTTTTACGATACCAGTGATTTATATATAGTTGATAATCCCATACACAAGGGCCGGGTACTACCCCTAGGTATCGTCATAAAAAAACAAGTACAATTGCAATCTAATTTTAGCACATACGATTATTGGAATGAGCGGTATAACAATGGCGGTAACAGCGGTAAAGGCTCTTATGGCAGCTTGGCCTCTTTTAAAGCAGATATTATCAACAAGTTTGTATCTGAGAAGAATATAAAATCGGCAATCGAGTTTGGTGTCGGCGATGGCCATAATCTTAAACTTTACAAAATTGATAAGTTCTTAGGTATAGATGTATCCTCAAAAGCAATCGAAATCTGTAGGGATCAATATCTGAAAGATGACTCAAGACAATTTGCTGCGATAAAACCCCTCGAGGAATTTGTTTGCGATAGCAAATTTGACTGTTCATTATCCATAGATGTCCTTTATCATTTAGTTGAACAAGACGTATATGAAACACACCTAAGTAATTTGTTTACTTCGGCCGACAAGTTCGTAATCATTTATGCATGGGATACGGATGAAAAAGATGGGATGAAATTGTCCGCGCATGTTAAACCAAGAAAGTTCACAAAATATATAGATTCAAAATTTGGCGATTGGGAATTAATCGGAAATGTAAAGCAAATATATGAAGAGAGTTCCAGTGATTTTTACTTCTACGAAAAGAGGTCAGGTAATTTGAATATGTCAGGTAGAAAACACCTGGAGTTTAAACCATTGGAGTTTCGGAGCAATTCATGAAGAAGAGAAAGAGCGCAAAAATGACTAACGTTGCTGGGAGGCAATCAGCAAAACCCCTGATCTCGGTCTGCATCATCGCCAAAGATGAAGAGAAATATGTTGATCAATGCCTGAGGAGTGTCAAGTTGATCGCGGATGAGATCATCTTTGTGGACACAGGGTCAACGGACCGAACAGTGGAGATTGTTAGAAAATATACTGATAAAATTTATTATCATCCTTGGAACGACAGTTTTAGCGAGGCTCGCAACCATTGCCTCAAATACGCAACGGGCAACTGGATTTTTCAGATCGACGCTGATGAAGAACTCGTCCAGGATGACATCCCCGTTATCCGTATGGCGATTCGGGAACCCAGCCTCGACGCAGTCATGATCCAGATTGTCAGTAAATTTGGACAAGGAAAGAGCGAATCAATTCACAGCGTAGAACGTATATTCCGAAATAATATGGGAATCCAATATGAAGGACGGGTGCATAACCGGTTGATTGGCATTCGGAACGCAAAAGTGTATCCCATCCGTCTAATTCACCACGGTTACGATTTGGGGCAAACCCCGTCAAGAAAAAAGGTGGATCGCACAATCAACCTTCTCAAAATGGATTTGGAAGATGATCCCGAGAATCCCATAACTTACCATTATCTTAGTTGTTCCTATCTGTCCGAAAGGGATTATCCGCACTCGCTTGACTTAAGCCTCACGGCTATCCGCTTTGCTGAAGAAAACAACGATCCGAATATGATCTATCTTTGGTCTCATTATAATGCCGCTATGTCATATTATCAGTTGAAGAGATTAGATAAAGCTAAAGAAATCAGCGAATCGGCTCTCAAAAAGTATCCCGACCACATTGACTCCCATTATGTGTTGTCTCTTGTCTATTTTGATCAACAAGAGTGGTCTCGTGTTATCGAACACGGTTATAAATATATTCGGTTAGCAAACCTTCTCGAAACATCTCCTGAACATTTTGGCAATCTGGTCACCTGTGCTGCTAATGAGGAATGGAACATCCAGATTCTCATTGGCATAGGGTATTTTGAACTGGACCAACCGGAAAAATGTCACGATGCGTTCGAATCGGCTTTTGGCTGTGCTCCTGAGCGATTTATTGCCCTGAGGGCCGGCGGCATCTACTTCTATAAGAAGAACTTCCTGAATGAAGCGCTTAGATTATTTAAGAGGGCTTATCATGAAAACACTGATGATTTAACAGTAAACCGCCTTATTAAGGACATCGGAATGACTGGAGTAACGGAAGCCAGGGAGCCAACCATCACCTGCTGCATGATCGTAAAAAATGAGGAAGCTTTTTTGGATCAATGCTTGAAAAGCGTCAAGGATTATGTGGACGAAATCGTCATTTTGGACACTGGGTCTACCGATGGGACCGTGGAAATAGCCAAAAAATATACAGACAAAATCTATTTTCACCCTTGGGAAGGAAGTTTTAGCCTCGCCCGAAATCAGGCTTTAGCCTACGCCTCCGGGGATTGGGTATTTCAGATTGATGGTGATGAGGAACTTGTACGGGGAAGTGGGGAGAGACTCAAAGAGGCAGTGCGTAATGCGGGCGATGCAGACGCCTTCCATGTGAATATTATCAGCACTTACAGCAATGGCGCCAAACGAGCTCGGCATAATTTCGAAAGGCTATTTCGAAATAACGAGGTTATTCATTATGAAGGAATCGTTCACAATCGCGTAGAGGGGCCGACTAAAGTTAAGGTATCCAAGATTGAGTTGATGCATTACGGATATAATGTGGATGAAAAGAAGGCCCAAGAAAAATTCCTCAGGACGAGCGAACTGCTCAAGAAACAGATTGCGGAAAATCCGGATGATCCTATGCCTCATCACTACCTGGGGGTATCCTATCTTTCCAGAGGGATGAACGAAGATGCTTCAAAGGAATCCGTAATGGCCATCGATCTGGCAGACCGGAAAAACGATATTCATCCCCTGTACCTTTGGGCGCGCCATAACGCAGCCATCGCCTTTTTCCGTATGGGCGACCTTGATAAAGCCGCCGAGTACTCCCAGGAGGCCCTTAGAAAATACCCTGACCATCTTGACTCGTACTACACGCTGACGATGGTCGCTGGGGAAAGGGGTCAATGGAAAGACGTCCTTTCCTTCGGAGCAAAATTCCTTGAACTAAGGGATATCTTTGAACAAAATCCCGAGAAGGCGGGGGTAGTCGTCAACTCTGCCATGAACGAGGGTCCGAGTGTTCATCTCTTGATCGGGCATGCCTGGAACGACCGAGGCGAAATATCCAAGATGGAGAAAGAGTATCAACTCGCCGCAGACCTTGCGGAGGAGAAATGGCAGGCCTGGTGGAATGCGGGATGCTTCCACCTTGACAGAACAGGGGATCTTCGACGGGCAAAGCGGTATCTTGATTCTGCGCTCGAGACCGCTCCGGAACAGCAAGAAATTTGGTATATGTTGGCCAAGCTTCATAAAATGGCAAAATCATGCCCTGAGGAAAAAAAATGCCTGGAAAGACTCTTCGACTTCGGGAACCGGGACCCCATGGTTCTAAACCGTTTGGCTTTGCTCCGGATTAAATCCGGAGAAGAGACCGAGGCGATCGAAGCCTTAAACGAAGTCCTGCGGATTGAACCATCAAACTTTACGGCGCTTTGCACCCTGGGGAGAGTTTATAAAGTTCAAAATCTTCTGGATCAGGCATTGGAGGCCTTTACAAAAGCTTTAAGAATTGCTTCCCATGGGATAGACCCCTTAATGGGCTTGGGAGAAATCAGTCTTCAACTGGGCCGATTGAATGAGGCCAGAACTTTTTTCGAAAGTGTTCTTTCTTTACAACCGGGACTTGTCATAGCACTTCTTTATTTGTGTGAAATAGATTTGGAAGAAAACAAACTGATGGATTTTATTGACAGATGTGATGGGATATTAAAAGAACTGGGTCTAAATAGAAATATAACCATAAATGACATGGAGGATCTCATTGGTATTTTTCTTGAAATTAATTTTGCTTTGAGAGATCAGCCCGAAATATCCGCCCAGGCCAAAAAAGTATTGGGGCTTCTGCCAACAGATTTTCAAAATTTTATGGGCACAAGGTTCGACCAGTTTACAAAAGATCAAGGTCCTGAAAGAATAGCGTTTTATCGTGAGGAACTTCAGAGTTTCCTTGGTAGTTATTAATAGTCTCTAGAAACAACGCCCTCTTGGCTCTTATCCCGTTATTCCCGCAACGATTTTGGGCGGGAATCTAGCCCCTGTCTTATGCGATTCTGGATCCCCGATTGAAACACTCGGGTGCGGGGTCGGAATCCAGGTTCTTCCCGGCTTTACCAAGTCCCTGGATTCCGGATCGAGTCCGGATTGACTCGATTGCTTCCTGCCCCTATGGTCAAACCATACTTGTCGTAGACCATCCCCTGATCTGTCAAGCCCTAATCCCGGGATTGTCAAACTCCGCGCACCCCCCAGCCTAACGGGGAAATTACCTAAAGGAATTAAACACTCGCCTATACTGATCCTGCCCGAAAAAAAGTTAAAGAATTCTGCCTTGCCTCCCGATAATAGGTTCAAATACGACATAATTCAGCAGGGAGGTGATGAGGACCAGCGTTATTCGCGACCGGAATAAGTTAAAGGGAAGCCTTCTAGATAAGCAAACCTTTTAAACCAATTCGGCAAGGATGCCGAATATCAAATCACGGAGGATTAAAGCAATGGGATTAAGAATTCAGAACAATATCGCGGCAATGAATGCCCACAGGCAGTTGACCATATCGGATACCAATCTAAGCAAAAACCTTGAAAGACTGTCATCCGGTTTCCGGATTAACCGGGCTGCGGATGATGCGGCCGGTCTGTCTATTTCTCAGCAGTTCAGGGCGGATATCGCCAGCTTCAAAGTGGCGAGCAGAAACACGTCGGAGGCCACTTCCCTGCTCCAGGTAACGGAAGGCGCCGTGGACCAGATCGGCAACATGCTTACCCGCTTGAAGGAACTGGCCACCCAGGCAGCCTCCGCCAATGCCGGGTCAAACCTTGACAAAATCAATGCCGAAGGAAACAAGCTGATTGACGAAATCGACCGTATTGCCAATTCTACGGAATACGCGGGATCAAAGCTTCTTAACGGATCCTTCGGGGTCACTGTTAGTGCTGGTGGGTCTATAACGGCAACCGGGGGACTCGTCGGAGCGACGGGACT
>Ga0209048_10006753_pt1 | contig 10700 bp, 6 predicted proteins | sample FrelakmetCRP12CR_FD_187146 | JGI IMG/M metagenome (GOLD analysis project Ga0209048, IMG submission 187146) | Freshwater lake sediment microbial communities from the University of Notre Dame, USA, for methane emissions studies - CRP12 CR (SPAdes)... | ecosystem: Environmental > Aquatic >... | reverse complement strand
GATTACGACAAACGATCATCGCCTGGGTTCCCGCTTTCCAATGGATTCGCACTTACACTAAAAATAATGTGCGGTTGGATACCATTGCCGGTCTGTCGCTTGCGGCATTCGTAATTCCTGAATCACTCGCTTATGCGTCACTGGCGGAACTTCCACCTGTTTCGGGCCTCTATTGCTATCTCGTGGCAGGGATCGCCTATGCGCTGTTCGGCACGAGCCGACAGCTTGCAGTAGGGCCAACCTCGGCGTTGGCAATCGTCGTAGCCGCGAGCATTGCCGCGATGGGTGGCGGTGATCCCGCCCGGGTCGTAGCTCTTGCTTCGGCGATTGCACTCATGGTCGGCGTCGTGAGTGTTGCTGGTCGATTTTTCGGACTGGCCAACGCCGCCTATTTCATATCTGACACAGTGCTAATTGGCTTCAAGACCGGCGCTGCGCTTTATATCGCTTCAACGCAGTTGCCAAAATTGTTTGGTATCTCGGGCGTGAAAGGCAACTTTATAGAACGTGTTTTGGACGTTGTTACCTCGCTGCCGATGGCCCACGTTCCATCGCTTGTTTTAGGAATCGCTGCGATCGTACTTTTCCTGTTGTTTGAACGTGTATTCCCCGGCCGCCCAACGACTCTCGTGGTTGTTGTTGCAGCCGTGACCCTGATGAGTATCATCGGTCCTGGCGACACTGGCATCAAAATTGTTGGCGAGCTTCCCAGTGGCCTTCCCGCCATTGCTCTCCCGAATATCCACCTATCAGATTTTTCGGAACTAATTCCGACTGCATTTGCCTGCTTTATCCTTGCCTATGGTGAAGCGATTTCTGTTGCTCGCAGTTTCGCGCAAAAGCACGGCTACGAAGTCAACGCTGAGCAAGAACTCACCGCGCTTGGCGCGGCAAATATTGCTGCAGGAATGGCACACGGTTTTCCTGTTGCCGGCGGTATGTCGCAGACCGCTGTCAACGACATGGGCGGAGCATCCTCTCCGGCTGCTCTCATTGTAACTTCAGTTGCCATTGCGTTGACGCTCATGTTTTTTGCAAGATTTTTCCACAATCTGCCCGAGCCCGTACTCGGCGCAATTGTGTTGATGGCGGCCAAACACCTCGTGCGCTTCGAAGACCTGCGTTCCTTGCGCCAAGTATCGCGCCCTGAATTCCGCGTTTCCCTTCTTGCATTTTTTGGAGTCCTTCTTTTCGGACTGCTGGACGGTCTCCTTCTTGCGGTAGCTGGTTCACTCGTGATGTTGATCTCGCGCACGTCGAGACCAACGGTTGTTGTTCTTGGGCGCGATCCCGTCAGCGGGCGCTTCGTCAACCGCGCGCGCTATCCCACGGCCACCGGCACGCCTGGCGCCCTTGTTGTACGGAGTCCGGGCGGATGGCTTTATTTCAATGTCGAATATATTCGTCGCAGCATCATTGACTTGGTCGAGCGTGCGCCGGGGACTATCAAAGTGGTCGTGATCGATTTTTCAATGGTGCCTGTCATCGACATTACCGCCAGCTCGGCCTTGCGGTTGTTGGCACAGTCGCTGAGAGCACGCGGCATCGCGATGGAACTTAGCGAATTACGTGACGATGTTGTCGAAAATCTCAAGGTAACCGGCGCAGAGAGCGATCTCGGTCCGGTCACGGCTCATTGGACAATCGAAAAATGCCTTGCGGCTCACACTTGATTTTCCGGCGCTAGCGCAATGGGTTCAAACCGTGTCTCGGTTTCCGAGGAATCAAAATGACCAAAGATTATAAGAAATTCGTTGGTACTGAAAAATTTGATGAAAAAATCATCGAGTTGGCAATTCGATTGGCATTGCTGAGCCTCCTTATATTCGGGTCGTTGATCATCATTCGTCCGTTCCTCGGAATCGCTGTGTGGAGCATTATTTTAGCGGTTGCGCTATATCCATTTTTTGAACTACTGGCGAAATGGCTTGGCGGACGTCGAAGATTCGCGGCCGCTCTAATCACAATTTTTGGTCTGCTGGTCGTGATTGGACCGGCGACCTGGCTCGGATTGGGTTTAATTGACGTTTTAAAAGCACTTTACGAACAACTCGAATCCGGGAATATCGTCGTTCCTCCACCATTTGAGAGCATTAAAAGCTGGCCATTGATTGGTGAGCAGTTGTTCCAATTTTGGGATCTCGCATCAACCAATCTGAAGGCAGCGCTCGTTAAGGCCGCTCCTCAATTAAAACCGCTCGGCAGCAGTTTGCTTGGCATGGCGGGGAGTGCTGGCACAGGTATTCTCCAGTTCTTTGTTTCTGTGATCATAGCGGGCTTTCTGCTTTCGCCGGGTCCATCGCTTATTCAAGCCGTCACTGGATTATTACGTCGGCTCGTTTCGAAGCGCGGCGAGGAATTCGTGCAATTGGCGGGTGCAACGATACGCAACGTTTCGCAAGGCGTCATCGGTGTTTCGCTCTTGCAGGCGCTTCTTGCGGGTATTGGATTGCTGGCCGTGGGCATGCCTAGCGCTAGCCTAATTGCATTCTTCGTTCTGATCTTAGGAATTGTTCAAATTGGTCCGTCATTGATTTTGATCCCAGTCATTATCTGGAGTTGGATCTCGATGGAGACAACAACGGCACTGATCTTCACAGCCTATATGCTGCCAGTAAATTTGTTGGACAATGTGCTGAGGCCGATCGTGATGACCCGCGGCCTGACGACCCCGATGCTAGTGATCTTTATTGGCGTTGTCGGTGGCGCGCTTTCGCTTGGGATCATCGGTGTCTTTGTTGGACCAATCGTGCTGGCGGTTGCTTGGGATTTGTTGATCACCTGGATGCGTGAACACGAGGTCTGATTGGCCCAAGAGTGTTGATCCATGTCAATTTATTTAGCGGGATTAATAGCTAGTATTATAGAGGAAAATGGGAGGATTATATGAAGACACTGATACTCGCAGCGGGATTACTCGGATTAATTTCTGGTACATCCGCAAACGCCCAGGTTACTGACCAATATTGTGCATCTGTCCAAGGCACTATCCGGTGCGAATGGGCTACTTTGGAACAATGCCAGGCTGCATTTGTTGGTGGTGGCCGTGGTACTTGCACGCCCAATCCGAAGTACCAGAAAAAAGATGAAAAGAAATAGAATTAAGCTTTCGAATTTCAGAACGACTGAAATAACCCGCCACACTAAATGTGTGGCGGGTTATTCGATAAGTAATCAGGGAAGCCTAATTTAAACTATAAAGTGTCAGAGTTTCCTTCCTAACTATTCTAAACCGGTATTCGCCATGCTGGGTTTTTTTGGACGAACTGATGACCGCAGATTGCCGAGCCTGGGCGCGATGTTTGTTATTGGCACAAAGCGGACAAGAGAGGATCACCAATCAATGTCCGCTTTCGGGGAGCCAGCTCAACTGGTCGACGCAACACTTTCACCTTAGAAGGAAAAGATCGAGTTTAGGCCGATAAGTCAGAGATTTCGTGGTGGTACGAGGGCGGCAGAGAAAATTACGTTGTGGAATAGCTGGTTGCGGAGGGACTCGCTGAAAGCGATTGGGCGAGCGTTTGGCAAGCCGTCATCGTTATTTATTGCCAACTGGCCCCCACTGTTGCGTCGACCGGTTGAGATCACCGGGGTAAAGCAGACATCAAGATCCGCTTTTAACCTAACGTGCACTTTATATCACTCAGGCCAAGTGGATCGGCTCCTACTCAGCCAGATGGGGCTTCCGGCTCAGATCTTCTCCCTTCAACTTCTCCCGCATCCATTGGAAGATGACGTAGAGGACCGGGATCAGGAAGATACCGACCAGGGCCGCCGCCAGCATGCCGCCAAATACCGCGGTGCCAACGCCGCGGCGGCTCAGCATGCCAGCTCCTTGCGCGACGACCAAAGGAAGAAGGCCAGCAATAAACGCAAAACTCGTCATCATCACTGCTCGGAACCGCTCCTTGGCGCCTTCAACCGCGGCCTCCGAGATTCCAAGCCCGTTGCTGCGCCGCTCCATGGCGAATTCCACGATGAGGATGCCGTTCTTGGCGGCAAGTGCGATTAGAACCACAAGGCCGATCTGAGCATAGAGATTATTGTCGAGACCTGAGACTTTGAGGGCCAGCATCGAACCCGCAACACCGGCCGAGACCGAAAGCAGCACTGCCACCGGGATGGTCCAGCTCTCATAAAGCGCGACAAGGAAGAGATAGGCGAAGAGCACGGCAAGAGCGAGGATGATCGTGGTCTTCCCACTCGCCTCGATTTCCTGCAGTGCGGTTCCCGTCCATTCGTAGCTGTAGCCGGCAGGAAGCGTCCTTGCGGATGTTTCTTGCATCGCGGCAATCGCTTCGCCGGAACTCCTGCCCGGCGCCGGTCCGCCGTTGATCGTGGCGCTGGCGTAGTTGTTGTAGCGGACAATTAGCTGCGGCCCGAGGATAAGTCGCGCGCTTGCGAAGGCGCGCACCGGCACCATCTCACCATTGCTGTTGCGCACATTGATGCGATAGATGTCATCAATCTTCGTCCGCTCCGAGGCCTCACCCTGCACCGTCACCTGCCAGGTCCGGCCGAACAGGTTAAAGTCGTTGACATAGGCGCTGCCGAGCACCGACTGGAGCGCATTAAAGACATCGGTAATCTCGATGCCCAGCGTCTGCACCTTTTCGCGGTCGATATCGAGATAGAGTTGCGGCGTATTGGCGGCAAAGGTCGTATAGACCCTGTTCAGCACCGCACTCTGGTTGGCCGCGAAGATGAGGCCGCGCGCCACTGCGGCAATATCTGCCGGCGTGCCGCCGCCGAGACTCAAGAGCTGAAATTCGAAGCCGCTGCCCGTGCCCAGACCAATGATCGGCGGAAGGTTGTACACAATCACCGCGGCTTCGCGGATCGCCCGGAACTGGTCGCTGAGCTTGGCGATGAGAGCGTTCACCGAGAGTGCGGGATCGGTGCGGTCTTTGAAAGGCTTGAGCGTCAGCACCAGCAGCGCCGCATTGGACTTTACCTGGCCGTCGAGCAGGCTGTAACCGACGACCGACATAACACCTGCAACACCTTCGGTATTGCGCACTATCTCCTCGATGCGCCTGGCAACGACATCGGTGCGGTTGACGGATGCACCCTCCGGCAAAACGATTTCACCGAAAATGGCGCCCTGATCCTCGGACGGAAGAAATCCAGTCGGAGTTGATTTGAACAGCCAGCCCGTACCGGCGACGATGACCGCCAGAACCACGATGCCGAGGGCTGCGATGCGGACAAGCCTCCTGACGATTGCGGCATAGCCGTCGCGAGCAAGGTCGATGCTATTGAGTACGTAGCGAATAGGCCCGCGCTTCGGACCCTGATGAGCCTTGAGCAGGATGCCGCAAAGGGCTGGCGAAAGGCTCAACGCATTGATGGCGGAAATGACCATCGACACCGACACGACCACCGCGAACTGGCGGAACAGTTCGCCCGAAATACCGGGGATGAAGGCCACCGGCACGAAAACCGAAAGCAGCACCAGCGTGATCGCAAGAATGGGTGCGGTAATTTCGCTCATAGCGCGACGCGCGGCTTCCGCCGGCTCAATATCCGGGTTCTTTTCGAGATGGTGCTCGACTGCCTCAACCACGACGATCGCGTCATCGACGACGATGCCAATCGCAAGCACAAGAGCGAGAAGCGACACGGTATTGGCCGAGAATCCGAATGCCAGCATCACCGCGAAGGTGCCGATAAGCGAGACGGGCACCGCAATCAGCGGAATGAGTGTCGCGCGGACACTGCCGAGAAACAGGTAGACGACGATGACGACGAGAACAAAAGCTTCGAACAGGGTCTTGATAACTTCGTGGACGCTCTCCTCGACGAAGGCGGTCGTATCATAGGTGATCCTGTATTCGATTCCTTCGGGAAACGATGGCTTGAGCTTCTCGAACAGGTTTCGGATCGCTTCCGCGCTGGCAATGGCGTTGCCGCCGGGCGCCTGGTAAACGCCGATGACGGCCGCCGCCGTGCCGTCCTGCCGCCCGATCTGTTCGGAGGCGCGTGAGCCAAGTTCGACGCGCGCCACGTCGCGCACGCGCACGAATGATCCATCGGGCAGAGCCTTGACCGCAACGCCTTCGAATTCCTCGACCGTCGTAAGTCGTCCCTTGGTCTGGATCGTCAGCTGGAATTGCTGGTCAGGCAGCGCCGGCTGGGCGCCAATACGGCCGATCGCAGCCTGAATGTTCTGGCGCTTGAGCGCGTTGACGATGTCGTTGGGTGTCAGGCCAAAATTCGTCAGGCGCTGGGGGGTAATCCAGATGCGCATGCTGTAGTCCCACGGCGTCAGCAGCGCCACGTCGCCGACGCCCGCTATGCGCTTGAGACCGTCGACGATGTTGATCGTCGCATAGTTGGAAAGAAACAGCTGGTCGTAGCGGTCACCGGGCGAGGTGAGTGCGATCAGCTGCAGCAGTGCAGAGGATTTCTTTTTCACACTGATGCCCTGGGCGCGCGCTTCCTGCGGCAGTTTCGCTTCGGCAAGGGCCACGCGGTTCTGCACATTGACGGTATTGATGTCGGGGGCCGTGCCAACAGCGAAACTGATGTTCAGCGTGTAGCTGCCATCGTTGCCGCTCGTCGATTTCATGTAAATCATCTTGTCAACGCCGACGACCTGCGATTCGATCGGCTGCGCAATCGATTCCTGCATGACCGCTGCACTGGCGCCGGGATAACTGGCAGTCACCGAGACCTGCGGAGGCACGATATCCGGGAACTGCGCGATGGGAATCTGCGTCAGCGCCACCAGGCCTGCGATGGTAATGACGACGGATATGACTATGGCAAGCCGCGGCCGGTCGATGAAAATTCCCGACAGCATGGCTTATGTCCCCGACCCCGCCTCGACCGCTTGCACCACCTGTCCGGGACGGATCCTCTGAATTCCTTCCGTGACAATAAGGTCGCCGGTCGAGAGGCCTTTCAGCACGCTGACGTTGGCGCCCGTGACCGGACCCGCCTCTATGCGGCGCACCTCGATCTTGTTGTCCTTGTCGACCACGAGCGCAAAAGGTCCAGACTGGTCGATCTGGATCGCCGCCTGCGGAATCACCAGCGTAGAATGGGGCTTGCCGCCCTCAACGACGACCGTAACGAGCTGGCCGTCGATGAGATGCCGGTTGGGATTGGGGAAGCGGGCTCGCACTTGGACGGTGTCGGTGCCCTTGTTCACCGTCACGTCGACAAAGTCGACCTTGCCGGTCTGCGGATAGCGGTTGCCGTCGGCGAGTTGCAGGTAAACAACGGCTTCAGCCGTGTTTGGCTCTGTGCCGAGCTCCTTGCGGATCGCAAGAATTTCGCGCTGGGAAATCGGGAAGCTGGCAAAGATCGGGTCCTGGCTAACGATCGTGGCGAGCACGCCACTCGACGGACCGACAAAATTCCCGACCGAGATTAGCGATCGTCCGATTCGTCCAGCGAGCGGTGCGCGGATCTCCGTATAATCGAGTTGCAGTTGAGCTTTCTCCAGCGTGGCCCCTGAACCCGAAACATCGGCGCGCGATTGACTTTGCTGCGCGGCCACCTGGTCGAGTTTGGCTCGCGTACCAGCATCGCGCTTAACAAGCTCCGTTTGCCGTTCGACTTCGATGTCGGCAAGCTTGAGTGCCGCCGCTGCTTTGTCGATGGCGGCCTTTGCTTCATCAATCGAGGCTTTGTAGGGCGCCTGCTCGATCACGAACAACAGCTCACCCTCCTTGACATCTGCACCGTCCGTGAAGAGTCGTTTCTCAAGAAAACCCTCGACCCGGGCACGCAGATCAACCTTGTCCACCGCTTCGACGCGACCTGAGAAGCTGATGGACGGCCTTAGCTCTTTCGCTTCGACCCTGATGACTGTGACAGCGGGCGGCGGCGGTACGGCGGCGGGCTGTTGACTGCGATTGTCACAGGCCGACAGCATCGGTAGAGACAATATTGCAATAACCGCGATAGACGCACACACAGTTGGCTTCGTGAACGTACGCCCCAATTTCGACTCCCTAGATCGATCCTAAAGGTTGTTCGCCTGGACAGAGCGAGACAGGCCGCTTCTTTTTGACAATATCAGAAATTGACGGGCAAGCTAGGAACCAAGTCCGCACCCGGCCCGCATCAGCGACTTGAATCGTGAATTTCCGTGTGGCGCGGGATCAATCCCGCAACGGGTTAATGTTCAGTATAAAGGAAATTTTTCCAGCTGATCATTCTCAGCAATATGCGACGAAGAAGCGAAAGTTCATGCCAATGTTCCGTGATTAAAGCGACATGAGCAACCGCTCCCATGGGAATGTTATATCCAGAAATGTCATCGGTAATGTCGATAATCGCCAATGTGCGGCCCTCGCCCTTGATTTGACTCGTGTCGATAAGGAGACCGTTGGCCTGAATCTGACCCTGCGCGATCGCGCCGATGACCAATTGTGATTTGCCTTTAAACACACGCCCTGGAACGGCATCGAATGCGATCTCAGCATCATCTCCTGGCCTCACGCGCTGTAAGGCATTCTGTTGAAATGCGCCGACCAAGTGTTGATCGTCTGTATGCACAAATGTCATGACCGGTCGCAGCGGCAATGGCACCGCCATCATTCCCGGTCTAAGCCCAACCTGCGTTACATATCCTGGGCCGGGCGCGAGCACCGCGGTTTGCTCGAGGTTGAAGTCGGCCTCGACCTGTTTTGCTACCGCGTTTTCATATGCCGCCTCAGCAGCGAGATATAAGCCGCGGCGGTTTTCAACATCAATTTCCGCAAACGGAGGAGCAGTTCCCGCGGCACGCGCGTTACGGTTGCCAATATCGTAACGATCGAACGCCTGCTTGGTCCGGTCGCGATTGGCAACTGCCTCATTGACTTGGGCTTTGGCGCTGTCGGCGGCTGACTTATAGACGGTCGGATCGATACGGAATAGCAGGTCGCCTGTATTAAGTTGCTTGTTCGCCTCCGCGACGACCTCGACAACGCGGCCTTTAACGTCCGGGATAATCGGCGTGGTCACAAAATAAATTCGCGCATCTTTTGTGTAGGGATGATTGTAATTCATGAGCAACAAAATCATTGTAATGCCGGCAATTCCGCCGAACGCCGCTGTCACGAGAGTCCATTGGTTCACCGGGATCTTGAATATTTTGAAAACTAGATAACAGAAGGCGACGTAAATCAGGATCAATAAAAGTTCCATCACTTGCCTCCCGAATCAACTTTCGTCTCGAGCTGCTTCACGCGTCGCTGCAGTTCCTCAAATTTATTTTTTTGTTGCTCGAGCACTTTCGGTGAGGCTTGATCAGAAAATCCCCATCCGCGCTCCGGCCGATACGCCATCGCCCAAATCCATAAAAACGGCCATAGCGCGTGGAGCGTGAACAAACTGACCCATCCTGCGGCATGGATGGCGTCCTCGTGCGGATGATTTCGGGATTTTGCGATCAGATACGGGACATCGTGAATGGCAATAATTCCATAGAACACCACCACCACGCAAAAGATCAACAAGCCAAGCGCAAAATAATTCAGAAAAGGATCACCCATGATCACCATCGTTCCTTTGTGGGTGCCAATGTGGTTAAGCGGCCAAGAACATCAGAATTAAGATAACATGGGTTTGACTCAAATCAAAAAACGGTGACTCGAAGCACCCAAACGATTGTTTACGCAGGTTTACGAGTGAGGGACTGTCCTTACTGGCCTTTTGTGACTAGCAAATGGAGGATTTTTGCATCAGGCTTGATCCAACGCTAACGGATACAAAGTGATGCGGATACTTCCTCCACAGAGGTCACGCCCATGGAAAAAGCTTTTCGATTTATTTTCCCAATCATTGCCATCTTTGCCATCGCGCAGGTTTTCCATCCAACATTGACGCAGGCTCAGGCGCAAGGGGTGAAGCAGATTCAACTGAGCGAAAATCAAATCCAAAATTTTATTGCTGCTCAAAAGGAGATTTCGAAGCTGGCCGAGAAGATGCAGAATGCGCCGGGCACGCAACCGGATCCCAAGGCACAATCCGCAATTCAGGCCGCTACGAAAAACAACGGTTTCGCGGACTTCAACGAATACAGCGACGTTTTCGATAACATCTCGATCATCATGGCGGGGCTTGACCCGAAAACAAAAGCATTCAGCGAACCGAAGATCGCGATTCAAAAGGAAATCAACGAGGTCAAGGCAGATCCGTCGATTCCGGAGCCGCTGAAAAAGCAGCAGCTTGAAGAGCTGGATGAGGCACTAAAGGTCGCGGAGCCCATTAAGTTCACCAGCAATATTGAACTCGTGAAAAAATACTACGATCAAATCGATGCGGTGATGCAATAGAGGTAAACATCGGAGCTCAACAAAGGCCAGCACGGAGGACGGCTTCTTTATCGAGATTTCTTCGGTATTTCTTTCACCGATCACGAACCGCTCACTGAGGTGTCATCGCCACGCAGAAGATGTGATCTCTCCCCCTCGGTTGCTTCGCGTAGCTTGTTTGCGCGATCGGGTGCTACCGCCCGAAATAGCGAAAGGGGAAACCAATGAAACTCACTGCAGTTCTGACCGCCGCCGCTTTCATCGCTTCCACTGCTTTTGCGTTGGCATTCAACATGCCCACCCAAAGCACTTCTTCCGTCCAGCTCATTCAGGACAAGATGGGCGGCCAAACGGATGACAAGATGAATAAAGACGACAAAATGGGCGGCAAAATGGATGACAAGATGAATAAGGACAAGATGGGCGGAAAGACGGACGATATGAAGA
>Ga0209048_10006752_pt1 | contig 10700 bp, 9 predicted proteins | sample FrelakmetCRP12CR_FD_187146 | JGI IMG/M metagenome (GOLD analysis project Ga0209048, IMG submission 187146) | Freshwater lake sediment microbial communities from the University of Notre Dame, USA, for methane emissions studies - CRP12 CR (SPAdes)... | ecosystem: Environmental > Aquatic >... | reverse complement strand
GGCGTTTCTGAAGGGGTTGCCGTCGGCGTCTCTGTAAGCGTCTCGGTTGCCGTCGGGGTGGTGGTCGGCGTCGCTGTTTCAGTGGGTGTGCGCGTGTCCGTCGGGGTACGGGTTGCCGTGCGCGTAGGCGTTGGGGTGCGGGTCGGGCCCGTTTCCGTTGGTGTCTGAGTCGGTGTGCGTGTTGGTGGCACGGTGCGCGAGGCGGTCGGTGTGCGCGTACGCGTCAACGTCGGGGGCGAGGTCGGCGTTTGAGTAGGCGTGCGGGTCGTCGTGCGCGTGCGTGTCACCGTGGCCGTGGGCGTTGCGGTGGGGACGGATGTTGCCGTGCGCGTGCGTGTCGACGTGGGCGTCAGCGTGGGTGTGCGCGTCGGCGTGAGCGTTGCTGTGGAAGTCACGGTAGCGGTGGGAGTTGGCGTCCGAGTCGCGGTTGGCGAGAAAGTCTGCGTGGCCGTGGGTGTCGGTGTGCGCGTCGACGTATACGTCGGTGTCGCGGTTGGTGTCCGCGTGACCGTTGGCGTATTGGTTCTGGTGGCGGTCGGTGTGGGCGTTCGGGTCACCGTGGGAGTGCGGGTCTGCGTGGGCGTTGGTGTTGCACTCGGTGTCGGGGTGATGGTTCCAGTCAGGGTCGGTGTTCGCGTTGCTGTGCCCGTGCGTGTGGCAGTTGGCGTTGCGAAGTCGAACGCCAACGATCCGATCCAGGTCCCCCAACGATCGAAGGGGGCGGCTGCGTACTCGCCGATGACCCAGAACGTACCGGTGACGGGATCGAGGCTGATCCCGTTGTAGTCGCCCCAGCGGTTGCGACTGGCGGCGTCGAGCACGACGTAGGCTGCTTCCCCCGACTTCAGTATCGTGCTTGTAAGCAGCGTGTTGCGTGGCGCGCTCGCTGTCTGGCCGGCGAAGCGGACTGAAACATACTCGGCAGGGCTAGATTGGTTGAACACGAGTGCGGCGTTACCGCCGGCGTCGACCCCGACAACCGGATAAAATACATCGGCGCCATCGGTCCCCTGCAGCACGTCCTGGGTCACCTTCAGGCTCGGGAACGTGCTGACATCGATCTGAAACAGGCGGATGGTGGCGACGCCTCCGCTGCCCCAGTTGTGCGCCACAGCGGCGGCGCCCCACAACGACCCGGCGTGCCACACGGCATTGATCGCGCGCGGCCCACCGCTCTCGATCCGTGTCGTCGCTCCTTGCTGCGCGGCGTTAGGCGGTGCACCACAGTCTCCACCCACGGAGAGGTCAGCGACGAACAAGGTGGGATCCGTGTTGGGTGGGTTCGTGACACGCCAGACAGTGACCGAGCACGGATTTGGAAAGCGTGTGTTCATCAGGAACTCGGCAGGGCTGGCTCCGATGCTCTGTGCCGGCTGGATGCTCGAGACGCGGCTGCCGCTGACTCGCACGTCAGAGAAGTCGAAGAAGCTAGCAGCGGCGCCGGCAAGCAACGGGGCCTTCTTGACGACGCGGATCTTCGCCCCTTGGTAGAGGAAAGAGGTGGCGTCGAACATGTTTGCGGTGAGGTAGATGGCGTTGTCGTCGACGCCGAGGCCCGGAAGATCGGCAAAATTGTTCGTCGGCGTGGCGTTGTCAGTTGCGGCGTTCAGCGCGTAGAAGTTCCAGTCTGCGGTAGGATCGGACGAGGCGGATACGGCGAGCAGGAAGAACGCGGCGAAGGGGCTCGTACGATGCGAGGCCACGCTGACGAAGAACCGCCCCGAAGCGAACAGCGTGCGGGGATCGGTGATGAAGTCACTGGGGGCAGCAACCGATTGAAAGAAATCAGCGAGTGCGGTCTGCGAAGCGATCGTGCCGTCCTTCAGAAATACTGCGACCGTGCCGTTGGTCAGTGCCAAGAGATGCTCTGGTCCGGCGGCGATGGCGGGGTTGGGAGGAATCAGGGAATCGAAGAAAATTCCGGGGAAGTCCGTGCTTGTCTGCAGCGGCACATCAACGAAGGTTGCCGCCCCGCCGGCGCTGACCAGCGGTGCAGGTAACGGCTCGGTGAGTTCCTGAGGGCTGTTTACGAGGCTTCGGGGGGTGGAGGCAGCGCTCACCGTGTCGCTGTCGTAGTGGGGGACGAACTGGAGCGGCTGTGATGCGTCGGGTGCTCTGACCGGACCGCGAAAAGGCGCGTCAACGATTGGTTCGATGCCCGGGGCCCGGACAGTCGCTGCGCTCGCGGTGCCGCTTGCCGTCAGGGGAAGCGCGGCGACCACAGCCAGCACAATGCTGACACGTGGGCCACAGGGCCGCAGGGCTCGCACCATATCCAGGACGATCAACAGCACGCGTGCGTCGCCTTTAGCAGAGCGCGAGGGTAGGGGAAACGTTGGCAGAGAGAGTGCAGAGCGCAGGCTCGCTTGATACGCACGGATGCTCCATCGATGGCTCGCCGCGGCAGAGCGTAGCACCGCGGTTGCCGTTGCGCCGCAGAAAAAAGTATGTCGTCCGCAGGCCGCGCATCCAGAAATTTCACACCACCGGTAGACAAGTCGAGAAAGGAGGTAACCCGGCGCCGGTCCGGCGTCACTAATTTAACGCTCAAGGGTTGCGGCCTCGATCTCCGCTGCTAAGCTCACCCTGCTTTTCATCTGACACCGGCCCTCCGCGGTGTCCAACCAACGCCCAAAAGGAGATCCACTATGAGCTCAAGTTGGACGCACGTTCGCCGCCTGCCAGTTCGACGTGTCCGGTCAGTGATTCGGTCGAGGAACATGAACACCGCGCTCCGCGCTGCTTGTTGGGGTGTCAGCGCCATCCTTGTCGTGCTCAGCTTGCGCCTACAGGCGACTGCGCTTGCCGACGGCGTGCCGGCTGCGGAGTCTAGAGAACAGACTTCCAACCCTGTCAGTGACCTCTTCAACGCGCTTTCGCGGTGCCAGGCGCCGCTCTCCGAAAGTGAACGCTGGCGCTTGGCCGGCGCCATTCATCAGGAGAGCCGCCGTCACGGCTACGACCCCTTGTTTGTTATGGCCATGATCCAGGTGGAAAGTGGCTGCTCGCCCACCGCCCGTGGGGAACGCGGAGGCGTCGGCCTGGTTCAGATAAAGCCCTCGACGGCGCGTGCGGTGGCCAAGGATGCCGGCTTACCGTGGCATGGAGCCGAGATGCTCACCCGCCCGGCGCTCAACGTCGAGTTGGCATTGCTGTACCTGGCGCAACTCGAGGAGCAATTCGGCGATCCGTACCTTGCCATGGTTGCGTACAATAGGGGACCGGCGGGGGTTGGTCACATGTCACCTCAGCGCGCCCGTGGCGCGCGCTATGTGAAGAAGATTCTGGCTCGCTATGAGGATCTGACGGACGAGGCGGCAGAGGTGGCGTCGGCGTCGGAGGATACTCTCTGACGGTCTCACGTCGGGCGACACTCAGACATTTTCCAGTGCCTGCGCCAAGTCGGCGACCAGGTCGTCTGCATCTTCGACGCCGACGGAGTAGCGCACCAGCGTGTCCTTGATCCCGACTTGCAGGCGCTCCTCGGTGCTGAGCTCGTAAAAGCTCATCAGCGCCGGTTGCTCGATGAGGCTCTCGACGCCACCGAGTGATGGGGCGATGCGTGGGAGTTGGCAGGCGTCGACCAAGCGCGAGGCCGCCGCAAGGTCGCCGCGCACTTCAAAGGAAACGACGCCGCCGAAGCCGCGCATCTGACGCACGGCGATTGCGTGTTCCGGGTGGCTGGGTAGGCCGGGGTAATGAACTCGTTCGACTTTTGGGTGTCCGGCCAGGAACTCGGCGACGCGCTGAGCATTGTCGTTCTGGCGCGTGACGCGCAGTGCCAGCGTCTTGATCCCTCTGATGAGCAGGTAGGCGGCGAACGGGTCGGGCACCGCGCCGGTGACGCCTTGCAGGTCGCGAATCGCACCGACGAGATCTGCAGTTCCCAGAACCACGCCGGCGAGCAAGTCGTTGTGACCGCCAAGGTACTTGGTGCCGGAATGGATGACCAAATCGATGCCGAACTCGATCGGCCGCTGGTTGATCGGTGTGGCAAAGGTCGAGTCGATGACTGTCTTGACGCGGTGGCGGCGGCCGATGGCGGCGACGCGTTCGAGGTCGAGGATGCGGTTGTACGGATTGGTCGGCGACTCGCTGAAGATCAACCGTGTCGTCTGCCGCACGGCTTCCTCCATGCGTTCGTAGTCGCCGGCGGGAACCGTCGAGACCTCGACCCCGTAGCGCCGTAAGATCTGGTGCAGGAACTGCCGCGTCCGGCGGTAGGCGTCGTCGGTGACTACGACGTGAGCACCCTTCGACAGCATGGCGAAGAGTGTCGTGGTGATCGCGGCCATGCCGCTGGCAAACAGCAACCCGTCTTCGGCGCCTTCGAGCACCGCCAGTTTACGCTCCGCCACCCGTTGCGTCGGGTTTCCGTAGCGGCCGTACTCTTCGCGTTCGATGCGGCCTTCGAAGTGGTCGGCGATCTCTTGCGTGTCGGCGAACGTGTACGTCGCGCTTTGGATGATCGGTGTGGCGATGGCGTTGGCGTCCTTGGTGCGCGGCTCGCCGCCGTGCACCGCCTGGGTGCTGAGGCCGGGGGGGCGTGGTGTAGACCGTTCCGTCGCCACGCTACGCCTCCAGGAGCTTGATCTTGTCGGCGTAGCGCTTGATCGTGTCATTCACCACGCGCAAGTCAGCGGCAATCTCCAACGGCCGGTTGGCGTAGGTTGAAGGGACACTCTCGATCTGCCCAAGGTGATAGGCTGTCTTCTGGTCGGCGAACTTCAGACCGTGCGCCGTCGAGATGACCACAACACGCTGGTTGGAGCGGATGACTTTGCGTTCGACCAGTTTGCGCAAGGCCGCGAGCGCCACCCCGGTGTGCGGGCAATTGAACATTCCGGTGCGGTCGGCGCGTGCCGCTTCGTCGGCGAGTTCGCTCTCGCTGGCTTGCTCAACGACGCCGTCGAAGCCCTGCAGGACCCGCACCGCGCGCTTGTAGCTCACCGGATTGCCGATCTGGATCGCGCTCGCCAATGTCTTCTTGGCCTGCACCGGCACGAAGGACTCGAAGTGCTTGAGGTAGGCGAGGTAGAGGGGGTTGGCGTTCTCCGCCTGTGCCACGGCGATGCGTGGCAGCTTCTGCGTCAACCCGAGCTCACGCATCATGAGAAATCCCTTGCCGAGGGCGCTGACGTTACCGAGATTGCCGCCCGGGATCACCACCCAATCGGGCACTTCCCAATCAAACTGCTGCACCAGTTCGATGGCGACCGTCTTCTGCCCCTCGATCCGGAGGCTGTTCATGGAGTTGGCCAGGTAGACGGTGCGTTGCTTGGTGATCTCCTGCACCAGCGCCATACAACCGTCGAAATCGGTGTCGAGGCTGAGGACGAGTGCACCGTTCGCCAACGGCTGCACCAGCTGTGCGGGCGAAACTTTATGGCGCGGCAAGAGCACGACCGCGGGGATGCCTGCCGCCGCGCAGTAGTTGGCAAGCGCGGCGGAAGTATCGCCGGTCGATGCACAAGCGATGGCCGCGATGGTTTGTCCTTCCGCAATCATCTGTTTGACGACCGACACCAGCACCGTCATGCCGAGATCCTTGAAAGACCCGGTGTGCGAGTTGCCGCACTGCTTCACCCACAGGTCTTCGACGCCCAGCAGCTTGCCGTAGCGGTCCGCCCACAGCAGATTCGTGCCGCCCTCGTAGGTCGAGACGATGTTCTCGTTGTCGATGAACGGGACGACCCACTCTTTTTTCCCCCACACGCCAGAACCATATGGGAAGGTGTTGCGCCGGTAGCGATCGTCGAAGAGCTGCATCCAGGCAGCAGGCGAGCGCCGCTTGAGCGCCTCGACATCGTGGGCGACGTCGAGTAGATCGCCGCACGTCGGACAGCGGTAGATGACCTCGGACAGGCTGAAACGTGTCGGGCAGCCGTTGATGCACTCAAACCATGCGCCGTACTCGCTCATCGTCTACTCCTCGAGTGGATCGGCGACGGCCGTGAAGCGACCGTGTCTCTGTCCCTCTGACGCACGCGGCAGCGGATGTCAACGAGGTGGGCGCCACGCCGCCTCCACGACTGTTGCGGCGCGTCCGTCAACGTTTGACATCGGCGTCGCAAACGCACTAGCGAAATGGTCCATGGTCTATGTGGCCGAGCGCGGTATCCATGAGCGACGTGCGCCTGTGCGAGGACATCGATGAGCAAAGGTATCGAGGTCGGGCCCTACAACGCGCACTGGCCGCGCCAGTTCGATGTGGAGCGTGAGAAGATCGCCGCCACGCTGGGTACTGTTGCCGTCCGCATCGATCATAACGGTTCGACCTCGGTTCCCGGCCTGGCGGCGAAGCCGATCATCGACATCCAGATCTCCGTTCGGCGTCTTCAGCCCATGGAAGACTACGCGCGTGGCCTTGTCCGGCTCGGGTACGTCCACCTCCCTCACCCCGACGATGCGTTTTGCCCGTTCTTCCATCGGCCAAACACCTGGCCCCATACGCATCATGTGCATGTCGTGCAATCAGGCGGAGACGAGGAGTGTCGTACGCTCGCATTTCGGGACTACCTGCGTGAGCACGCCTCGGTCGCACGTCAGTACGAGGATCTCAAGCGGTTCCTTGCTGCGCAGCACAACGCAGCCGACTTCTCGTCTCAGCAGGCATATGCGGAGGCCAAGGGTGCATTCATAGAGGACGTCACTCAACGGGCACTGGCGCAGGGCTATCCGCACCGAATTGTCCGATGGTAGTTCTCATGGTAGACATCTGCCATGAGAACTACCATCGATGCGGCGGGACGCTTGGTCATTCCGAGAGAGATTCGGCGTGAGGCGGGTCTAAAACCTGGCACGCCGTTGGATGTACGGTGGCGGGACGGACGGATCGAGATCGAGCCGGAGCCGCTGCCGGTGAAGCTAGTGCGCAAAGGCCGACTGCTGGTGGCGGTGCCGTTGCAGCCTGTTGTTCCGTTGCGCGCCGAGGTCGTCGAACGAACGCGGCGCGCGCTCCAGCGCGAGCGGGGCCGTGTGGCGGATTAGTCATGCCGGGGTTCGTTCCCGACACGAGCTGCATGGTCGCAGCCTTGTGTGCGTGGCATGACGATCATCAGTCCGCTACGAGCGAGCTCAACCGCCGGCTGTCGCAGCGGCAGTCCATGATTCTCGCGGCCCCCGCGCTCGTCGAAGCGTACGCTGTTCTGACCAGGCTGCCGCCGCCCCATCGCCTCTCGCCCAACGACGCACTGCGGTTGCTCGACGGCAGCTTCATGAGCGCCGGACGAACGGTGGCCTTGGATGCGGCATCGTACCGTGGGATCCTTCGACAGGCCGCCAGCGATGCGGTTGCTGGCGGGCGCGCGTACGACGTGGTCATCGCGCGCTGTGCGCTGAAGGGAAGGGCGTCGACTCTGCTTACCTTCAACGCCAAGGATTTCTTGTCGGTATCCTTGCCAGGGATCGACATCGTCGTCCCGGGGGCATCGTCGTCACGGTCTTGATGGTTCGTGTAGGAAGGAGAACACGCGGAGAGAGGGTCTGTGCGCTCACACCGCCAGGGCGGGTCTAACATGTGCCTGCAGCAGTTCCGCAACCTGGGCGAAGGCGCGGGCATCCGGATAGCGCCAGCCCTGCACGAGGCGCGTGGCACCGAGGTCTGCGAACGCCCGTGCTTGCGCGGCTGCGCGTGGCGGATCATCGAGTGCCAATGAGGTGAGGACAACGACCTGGGGTGCAGCCGTTCCGGCTTCCGCAGCCATCGCACGCAACTGGCTGATGGCCGGCCGCAGTCGTTCGGGATCGCCGCCCATAGGCATCCAACCATCACCGAAGCGTACCGCCCGCCGCAGCGCATGCGGCGACGCGCCGCCCACGAAGATGGCGGGTCGCTGCGGGCGCGGGAGGAAGAGAAAACGTTGGCCGTTGGTGTCGACTTCATCCGCCGCAAAGCAGCGATGCAAGAACTCGAGAGTTCGATCAGTGAGTCTGCCACGCTGCGCCCGGTCGGCGCCGACGGCGCGGAACTCCGCCTCCATCCAACCGGCACCCACACCGAGGAGCAAGCGTCCGCCGGAGAGTTCCTGAATCGTCGCCACCCACTTTGCCGTCGCCAGCGGCGGGCGGTAGGGGAGAACCAGCACGCCGGTCCCGAGACCGATGTGCGTGGTTGCGCCGGCGAGATAGGCGAGCGTCGCCAGTGGATCGAGATAGCGCCCGCCGGAACCTTCGGCATCGTCCGGTGGGATGGCAATATGATCGGCCACCCAGAGATCATCGATGCCGGCCGCTTCCGCGCTACGCGCGCATTCCAACATCGTTGTGCGCGACGATTGCGCGCCCATGTTGCGGAGATAGAGACCGAGCTTCATCACCTTCAGTTTCGTCGCGGCCGGCACAGCCCGGCCGATGATGCCACGGCTTCAGCTTGCTGCCGTGCTGCGCCAGATACGCCAGCACCTGCTGACCGTCGGCCGCGGAGATGCGATCGTCATGTCCATCGGTACCTCATCCACTGCGAGCCGCAGGCGTTCACTGCTGCTGCGGCGCGAACCACGGCGGGAGTTGCTCGAGCGAATCGCCGTGCCGTGGCGTCGCCGCCTTCTTCGCCACGCGCGGCGCTGCCTTCTTGGCTACGGGCGCTTCCCGTGGCTCGTGAGCGACGAGGAAGGTCCGGAAGGCGCCCTGGCACTTCTTGACCGTATGGGCGGCCGTGAGTTCGAGCATCCACGCTGGTGCGACACCCCCGTTGCTCTTGCACGCCACCTGGTAGATCACTCCAAGGTAGTTGGAGGCATCCTCAGTGACGCCGGTGACGACCCCGGGCTCGTCACTTCCCTGGCGCTCGACCATGGCGCGGCGCACACACACGTCAAACGCTTCGTTGAACAAGTCCTTGTCCGTCATCGCATCGAGCGCCGACTCCGACTTGTTGTCCTCCTTGCCGTCCCAGCGGGCTTGCACGGTGCCGGGAACGAGCCCCCAGGCGATGAGCACTCCAGCCAGAAAAGTAGACAGCTTCCTCACATCAGACCCCGCAGATTCGCGAGACACTGACCCCGAGTGGGTGAGAAGTCAACTGATCGCTAGCGGGCTGCGCCCAGCGTCTTTCTATGGACCGCTCCCGCCCGCACTCCAGAGGCTTCCGGCGGACGTGTTGGTCGCTTTGGGCTGCCCTCGCAAACTTGACTCAAGCGCGATGGGTTTCTGCTCTCGAAGACATCTAGCCCCTTTGGGTGCGCATGCTGTGCTCGATCCGCAGGAAGAGCGTCAGCATGACCGCCGCCGAGATGACGTTGCCGGCGGCGACGGTCATGAACACCGCTTCGTCACCCATCCCGAGCCACTGCGTGCAGACCAGCGACACCGCGACAACCGAGACGACGCGCACGATCATCCACAGCAGAGGGGCGGTCGCCCGCCCGAGTCCCTGAAAGGCAAACGCCAGGACCATGGCGATGCCCATGAACGGGTATGACGGGCCGATGATGTGGAAGTATGCGGCCCCGACCGTGTGGATGCCCGGATCCTTCGTGAAGATTCCGAGCCACAATGAGGGGCGCCACCACAGGAGGACGCCGGGGATGGTGAGCAAGGTGACGATGATGGCGCCAGCGCGTGTGACGTAGGTGACCGCCCGGTCGGCCCGGCGCGCACCCGTGACCAGGCCCACGAGCGTGAGCACCGCCGCTCCGAAGCCGTAGGCAAAAGACAGCAGCAGGAAATCGAGCCGCGTGCCCAAGCCGTAGGCCGCCAGATGTGCCTCGCCGAAGCGCGCCAACACGCCCGTGAGTACCATCATCCCGATGTAGTTGATCATCGTCGACAGCGACGCGGGAACGCCGACCCGCAGGATCTCCCGCAGCGGCGTCAGGGCAAAGGTGCGTGGGAGCGCCGCCGGGTGCACGACGCCGCGGCCGCCGAGCACGTAGCGGGCACGCGGGATGGTGGCGAGCAACTGACTGGTGAGCATGGCCAGTGCAGCACCCACCAGCCCAAGGCCGCCGACGAACATGAACAGCGGCGTCAGCCCGATCTGCAGGAGCAGTGACGCGCTCGACCAGATGGCCGGCACACGCACGTTGCCTTCGCCGCGCATGACGCTGTCGAACATTGCGCCGACGAAAGTGATCGCCGCGCCGCCGAACAGCACACGGGCGAACATCACGGCGCTCTGCAGCACGACGCCTTGGCCACCCATCAGCCGGAAGAGGGTGGGTGCGCCGAACAGGATGACGAGTGCGAACACCGCACCCACCACGGCGCTGAGCACGAGCGCGTGCTCGGCCACGGCGGCCGCCTCGCGCTGCCGCCCGGCACCCAGAGCGCGCGCAACCGCCGATGCGGCACCGGCGCCGATGCCGCCACCCATGGCCGTGATGGCGAGCAATGAAATCGGAAACACCAGAGACACCGCCGCGATGGCGTCGGGACCGAGCCGACTGACGTAGTAGGTGTACAACACGTTCGAGGTCGCGGCGATGAGCATGACGAGTGTGGTGGGGGTTGCCAGGCGGATGATGGCGCGCCACGGCGGCATGGCGAGCAGGCTCTCGGGCTCGACGCGTCGACGAGCCGATGCCGGGCGTTCGGTTCCGCCGACCGCTGGCGTTGCCATCCGGGGGGCACATTGCGCCAGTTCACATCCGGGTGCAACTCCGACCAGAGGACATGCAGGACATGGCGCGACTGGCCTCCGGCCGGTATGCTGCGCGCGCCGGCCAGAGGCCGGTGCCACCTTGGAGGGCATTGATGGG